>FLNY01004235.1_pt1 | contig 116242 bp, 85 predicted proteins | sample 1140381 | NCBI WGS metagenome assembly FLNY01 (sample SAMEA3878172, study PRJEB12797) | bioreactor metagenome | biome: Moose rumen | place: Sweden | collected 2011-10 | reverse complement strand
ATTGCCAGGACGAACACTGGCCAGATGAAATCAGTCACGTTGAACGTAGCGACCGACATAATCCAAGCCGTCAGCGTTGTGCCGATGTTGGCTCCCATGATGATGCTGATGGCTTGCGAGAGCGTGAGCAGCGATGCGTTGACGAACGAAACGGTCATCACGGTCGTTGCCGTTGAACTCTGAACTGCTGCCGTCACTCCGATGCCTGTCAGCATTCCCGTGATGCGGTTGGTTGTCATGCGTGCCAGGATGTGCCTGAGCTTGGGGCCGGCCATCTTCTGCAGCGCCTCGCTCATCGTCTTCATGCCAAAGATGAGCAGTGCCAGAGAGCCGAGCAACGTGAATACAATTGCAATCGTCATTTGTGAGCCTGTTTCTGTTTTCGGGAGCAAAGATACGAAGAAATACCCAATTCCCATAGAAACGACCTGTTACGATTTGGTTACAATTGCAAAAAAAGGATGCCATCCGCTTCCTGCGGCAGCATCCTTTGTACCTGATGAAGATATCAGAGAGCCAGTGCCTATTCTATCTCATGGCAATAGACGACGCCAATCCGGTCGTAGAGCTTTTCCAGGCGGGGCAGGCGGGTCTTGAAGTTCTCAAAGTCTTTCTGTTCGGGATTGCACCATTGCACTTCGCTCATGCTGGCCAGTCGTGGCAGCAGCTGGTAGAGGGCGTGTTCGGGAAAGGCCACCTGTTCTGTCCAGAGGTTTCCCTGATAGCCCAGGATATTCTCAGATTCCTCTTCCGTCAGTTCCTCTGGAACAAGAGGCTCGAAACTATAAATCTTCGAGCATGAGACGATGTAGCTGTCGGTGGTACGAGGCTGCTTTCCGAGGTCCTTCAGCTGCGGATGGTCGATATAGGCATAGACGTTGGGGCTCATGATGACGCGATGTTTCTGCTTGGCTGCAGCTACGCCGCCTTTGGTGCCGCGCCACGACATCACGATAGCATCTTCGGTCAGTCCGCCAGCCAGTATCTCGTCCCATCCGATGAGGCTGCGGCCACGGGAAGCGAGGAACTGCTCAATCTCGTGATTGATGTAGCTCTGGAGCTTGTTCTCTGGGCTGCGACCATCCTGGCTGCCTCTGTTGTCGCCACCTTCGACAGCCACTTTCGACTCGTCCGTCAGCCCCAGTTCCTTTATCTTGGCCTGGCATTTGGGGCACTTCTGCCAGCGTTCCTTCGGACATTCGTCGCCACCGATGTGGATGTAAGGAGAAGGAAATACGTCGCAAATCTCGCCAAAGACGGTCTTCAGGAACTCCAGCGTCTCTGGATTGCCTCCGCAGAGCACATCTCGCATCACGCCCCAATGCGGTGCGACGGGGTAGGGACCACCCGTGCAACCGAGGTTCGGGAAGACGTGCAGGGCGCTTTGCATGTGTCCGGGCATATCAATTTCAGGAACGACGTTGATGTAACGTTCTGCAGCATACTTGACCACTTCGCGGCAGTCATCCTGCGTGTAGTAGCCGCCATAGGGGATGTTGTCGTAGATACGCATACGGCTGGGACCAATGACGGTCTTCTCGCGGACGCTTCCCTTCAGGGCCAGCTCTGGCAGAGCCTTCACTTCGAAGCGCCAGCCCTGGTCTTCGCTTAGGTGCCAGTGGAACTGATTGCAGCCGTGCAGAGCCATCACGTCGATGTATTGCTTGACGAAATCTACGGAGAAGAAGTGGCGGGCGCAGTCGAGCATGACGCCGCGATAGGTGAAACGAGGCTGGTCGCTAATCTCCACGAAAGGAAACTCAACCGTCTGCCTGCCGTTTACAACAGGCAGGGCTTTTCGGATGGTCTGAGCGGCGCGGAACAGGCCAACGGGCTTGTAGGCAGTTACGAGAATGCCGTCCTTGTCCACCTTCATAGTGTAGCTCTCTTCCTGCTGCTCCGTAAGTGCGACGGGTTTCTTGTCCCTTTTGCTCTTCTTCGTAGGAGCGATAAGTGAGAAGCGGATGGGCGATTTGGTATTTGCAGGCGTCTGCTGCAACTCGATTCCAGTGGCTTCCTTCACCCACGTCTGCAGGAACTGTGCAATACGTACGCACTCGGCATTGTTCTGGTCGAAAGCAATGCCCATACCGCCCAGCAGGGTGAACAGATGCGTCGTGTCCACCTTCACCTCTTTGGGCATAGGGATGATGTCGTAGCTGGCACGTTCGGCCGAAGCGGGAGAGAAAGAGAATAAGAAAATAAGAAATGTAGAAAATAAGAGTAACTTTTTCATTGTTAGTTTTAGTTTTGAAGTTAATAATTTGCCGCAAAGATAGGAAGAAATTAAGAATTAAGAGTTAAGAATTAAGAATTATTTCATAACTTTGCACAGAAAAAGCTAACCAACCATGAAACATCTCATAAAATCTTCATTATTACATTTTTTCATTTTTTCATTCTTACCTATCTCTTCCGTCAGAGCTGCCAGCTATTCCATAGACATCAGCCAGGTTCGCCAGCACTGGGACGGCTGGGGTGTATCGCTCTGCTGGTGGGCAGGGCAGTGCGGCAAATGGGATGAGGAGAAGGTGGACGAAATCATCGGTTGGATGGTCAGTCCCGATGGACTCAACTACAGCCACTTCCGCTACAACATCGGTGGCGGCGAAGACCCTGAGAACCGCCACTGCGACCCCCATCACATGGGGAAGGGCAAAGGCTTGCGAGCCGAAATGGAGGGCTTTAAGTTCTTCAGCGGCGACCTCTATCACTGGGAGCGCGACTCGGCGCAAAGGAAGATACTGCTCAAAATCAAGGAGAAACGTCCCGATGCCGTCTTCGAAGCCTTCAGCAACTCCTGTCCCTACTACATGACCTATAGCGGCTGCGTGGGAGGCAATGCAGACGGAGGCAAGGACAACCTCCGGCCCGAATACTACGAAGAGTTTGCCCACTATCTTGTGGACGTCTGCAAGCACTACAAGGAAGCCTATGGCATCGAGTTCAAGACGCTGGAACCCTTCAACGAGTCGCTCACCAGCTATTGGTCGAGGAACGGTTCGCAGGAAGGCTGCCACTTCGACGTCCAGTCGCAGATAGCGTTCCTCCGCGTGCTGGCTCCCATCCTTCAGGCATCGGGGCTCAGCACCGTCATCTCTGCTTCCGACGAGACGAGTCTTGCCCATTCCATCGAGGCCATCGAGGGCTATCGCGAGGCAGGCGTCCTGCCATTGGTGGGGCAGTGGAACACCCATACCTATGAGGGTACAGGCGCCGAACGCAGGCGTCTCGCCCGTCTCGTGAAGGCAACCGGCAAACCTTTCTGGATGAGCGAGACAGGCTCAGGAGGCAAAGGCATCGAAGGCAATCTCCGGCTGGCACAGCGCCTCTTCGACGACATCCGATTGCTTGAACCAGAGGCATGGTTCGACTGGCAGTACATGGAAGAACGCAGCGACCAGTGGTGCACCATTGGCGGCAGCTTCCAGGAGCAGACCTACCGTAAGGTGAAGAACTATTACGTCCGCCAGCAGTGCTCGCGCTTCATCCGTCGCGGCTACGACATTCTGAACGTTGACTGTCCGCAAACGCTCGCAGCCGTCAGTCCCGACCGCCGCACGCTCGTCCTCGTGCTTCTGAACGAGGGAGGACAGACCGTCCACGACATCAGCATCCCAGGCATCAGGAAAGTGACCGCATGGCGCACCTCGGCTTCGGAGGACATGAAAAGGGTGAAGGATTGCAGCAACATAGCAGCCGACAGGCTGAGCATCGCACTGCCCGAAAAATCGATAACGACTGCAGTCGTGAAACTCTGACAGCGTGAAATTTATGTCAAGGGAAGATTTCAGTCAGTTCTCAGTAACTTATAAGAGCCTTAGAATTTACCTCGGACTTCCAGAGATTGGCAAGACTTCTGCCCCCCAAATCGTCTTCCTTTAAATTCTGCTGCAAGAATACGATATTTTTCGTTGTCATGCAAATAAAAATGAAAAAGACTTTAAGTCTAAAAGAAAAAATGTATCTTTGCATCTGGATTTGTGCATTCGAACGATGAAAAACAACATATGCAGCCTCCTTTGTTTTCTGTTTCTTCCAGTCCTTGCCTTAGCGCAGGAGGCGGAAACGCCTGCGCTGCATATCAATGAGATACAGGTGGCCAACTTCGACCAGTTCCTGGACAATGCGAACTGCTACGGCGGCTGGGTGGAGCTCTACAATCCCTCTTCGGAGGCCATACCGCTGGGAGGGTTCCGGCTGGTGGACGGAGCGAACGAGTACCGTCTGCCCGCAGCCCATGGCAGCGTCCCTGCAGAGGGGTTCAAGGTCTTGTGGTTCGACCATTACTATTCAGAAGGCAACTATGGTACGGAGTCGAGGAGACAGATACCTTTCAAGCTGGATGTGGAGGGCGGTACGCTCAGCCTGGTGGCATCGGATGGCGCAGTCGTCTCTTCGGTCAGCTATCCCCCGTGCATAGCCCGATGCTCGTGGGCCTGCACTGCGGATGGCGGGGACGAATGGCAGTGGACCGGCGAACCTTCTCCTGAGAGCTCGAATGCCGGCAGCAGCTTTGCTGACTTTCGTCTCGAAGAGCCTGTGCCAAGCATCGACTCCAAGGTCTTTACTGGAAGCTTCTGGGTCCGTGTGAATATCCCCAAAGGCTATACTTTGCGCTATACGTCGGACGGCAGTGCCCCCACCGCCACCAACGGCGAGACCAGCACCAACGGCCTCTTCCAGATTACCTCGACCACCGTGTTGCGCTTCTGCTTCCTGATGGAAGGCTACCTGCCAAGCCCCGTCGTGACCCGCACCTACATATACCGAAACCATGACTATTACCTGCCCATCCTCTCTGTCGTCTCTGCTCCGCAGAATTTCTTCGACGACAATATAGGCGTCTTCGTGAAGGGCACGAACGGCATGAGCGGCAACGGCCAGAGCACTGCCTGCAACTGGAACATGGACTGGGAGCGTCCCGTCAACATGGAGTATCTCGTTCCTCAAGGAGACGGGGACGGCATCACCTATTCCATGGTGCTGAACCAAGAGATGGACCTGGAAATATGCGGCGGCTACACCCGTGCCTATGGCGGGGCTACGGTCGACGGCAAGACGTGGGAGGCAAGAAGCTCCTTCCGGCTGAAGACGGATGCAAAGTACGAAGGGGTGAATGCGATAGGCTATCCCGTCTTTCCCTCGAAGCCATACAATAAGTACCGCTGCTGGCAGGTTCGCAACGGCGGCAACGACACTTATGCCCGCATCAAGGACCCCGCCATTCAGATGATGGTGCTTAGGAGCGGCTTCTACGTCGACTGTCAGGACTATCAGCCTGCCCATGTCTTCCTCAATGGCGACTATTACGGCATGCTCAATATCCGCGAGAGCAACAACAAACACTTTGCCTATAGCAACTATGGCATCAGCTTCGACGATATGGACCAGTTCGACCTGAGCAATGCCAAATACAACCAGAAGGTGGGCGACAATGCAGCATGGCTGCAACTGCAGAACCTGGCGAGGAAGCTGGCTCAGACGAAATCGGAGGAGACGTACAGACAAATCTGCGACCTGCTCGACATCGACGAATATGTGAACTACATGGCTCTGGACTGCTACATCGGGCCTTCCGACTGGATAACGAACACAAACAACGTGAAAGGCTTCCGCAGCCGCACGGACGGCAAGTTCCATTTCGTGCTCTTCGACCTCGATTCGGCTTTCGGAGTATCCAACATGCTCCAGCAACTGATGACCACAAGCGCCGGCGCAAACGTAGATGACCTCTTCCGCAACCTGATGAAGTACGACCCCTTCCGCAGGCAGTTCATGGATGCCTTCTGCATCGTGGACGGCAGCGTGTTCGAGCCTTCCCGATGCGAAAAGATAGTGCGGGAGATCTATCAGAACATCAATCCAGCCCTTGCGTTCGAAGGCTCCAACTCGAACACAAACCTAATAGGCACCATCCGCTCGGCACATAACGGCAAGCGCATCAGCAACCTCCAAGAATACTACGAACCTAGCTACAGCCTCTTTGCCGACCTGTCCTCCAACATCCCGGAAGCACGTCTCTCCGTGAACGGACAGGAAATCCCCACGGGCAGATTCGAGGGCTATCTCTTCTCCTATGACGGTCAGCCCATCCAACTCACGGCAAAGGCACCGGCCGGATATGCCTTCAGCGGCTGGGAAATGGACGACAGCCCTCTCCCTGCCTCCCTTAAGGGGAGTGAAAGCTTCGACCTCAGCGAGACCTTTCCGAGCGATAGCCGCATCAAACTGACAGCAAAGTTCACGCCCATCACCGACGAGCAGCTGCGACTGGAGGCTGGCATCACTCCCCTGCGCATCAACGAGGTGTATGCCTATGGCGACGTCTGCATCAACGACTATGGCAAGAAGGCCGACTGGCTCGAACTCTATAATACCACCGACCAGGACATCTCCTTGGCTGGTCTCTTCCTTAGCAACGACCCCAGTAATCCGCGTAAGTATCAGCTGCAGGAAGGCGTTGTCCCCGCCCACGGCACGCAGATTATCTGGTGCGACAAGAAGGAAGGCATCAACCAGCTGCATGCCCCCTTCAAACTGGAGAATGCCGATGCCGAAAGCGTCTGCATTCAGGCAGCCGACGGCTCGTGGACCGACCAGCTCGACTACCGCAAGCATGGCAAGTTCCAGACCTTTGGGCGTTATCCCGACGGCAGCAACCAGGTCGCCATCCTGGGCCAACCGTCCATCAACAAATCCAACCGCCTCGGCCTCTCCGACCTCCTTAACCTCACCAGCGAAGATTGGGTCACTCCCGATGGCATCATCGACATTCCTGTCATGCAGGACGTTTGGGACGAAGAGCAATCCGCGTCCAGCAGTGGCGCGAGGGTGAAGGACATCATCTACTACAACCTCTCCGGCCAAGTCATCGGCCGCAAGTCGTCGGGCAGCAAACTGCCCCGTGGCATCTGCATCCGCAAGGTTATCTACGAGGACGGCAGCGAGGAGGTGAAGAAGACGTCACGTTAGCCCAGCACACACATGCGTATTCTTTGGCTCATGCATGCGTAAATCGATTATTTTTCCCTTCCCTTTTTAATTTTGAATTTATTAATTTTGAATTTTGAATTATTAGTCGTACCTTTGCACGCGAAATAAAAATAATAAAGTAAAGTAGCAATGAATATATCATACAAATGGCTTAAGGAATATGTCGATACGACCCTGACGGCTCAGGAGGTTGCAGATGCTCTGACGAGCGCAGGACTCGAGGTGGACAGCGTGGAAGAGGTGCAGACCATCAAGGGTGGGCTTGAAGGGCTCTATGTGGCAGAAGTGCTGACTTGCGAGCCGCATCCAGACAGCGACCACATGCACGTCTGCACGGTAAACGTAGGTCAGGGCGAGCCCTTGCAGATTGTTTGTGGCGCCCCGAATGTTGCTGCTGGTCAGAAGGTGATTGCTGCTGTCGTGGGCACCAAACTCTATGACGGCGACGAGTGCTTCACCATCAAGCGCAGCAAACTGCGTGGCGTAGAGAGTTTCGGTATGCTTTGTGCAGAAGACGAAATCGGCATCGGAGGCGACCATAGCGGCATTATCGTTCTTCCCGAAGACGCCAAGGTGGGCACACCTGCTGCCGAATACTATCACGTGGAAAGCGACTGGCTCATCGAGGTTGACATTACTCCCAACAGGGCAGACGCTTGCAGCCACTATGGTGTAGCACGCGACCTTTATGCTTGGCTGGTACAGAATGGTTACAAGACGAGCCTGCATCGTCCCGATTGCGACAGCTTCAAGGTGGATGACGAAACGCTGCCCATCAGCATCACAATAGACGACCCGAACCTCTGTCCACGCTATGCAGCAGTAACCCTGACAGGCTGCCAGGTCAAGGAAAGTCCGCAGTGGCTTCAGGACAAGCTGCGTACCATCGGACTTCGTCCCATCAACAACATCGTGGACATCACGAACTACATCATGATGGCTTACGGTCAGCCCCTGCATTGCTTCGATGCAGATATGATTGAGGGCAAGCAAGTGATTGTGAAGACAATGCCCGAAGGGACACCTTTCGTCACCCTCGATGGCGTGGAGCACAAGCTTTCCGACCAGGATCTTGCTATCTGCAACGCCAAGGAACCGATGTGCATCGCCGGCGTGTTTGGCGGAAAGGGTAGCGGCACATACGACACCACAACCAACGTCTTGCTCGAGAGTGCCTACTTCAATCCAACCAGCATCCGCAAGAGCGCACGTCGCCATGGCTTGAGCACCGACGCAAGCTTCCGCTTCGAGCGTGGCATCGACCCGCACGGACAGCTCTATGCCCTGAAGCAAGCAGCCATCCTCGCTAAGGAACTGGCCGGCGCAAAGGTCAGCATGCAGGTTGTCGATGTGCAGGCAAAGCCGATGCCCGACTTCAAGGTTTCGCTCAAATATGATTATGTGGACGGCCTCATCGGCAAACACATACCCGAGGAAACCATCAAGAGCATCGTGACGAGCCTCGAGATGACCATTGACAAGGAGACGGGCGAAGGCCTCGAACTCACCGTTCCGGCCTACAGAGTCGATGTGCAGCGCCCCTGCGACGTAGTGGAGGACATCCTTCGCATCTATGGATATAATAATGTGGAGATACCCACGACGCTCAAGAACAGCCTGACCACAAAGACGATTCACGACCTGAGCCACAAGCTGCAGAACATCATTGCAGAACAGCTCGTTGGTGGTGGCTTCCGTGAAATCCTCAATAACAGCCTGCAACGTGGTGCTTACTACGACGGCTTGGCGTCTTACAAGAGCGAGGAGTCTGTGAAGCTCCTCAATCCGCTCAGCCAAGACCTCAATGCCTTGCGTCAGACGCTTCTCTTCGGAGGCTTGGAAAGCATTGCCCGCAACATCAGCTATCGTAATGCGGACCTGCGCTTCTTCGAGTACGGCAACTGCTATCGCTTCCAGGCAGAGAAGAAGTGTGCCGACATCATCCCGGGCGTAAGCAGCAGCCGCGACCCCGAAGTCATCAAGCATGTCCTCGATGCTTACAGCGAGGACTATCACCTCGGCCTTTGGCTGACCGGCAAGCGCGTACGAGGCAGCTGGGCACATCCCGACGAAGACAGCTCGTTCGCACAGCTCAAAGCTTACGTGATGAACATCTTTACGCGTCTCGGCGTACCCTTCGGTATGCTCGTCTTTGCTGAAGGCAAGAGCGACATATACAGTCAGAGCCTCTGCATCCAGAACAGAGGTGGCAAGGTGTTGGCAGAGATGGGCATCGTCTCTGGCAAGCTCACCAAGGCTTTCAGTATCGACAGCCCTGTCTATTTTGCTGACATCCGCTGGAACCAAATCCTCCGCATCGTCCAGAAGCAGAACGTCACCTATACTGAGATAAGCAAGTTCCCTGCAGTCAGCCGCGACCTCGCCCTGCTGCTCGACAGCAACGTTCCCTTCGGAGAAGTGGAGCGCATTGCCTATCAGACGGAGAAGAAGTTGCTCAAGGCAGTCAAACTCTTCGATGTCTATGAGGGCAAAAATCTGCCCGAAGGCAAGAAGTCGTATGCCGTGAACTTCATCTTGCAGGACGAGACGAAGACCCTCAACGACAAGGCCATCGATGCCGTTATGCAGAAACTCATAAACAACCTCAAGCAGCAGCTTAATGCTGAACTGAGATAAATTAAGAATTAAGAGAGAAGAATTAAGAATTGATACAAATGGCAAATGCAGTTTAGGAAAAGAGCGAAGCATTGGCTGTGCGCATCGTAAATCTATGGAGGTTTCTTCTAAAGCAAAAAGAATATGACATCAGCCGTCAAGTAAAACGTTCTGGAACAAGTGTCGGAGCAAATGTATGTGAAGCACTGTATGCTGCAAGTAAGAAGGATTTCCTAAACAAAATGTATATTGCATACAAAGAACTTGGCGAGACAAAATACTGGCTAAGAGTTTTAAGTAAAACCGAATTGATTACGCACGATTCATTCACTTCTCTTTATTCTGATTGTGAGGAACTGGACCACATAATTGCAAGTATTATTAAAACAACGAAAGAGAATATCGATAATAAAATTATAAACAAAGTCTAAGAGAGCAGAGCGAAAGAATTCTTAATTCTTCTTTCTTAATTCTTAATTTCATTCAAAACAAAGTCTAAGAGGCAGAGTGAAAGAATTCTTAATTCTTCTTTCTTAATTCTTAATTACATTCAAAACAATGGGAAGAGCATTTGAATACCGCAAAGCGACTAAACTGAAGAGATGGGGCCACATGGCCAAGACTTTCACCCGCCTGGGCAAGCAGATTGCCATTGCCGTGAAGGCTGGCGGTCCCGAACCAGAGAACAACCCTGCACTGCGCAGCGTCATCGCTGTCTGCAAGCGCGAGAACATGCCGAAGGACAACATCGAGCGCGCCATCAAGAATGCTATGGGCAAGGACCAGAGTGATTACAAGAGCGTGACCTACGAAGGATACGGCCCTCATGGCATCGCTATCTTCGTGGATACTTTGACCGACAACACCACCCGCACCGTTGCCGACGTGCGCAGCATCTTCAACAAGTTCTCCGGCAACATGGGAACGACCGGCTCACTGGCATTCCTCTTCGACCACAAGTGCGTGTTCACCTTCAAGAAGAAGGAAGGCATGGACATGGACGACTTCATCCTCGACATGATTGACTGTGGCGTGGAGGAAGAGTACGACGAGGAATATGACGAGGAAAAGGACGTAACCACCATCACCATCTATGGCGAGCCGACCAGCTTCAATGCCATCCAGAAGAAGCTCGAGGCAGACGGCTATGAGGATGTCGGCGGTGAGTTTACTTACATCCCCAACGACGTGAAGGACGTGACGCCCGAACAGCGCGAGACCATCAACAAGATGGTGGAGAAGCTCGAGGAGTTCGACGACGTGCAGACCGTCTATACCAACATGAAGCCAGAGGAGTAAACCTTGCCTCAGGCTCCATGATAACAAAAGAAGCGTGCCCTTCGGATTAGAAGAGTACGCTTCGTTTGTTTTAGAGGTGTACCTCTTTGATGAAATCGGTGTACCTCTTTGATGAAATCGGTGTACCTCTTTGATGAAATCGGTGTACCTCTTTGATAAAATCGGTGTACCTCTTTGGCCAAACAGGTAGAGGTGTTTTTAGAACTCGTCTGCCGTCTGTGCGCTTTGCAGGCCAGAGAAGGAGTCGCCAGTGCCAAGAGCATTGGCAATCTTGTCGCTTTCCGCCATCTCTTCTGGCGTCATCTTCGGGGAGACATAGCGTCCGCCCATATCGCTTTCCTGCGTGCCAGGAAGAGGAACTGTCGATTCGAGGTCGGAGAAGCGGGCAAACTCGCTGCGGAATGCCAGCTTGATGTCGCCCACAGAACCATTACGATGCTTGGCGATGATGAACATTGCCTTTCCTCGCCAGTCGTAGCCCTTGTCGTCCTGATATAGCTTGTAGTACTCGGGACGATGAATGAAGCAAACGATGTCGGCATCCTGTTCGATGGCACCCGACTCGCGCAAGTCGCTCAGTACGGGTTGCTTGTTGTCGAATCCCTCACGGCTTTCTACGCCACGATTCAGCTGGCTCAACGCAATGATAGGAATGTTAAGCTCCTTGGCAAGACCTTTCAGGGCACGACTCACGGTGCTGACTTCTTCCTGGCGGTTCTTGATGTTCAGTCCGCTTGCCTGCATCAGTTGCAGATAGTCAATCATAATGGCTTTGATGCCATACTCGCGAACCAATCGACGTGCCTTCGTCTGTAGCTCGAAGACGCTGAGCGATGGAGTGTCGTCGATGTAGATAGGTGCATTGTAGAGTTGCCTGACGCGCTTGTCGAGCTGTCCCCATTCGTATGGCAACAATTGTCCGCTGCGGAGCTTTTCGCCGCTCAGTTCGCTGACGTTGACCATGAGGCGCTGCACAAGCTGCTGGTTGCTCATCTCGAGGCTGAACATGGCACAAGGCACTTTATAATCGACAGCCATACGCTTTATCATGGAGAGCGCGAAGGCAGTCTTACCCATAGACGGACGGGCGGCGATGATGATGAGGTCGCTGTTCTGCCATCCGTTCGTTATCTTGTCGAGTTCCTGGAATCCGGTTGGCAGTCCGCTCAGTCCGCCTTCCTTGGCCTGTGCCTTCTGGATGAGTTCATAGACCTGACTGATGACAGGGTCAATCTGCGTGAAGTCCTTCTTCATGTTCTTCTGAGCAATGGAGAAGAGCGTGCTCTCAGCTTCCTGCATCAGGTCGGCCACGTCGATTGTCGCATCGAAGGCTTTCGTCTGTATAAGGCTTGCGAAGGTGATGAGCTGGCGTTGCAGAGACTTCTGTGCAATTATCTTGGCATGATATTCGATATGGGCAGAGCTGGCGACTTGTGTATTGATTTGCATCAGATAGACCTCACCGCCTGCAGCTTCGAGGTTGTCGGTGGTCTCAAGCTGATGGATGACTGTCATGATGTCGACAGGCTTCTGCTCAGCATTGAGTGATTGAATGGCTTGATAGATGAGTTGGTGGCGGTGGTCGTAGAAGCTCTCGGGCTTGAGCAACTCTGCTACCAAGCCATAAGAATCCTGTTCCACCATGAGAGCACCCAGCACGGCCACCTCCATGTCGAGGCTCTGCGGCTGCTTGTGCCCATATTGGTCAACCTGAGGCACTTCTACAATCTTAGTCGTGCCCGAGCGTCTCTTTCCTGATGTCTCTGCCATATCTTCGTTTTGTCTTGTTTCATTCAATTGCCTTGCAAAGGTACATAAAAATCTTGAATTATGTGTTTGCTTTGCAAAGAAAATTCATTAAGTCAGTACACATTGTTATAATAAAAAGACAGCCCCCACGAAGGGAGCTGCCTTTTTCTGTTGAATTAGGAACAGGGGCTTATTCCTCGTTCCAGATGTCCCAGGATGTATCTTCCTTAGTGAGGGCCTGGCCGCCATCTACTGTATCATCGCTGATGGTGAGGCTCTCGGCCAGCATCTGAGCTGCCATAGCCTGCTCAACCTGCATTGCAGGGATTAAATATGTCTTCTTCATTAGAACAGAACTTTTTTGCCGTTAATAATGTTAATGCCCTTCTGAGTCTTCTGGAGACGCTGGCCTGCAATGTTGTAGATAGGACTTTCAACTTTCAACTTTGAACTTTCAACTTCAGAAATGCCGGTTGCGTCGTCGCCGTCGAAGTAGAATGCCTTCACGCCGCTTGTGCTCTGGAAGTAAGCTTTGCCTGCAGCGATTGTGCCGGTAGCCTTGTAGAAGCCCACCTTGTCGTCAACCTTTGCAAGAACATACATCGTGCCGTCGGCTGCAGTATCTGCATCAGTGCCCTTGAGGTCGTTAGCTACATTGATGGCAGGCAGCTCGGCAGCAATCTTGTTGTAGTATGTACCCTCCAGCACAACGGGAGTGCTTGCAGGAACATTCTCAACTTCCGTGAGGTCGAGCCATGTGCCACTGAGAACAGCTGCATAAGCCTTTACGTCGCCATTCAGGGTGTAGCCTGTCGTGGTGTCGTACATCGTAGCATAGCCAGCATCGCCAACGTATGAAACATTGGGCTTGGTGAATTCTGTGGTAGGATAAGCGTCTGTGCCGAGTGTCTGATAGAATGCTTCGCCGAGCTTGTAAGCAAGTTCGCCGGAAGCGAGAGTTGCATCGGCAACCATAGCAGGCTTGCCATTGCCGGTGTCTTCTGTTGAGTTGTCTGTGCCGCTTGTCTCTGTATAGTAGCAGTTGGTGAAGTAGCAGCCGCTGTTACGACCGAAGGCCTTGGAAGTGTTGCTGCCGTTCTTGACTGTGCCGCTGTTGTAGCAGTTGCGTACGGACGACCATCCGCCGCCAAGCCATCCGGAGAAAGCACCGCTTTCTTGGGCAGAAGTGATGTCGCCGGTGTTGTAGCAGTTGGTGATGATTATGGACGCGCTTCCATTCATGTTTACGCCGATGATGCCTGCACCATTGGCGCCGTTGGCCGTAATGGTTGCCTCATTGCCACAGTACCAGATGTTGGTTTTCTTGGTGTTGCTGCTGCCACCGTTTGTGCCGCCGACAATGCCGCCGACGTATGCCTTGCCAATGACATAACCCTTGACGATGACCTTCTCAATGCTTACGCCGTCGGTAACGACACCGAAGAGACCCTGATAGTCATAGCCAGGATTGTTGATGCGCAGTGTTACGGAGTGTCCTTGACCGTTGAATGAGCCAACGTATGGATAAGTTGTAGAGCCGATGGGGGTGTATGCGTATTGGTTTTCACTTTCCATCTCAATGTCTGCCGTCAGTTTGGCATTGGCTGTGGCGTTCCCTTCATTTACGATATGCGAGAACCAGTTGAGCTTAATCATATTGTCGATTTCGTAAGCGCCATCAGCGTCGGGAGTAAGATAATCGGTGTCTGCCATGTCGCACACCGTACACAAACCGTTGTCAGCATACTGATGAGGGGGAATGACAGAAGCAGTATTCGAGTAGGAGACGTCGCCTTCTGTCTTGCCAGGGCAAAGATATGTCGCGTTCTGATAAACGATTGCCTCTTCTCTTGCCTTGAGTACAGGATATGCGTCTTCGTCCAGCTTCTGGTACCAGGCAATGGTGCTTTGGTCGCCGTTCAGCAGGTAGCAGAGTTCGCCGCTTGTCACCTTAGTGTCGCTGGCAGTGAGGTTGTAAGTGTTGACGAGTGTGCCGCCGCCGCGCATGAAGGTGTCGTCAGCATCGCCGCCCGTAATGGTGCCGATGTTATAGACGTTCGTGAAGACAGACTTGTCGCCGCCGGACCAGCCTGTGATAGCACCGCTTTCACGGTTTGAGGTGATGTCGCCGGCGTTGTAGCAGTTGAGGAGTACGAAGCTTGAAGCACCGCTCATGTTCACACCGATGAGGCCTGCGCCGTTGGCATTGGCAGCGTTGATGGTGGCTTCGTTGCCGCAGTTGATGAGAGTGATCTTCTTGCTGCTGTCGCTTGCCTGCGTGCCGCCCACGATGCCTGCAACATAGCTGTTGCCCTTGATGCTGCCCTTGACGGTTACGTTCTTGATGGTTGCGCCGTCGGTGGCAACGCCGAAGAGACCTTGATAGTTCTGGTCTGAGTTGTCGATGTTGAAGGTGACGTCGTGTCCCTGTCCGTCGAAGGTGCCGAGGTACTTGTAATCAACTGAACCTGCGGGAGTGTACTTGGCTTCGGAGAGGTCGACGTCAGCGTTGAGGACTGCGTCGGATGCGGGATGACCTGCGTTGACATACTGTGCCCACCAAAGCAGGTTGCCTGCATTGTTGAGTTGGAACACGCCGTCGGTTTCAGTTGCTTCCTCGCCGACAGCCTTACATACGGAGCAGACGCCGTCTGTGCCGAAGGTGTGCGGGTCAATGACGGACTCGTCGGTGTTGCTCAGAACGACATCGCCTCCCTTGGAGGTCACGCCGTCGCAGTAGAATGTGCCGTTGGCATAGACCTTCTCGCTGGAGGAGAGGGGAGAGGGCAGTTCGTCGGTGCCGAAAGTCTGGAACCAGTCTTCGCCGCCGGAAACGTAGCCGTTCAGTTTGTAGGTCATCTGGCCGTCGGCAAGAGAGGTGTCGGTGGCGTCAACTCTGAAGCTGTTGGTCTTGGTGGGGTTGTTGCGGCCGAAGTCTTGGCAGTCGCTGCCAGTCTTCCAGTTTGTTTCTGCTACGACGAGGCAGTTCTTGATAGTTGTCTCCGAACCGTTGTTGGACCATCCGACGATACCGCCGCAGCCTGTGCGGTCGGGCGCGCTGATTTTGCCATAGAAGGCGCAGTTCTCGATGCTGGTTACGTCGTATGTGACAGAGCTAATGCCTGCGATGGTGCCGTCGCCGCTCTGTGCGTCGACTATCTCGACGGCACTGATACAGTTGTAGATCTTGTTGCCGGTGCCTTTGAGCAGACCGCAGATGCCGCCAATCTGGTTTCTGCTTGTTGCGGTAATCTTACCGTCCACTTTGAGGTTGTGTACCGTGCCGTTGACGGTTCCGAAGAGTCCGAAACGCGAGCTGTAGGCAGTCATGTCAATGGTGATGGTGTGGTTTTGTCCGTCGAACTCACCGATGAAAGCGATGTCTTCAAACAAGCCGATACAAGCTGCGCTGCCGTCTTTGTATGCGGTATAGTCGATGTCGCTTGTCAGCTTCACTTTATACGAATCTTCGTTGATGTTGCTTTTGCACATGACGGCGAGCTTGTACAACTCCTCTGCCGTGCTGATGTAAATGTAGCCGTCGTCCTCGGCCGTGAGGGGAGTGAAGTCTGTCGACCAGGAAAGCGTGCCATTATTCGTGTCAAGAGTGATGGTGTAGATTGTCCAGTCGGTGGCAGTGGGGTTCCACTTGTCGTCTCCATCAGTTGTGTAGGTATCTGTGCCTGTGTCACCTATCGGATAGTTTGCGGTTGACGGGTGATAGCCTGGATTTTCCCACCATTCGCCGGAAACGATTTTGAAACCTTCGCCTGCGTTTTTGAGAGGGCCTGTCCATACATAGACGCCTTCGCTTGTCTCCATCATCTTCATGCGATGACGCGTCTCGCCGCCATCCCAACCAATGCGGGTGCCGTCGCCGACAAGATACTTGTTGTCTGCATTGATGCTGAGTGCAGCAGTCAGTGCAAATAAGAAAGTTAATAATTTTTTCATTGTGTTGTTTTTGTAAAGTTAATAGATATGTGGTTTGTATTTTTTTTTACCTGAGAGTATCAAAATATCATGCAAAATTATACATTATTTATAAATAAACATTGTTTTTTTTCAAAAATAATTGCACAATATGTAAAATAAAACAAAAAGGAGCGTTTTTTTGACGCTCCTGGTAGCCTTGCTGACTTCTGCAGAGAAACTTTCAAACTTCTCTGCAGAAGTTGACAAAGTTCTCTGCAGAAGTTTTATTCCATCACATCTTTTGTGCCGCCGGTGGTCTGGAAGAAGGTGACCTGAGTGGTGGTCTTTTTGTCGAAGAGTGTGCTGGAGAGTATGTCCACGATGCCGAATTGGGCCATAGGTGTCTCCGTGCTGACGTATTCCTGTCCGCTGTAGGTGATGTTTATCTTGGTGCGGGCTGGTATGTTGTAGTAAACGCCGTGGTCCATTTTTGCCCGTTTCTTGGCTGCTTCCTCGGAGGGAACGGCTTGGGGAATGGTTTCCATTACTTTGACGGCTGCAATGACGGGTTCGCCGGCCAGGTCGTCAGCATCGAGCACGCCGAGTTTCTTCGAGAAGCGGAAGAGTATGTCGCGGTCGGTGGGTTGCTGAGGGTCGTAGATGAAGGAGAAGACTTCCGTGTCGGTCTGAGTGGTGCCGCTGAAGAGCGACTCCAGCACTGATGCCTGTTTGTCGAGCTGTTCGAGCATGAGTTTCAGCTGAGCTCCATCCTTGGGCGTGTTGTCTGCTTCGCCACGGATAAGTGCGTTCTTGCTGTCGCGGATGTCGTAGATTTCCTGGGCGCATAGCTCTGCCATCTTGGCGGTGCTGCCGGCAGAGAGAATCTCCTGCGTCATGTACGAGCGGGGGTTCTCGGGAACCTGCCCTTTTTCGGGTTTGGGGAGGTCGGGCAGGAATGTTTCGTTTGCGTCGCAATTGATGCTCAGCAGGATGCCATCGTGACTTAAGCCGACGAGCGGAGCTACGGTCTTGCTCTTTATCTTGATGCTGTATGCCTTGTTTCTGTCGGGCTTTCCGAATGGCTCAAGGGTGATGCTCTTCAGGTTCCACTTGACGCTTTCTTCCGTCGGGACGTCTTGGAGGCGCAGGTAGCGGTCGGCGTACTTATGGAAGTCGCCGGGTCTTGTGATTGTCTTCTCTGCAATGACGGTGACGCGAAAAGCGGTCCGGGGCAGATAATAGGCCACGCCTTCGAGGGTGCTGCCAGGTACGAAGGGCTCTACTTCTGTCTGTGCCATTAAAAGGTGCAAAGGCGAAAAGGTAAAAAGGCTAAAAACCAAAAGTTGTATTAGGCGCTTCATTGTCATCTGTATTTTCGTAGTGTTGTTATTTTGAGATGTCTTTTAAACTTTAAACTTTAAACCTTAAACTTTAAACTTTCTATTTATGTCTGTTGGCACGCTGGCGACGGATGTCGGCTTTCTTCTTTGCTGCTCCGCTGCCGTGTGCTCCTGTGATGTATTGTTTCTTCTTGGCTTTGGTCTTGACCTTAGCCTCTTCCTTCCTCGGGCCGCCTTTCGGTCCGCCTTTGAAAGTAATGCCGTCCATAATGACGGCATCTATGTCGTCGCCTCCATAAGCCCTTCTTCTTCCTTCTTTATGGGGAGAATCCTGGGCGGCAGCAAATTCTTCATTCTTCATTTTTCACTCTTCATTATCAATGATGGAACAGTCTTACGCCGGTGAAGGCCATAGCGATGCCATACTTGTCGCAGGTCATGATGACGTGGTCGTCGCGGACACTGCCGCCTGCCTGTGCGATGTATTCCACACCACTCTTGTGGGCACGCTCCACGTTGTCGCCGAAGGGGAAGAAGGCGTCGCTGCCGAGGCTTACCTTGGTGTTCTTGGCAATCCAGGCTTTCTTCTCTTCGCGACTGAGAGGCTCGGGCTTTTCTGTGAAGAACTTCTGCCATTCTCCCTCGGCAAGAACGTCCATATAATCGTCGCTGATATAGACGTCTATTGTGTTGTCGCGGTCTGCACGGCGAATGCCAGGGATGAAAGGCAGGGCCATTACCTTGGGGTTCTGACGGAGCCACCAGATGTCGGCCTTGTTGCCTGCCAGCCGCGTGCAGTGGATGCGACTCTGCTGCCCAGCACCGATGCCGATGGCTTGGCCGTCTTTGACATAGCAGACGCTGTTGCTTTGGGTGTATTTAAGTGTGATGAGTGCAATGATGAGGTCGCGTCGGGCATCTTCCGGGAAGAGCTTGTTGGCCGTCGGAACATTCTCGAAGAGAGCCGGGTCGTCCAGCTTCACCTCGTTCCTGCCTTGCTCGAAGATGACGCCAAACACTTGCTTGCGTTCGATGGGTGCAGGAACATAATTGGGGTCAATCTTGATGATGTTGTAAGTGCCCTTCCGCTTTTCCTTCAAGATTTGCAGAGCTTCTTCTGTAAAGTCAGGTGCAATGATGCCATCGCTCACTTCTCTCTTAATAATCAGAGCTGTTGCTTCGTCGCAAGTATCGCTCAGGGCAATGAAGTCACCGTAGCTGCTCATGCGGTCGGCACCGCGGGCGCGGGCATAGGCACAGGCGATGGGACTGAGAGGCACCTTGATGTCGTCCACGAAATAAATGCGAGCCAAAGTGTCGCTAAGTGGCAGTCCGACTGCTGCTCCTGCGGGGGAGACATGCTTGAAGCTGGCTGCTGCGGGAAGTCCTGTTGCGGCCTTGAGTTCCTTGACGAGTTGCCAACTGTTCAGTGCATCGAGGAAGTTGATGTATCCAGGCCTTCCGCCTAATACTTCGATAGGCAGTTCGCCTTCTTCCATGAAGATGCGTGAGGGCTTTTGGTTGGGGTTGCAGCCATACTTGAGCTGAAGTTCTTTCTGTGCCATATTGCGTGGTATATATTATTTAGTAATGTTCATGCGCACGAGCTTCTGCTCGGAGTTAAGAAGAGCATTGACGTGATAGATGTTCGATGAAGGCTGGTTTGTGTCGCTTCGGCTGATGGTCTCCTGGAGGTTGACTTCTACAGCGAAGCCAGTGTTGCCGTCGGGTAGTGTCTCTTTGCGAACCTCCATTTTCTGCCCGATGGCGTAGTGAAGTCCGATGACGTCGTTCGCCACCTTCTCCTTTGCATATTCGATGATAGCCTCTGCATTGGCGTTCTCTTTGCCGCAGAAGTTCATCATCGTGTCTGGAATGGCAGCCTTGGCTGCTTCGACGTCCTGATTGGCAATGGCTTTCGAGAAGAAGCTCTCGAGTGTGCCGCGAATCATGGCTTTCTCTTCAGGTGTCACCTTCGAGAGGAGCAGGGTGTTCTTCATTTCAGAAGCATCGTCTGCATAGCGTCCTGAAGGGTGCTTTGCCAGATAGTCCGTGATGGCTTCTTCGTTGCCGATGGCCAAAGCTTCATTCCAATCGATGGAGTCGAGCATGTCTTCTATGGCGCGTCCGCGAAGGGAATTGGGATGCTTTTGCTGGAAGAGTGAGATGCTCGAACGGTTGATGCCTTTGAGGAGTTGTTTCCAGTCTTCTGCTTCTGCCTGAAGGACATGCATCCGCTCGTTGATTTCGTCGAAGTGCTTGCTGTCAGGATAGTCGATGAGGAACTGCTGATAGAACTCCGGATTGGTGACGCTTTCCAATCGCTCGTAGTCTTCCTGTTCCTTTTGCTCCATTTGGTGCTGGTTGTAGAAGTAGTAACCAGTGCAAAGCAGGATGAGGCAGATGACTATGGCAATGATGGCCGGACCTTTGGACTTATGTGGCTTTTTCTTCTTTTCAGCAGGTTTTGTCTGAGTCTCTGCTGCTTGAGGTTGGGGCTCTTCCTGCGGCACGATGGCTTCCAGTTCGGTTCCGCATTCAGGACATTTGTCCTGCGCATTGAGGCAATAACTGCCGCAATTGGGACACGGACGGAGGTTCCCAGAGATTCTTGTGCCGCAATGAGGACAGGTGCCAGCCATTGTGGAGACTTGCCCTCGGCATTCAGGACATTTTATGATGCTCACCGTTTAAGATTAAGAATTAAGAGTTAAGAGTTAAGAATTATTTTCTAATCCATTTTTATGGCACAAAGGGACACTGGCTTTTTATGGCCGTGCCCCTTTGCATCGCATATGAAAGTAAAAATTACTCTTCTGTCTTCTCCTCTTCTGCAGGAGCCTCGGCCTCTTCAACTGTGGGAGTTTCCTCTGTTGCGGGAGCTTCTTCCTCAGCGGGAGTATCTTCTTTTCTTGCCTTTCTGGGCTTCTTCTCTGCGGGAGCTTCCTCAGCGGGAGTCTCGGGCTTGTCCATCTCCACTGTTACGGTGAAGGGAACCTGAGCAGCGACTTCCTTGTGGAGCTTAACGACAGCGACATATTCGCCGGCGGTCTTCACGTCCTTGACGGCAATAATCTTACGGTCGATGTCGAAGCCGAGCTTCTGGAGCTCGTCGGCGATCTGCAGGTTGCCGATGCTGCCATAGATGACGCCTGTGCTGCTTGCCTTAGCGTTGAAGTTCAGGCTTACTGCGTTCAGCTTCTCTGCGAGAGCTTCTGCATCTGCCTTAATCTTAGCGAGCTTGACAGCCTTCTGCTTGAGTTCCTCGGCGAGGACCTTCTTAGCGCTTTCGCTGGCGATAACGCCCTTGCCCTGGGGAATGAGATAGTTGCGGCCATAGCCAGCCTTAACGTTCACGATATCGTTCTTGTAACCGAGTCCGATTACGTCTTCTTTCAGTATAATTTCCATAATCTTCCTCCTTACTTTACTTCATCAAATCAGTTACGAAAGGCAGCAGTGCGAGGTGGCGTGCACGCTTGACGGCCTGAGCCACGCGGCGCTGATACTTGAGGGAAGTGCCTGTGATGCGGCGGGGCAGGATTTTGCCCTGCTCGTTGAGGAACTTCTTCAGGAATTCGGGGTCTTTGTAGTCAATGTACTTGATGCCGCTTTTCTTGAAACGGCAGTACTTCTTCTTCTTGACGTCGATAGCGGGAGCGTTCAAGTAGCGGATTTCTGATTGTTGCTGTGCCATGATTTATGCCTCCTGCTTGTTAGATTTAATACTTCTTCTCTTGGCTGCGTACTCGGCTGCGTACTTCTCCATCTTAACGGTAAGATAGCGGAGCACTTTTTCGTCGCGACGGTACTGGGTCTCGAGAGTCTTGATAGTCTCAGGAGCTGCATTGAACTCAATGAGCTCGTAGAATCCTGTTGTCTTCTTGTCGATGGGGTAGGCAAGTTTCTTCAGGCCCCAGTTCTCTTCGCTGATGATTTCTGCACCAGCCTGTGTGAGGACGCCTTTGAACTTTTCTACCGTTTCCTTCATCTGTTCATCAGACAAAACGGGAGTCAAAATGAAAACGGTTTCGTATTGGTTCATAATACGTTAAATAAGTGAATAAATAATGTTTTGTGCTTAAAAGCGCGGCAAAGGTACGGCTTTTTCCTGTAACTGCCAAACTTTTACCAGAATAATTTTCTCTTAGAGGCTAAAATGTTGGTGGTTTCGCCAATACTTCGTATCTTTGCAGTTGAAAGTTGGTTCAACAGACAACGGACAACAGACAACGGACGAACTTGAACCTTGAACCCTTGAAACCTGAGAAGATGAAGAAAGTTTGTGATTTTATAGCCCGCTGGATGGGTGTGATGGTGCTGCTTGTGGCTGGTCTATCGCTGGCAGTACCGGCTTCGTTTGTGTGGATTGACACTTGGTTCATCAACCCTATGCTGGGGGTTATCATGTTCGGGATGGGGCTGACGCTCTCGCCTGTCGACTTCAAGATTGTGCTGGGCCGTCCGTGGGACATTCTGACGGGCTGCTTGGCGCAGTTCACCGTGATGCCGCTCCTGGCCGCGTTTCTGGCGTGGGCTTTCTCCCTGCCGAGGGAGTTGGCTCTGGGTGTCATCCTGGTCGGTTGCTGCCCGGGCGGAACGGCCTCGAACGTCATCACCTATCTGGCCAAGGGCGATTTGGCGCTGTCGGTAGGTATGACGGCTTGTTCCACGCTGCTTGCACCGCTGCTGACACCGCTTTTGGTGTGGATGCTGGCAGGCACGATGGTAGATGTCGATGCCCCAGGCATGTTGCTGAGCATTGTTTATGTCGTTATTGCTCCGATAGCGGTCGGTCTGCTTTGCAGGCACTTTCTTCCGGGGCTGACGAAGGCTGTGACACCTTATCTGCCAGCCTTTTCGTCCGTAGCCATTGCCCTGACGGTCGGAATTGTCGTTGCGCATAATGCTGAGCGCTTGTGGCTCGGTGGTTTCATGGTGGTGGCGGTGGTGATGCTGCACAACCTGCTAGGGCTTTCTCTGGGCTATCTCATCGGGCATTTGCTGCGTCTGCCCAAGCCCAAGAACATTGCTCTTGGCATAGAGGTTGGGATGCAGAACTCAGGCCTGGCATCGTCGCTGGCGGTCATGCATTTTGCGGCCTATCCTCTTGCAACGGTTCCGGGAGCCATCTTCAGCGTCTGGCACAACATCAGCGGTGCTCTCGCCGGCCGATTCTTCCAAAGCCGCGGCTCCTAACCTCGTTTCGGATTCTTTGGGAACCAGCCTTTCTCCACACGTTCTTTCTGCTTGAAGATCTCGCCGATGCCCCAAAGTGCAGAGGCTCCGAACACGCCCAGGAACGACGAGAGATAGATGTTTGGCGTGAACAGCGCCGCCACGATGCAAACGATGCCCACCACGAGATAGAGAATCCAAGGGCGCGTGCCCCAGTAGTATTCGGTTTTGATGACGAGCGGATGCCAGATTCCGATGGTCAGGAACGTCATCACAGCAATGGAAATACCAGTGAAATACATGTCAAAGTCTAATTTTCGGCTGCAAAATTACGAATAAGCGAGCGAAATGCAAAAGAAAAGCTTGTTTTTCTTTTCATTTCCGAGCGAAAGCACCAAACACATACAACAATCCCCGCCACAGAGAACTTGCAGCGGGGATTTGTTTTGTTGGAGATGTAAAAAACTTAATGCAATATGCAATATTGCAATATTTCGTCAGTTGTTGATTTTATCTATCTCTTGCATTATCTGTTCTGTCTGCTGGAGGACGTAGATGATGCGCTGGTAGTAGTCAGGCGCACCACACTCGATATGCGCAGGCTCGTTAGTCACCACCATCTTTGGGAGCAGACTTTGCAGCAGGTCTTTCAGGGCAGGACGATACGAGTGCTCGCGAGCAATACCCGTCTTGTACTGCTTGTTCAGTTCGTCGATGTAAGTTTTTAGTTCAGCAGTCATAATATATCAATTTGCCTACAAAGTTACGAATCTTTTCTGTTTCCTGCAAGTCATATAGATAAAATGTGTGAGTGTAGTGAGTTTGTGTACAGAATACAGAAATACAGTATACAGTTTCTATGTGAGCGGGTACACTACTTGCTGCTGATGGGATTAGTAAAATATAGTATAATATAGTTTATAATATATATTATATATATATTAATATATATATAATATATATTATAAAAATTTCGCATCCGAAGATTTTTATCTGTAATATGTGCTCATAAGAAAACTGTATACTGTATACTGTACACATTTTTCATGAGTACATTTTTAACCTCATTCCCAAGCGTGCTTTTTTGCGTGCTTATTTTAAGGAATTATTTTCGCGCGCGCGCGTAATGTCGTACCTTTGCAGTGTGAAAGAGAAGAGAACAACTGCAGGGTTCTCGGCAATCTTAACGAGTTAAAGTGCGCAATTTAACGAGTTACGATTGCAATCTTCACTAGGGATAACAAAACTCTTAAACAATTAACCTATTAAGCTATTAAGCTACTAAGCTATTAACCTACTAACCTCTACTACATTATGATTAACTACAGTATCTACATTGCCAGCAGCAAGCCTGGCACCAAGAAGGCCGACATCACTGACACCAAGGCCTATGGAACCGCTCAGATTCACGAGAAGCTGACGTTCGACGATTTCTGCAAGCACATCGCAGACCACAACTCGCCCTTCTCGAAGGGTACCATCAAGGGCATCCTGACCGATGCGGTCGCTTGCCTTCGCGAGCAGCTGCTTGCCGGCAACAGCGTCAACATGGGTGACCTCGGCAGCTTCCGCAACGAGCTCAGCTGCAGCCCCGCCAAGACCACTGACGACTTCAACGCCAGCTACATCAAGGCTGTGAATGTCTGCTGGACGCCCGGTAAGGGCTTTAAGAACCTCCGCGACGATGCAGAGTTCCAACTGGTTGCCAGCCGCAAGGCACAGGCCGACGCCATCGAGGTGATCCGCAACGAGGATACTATTCAGGGTTTGGAGTAAGCCTACCCCCGTCCCCTCCCTAAAGGGAGGGGGGTACTACGCCCTGAAGGGGCAGAAAGCAGTCAGCCCAGGGCACACGCCCTGGGTTGTTTGCGTTTAGCGGTGAGATGCGGCCTGTAAGGCCAAAAGCATAAATATTATAGGGCTTTTGCTCTTTCAGAGCGAATTTGGCTGCGGCATTCAATATTCCCAGGGCGATGCCCTGGGCTGACGTCTTTAAGGCTTTCAGCCTATAAATTAACGCTAACAGTTGACGATGACTCTTAACTCTTGAACTTTTGAACTTTTGAAGCTTTAGCTCGACGTAGTCAACCCTTGAAGCTACGGTTTTCGCTGACTTCGTCTTCTTCAGACGCGACTCAGCCATTAAAAAGCAGGCTTTTCATGGCGTTCGCTGCTCCTTCAGTCCGGAAATACTCAAATAAATTTGGTATTTCGCTCACTTATTTGTAACTTTGTCGCCATAAACCTATAAATTATTCCAATTATGTTAACAGAAGACAGACGTTTATATGTGGCTCACGGACAGAATGGGCCGATTTGCATCAATGGTAAGATGGCGAACCGTCATGGGTTGATTGCCGGTGCTACTGGTACGGGCAAGACTGTGACCCTGCAGGTGCTGGCTGAGACGTTCAGCGAGGCTGGGGTACCTTGCTTCATGGCCGATATGAAGGGCGACCTCTCGGGCATCTCGCAGACGGGTGCAATGTCCTCGTTCATCGAGAAGCGCTGTGCTGAGTTCGGCATCGAGAATCCTCAGTTCCATGGGGCTCCCGTTTGCTTCTACGACGTCTTTGGCGAACAGGGTCACCCGATGCGCACCACCATCTCGAACATGGGGCCCGACCTGATGTCGCGCCTCATGTCGCTGAACGAAGTGCAGGCCGGCGTGATGACCATCCTCTTCAAGGTGGCTGATGAACGTGGTTTGCTCCTGCTCGACCTCAAGGACTTGCGCTCCATGCTGACCTATATCGCCGACCACGCAAGCGAACTGACGAAACGCTACGGCAACGTCTCGACGGCTAGCGTGGGAGCCATTCAGCGTGCCCTCCTCGCCCTCGAGAATCAGGGCGCTGACAAGTTCTTCGGCGAGCCTGCTTTCGACATCATGGACCTCCTGCAGGTCAGCGCTGACGGCAAAGGTATGATGAATGTTCTGGCTGCCGACAAACTGATGCACCAGCCCAAACTCTATTCCACCTTCCTGCTTTGGCTCCTCTCGGACCTCTATGCACGTCTGCCAGAGGTGGGCGACCAGGATTTGCCGCGACTGGTGTTCTTCTTCGACGAGGCGCATACGCTCTTCACGGATACACCAAAGAGCCTGGTGGACAAGATTGAACAGGTGGTCCGACTCATCCGAAGCAAGGGCGTGGGCGTCTATTTCGTCACGCAGAACCCCACGGACATTCCCGATTCTGTGCTCGCTCAGCTGGGCAACAGAGTTCAGCACGCGCTCCGAGCCTTCACGCCCAAGGAACAGAAGAACGTGAAAGCCGCTGCCGATACGTTCCGCGCCAATCCGGACTTCAAGACGGAAGATGCCATCATGGAACTCGGAACAGGCGAAGCGCTCGTCTCTTTCCTCGATGAAAAGGGTACTCCGAATGTTGTGGAGCGTGCCAAAGTGCTCTTCCCGCTCAGTCAAATCGGTGCCATCACAGCATCTCAGCGCGAGCAAATCATCAAGACGTCGCGCATCTTTGGCCGTTACGACACGATGATAGACCGCGAAAGTGCGTTTGAAGTCCTCCTCGCTGAAAGCGAAAAGGAAGAAGAGGCTCGCGAACTGGCAGAACAGGAAAAGCAGGCTGAGAAGGAACAGAAGGAGGAAACGAAGTCGAAGAGCAAGAAGAAAGGCTTCTTCTCGAAGATTCTCTCTGCCGTCATTACAAGCGTCACAGCAGCCCTCGGCACCTATGTCGCCAATACCGTAACAGGTTCGAAGAGCCGCTCGAAAGACAGTCTCGGCAAGAAGATAACAAAGAGCACGGTCAGCACAGCCACCAGAACCGCTACCCGCGAACTCGGCCGCAGCATCCTGGGAAACCTGATTAAGTAAAGTTGAAAGTTGAAAGTTGGCTGGGAGCGTAGCCGTCCCCGGCCGCAACACTTGAAACCTGAAACCTGAAAAAGTTTAAATGTATGAAAAAGTATATCCTCTCGCTGGTAAGTCTCGGGCTTCTGCTTGCCAGCTGTCAGAATCAGAAAAAAGAGAACGAACCGGCAGCTGGCTTCGTCGACGATGTCAAGACAGCCCTTTCTGCCGACGGACAAATCAACCTCGCAAACCTCCAGTGGACAAGAGAGCCGGCAGGCTATAGCGTCAATGGCGACACCATCTCCATCACGACCGCTCCTCATACGGACCTCTGGCAGCGCACCTACTATCACTTCCAGAACGACAATGCCCCCGTCCTGCAGATGAAGACACGAGAGAAGTACTTCAGCTTCGTCGTGAAAACCGACTTCACCCAAAGTCATCAGCGCTTCGACCAGTGCGGCATCGTGATGTACCTCGATAGCGAGAACTGGCTGAAAGGCTCCGTAGAGTACGAGAACGAAGCGTTCCAGCATCTCGGCAGCGTTGCGACGAACAATGGTTACTCCGATTGGGCAACGACAGCCATTCCTGCCGACGTGAAGACAATGTGGTACAGGTTCTCGAGGCGGACAGACGACTACTGTATCGAATGCTCTACCGACGGAACAAACTTCAGCCAGATGCGCGTCTGCCACATGTATGCCGCAGCCGAGGAAATTCAGTTCGGCATCTATGCTTGCTCGCCCGAAGAGTCGTCCTTTACGGCAGTCTTCACCGACATGAAGATAACCGAATGCGCTTGGAAGGCTCACGACGGTCAGCAACCAGACGATATTTGAAAATCTCGAAACTCAGAAGGTTATAGCATATGAAAAGATTGTTTTTGTGCATTATGGCAATGGTGAGTATGCTTTCACTCACAGCTCAGAATGTGTTCGAAAGCGAAGTGATGAACACAATCATGGCTCGTCGCTCTGTCCGGAAATATCTGGACAAACCTGTCGAACATGAGAAACTGGAAGCCATTGCCCAGGCAGGCATCAATGCCCCGAGCGCAAGGAACTGGCAGTATTGGGCAGTTAGGATTATCGAGGACCAGAAGCTGATTGCCGACGTAAGCGAGGTCTATAAGCAGGCAAACCCAGAGGCTGTGAGTCGTGAACCAGGCTTCAAGAATATGTTCCGAGGGGCTCCGAACCTGATTTGCGTCTGTGCTCCGAAAGACGGAGGCTTCGACCTCGATGCAGGACTGATGGGCGAGAATATGATGCTCGCAGCACAGTCGCTCGGCTTGGGAACCTGCATCCAAACAGGGCCCGTTCGTTTCCTGCTCGCAAACGAGAAAGCGAAGTCCTTCCTCGAACGCCTCGATATCCCGGAAGGCTATAAACTGCTATACGTCATAGCCGTAGGCTATCCCGACGAGAAGCCCGATGCCAAGCCTCGCGACGCTTCGAAAGTGAAGTTCATTAAGTGAACAATCAACGGTTGTTGCTGTCCCCCGGATACTAATAATTTCTTAATGTGCCCGGAGGACTGCTTTGCCGTTCTCTACCTTAATATATATACCTCGAGATAATTTACGATTCGATGATTTGCGATTTGCGATTTGCCTGCCGCTCAAGTCGTAGAGAGCCGCGTTGTAATTCTTTATTTTTGATTCTTCATCCTTCACTGATTCAATGCCTGTGATGTCGTCGATGGGATGATGGAGGAGCTTGAAGTCTGTGGCGCACCACCAGCCTTCGCGGTTGTCGCTGGTGCCGCTGGCGTTGCCGAAGGTGTGCCATTTGTCTTTCTCGGCACCATTCTTCGAACTGACGAAGCCTAAGGTGAGCGAGCCGCCCTGTTCCACGTAGATTGGGGTTGTGGTCAGCGTGTCCCAATGATTCTCGACGGGCATATCGAAGTAGGCTCGACTGATGACGGGCGTCTGGACTTCCGTGCTGCCGTTCCTAAGATAGCCGTGCTGGTCGGAGATGCAGAAGTGTTCGGTCATTGCGAGACATTCCATCTGGTAGTAGCCTTCGGACAGACCGGTGACGGTCTGCTGTATCTCCATCGTGGCATCCTGTCTGGTTGTGCTCCACCATGCATTCCAGCACGTTTTTCCGTGCTTGGTAGCAGCCTTCTGTTCACCATCCTTGAAGGTTCCCACCTTCACTTGCCATCCGTCCGCCTTCTCGCCAGCGAACGACGGATTAGTGGGTTGCTTCTTGGAGCGGGCGAAGGCGAGGTTTTCCTTCAGCAAGGCCTGCAACTGGTCGTGAGCGTCAATCAGGGCCGTAGAGGTTTTTGCCTCGTTCATTCCTGCGAGCAGGCTCAGCATCTCATCGTAGCTCGGGCAAGGATGCTGGGCTATTGCATCGAGAGTGGTACTGATGACTGGTATTTCTGCTTTCTTTCGAATGGCGTCGAGATGCTCTGCCAACGCTTTATCTGCTTCTGCAAGAGCCGCTTCATCTGTGCCGCTGATGGCGTTTATGCGGGCATCGAGGTCATTGTTTAGGTCGGGATATGCAGTATTGTAGTTTTCCTGTGCCTCAGCTCTCAACTTCAGCTTCTCGATGGCATCGCTGATGGCCCCGTCGAGGGTGGTGAAGAGCTGGCGCAACTGTATGTCGTCCAGCTGTGCTTTTGCATCCAGGGAACGGGCGATGAAGACGCCTTTGTCGTAAGTGTCGGAATTGAAGGTGAAGGTGTTTGCGTGCCAATCTGCATCGTTAGTAGCTTTTCCCATGCTCTTGCTCAGTGCTGTTCCGTTGGACGAGAGATAGAACATTGTGTAGTTACCGCTGTTTCGCGAGCAGGTGCGAAAGACGTAGTTCTGCCCTGGGATGAGGTCGACGGATGTCCTAATAGAAGCTTCCGTACTGACGTTGCCGGTCTTGTGCGACTGTAGATAGGTTCCGCCGCCATAGCCTCCGTTGCCAACCACTTGAAAATATGGTTCTGCGAGTGGCTGACTCTTGCCGTTAGTCCATCCTGTAAAGCCGAGGTCAAAGTCTCCGTTCGGGAAGATGTTTCCGCCGGCATAATAGGGCTGGCCGTCAATCAGGAAGGCGTCGCCCAGTTCCATCTCGTCGGAGGTGTAGTATTCCTTGCCGTTAAGGTCTATCAGGTGCAGGCGATACTGGATACTCTCGTCGTCGGAATCAATGTCGTAGGTGTAATTGGCTGCAGCCTCTTTCTGAGGAATGGTGTCGAGCACAACCCACATTCGTGACGCATCCTTCATCTGCACTTCCATCAGCTGGTTGAACTCGCCGTTGGCGTCGTACCATGAGAGGCGCGTCTTGCCCGTGGAGAGTACCGTTTGCTTGAAATTGGAGGGCCCGTATTGCGGTGGGGTGGTAGGAATGAAGTCGTGCTTGCCGTTGTAGCCCAAGCCCGAATTGATGCTGGCGTAGTAGCGACCTGCTTCGGTCAAAGCGCCGTTATTGTATAGTTTCGATGGGTCGCGCTCGAAGTTCCAGTAGTAGTAGCGCTCGATGCAGTCGTTGCTGTTCAGAACAGGACAGATGCGCCTCAGCGCCTCAGCATTCTGGCTTTCTGTAACACCGCTTGCAAAGGCTCCGTTGCTGTTCCATGATGCGCCCCACACCCATTCGGAAATCCATACGGGTCGGCCGGTTGTGTTGGTCCAGTTTCCTATGGTGCCGAAGTTGCTTTCCGGCCAATAGCAATGCAGATCGATGATGTCGCATCGCCAGCCACGTGCATCGATGCTGTCGATGAAGCGCTTGATGTAACCCGTTCCGTTGGTGTAGTCGCTGCCGTCCCACGACGAAGGCGAGCAGAGACGCATTCCTGTGGCCATGAGGTCTTCCCAGTTGGCAAGCACGGCATCCACATCTTCCGTCTGTCCCTTCGGGTCATCGGCCGTATTCATCGGCTCGTTGTTGGTCTTCATGTGAGGCGATGTGGTGCAAGCTCCCAAGGCAGTCGGCGAGGGATAGTTCTCGTAGATGTGATGGGGCACGTTCTCCACGTCGGGCGACATATCGCCTGTCGTGCCCCAAGTGTATGTGCTGGTGACGTTCAAGGCAGAACAGAGTTCACTGTTCCCGCCAGCAGCCGCAATTTGTTGCTTGCCAGTATCGTACCACTTGAAGATGCGGTAGGAAGAAATTTTTCCGTCAAGTACAGGAGGCAGCGTCGGCACCTCGAGGTCTTTGTCGGCAGCGATGAAGCAACGGCTGTAGCCGCGTCCCAGAGGTCGTGTGGAGAACGTGACCATGTAGCCCCTCTTCAGCTTGAAGGAGCGGATGCGGTTGTTCAGCTTCGCAGCGGTCATACTGTTCATGCGGCCGTTGGAGTGTTCTGTGCCGAAGTTGTTGCACGACTCTCCTTCATATTTCTGCTCGGAATAGACGGTCAGCGGCTTGAAGTTCCTATCATAAGGCATGATGATGCAGCCGCGGTTGTAGAGCTTCACTTGGCAGTTTCTGCCATCAACTGCTTTTTCTCCGTTTATCTGCACATTCGAGAGCCAAGTGCTGACGGCAGAAGGTTTCACTTGAGCAAGGATGAGAACAGCATGTTCTGTGTTCTCGATGTTAACTAATCCATCTTCCTTGAAAGGCGTAGCACCCGTTATCAGGTAATCAACATCGGTGCTGAGCGTCACTGTATCGGCAACTTGTGTGACGCTGGTCTTCCTGTTGGCTGCCATTGCATAAAGAGGCAGGCAGAGGAGCAGGATGTAAAAGAATCGTTTCATGGCAGTTGTGATAAAAAAGTCAGACGCTTACCGTACCCTTGATGGCAGGGTAGGGGTCGTAGCCTTCGAGGGTGAAGTCTTCGTACTGGAACTTGAAGATGTCCTTCACGTCTGGATTGATGCGCATTCGTGGCAGTTTGCGAGGCTCGCGAGTGAGTTGCAAGTGTACTTGGTCGAGGTGGTTGAGGTAGATGTGCGTGTCGCCGGTTGTGTGGATGAAGTCGCCTGGCTCGAGGCCGCAGACCTGTGCCATCATCATGCAAAGCAGGGCGTAGGAGGCGATGTTGAAGGGTACGCCAAGAAAGCAGTCGGCACTCCTCTGGTAGAGTTGCAGCGAGAGTTTTCCGGCCTCCCCTGACCCCTCCGAAGGAGGAGAAACATAGAACTGGAAGAAAGCATGGCATGGCGGCAGGTTCATGTTCCCCAGGTCAGCCACGTTCCAAGCCGATACGATGATGCGACGGCTGTCCGGATTGTGCTTGATGGCATTGGCGGCTTCGCTTATCTGGTCAATGAAACCGCCGTTGTAGTCAGGCCACGAGCGCCACTGATAGCCGTAGATGTGGCCGAGGTCGCCAGTCTCGGGGTCTGCCCATTCGTTCCAAATGCGTACGCCACGCTCTTGAAGCCACCCGGCATTGGTGTTGCCTTGCAGGAACCAAAGCAGTTCGTAGATGATGCTCTTCAGATGGACTTTCTTTGTGGTGAGCAAGGGAAAGCCTTCGCTCAGGTCGAAGCGCATCTGATGACCGAAGATGCTGATGGTGCCGGTGCCTGTCCTATCTTCCTTCTTGACACCTTCGTCGAGGATTTTTTGCAGTAAGTCTAAGTATTGTCTCATTTCCTAACGTAATCTATAAAGTCGAAGCTTTGGTTGTGCTTCTCGTCGGGTTCATGTTTCTCAAGGAAAGCGACTTCCCATTCAGCGCGGTTGAACTCTGGGAAGAAGGCGTCGGCCTCTGTCGGCGTGTCGTGTATTTCGGTGAGGCAAAGGCGGTCGGCCAAAGGCAAGGCTTCGGCATAGACGCTTGCTCCGCCGATGATGTAGACCTCTTCTTCGGCCAGGCAACTGGCAAGGGCTTCTTGGAGGGAGGCGAAAGTCTCGGCTCCCGGGAATTCCATCCCCGTGCGGGACAGCACTACATTCCTTCTGTTGGGCAGAGCACCTTTAGGCAGGCTGTCGAAAGTCTTGCGTCCCATGATGATAGTATGGCCTGTGGTGAGTGCCTTGAAGCGACGCAGGTCGGCAGGCAGCCAGTAGAGGAGTTTGCCTTTCAGCCCGATGGCATTGTTCTCGGCAATAGCGGCGATGATGTTGACTTGTGCCATGTTAGAGTTTCTTTAGTTCCTTCAGGAAGTCGCTGATGCGTTCCAGATAGTTGTAGCTGCCTGTGCCGGGCGAAGCGGTACGCTGGAAGCAGTGGTTACGCTTGGCGAGGATGTGTAGCTCGCTCTGTATGCCCATTGCACGCATCTTCTCCCAGGTCTTCACAGAGTTCATGGCTGCCCAACCATCCTCGTCGCCATGGACGAAGAGCATCGGTGCAGTCTTGAGGTCGAAGTTGAACTCTGGCACGAGCACGGCCTTGTCGTCAGTTCCGCTGGTTGTGTTGTTCTCTTCGTCGCCGTCTGTCAGGGCGTAGGCAGGGTAGATGCCGATGCCCCACTGCACGTTGCAGGGCTGCTTGTCGAGGTCGTCGATGGGGAGGTAGGCCTGCTGCACGGACGAGGTGACGCCCATCAGGGTGAGATGACCGCCAGCACTGCTGCCCATGATGCCGATGTTATTCGGGTCGAGACCGTATTCTGCAGCTTTGCTCTTGACGATGCGGATGGTGCGTTGCAGGTCTTGCCAAGCCGAGATGTGCTTCTTCAGACCTGTCTCAGCAGCAGGCCGGGGCGTGCGGTAGCGCATGGTGACGACTGCCATGCCGAGGCTGTTGAGGTAGCGACGGGCTGGAGCCACTTCGAAACCGTCGGGACCGTTGCCCATATAGCTGCCGCCCGAGTAGATTATCTGGATGGCTTTCGTCTTGAGGTTGGCCGGGATGTGCCATTCAAGGTAAGGTGTTCCCTGATTCTCCTGCACATAAGGCATCTTGCCATCAGGCCAGATGTTCTCCTTGACATACTTCGCACGGTCTTTGTCGCTGTCGAAACGCTTCATGATGTCCACCTCGGGAGCCAGAGGGCCGAGCAATCCCATCTGCGTAAGGAACTCCACAGCCCGCTCCAGGCCGAAGGCTCCGTGACCTTTACCCGGGTAGAGATGCAGCTCGGCATTGATTTTGCGCTTGCGAAGCTGGCGGAACACCATCGTAGAGGCGTTTGGACTGTATGGGTCGGCACCGCCATGATGCAGACTCATCGGGCAGGTCTTCTCGTCGAAATGGAAGATGGTGTCGAGCTTGACGTCGGGGCCATAGCCGAGACGCACGTTGGGTGTGCCGCCTTCGCTGTCCGTGAGGGCATAAGCAGGAGCATTGACGATGGCAAAGTTCACGTGACATGGCACTCCGTCCAACGCGTCGATAGGAGCATAGGCACGTGTCATGGAGCTCGTGGCGAGCAGTAGTGCCAGATGCGAGCCTGCCGACATGCAGATGGTGCCTATCTTCTCGGGGTCGAAGCCACGCTTCTTTGCTTCGCTTCTGACCATGCGGACGGCGCGCTGGCCGTCTTCCCAGGCTGTCTGGTAGATGGGCAGGCCTTCGGGACGTGGCGTGCGATAGACGAAGTTGACGCATTGGAAGCCAAGCTCCGTGAAGCGTTTCGTCCAAAGCGTGATGAGGCTGTTGTCGCAAGTGCTGAAGTAGCCTCCGCCGGAGATGAGTATCATGCAGCCGCCGTTTGGCGCCTCGGGTTTCTCCATCCATTCCAGGTAGGGCATACGTGCCTTGTCGGGGTTGAAGCCCTTTTGGCCAGCCTCTGCCGTCATTGCTGCAATCTGCTGAGGCTGTGTGTCGGGCATCTTGCCTTTAGGCCAAATATAGATGTGCTTGCCTGCCTGAACGCTAAGCAAGGAGGAAAATAGGAGAATAAGAAAATAAGAAAGTCTTCTCATATTTTATTATTAATTATGGGGTAACAAATTATTCAACGCATTTTCCTGTCACGTCATAAATGTGTCCTGCTTTATGTATGTACATTACGCCGTCTTTCAGGAGTTTCTTTATCTTGTCGTCGGACTGTGATTCATCACTGGCGCTCAGTCCGTCGGGTATTACTTCCTCACCTGTGTACCAAACCCCGGCATGTTCGCGGTTAGCCCAGGCGCACTTCCATGCCTGGCCATCGGGAGACGGCTCCATCGGGGCATCCGTCGGGACACAGTCGTAACCCAGTTTTAGGAACAGATAGCCCTTCGTGCCTTTAATCATGGCGGTATAGTAGTTGCTGCCTTCTCCACCATTTCCAGCCCATTCTCTGACGATTTCCGATTCGCTGTGAACGCCTGCAGCCTTACGTGCCATGATGAATGCCATGCACTCCTCTTTGTAATTGTTCCAGTACGGATAAACAACACATGGGACGCCAGGCATGCTAAGCAGGAAGGCCAGCGCCATGCGTGCCTGACGGTCTTCCACCATGTTGGGCGTGCCGTAGAGATTACTGCCCTCGCGGAAGGAGTCGTGGTTGTCAATGAAGGTAACCGTATGTTTCGGGTCGCGATGGATAAGCGAGTAACGGTCTGTGGCCAGCGACTTCAGGTTGTACGTCCTGATGGCATCGTTATAGTAGTGGAACTTGCCGGGGAAGTCGAACACATAGGTCTCGTAGTTTGCATCATTCAGGAAGCCCAACTGTTTGTCTATATCTCCGTCAAACACCTCTGCCACGCAGAAATAAGGTGCACTTGCACGGTTGTAGTCGAAGAGGCGGGAACCGGCAATGCCCTTCATGAAGTCGAAGCGGAAGCCGTCGTAGCCGATGCTGTCGCGCATCCACGTAAGATAAGCACGGCTCATCTCGCGCACTTCCCGTTTGCCATGAGCCAGGTCGCGGGAATAGATGCTGTTATACTCCTGATAGTCCCAGCTGTAAGTTCCGGAATGGTATGACACGCTCTTGTCGTCAGGTGTCAGTTCTGCTGTATCGTGATTGCCGCAATCGCCAGTCACGCTTCTGTCAATGCGTCCTTCCATATAATCGTCGGCAAACATCTCGTCTTCTGCGGTAAGCCAGGTCCAGTCTGGCTTGAAAGAGCCGTAACGTCCAAAGTCGTTGACTGTCCAGTTACACCAGTTCTTGTCGGAGCCGTCGTATTCGTCCACATGGCCTGCGCTGGTATGGTTCAGCACGATATCGGCCACCACTTTAGCGCCGCCTTGATGCAGACGGGATATCAGTTGCTGCAACTCGGCTCCTGTGCCCCAAGGACTATGGCCGTGATGTCCGAGTTCATCTACACAGGAGCCCTGGTTGCTGTAGTTCATTGGCAGATAGCCGGTGAAGTCGGCTGTCTCTTGGGAAGGAGCCAGCCATACGAGGTCGAAGTATGTCGCCAACTCAGTTGCTTCCTGAGACAGTTTCCCCCAAGTCACATCGCCGTATTCCGTATAAGGGGTAGGGGTATTGCCTTCGTGAGCCCAATAGAAAGCTTGCAGCATGACGTCGGGGTTTTTGTCGGGCACAGCTGTTTCGTAGAGGGTGGCCTGCTTGGGGTTGTAGGGATAAGCCACGCTTAGGTTCTTGCTGGAAGTGTTGAAGGCAAACTCGTAGTCGCCCCTGATAGTCGTTGCAATACGGCAGTTGCCTTCTCCTGTCTGCATCAGCCAGTCGGTGCTGTGTGCCTGTGTCATCGTGCCTCCGTTGCCGTACCAGTCGTCGTTACGATTGATTTTGAATTCGTATTCTCTGCCCGCTTCCAGTGTCAAAGTGGCATATAAAGTGTTCTCTGCGCCGCCGCTCTTGGCCTCCAGCGTTGTCGGACCACTCCAATCTGATGCCATGAAGTTTCCTCTCAGCAGCCAGTCGGCCGTTACTTCGCCACTACCTCCGCCATCGTCGGAATACACGGACCATGTGCCCGTGCTGATTTGTGTGCCATAATTCCATTCGGTAATGGTGAACAGGTCCTTGCCGTCTGTTAGGGTTTGGTCTGCTGTCTTGTTCCACAGGCTGTCCCAATTGATAGCAGTTGCTCCCGAGCCCATTCGAACGAAGAGCAGACTCGTCTTGGCGTTCTCAATATCGGCTGAATAGATGTCGCCGGAAACGAGTGTCATCTGTACATCCTGGTCTCCGCCTCCCCACGCATGGACAAAGAAAGTGGCGCCAGCTTGGTTCCATTTGCTGCCGCCTCCGGTGTCGAGGTAGATTGTCTTTGCGCTTGGCATCAGTACATATAGCACTGAAACCACAAATAAGAACATTTTTCTCATGGTCTAAATCCGTTTTGTTTTTCATTCTTTGGCTGTCAACGCTTGTAAATGCGCGACGTACTTGCCGATGATGTCGAACTCTAAGTTGACCACCGAACCGGGTTTGATGGCATGGAAGTTCGTGTTGTCGAAGGTGTAGGGGATGATGCAGACCTGGAAGGTATTGCTTGTGGGACGGCAGACGGTGAGGCTGACGCCGTTGACCGTCACGCTGCCTTTGTCGACGGTAAAGTATCCGTGCCGGATCATCTCCTTTGTGCTTTCGTACCGGAACGTGTATTGGTGGCTGCCCTGCTGGTCCTCCACGGCGATGCAGGTGGCTGTCTGGTCCACATGGCCCTGAACAATGTGTCCGTCCAAGCGGCCGTTCATCAGCATGGAACGCTCCACGTTCACCTCGTCGCCCACTTGGAGCAGGCCGAGGTTGCTGCGTTCCAGCGTCTCACGCATGGCTGTGACGGTGTATGTAGGGATCCCTTGACCCCCTTTAGGGGGCGAAAGGCGCACGACAGTGAGGCAAACGCCGTTGTGAGCAATGCTTTGGTCGATGCTCAACTCCTCTACAAAGGGGCAGGTCAAGGTCAAGTGGACGTTGTCCTGCTCGTGTTCTATGGCAACGACACGTGCCATACTTTCTATGATACCGGAAAACATGGAGGTACTTACTGTTTGAATGTTTACGATTTACGATTTATATTTTCGGGCACAAAGTTACGAAATAAATCCGAAACCACAAAATCATTGCCTTGCTTCGCTTTCGAATTGGCGGAAGAATTCAGCCTGGTTGCGGCTTTCGCGATGTAGTGCCTTGTATTTCAGCATCAAACTCTTGAGTTCTTCCCATGTTCCGTCCTGCAGAGAGGCTGCTTTGTGGCGCATACAATGCAGGTAGAGTGGTTGCATCCTGACGCGGTCCACCTGCTCCTTGAGCCATTCCGTCTCTGCTGCCGCCTTCCCTTCTGCCAGGATGGAAAAGGCTTTCTCGATGAACGCGTCGCTGTAGATTTCGTGGTTCTCGCGGATGTAGATGCCGTAGTGAACGCCTGGCTTGACGAGGCTTTGGCATAGGCGGTAGTATTCCATGATGTAGGGAGCGGCTTTGCCATAGTAGCCTTTGACGAAGACGTTTACCAGCGAATCGACGTCCTGCGTGGGGTCCCAAAGGAGTTGATTGACCGTCCAGGCCTTCATCTCGTCGAACTCTGCTCCTGCCGACTGGTATTGCGCTTCCTCGAAGATGCCTATGGCTTTGTTTTCGCCCAGCACCTTGATGTTCGGTCCCAGCACCTGGAAGTTTGGCCAAGGTGCGATGTACTGGGCGTAATCCACTATGTAGTCCCAGATGAAGAGGTGCGGAGCCAGTTCTGCCCAGCCTCGCAGGTCGCGCATGAACTTCTCGTTCTGCGGACAACCCGCGTCGAGGGGATGGGCAAAGCAGCACTCGATGCTGCACAGGCGGATGACGACGTTCTCGCGGGGCTTGATGCCTGTGGGCGGCTGGCGTGAATACTGATAGGCAAAGGTGCCGACGTACTTGTCGGGAAACTCCTCTTTCACGGCGTCGGCCACTTGGTTGACGAACCAGACGATGATGCCCGAGTGCCCGCCATACTGGTCCTCGATGTCTTTGCAGCGTTGGCATTGGCAGAACAGGAAGTTGTCGTTTTGCGAGAGGCTGTAGATGCGGTAGGCAGGGTTCTTTCGCATGAAGTCCGCAAGCCGTGTCTTGCATATCTCCAGGACGTCGGGATTGGAGAGACAGAGCTGTCCGTAGCCGCCGTAGCGTTTGCCGTCGCGCAGGCAGAAGTATTCGGGATGGGTCTGGAAGAACTCGCTCACGGGAACGAGGTGCCCCATGGTGTGAGCTCCCCAGTATGCCTCGATGTTGCCATACGCGTTGATGTTGGGACTCCATTTCATGTTCTCGCGTGTATGGGCGCTCCATAGCGGCTCGTTCGTGACGACGTAGTAGTTGCTGTAGCGGTATCCGATGAAGGGTGCTTCGCTATGGTCGAGCCGAGGCAACTGCCAGCTCTTGTATTTCGGCAGGTAGGTACATCTGGGTGTAAACCAGTGGATGCCCAATTCACGCTCCAGGAAGGTGAAGACGCCGTACATCGTGCCTCTTTGCGAGCCGCCCCAGATGAGCAGATCATGCCCTACGGTCTTGTAGGTGAAGCTCTCGTCGTCGGCCGCAGGCTTTTGCGTTCCCGTCAGGGACGCCGTGCGCTGGTTCCATCCGACGACGATGCTGCGGCCGCTGGCAGCGGTGTCGCTGGTGATGGGCAGCCGTACGCCGCTCATCTGCTCGATGTATTGCTGGAGCTCCCTTGCAGCGGTTTGCTCGGAGGTGGATGCCTCTGCCGAGACAACGATTTGATAGTCCGTCTGACCGTCGCGGAACAGCCAGTCTTTTGCGCCTGCCCGTGCGGCGATGAGCAATAGGGCAAGTGATAGGAAATGCCTTGCTTTCATAGTTGTTTAGTCTACGTCGTAATATAATTGTGCCGAGCGATAGCCTGGCATGTTGAGTATCTGCTCCTGAAGGACGTTGAGCCGCTCGCGGACGGCTGACATGGGGGCCGACAGCTCCATCTTCAGTATCAGTTTTCGGATGTGCATCAGCTGGACGCGACTGACCGGCGGTGTGTCCGGGCCGAGTACCCGCTCGCCAAACACCTGCCTGAGCAGGCTGGCATAGTCTGCTGAGAGGCTTTCCACGACCTTTTCGTTGCGATGCTTCAGGTAGATGAAGATGACGCGGCAGAAGGGTGGGTAGCGGAACAACTCGCGTTCCTCGGTCTGCTCAGCGTACATGCCTTCGTAGTCGTGGCTCACCACTTGCTGTACTATTGCATTTCCTGCGTCTCTGGTCTGCAGCACGACATGGCCTGCGGAACCTTTTCTCCCCGCTCTGCCTGCTACTTGCTCCATGAGTTGGAAAGCCCTTTCGTAGCTACGGAAGTCAGGCTGGGCGAGCATTGTGTCGGCTGAAAGGATACCGACCAGGCTGACGCGGTCGAAGTCGAGGCCTTTTGTCACCATCTGTGTGCCGATGAGGATGTCGGTCCGACCCTCCTCGAAATCGTGGAGTATCTGCTCGTAGTTCTGGCGGGAGCGCGTTGTGTCGAGGTCCATGCGTGCGATGCGTGCTTTGGGAAGCAGTGCCTGCAGCTGTTCTTCGATTCGCTCTGTGCCGTAGCCGCGGCTGGAGAGGTCGCGCCCCTCGCAGTTCGGGCAGGCGGAAGGTATGTTGTAGGTCGTTCCGCAGTAGTGGCAGACCATCTGACGGTAGCCGCGGTGGACGGTCAGGCTGACGTCGCACTTCTGGCAACGCGGTGTCCAACCGCAGGCCTTGCACTCCAGCACTGGTGCATAGCCTCGGCGGTTCTGGAAGAGGATGACCTGCTGATGCTGCTCTAATGCCTTGCGGATGTGTGCAAGCAGTTGCGGGGAAAAGATGCCGCTCATGAGCTTCTTGCGCTGCATCTCTCCCACGTCGACTACCTCAATGTCCGGCAGGCTCAGTCCGGCATAGCGTGTCTTCAGCGTGACGAGGCCGTACTTGCCGCTCAGTGCGTTGTGGTAGGACTCGAGGCTTGGTGTGGCAGAGCCCAGCAAGGCTTTCGCCTCGGATTGGCGTGCCAGAATCAGGGCAGCATTGCGTGCATGATAGCGCGGTGCAGGCTCCTGCTGCTTGAACGACGTCTCGTGCTCTTCGTCTATGATTATCAAGCCGAGGCGGCTGAAAGGTAGAAACAGGCTGCTTCGCACACCGACCACGATGTCGTAGGGTTTCTCGCTGAGCATCTTTTGGTATAGCTCCACCCGTGCCTTGTCGGGATAGCGCGAGTGATAGACGCCGAGGCGTGTGCCGAAGACGCGTCGCAGACGCTCCGTGAGCTGTGCCGTCAGCACTATCTCGGGTAGCATGAACAGCACCTGCTTTCCCTGGTCAAGTGCCTGCAGCATGAGATGGATGTAGATTTCCGTCTTGCCGCTGCTTGTTACGCCGTGGAGCAGGCAGACGTCCTTCTCCTGCCATTGGCGGAGGATGCTGTCTATGGCTTCCTGCTGTGCCTCTGTCAGTTTCTCGGCTGCCTTCAAGGGCGTTTGCTCATCGATAGGCATGATTGTCCTTCGTGTATTGGTGCGACGCAGTTCCTCCTTCATCTGCACGGCTCCCTTCTCAAGGAGGCTCTTCACGATGGGTAGGATATTCTTCAGCCCTGTTGCTTTCTGCAGGCTGGCCAGTGTCTGCCCCGTCGCCTTGCTTCGTTTGGTCTTGGGTTGCAGTGCTTGCCAGACCTTCTCCTCGCTTGACTTCAGGGGTGTTTCGGCTTGCCAGTCCAGATTCGGCAGGATGGTGCTCTCGCTTTCCAGTTTTAGGCCGGAAGGCAGGGCTGCCTTGAAGACGTCGCCCATCGAGCAAAGATAGTAATCGCTGACCCACTTCCATAGTTGGAGCTGCTTTGGCAGTACGATTGGCTTGGTGTCGAGGATTTCGGAGATGGGCTTTGTGGGGTAGGGTGGCGTGTCATTGTGCAGGCGTAGCACGATGGCTGTGTAGAACTTCCGGCTGCCGAAGGGCACAATGATGCGCTGTCCCACCTGAATCTGCGACTGGCATTCGGGCGGCAGGGCATAGGTGAAAGCCTCCTGCAGGGGCAGTGGCACTATGACGTCGGCGTATTTCGGCATATCGGGCACAAAGTTACGAAAAAAAGGCTAAAAGCAAAAGAGAATGGCTGAAAAATCGTTGCCGCCATTGTAGAATTCCAAGTGGCAAGGCTTCCGGCTAATGGCTTTGTGGAATATGGCTTTATGGCTAATGGCTTCTGAGTAATGGCTTTGTGGAATATGGCTTTATGGAGCACTGCTTCTGAGTAATGGCTTTGTGGAATATGGCTTTATGGCTAATGGCTTCTTTAGAGATATTTCCCCCCTACTTGGCTTTTCTCTTACCCCCTTTTATTTCCCCCTACTGGTATATACAGCAGAAGGCCGATTTTTTAACCCCAGCCCCTAAGAAAATTTGCTTATTTGTAAAAATCCGAACAAAAAGGCCTCGTTTTGGCATGAAGTGTATGAAAACCGAGGAGACGAGGCAGTGCACTGGAGCTGCAACGTGTTGCGCCCGCATTTATAACGTGTTGCGCCTGAATTCTAAAGCGTTACAAGTGGATTTCAAGCGTGTTGCAAATCTGCTGACAGGACTTGCCGAAGCAGTCAGGACTATACATTATTAAATATGTAGGAAGTTGCGGAACCTGACCCTACATTCCTTCCGTAATCTGCCATAAGTGCACAGAAAATGTTAAAATGTGCATAATTGGACATGTTTTTAGGCGAAAGTGTTGCATATTTGCCCAAAATGTCTTTACTTTGCACCGCGAAATAAATAAATAGAACTAATTGTTAAATCAAAATTAATAAGTTATGTCAGAAATTGAAGCTAAAGTAAAAGAGATTATCGTTGACAAGTTGGGTGTTGATGAAGCAGACGTTACTCCCGAAGCATCATTTACAAACGACCTCGGTGCCGACTCTCTGGACACCGTTGAGCTGATTATGGAGTTCGAGAAGGCTTTCGAGATTACCATTCCCGACGACAAGGCAGAGAAGATCTCTACCGTAGCCGACGCTATCAAATTCATTGAGGAAAACAAGTAAGAAGCGATTCACAATTCATAATTCATAGTTCATAGTGGCTTTCCACGGCAAGCGGCTGTTGGTCTGAGCCATTATGAATTATGAATTAACAATTATGAATTAGATTACATGGAACTGAAAAGAGTTGTAGTGACAGGCATCGGCGCCGTCACTCCCCTGGGCAACACCGCTGCCGAGACGTGGCAGAATATGCTTGCGGGCGTGAGCGGAGCTGGCCCTATCACACATTTCGATGCATCCAAGTTCAAGACACAGTTCGCCTGCGAGGTTAAAGACTTCAATCCTGAGCAATTCATCGACAGGAAAGAGGCTCGCAAGATGGACCCCTATTGCCAGTACGCCTACTCTGCAGCCGTCATGGCCGTGGAGGACAGCGCTATGGACTTGGAGAAGGTCGACAAGAACCGCGTGGGCGTCATCTTCGGCGTCGGCATCGGCGGCATGAAGACCTACGAGGAAGAAGTGACGGCCTACGCCAAGACAGCCGACACCATCGGCCCCAAGTTCAATCCCTTCTTCGTGCCCAAGATGATAGCCGACATCTGTGCCGGACACATCAGCATCAAGTACGGCTTCCACGGCCCCAACTACATCACTTCGAGCGCCTGTGCTTCCTCGACCAACGCACTTGCCGACGCCTTCAACCTCATCCGTCTGGGTAAGGCCGACGTCATCGTAAGCGGCGGAGCCGAGGCTGCCATCACGGCAGCAGGAGTGGGGGGCTTTACTGCAATGCACGCTCTGAGCACCCGTAACGACGAGCCACAAAAGGCAAGCCGCCCCTTCAGTGCCAGTCGCGACGGCTTCGTCATGGCTGAAGGCAGCGCAGTCCTCGTGCTTGAAGAACTGGAGCATGCCAAGGCTCGCGGTGCCAAGATATATGCCGAGATGGCAGGTGCAGGCATGAGTGCCGACGCCCATCACATCACAGCGTCCCACCCAGAAGGTCTCGGAGCAAAGCTCGTCATGGAGAACGCCCTCGAGGATGCAGGCATGAAGCCCGCCGACATCGACTACATCAATGTGCACGGCACGTCGACCCCCGTCGGCGACGTCAGTGAGTGCAAGGCCATTCTGGCCGTCTTCGGTCAGCATGCCTACGACCTCAACATCAGCAGCACGAAGTCGATGACGGGTCACCTGCTTGGCGCAGCCGGCGCAATAGAGGCTATGGCAAGCGTGATGGCCGTCAAGGAAGACATTGTTCCGCCCACCATCAACCATGAAGACGGCGACGAGGATCCCGAGATCGACTATAAGTTGAACTTTACCTTCGGCCAGGCACAGAAGCGCACCGTCCGTGCCGCACTGAGCAACACGTTTGGCTTCGGAGGCCACAACGCCTGCGTCATCTTCAAGAAGTACGCAGAATAAGGCCGTGTCTGCCGAGAACCTGATAGACGCGATAAGGCTTCCTTTCCGTAAGGACAAGGAGCTTTGTCGCGCTTTTCGTGATATGCTGGGCTTCTATCCCCACAAGATAAGCCTCTACCAGGAAGCCCTGATGCACAAGTCCATGCTCGCCCACGCCAAAGGCGGTGCGCCTCTCAACAACGAACGACTCGAGTTCCTGGGCGACGCCGTGCTCGATGCCGTGGTAGGCGAGATAGTCTTCCACCACTTCCCTAAGAAGCGGGAAGGCTTCCTCACCAATACCCGGAGCAAAATCGTGCAGCGCGAATCGCTTGGCCGACTCGCTACGGAGATAGGCCTCGACAAGCTCATCCGCCAGAGCGACCACAACCATACCCACAACAGCTACCTCGCCGGCAACGCCTTCGAAGCCCTCGTCGGAGCCATCTACCTCGACCGCGGCTACGGCCACTGCAAGACCTTCATCCGCAAGAAGATAATGCGCCAACTCATCAACATCGACAAGCTGGCCTATCAGGAAGTGAACTTCAAGAGCAAGCTGCTGGAGTGGTGCCAGAAGCATAAGGTCTCGCTCGAGTATGTATTGCTCAATGAGACAAAGACAGAGGACGGCTCCCCGCTCTTCAATACAAAAGTGGTCATTAATGGACGCGAATGTGCTCGCGGCAAAGGCTATTCGAAGAAGGAGAGCCACCAGAAAGCAAGCCGCAATGCCCTGCATCGCCTCAAGCACGACCGAAAACTGTACGAGGAGTTGACGAGTAAACGTATCGGCGAACAAACGAGTTGACAGGTAATCAAGTTGAAAACTTTAGAAGCAATAAACCTTGAATATAACCAACTTCATACGCCCCATCTTCACGCCTCGCCTCCGCAAGCTCGACCTCTATCAGACCGAGGCAGAGGCTTTGCAGCGCGGTGTCCTCAAGCGTCTGCTCAGCAAGGCAGCCGAGACGGAGTGGGGTAGGGCACACGGCTACAGGAAAGACCTCAGCTATGAGGACTTCGCACGCCAGACGTCTCTCAACACCTACGAAGAGTTGAAAGGCTACATCGACCGCATGCGCCATGGCGAGCAAGACGTCCTCTGGCCCGGCAGGGTGAGATGGTACGCCAAGTCAAGCGGCACTACGAACGACAAGAGCAAGTTCATCCCAGTCAGCAAAGACGGACTGCACGACACTCACTATGCCGGCGGCACCGATGCTGTGGTTTGGTACTTGCGCAACAACCCGAAGAGCCGCATCTTCGACGGCAAGGCCCTCATTCTCGGAGGCAGTCATGCACCGAACTACAACCTGCCTGGCAGCCTCGTGGGAGACCTTAGCGCCATCCTTATCGAGAACATCAACCCGCTGGTCAACCTCGTGCGCGTCCCCAAAAAGACGACGGCACTTCTCAGCGACTTCGAGATAAAGCGCGACCAGATTGCCCGCGAAGCCATGAATAAGAACGTCACCAACCTGAGCGGCGTGCCGTCATGGATGCTCTCCGTGTTGAACCGCGTCATGGAACTCAGTGGCAAGCAATACCTAAACGAGGTGTGGCCCAACCTGGAAGTATTCTTTCACGGCGGCGTCGCCTTTACTCCGTATCGTGGGCAGTACCAACGCCTCATTACATCGCCCGGCATGCATTACATGGAGACTTACAATGCCTCCGAAGGCTTTTTCGGCCTGCAGGACGACCCGACGGACGTGGCCATGAGCCTCATGATAGACTACGGCGTGTTCTTTGAATTCATCCCGATGGACGAGTTCGACAAGGCAGAGCCTACTGTCGTGCCGCTCTGGGGAGTGGAGACAGGACGCAACTATGCGATGGTCATCACCACGTCCAGCGGCTTGTGGCGCTACATCATAGGTGACATGATACGCTTCACCAGCCGTAATCCCTACAAGTTCATCATCACGGGGCGCACGAAGTCCTTCATTAACGCATTCGGCGAGGAGCTTATCGTCGACAATGCAGAGAAGGGACTGGCCGAGGCTTGCCGCCAGACAGGAGCCGAAGTGCTGGAGTACACGGCTGCGCCAGTCTTTATGGATGCCGAAGGAAAGTGCCGACATCAATGGGTTGTGGAGTTCAGCCACGAGCCGGAAAGCATTGCAGACTTCGCCCGTATCCTTGACGAAAGCCTCCAACAGATTAACTCCGACTACGAAGCCAAGCGCTACAAGGACATCACGCTCCAGAGGCTCGAACTCATCAAGGCCCGCCCCGGCGTCTTCAACGACTGGCTGAAGCAAAAGGGCAAGCTCGGCGGTCAGCACAAAGTGCCTCGCCTCTCGAATAACCGTGACATCATAGAGCAAGTCATTGCGCTAAATGTCTGAGTTCATAATTTATAGTTCATAGTTCAAGGTGAAGACGAAACACATACTTGCAGGTTCAGTGTTGCTCCTTCTTGCGGCTTGTGCAAGCATAGGCAGCCCCGATGGCGGCATCTTCGATGAGATACCGCCTAAGGTTGTCGCTACCTATCCTGCCGAACGCTCTACAGGCAACAATGTCCGCAAGATGCAGATTCGCTTCAACGAGTACATTAAGCTGGAGAATGCCAATGAGAAAGTCATCGTGTCGCCTCCTCAGATTGAACCTGCCAACATACGTGCCGACGGCAAGAGCGTGAAAATCACGCTGTATGACTCCTTGCAGGCAAATACAACCTATACCATCGACTTCAGCGATGCCATCGTCGACAATAACGAGGGCAATCCGATGGGTTATTACACCTATAGCTTCAGCACGGGTGAGGAAATAGACACGATGGAAGTGGCCGGTGCAGTGCTCAATGCAGCCGATATGGAACCTGTGAAAGGAATGTTGGTAGGTCTCTATCCGCTCGATTCGCTCTATAATGACTCTATTCTCAGGAACAAACCTTTCAGCCGTGTCTCAAGGACGAATGGCTCCGGACGCTTCTGCATAAAAGGCATCAAACCAGGTAAGTACAGGGCTTTTGCCCTCGAAGATAAGGACGGAGACTTCATCTTTTCCCAAAAGAGCGAGCGTATAGCTTTCTTGCAAGACACCATTACGACTTCCTGCAAATGGGATGTGCGCATGGACACAATATGGCGAGACTCAACTCATTTCGATTCCATTCGTGTCATTCCCTACGTCCATTACTTCCCCGACGATTTGGTACTCAATGCGTTCCTCGAGTCAGGCCAAGACCAGCATCTGCTCAAGATGGAACGTCCTGACCCCGATGTCCTCAAGCTATTCTTTACAGCTCCTGCCGATACGCTCCCTACGATTAAAGGCATCAACTTCGACGAGAAGTGTCTGGTGGCAGACGCTTCCCTCCATAATGATACCATTACCTATTGGATTACCGATACGGCTTTCACGCATCGGGAGGATACGATGAGGTTTGAACTGACATTCCTCGAGACCGACACCTTGGGCGTCCTACGGCCGTTTACCGAACTGAAGGAAGTGGCACCGAAGGTGACTTGGGACAAGATTCTTAGGGAGAAGCAGAAGAAGTTCCACGAATGGCAGAAACAAAGGGAAAAGCGTCAGAAGAGGTCTAAAGAGCCTTTGCCTCCTGAAGACTATCCTTATGACCAGACGTTCCTGGAAATCTCAGTAAAGCCCTCAGGCAATCTTGAACCAAATCAGAACGTGCATTATATTGCAAAGCAACCTATAGCAAGAGTCGATACAGCACGTATGCATTTATACATAAAGCAGGATTCCTTCTGGATTCCAGAGCCTTTCCTTTTCCTGCCAGATCGCGATATAAAGTCCTACACGCTCTATGCCGAATGGGAGCAGAAGCGTCAGTACCGTTTCTCTATTGACAGCGCTGCCGTCGTCGGTGTGATGGGCGACCCGTGCAAGGCCATTAAGAATGATTTCACAATAAGGAGCGAAGACGAGTTCGGTTCGCTCTTCGTGCATGTCATCTTGCCAGACACAGCTCAGGTCATTGTTCAACTGATGAACAAGAGCGATAAGTGCGTGGCAAGTCTGCCTGCAGAAAAGAATGGAAGAGCCGACTTCTTCTTCCTGAAACCTGCTGAATATTATCTGCGATGCTTTATCGACAGCGACGGAAACGGCGAATGGAGTACCGGCGAATACAATCAGGGCTTGCAGCCCGAGCAAGTGTTCTATTTCCCGAAGCCTATTCATGTGAAGGCGAAGTGGGATATAGAACAGGACTGGGCACCGCTCGAGATATCCAGAAGGCTGCAGAAGCCTGCGGAGATTACCAAGCAGAAGCCCGACAAGCAGAAGAGCGTGAAGGAGCGTAATAAGGAGAGAGAACAGAAGAAGCAGCAAGAAAAACGAAGATGAACCTCACGCGGTATATAGTCATCTGCTTTGTGGCCATTGCTTTCTCTGCGAGAGCCATTGCCCAGTGCGCGGCAGAGAATACAGCCTTCAAGGCGGGCGAGGAGCTTACCTACGACCTCTTCTTCAACTGGAAGTTCGTGTGGGTTAATGCCGGTTCAGCTTCGATGAATATCTCTCAAGCCACCTGGGAGGGAAAGCCTGCCTATAAGGCTCACCTCATCACGCGCACCAGCCCACGCCTCGACCGCTTCTTCCTGATGCGTGACACTATTCAGAGCATTGTCACGGAGGATTTGACGCCCCGCTATTTCAAGAAGGGAGCCAACGAGGGCGGCCGTTATTATGTGGACGAGGTCTGGTATTCCTATCCTGGCGGAAAGCCCCACCTGCGCCAGCGCTATGTAGGGCGCGACGGCGTACAGACGGAAAAGACGTATGACAGTCCCAAGTGCCTCTACGACATGCTGAGCCTTCTGCTTCGCGCCCGCTCTTTCAAGGCGGACAACTTCCGCAAGGGCGACAAGTTGCGCCTACCTCTGGCCGACGGACACAAGGTGGAGGACATAACGCTCGTCTATCGTGGTCGCGAGGACTTCAGAATTAAGAGCACCGGCACCGACTACCATTGTCTGGTCTTTTCTTTTGTGGAATATCCCAAAGGAAAGGAGAAGGAAATCATCACGTTCTACATCACCGACGACGACAATCACATCCCTGTCCGGCTCGACCTCTACCTTCGCTTCGGTGTGGCAAAGGCCTATCTCAATAAGAGCAAAGGGTTGAGGTATTAGTTCACGGGCGTCACGTCTCCCGCCCCGACCTCTACTGTGGCTGCGCAAGCTCCCGGAATCGTGACGATGAGGCGCTTGGCGCGATGGCCTTCTATGCGCTGAAAGTATCCCCGAATGCCACTGAGCGGGCCGCTCACCACCATCACTTCCTGCCCTGGCTTGAACTGAACCAACTCAGCCGGCACTATTTCCACGAAGTCGGGACTCGTCAGGCAGACCTTCATGAAGTCGTCCATCTGTCTGTCCGGAACGATGATTTTCTCCATCTTTCCGTTCATCTGCCGCATCATGTACTGAAGTTCGGGCCGCGACTTCTTCAGCATCTGCATCCTTTCCTCGCTTGCATGGATGAAGATGAGATTATGGATGGCTGGCTCTAACGTGTTTTTCAGGCGGATGCCCTTCTGCATGATGCGCCGCATAGGTACAAATGCGGGCACTCCCAGGCTGTCCATCTCAGCCTTGACCCTCATCTCGCGCCGGTAGGTGACGCGCATAGCATACCAGTTATTCATTGAACATTAAAAATTGACCACCCACCATTGTGGGACATCGGACATGTTGAAGGTTCAGGTGGTCAATGGCGGGTGGTCAATGAAAAATTGTCGGAAAGAGGAGACTCGAACTCCCGACCCCCACGTCCCGAACGTGGTACGCTACCAACTGCGCTACTTTCCGAGTGGTCTGAAAAACCGCTGCAAAGGTACAAAATAAAGTTGAAAGTTGAAAGCTGAAAGTTAAAAAATACGTGCTTTCCTTCATTTTTTCTTATATTTACTTGCAAGGTTCAGAAAAAAGATATACCTTTGCACTCGCAAAATCGCAATGGTGTCATAGCTCAGTTGGTAGAGCAAAGGACTGAAAATCCTTGTGTCCCCGGTTCGATTCCTGGTGACACCACTCAGAAGAAAGCACTGGACATTGAGTCCGGTGCTTTTTTCGTTATGCCGGTTGCTCGTTATTTTGCGAAGATAGCAAGGGGGCTTGCCCCCTTGTCCTGCACTCAGAACGGCCCAATTCTGCACCCCTTTTTGCCCTAAATCCTAAGTTGCTCTGGCAGAGATACTATGCCAAGTTGATTGCACAGACGCGATGCTGCAATTGCAGCATCGCGACGCTGCAATTGCAGCATCGCGTCTGTGCAATCAACCCGGCACGTCAGGTTGGCAGACGAGGCAAGAGATATATGAGCAATAGATATGGCGGAAAGGAGCAAGAGGCAAGGAGGATTGCAGGGGCAGATTGCATCCTCTTGCTTCTTCTTCGCTTCGCTCAGGCGCAGGCGGAAACTAAGCGCCATGTGTTAAAAGAACTTAATTAATATGCAGATTATGCTTAAGTTCTGATATAAAATTGTACTTTTGTGACGAAATGTCATATAAATGAAGTACTATTTTTACAGAATAGGACTCTATATACATTATATAATATATTAACTAAACTTAAACTAAAAGCAAATGAGAAAGATTACTTCTCTTGCCATCCTCGGCCTCATGTGGCTTGCAGGGAGTGCGGCTTTTGCAGACGACCACGGCTACGTGAATGGCATCTGCACGATGCACGACGAATGCGATGCTCACTTCGAAGTTCCTCAGCAGGATGCGGATGGCTTCTACATGCTCTACAATGCGGGCAATGTGGAATGGATTTCAGATCAGGTTGCCGCTGGCGTCCTCGACCTGGACTGTAAGTTGATGAACGACATCGACTTTGAAAACATCGAGAACTTGCACCGTCCCATCGGGCCGAACGACGGCAAAAAGTACAACGCCACATTCGACGGCCAGGGACATCGCATCAAGAACATGATTATCAACCGTCCGAACGAAGAGCGTCAGGGCTTCTTCGGCGACCTGCGCGGCAATCCGAACTCTCGCGGCGAGGGTACAGTCATCAAGAACCTCATCATCGACAAGAGCTGCTCTATCACAGGCGCTTTGCGTACTGGCGGCATCACGGGCACGGGTCAGAACCGCGACAAGGAGATTGTCATCATGAACTGTGTGAACGAAGCCAGTATTACCACTACAACCAAGAATGCAGGCGGCATCACCGGCGGCAGCACGAGCAATCATCCTATCTGGAGGATTGAGAACTGCGTCAACACCGGTACCATCACAGCTATGGGCAACGATGCAGGCGAAAAAGAGTCGGCCGGCATCTCCGGCTGGCTGGGCGACAACGGCTCTACCATTGTCAAGAACTGTATCAACATAGGCTATGTTGACGGAATCGACGGCAACGGCCGCGGTGTGGTCCGCATGAGCAGAGACTGCTGCGTGAACTGTTACGACCTCAGCGGCAACGAACTGAACTATCAGTACATCGACCATGAGTTTACAGCAGAGGACATCATGGGCGGTAAGCTCGCCTATGTCATCAACCAGTTGGCAGGCGAGATTGTCTATTGGCAGACACTCGGCACGGACGAGTATCCCATGCCTTTCAGCACGAGCAAGCAGGTCTATCTGCAGGGCGAAGTGCTTTGCGACGGCACTCCCATCGAGGGCGGCACCTATACGAACAATCCTGTCGACCCCGTCCGTCCGCCTCATGAATATGAGGAAGGCGACTTCTACTGCATCAATTGTGGCCAAATCAGCAACGACTTCTGCGAGAAGGATGCCGACGGCTTCTATCAGCTCAACAACGAGCTCGACGTATGCTGGTTTGCCGAATTCGTCAAGGCAGGCAACGTAGAGGTGAATGCCAAGCTGAACAGCGACCTCGACTTCACAGACTATTCCCTCGATTCCGAACACTTCTTCAGTGGTATCGGCGACCGTGACCACGGCTTCAAGGGTATCTTCGATGGTGGTTTCCATACCATCAGCAACATGACTCTTGACCTCCCCGAGGCTGAATGGGTTGGCTTCATCAACTTCCTCAACGGCGGCGCAACGGTCAAGAATCTTCGTGGAGATGCCACATGCTACATCAATGCTACAGGCAATGCAGGCTTCATCGGTGGCTCTACGGCTCCTGGCGACATCCATCTGGAGAATCTTGGCTTCGAGGGCGACGTCACCTGCTCAAGGTCTGGTGCAGGCGGTGTGCTGGGTTGCAACACAGGCTCTCAGGCTCATATCTATATGACGAATTGCTATGCAACAGGCTTCATCTCAGGCTTAACTGTCTCTGAGAATGGTGCCTTGAGCGCATGGCTCGGCAGCAGCGGTGCAGTCATCACAAACTGCTGGTCGAGTGCTACGGTAAGCGGCGTGCAGAACGACGACAAGTACCTTGCCCGCTTCGATAACGCAACCTTCACCAACTGCTACAGCACCAATGGCACGCCTCTTCAGGCAACCGTCATCGACTACGAAGAAGTCGAGAGCGGCGCCCTTTGCTACAAACTTAATGGCAATCAGGAGAACATCGCCTGGTTCCAGAACCTTGGCGAAGACGAGTTCCCCACCTTCATGCCCGACCACAAGCAGGTTTATGCCAATGGCGAGATGCGTTGCGACGGTGAGTTCGTGGGCGATGAGGTTGTTTATTCCAATACGGAAGGTTCTGTTAAGCCCGACCATCAGTTCGTCGATGGCTTCTGCAAGGTTTGCCATCAGCAGGATCCCGACTTCCCGTTCCTCGACGTACTTCCCAATGCTGACCATGATGTAACGACTGGTTACACGACACATAACGGTGGCGACGGCAGCAACCTCGCCTTCGAGAGCAGTGTCGTTGAGCATTGGAACTCGTCTTGGTTCGAAAGCTATCAGACCGTGAAGAACCTTGAGCCGGGCATCTATCGCCTTCGCGTTCAGGGCTTGAGCCGTGTTGCCCAATGGGGCAATGCACAGCACAATGCTTACGAGACAGGTGAGCTGAGCGAAGAATATGCTCCCCTCTACCACAGCAGCCAGTACTTCGCAGAAGTCAACGGCCAGAAGATAGCCAACCGCTTCAAGGACATCACGGAGGATGCGCAGGAGAAGCGTGTAGGCGAGACAGAGAACTACAGCGAAGTGACAGAGAAGTGGGTGCCCAACTCCCGCACTGCCTGCATGAAGTACTTTGGCCGTGGCCTCTACTGGAACGAGCCTATCTACTTCGCTATTGAGAGTGCAGAGGATAGCGTCAACATCGGTGTAGAGAACAGCCTCTACCTCTATGGCAACTGGACGGTATGGGACAGCTGGCGTCTCGATAAGCTCGACGACGGCAGCATCGACCTCATCCGTCAGCAGCAGGAGGCAGCCATCCAGCACGACCTCGATGAGCTGGAGCCTCAGGTATCCCTCAAGGAAGCCTATGAAAAGGCTGCAGAAGACATCGTGAATGCCACTTCCCTTGAAGACATCATGGCCATCAGCGATGTGCTGGCTCGTACGCCCAACCTCATTCGCCGCAGTCATCTTGCATATATCAACTACAAGGCAGCCATCGACGCTATTATCGAGGAGCGTTCCGGTCGCGACGACCTCTATGGCAGTGCTGCCGACTTGCTCGACAAGTACCTTGAGGATAAAGAAGAGCCCAGCGAAGAGTTGCCTAACGGAACCTTCCTCAATATCTTCGAGGAGCGCAACCTCAGCGAAGAGGAACTTGCAGCCGAGATAGAGTTTGCCAGGAGCCTCTACGAGAATGCCATCATGACAAGCATCAGCATCGGTTCCGACGTCAGCAACATCATCAAGAATGCTGCCTTCACCGAGGACGGCAACTTCAAGGACTGGGAGACTGTCCGTACCTATGAGAGTCCCAGCGGAAGCAACTTCAGCTCCAACACTGGCTTCACGGACATCTATCCCGTGGCCGGTACATGGAACACGGCATTCAGCGTATCGCAGTACATCGTGGCCGACATTCCCGACGGCATCTACGAGCTGGAGGCTCCTGCCTTCTATCGTCCCGGTGGCAACGGCATGGGCGACCTCGAGGGCAACGACTACGTGCCCGCCGACCTCTTCATCAATGATTTCTACACTCCCATCATGAACATCTACAAAGGCCAGGTACTCGAGGCAGATGCCATCAACGGCGTAAACTGTCGCTACGATGCTACAGGCGATCCTGATGCTCCTCATAATGGCGAGGCAACCTCTGCCCAGGACTTCTATACGGGCTACGGCTATGTGCCCGAACAGCGTCAGGCTGTCAGCTTCGCGTTTGCAGGTGGCCGATATATTAATAAGGTATATGGCATCGTTCAGGGTGGCGAGCTGCGCATCGGTATCCGCAACACCGGTAAGCCCTGGTACGAGAGCGGCATGACCATGTGGGGCAAGTTCAAGCTCACATACCAAGGCTATACCGAAGAGGCTGTCGATGCCATGATGGAGAACTTCCAGAAGCGTCTCGATGCCCTCAAGTGGGGACATGATGACCAGTTCTGCATGTTCTTCAGCTACAGCCACGTTGAGAACCTTGAGGCTCTCATTGCTGATGCAGAGAACAAGTCTCTCGAGGAGAAGATTGAAGCCGTCAAGCAAATTAACGATGAGTTCAACACCATTCTGGACAGCTACGATGCTTACCAGGAACTCAACAACCTCATCACATACTTTACGGCAAAGTGCGATCAGTACAGTGAGGAAGGCAATACTGAGATGGCCGACCGCTTCACCGATGCCATCATGGACGTGGAGGGTCACTACTACGACGGCGACCTCACCGATGAGGAGGCCCGCAACTACCGTGAGCAGCTCCTCAACGACCCATCCCTCGGTGGCGGATACTACGTTCAGGGCGACCTGCTCGATGCAGAAGGCAACCAGCTGAGCTACTCCGAGCACAATACGCTCTATCCCATGGTGGCTCAGGAGGACGGCACATTCGTCGCAACAGGCGTCTATGTGCAGAACCGCTCCAACTTGGCTAATGCCAATGCACGTGCTGGCATCTACGTCAGCAGAATGGACGAGCGCTACGAGTGCCAGCTTGCATCGCGCCGCTTCATCACGCCTGCCATCAAGTCCTTCAAGATGGTGCTCGATGACAACGACAACCACAACGACTTCCAAACCGTTGGCGGTCAGTACAACATCACCTACAACCCAGCTGACAGCACTGTCGTCTTCGACCTCGTTGGCGAGTATCCCTGGCATAACAACGTCTATGTCGTAGGTTCCATCATCAACGTGAACGGCGAACAGCATCGTTGGAAGAACGACGAGATGGCACCTTTGGCTCATAAGGGTAACGGCATCTACGAGGGCACCATCACCTTCTATAGGGACGACCTCGAGAACAACTATCCCAACTTCACCATCTTCTCCTGCCGCTCCAACACCGGCTCTATCGAACACTCCACAGCTACTCGTGGCGGCTGGAACGAGGGACGCTATGGCAGCGAAGAGAACAAACTCATCCTCGAGGACGGCAAGACCGTGAGCGACCTCATCCGAGGCTCCGACCGCAAGTGGTACATGAACTGGGACGAGGAGAACACCGAGGAGACTCAGGACTACCTCATCACCTTCGACATGAACCGCGGCACCGTCACCATCAACGGTACGAACGGTGATGCCAACGAAGACGGCACGGTAGATATCGCCGACGTGGTAGCCATCCTCAATGCTATGGCTCTCGATGCTACCGACAGCAAGTTCGACGTCAACGATGACGGCAAGGTAGATATAGCCGACGTGGTTGCCATCCTCAACATCATGGCCAAAGAATAGGAATTGACGACAAGCCTTCCCTCGGGGGGAAGGAAGCTCAGAGGGAGCGTGCCGATTGCGGTGCGCTCCCTTTTTTTGTTGCTTGCCGCTGTCGCGCTACTGCCGTATGCCTTGTGCCGGACATCCGCAGGTGTCCGTCGGTAGCCGTATACCTCTCGACATCAGCGTCTGTGGAGTGTCTCCCAACGCTCCGTGGAGCATCGGGCTTTCCTCCGTGGAGCGTTGGCCTTTCCTCTGTGGAGCGTTGGCCTTTCCTCCACGGAGCGTTTTTCCCCACGGTTTTCTGCTACATATCAGGCAGGTGTGTCTTTTCGTCGGAAACGCTGATGGCGTCGGCCTCCGAGGGGTGGTGTCCTTTCCTGCCATGCCTTCCCCGGAAAAGGATATTTTGAGGCGTTTGCCGTTTTTTTGCATGCAGTATTTTGTGCTGTGAATAATAATTCGTAACTTTGTAGTGCAAAACATCAATTGACCATGTCCTGGATTACGCAATTCGTCCTTCAGCCCATACGCCGCCAGCCGCAGCTCTTCTGCTTCCTGCTGCTGATGTCGTGTGTCGTGATACCCGTAATGTGCTACGCCACAGACGCTTTCCCCAAGCCGTTTGTCTTTGCACCGGCCATCTTCGACTGCTACCTCCTTGTGGTCCTTGCCAGCCTGCTCGGGCGGCTGCGTCTCTCGTGGATAGTCTGGGTAGCAGGGTTTCTGCTGCTCGGCGGTGAGGTGTTCAGCATGCTGTGCTACCAGTCTGCCTACTCGATGACGGTGCTTCAGCTCATCCTCGAAACGAACACTCGCGAGGCGAGCGAGTTCCTTCAGGGACACGGCGTTGCAAGGCAGCTGGGACTCTCAGCAGTCATCACGCTCGTGACGATGGTGGTCGGCTGCCTCCTGCCACGTCTCTGGACAGGCACGTCCAGAAAGGATAGGAAACGGAGGACGGCATCCCGACACGCTTCCCAAGGCGCAACGGGATGGGGACTACTTTTCCTCCTGCTCCTGCTTCTTTCCGCTGGTTGCCAGGGCTATTCGTATTTCCGCCTCTACCAGGCTTATACGGCCGACGTGACGACGACCATTGCCGAGAACAAGTACATGCCGCTGCGCAACAGCCCCTTCGTCCGTTTCCTCTACGGTCACGCCCTCAACGTGGTCAGCACAAAGGAGCTGACGAGGCTCGTTCAGACGGTGAGGAAAACAGAGGTGGACAGCTGTTCCTTCCGAAGCCCTGTCATCCTGCTCCTCATCGGCGAGTCGTACAACAAATATCACTCCCCGCTCTATAACCCCCAAGCGCGGCAGACCACTCCCGGGCTGTGCCGTCTGCAGGAACAGGGCAACCTCGTCGTCTACGACGATGCCGTTTCTCCCTACAACGTCACGAGCAAGACCTTCCGCCAGATGTTCTCCACCTACTACCCTGGCTGCGGCCGCGAGTGGGTGGATTGCACCCTCTTCCCCGCCGTCTTCCGCAGGGCAGGCTATCGCGTCTGGTTCTTCACCAACCAGTTCGCTGGAGAGGAGAACAACAAGGACCACCACGACCATGCCGGCGGCACTATCTTCAACCAGAAAGAACTCAGGCAGTTGCAGTTCAGCCACATGAATACCGAGGCCACACGCTATGACATGGACCTGCTTTCCCAGTTGCCTCCTGCCGATACGCTTGCCGCCTCGCCCTCGCTCCTTATCTTCCACATGATAGGACAACACGAGGACTATAGCGAACGCTACCCGGATGTGTACGACCACTTCACTGCCGATAGCATCAGCAATCTCTACACCGACGGGCAGGGACGCCAGGTTGTGGCCGAGTACGACAATGCCACGCTCTACAACGACGCCGTGGTGACGGCTCTGCTCGAAAGGTACGCATCGCTGGACGTCGTCGCCGTCTATCTCTCAGACCACGGCGAGGAAATCTACGACTGGCGTAACTCCTGCTACCGGACCAACAGCAATCAGATGACACCCGAGATAGCCCGCTACCAGTACGAAATACCGCTCCTGCTCTATACCTCGGACACCTACAGGAGCCGCCACCCTGACCTCTTCGGCGAGATACAGGCGGCAAGCCACAAGCCCTTCCTCTCCACCATGCTGCCCTTCATGCTCTTCCACCTGGCGGGCATCAGTCAGGTGGACTACAAACCGTCGCTCGACATTCTTTCCCCCGAATACGACGAGACCTATCCCCGCATCATTCGCGAGGACGTCTATTACGACGAACTCATGTCCACCACGCGGCAGGACGACTGACCGTGCGTCCTTTTATGTTATGTTATGAGATTTGGCTCCAGTCCCGATGCTCTTTCCGAAGCTCCTGCATGTGGAGCCGAAGCAGACGGTTCTCGGGAGCGAGCAACTCGGGGTCGGCATCGAGAACAAACGATGCCGTGTCGCGGGCAAGCTGTACGAGCTGACCGTCGCGTCCCAGATTGGCAAGCCTGAGGTTGAAGGCAATGCCGCTCTGCTGTGTCCCCTCCAAATCGCCCGGGCCTCGCAGCTTGAGGTCGGCTTCCGCTATCTCGAAGCCGTCGTTCGTCTCCGTCATGATCTGCAGCCGTTTGCGCGTCTCGGCGGAGAGCTTGTAGTTCGACACAAGGATGCAATACGACTGTTCAGCGCCTCTGCCCACGCGACCGCGAAGTTGGTGAAGCTGAGAGAGGCCGAACCGCTCGGCGTTCTGTATGACCATGACCGAGGCGTTGGGCACGTTCACGCCTACCTCGATGACGGTAGTGGCCACGAGTATCTGCGTCTCGCCCGACACGAATTTCTGCATCTCGGCATCCTTTTCGCTGGGCTTCATCTTGCCGTGCACCATGCTGATGCGGTACTGAGGGAAGACTTCCTGAAGGTGGATGTACTCGTCCTGCACGTTCTTCATGTCAAGTTTCTCGCTCTCCTTCACCAGCGGGAAGACGAAATAAACTTGATGGCCGGCCTCAATCTCGCGTATGACACCTCGGTAGAGCTGTTCAGGCTGGTTGTCGTAGATATGTATGGTGCGTACAGGTTTCCGTCCAGGCGGCAGCTCGTCGATGATAGAGACGTCGAGGTCGCCATAGACAGTCATGGCAAGGGTGCGTGGTATGGGCGTGGCCGTCATGACCAGGACGTGCGGACTCGTCTCGCTCTTGCTCCATAGCTTCGCCCTTTGTGCCACCCCGAAGCGGTGTTGCTCGTCGATGATGACGAGACCGAGGTCGCGGAACTGCACATTGTCCTCGATGACAGCATGCGTGCCAATCAGGATGTCGACGCTGCCGTCCAGCAGCCCTTTCTCGATAGCTTTGCGTCGTTTACCTTTGACGTTGCCTGTCAGCAACTCGACTCGAATGGGCATGTCCTTGAGGAAGCTATGGAAGGTCTGCAAGTGTTGCTCGGCAAGTATTTCGGTGGGTGCCATGATGCATGCCTGGCAGCCATTATCGATGGCGATGAGCATCACCATGAGAGCCACGAGCGTCTTTCCGCTCCCCACGTCGCCTTGCAGCAATCGATTCATCTGCCGGCCGCTGCCCATGTCGGCATGCATCTCGCGGATGACACGTTTCTGTGCTCCCGTCAGCGGGAAGGGCAAGTAATGATGGAAGAAGGTATTGAAGGCGTTGCCTATTCTGGTGAATCGTCTGCCTACACGTTCCTGTTGCCGCTTGCGGGCATAGGACATGATGACGAGCTGGATGAAGAAGAGTTCTTCGAACTTCAGCCGCATGTTGGCAGCAGCCAGTTCGTCGGCAGTAGTGGGGTAGTGGGCAGCTCGCAGGGCATGGTCGAGTGGCATGAGGTGCAGTTTCTCTGTGAGATACTGCGGCAGTGTCTCGGGCAAAGTCCAGGTGAGCTTGCCGAGGAGTGAGCTGGTGAAGCGTTCCATGGTGCGCGACGTCATGCCGGCCTTCTTCATGCGCTCCGTCGTGGAATAGTAGGGCTGCATGCTCATCTTGCTGAGTGTCATGGTCTCAGGGTTGTCGAGGTCGGGATGGTTGACGCACAGCCTGCCGCCATAGACGCTCGGACGTCCGAAGAGAATGTAGTCCTTGCGTATCTTCACGCTCTTCTTGATGAAGCTGATGCCTTGGAACCATGTGACATCAAGGAACATTTCTCCGTCCCAGAAGTGTCCCGTCAGTCGGTGCTTGCGCCCTTGTCCTGCCTCTTCGAAGCTGAGGAACTGCCCCATGACTTGCACGAAAGGCATATCCGAGGTCAGTTCGCGTATCTTATAGAGGCGGCTGCGGTCGATGTGTTTGTAGGGGAAAGTGTACAGGAGGTCGCGCCAGGTCTTGATGCCCAGCTCGGCTTCCAGCGTCTTGGCCCTTTGCGGGCCGATGCCCGGAACGTATGTAATGTCAGTGTCTAAGGTCACTTGGCGTCGTTATCTTAATGTTTTCCCTGTTACCTTCTACCATGAGAATCTCTTCGCCCATTGCTTCCACGACCGAGGCGTCGTCGGTGAAAGTCTCGCAGTAAGGTTGCTCGTAAGCCCTCTTCAATAGGGCGAGGGGGAATGTCTGCGGCGTCTGAACGAGCCGATATTCGTCGCGAGGTCTTGTGATGCTCTTGCCGTCGGGAAGGATTTGTCTTATTGTCTCGACCACAGGCACGACGGGCACGACGGCCTTTCCCTTGGCTGCTGCCTCGTAGCAACGCCTGATGGTCTCTGCCGACACGAAAGGCCGCACGCCATCATGGATGCCGACCACAGCATCTTCATCATTCGGCAGGAGCGACAACCCGGCCTTGACGCTCAGGAAACGTGTCGCGCCGCCGCTAACGACGTGTCGCGGCGGACAGAAGGACGTGTCTCGGCAGAGCTCTTGCCAGTAGTCGTGTTGGTCGGCAGGCAGAACGAGGACAATCTCGATGTCGTCGATAGCCTTGCGGAACGCCTCGATGGTGTGCATCAGTATGGGCTTCCCGTCGATAGGCAGGAACTGCTTCGGCACGTCTCCACCCATCCGAAGACCCTTGCCGCCAGCTACGATGATAGCATAGGACTTCATTTGCTCGTCAGTTCCTCATATATCATGCCTTGACGCAATGGCAGGGAGGCTCCTTCGCCCAGGAAGAAGTCTACAATCGTATATCCAAACTCGAAGGCAGCCGCAGGACCTTTTCCCGTGATGATTCTGCCGTCGGCTTCCACCAGAGCGGTGGAATAGTCTGCTCCCCACAGTTCTGTGCTGACGCCGGGATAGCAGGTGGCTCGGCATCCTTGCAGCAATCCCAGATGTCCGAACACCAGCGGTGCTGCACAGATGGCTGCAATGGCGCCGCCAGCCTCATAGTGCTGCTTGATGGCATCCGTCAAGGGCTTGCATGCGTCCAGATTGGTGGAACCTGGCAGTCCGCCAGGCAGCACGAGCATCTTGGCTGCGGAGAAGTCAACGTCGGAAAGAAGGAGGTCGGCCTTGATGCCAACTCCATGAGCGCTCGTCACGATGTGTTCACCTGTGATGGATACTGTCTGCACTTCCAAGCCGGCACGTCGAATGATATCAACCGGCGCAATGGCTTCGATGTCCTCGAAACCTGTAGCTAAAAAGACATAAATCATACCTTATATATAATTAAGAGTTAAGAATTAAGAGTTAAGAATTAAGATTTGCCTTTTGTTTTGCAAAGTTAGGAAAAAATCCTTAACTTTGTCGCGCTTTATCGAAATAATTTATGGAAAAGGCAAAAAGATGTGCCATCTTTGGGAACACATACCAGCCAAAGAAGTGCGAGGCGGTGCAGAAGCTCTTCGAAGCACTGGATACTTTTGGCATCGTTCCCCTCATCGATGCTCCGTTCTTAGAATATCTCAAGGATGAGATGCATGTTTCTGTCCCATCCCATCAACTCATAACAGACGATGCCTTTGAGGCTGATTTTGCCGTGAGCATGGGAGGCGACGGCACTTTCCTGACGACAGCGATGCGGGTGGGCGACAAGCAGATTCCCATCCTCGGCATCAATACGGGGCGGCTGGGTTTCCTTGCCGACTTCTCGCTCGACGACATCACGGAGACCCTCAGTCATCTGCAGGAAGGCCTCTTGCGAAAGGAGAGATGCGATGTGCTTCAGGTGGAATGCTCCGAGGGTCAGATGCAGGGCTATCCATTTGCCCTCAATGAGGTTGCCGTGCTCAAACGCGACAACAGCAGCATGATAAGCATTCGCGTTGACCTGGGCGACGAGTACCTTACCACCTATCAAGCCGATGGTCTCATCGTCAACACACCGACAGGCAGTACAGGTTATGCCCTGAGTGTGGGCGGTCCGGTGATGTTGCCCGGCAGCCGGAATCTTGGCCTCGTTCCTGTCGCCCCCCATGGTCTTACCGTACGCCCCTTGACGCTCCCTGACAATCTTGAGATAACATTGACCGTCGAGAGCCGAAGCCATAACTTCCTTGTCGCAATCGATGGAAGAAGCGAGTCTTGCCAGGACACGACGAAGTTGGTCATCCGCAAGGCTCCTTATCAGGTCAACGTGCTGAAGCGACCGGAGACGACCTTCCTGCACACGCTTCGCACCAAGCTCCTTTGGGGCAGTGATGCGAGAAACCATTAACTATCGTCCACCGTCCACTGCACAATATGACAACCTCCATTCGTGACCTCTCCCGTTGGCTTTGGCGCTCCTCTCGGGGACTTCGTCTGCAAGCAGTGCTCAACGCACTCATCGGCATCCTGTCCGTCACCCTTGACTTTGCCTTCATCTATGCCACGAAGTGGACGATAGACATTGCAACGAGCCGAGCGGAAGGCAGTCTTACGACGGCAGCCTATACACTTGCCGGCATCATGGTCAGCAAGATTCTGCTGGGATTTGCCCGCAGGTGGGTGGGCGCCTTGCTTGGCGTGCGTTCCCTGAACATTTTGCAGCAGCGCTTGTTCTCGCATCTCTTGAAAAGCGAGTGGAATGGACAGGAGGACCGTCACAGTGGCGATACCCTGAACCGAATAGAGCAGGACGTGCGCGACTTGACCTCATGCATCACGGAAACATTCCCAGCCTTGCTCGAGGTGTCATATCGCTTTGTGGGAGCCTTCATCTATCTCTTCCATATGGACGGCCGCCTGGCTTGCCTGATTGTATGCATCGTGCCCTGCTTCCTCATATTGAGCAAGGTATACGTACGCAAGATGCGAACCATCACCCGCGACATCCGTTCCACGGAAAGCAAGGTACAGAGCATTCTCCAGGAAAGCATTCAGCACCGAGCCATCCTCAAGACCTTGGAGCGGACGGGGACAATGATAGAGAAACTGGAGCAGACACAAAGCACGCTTCGCCGGCATGTCCGTCACAGAGCTGTCTTCAGCAGTTCTTCTTCCACATTACTCAGCATCGGCTTTGGGACAGGATATCTCGTTACGTTCCTTTGGGGCGTGAACAGCTTGCAGGCAGGCATCATCACCTACGGCATGATGATTTCCTTCATCCAGCTCGTGGGACAGATACAAGGTCCCTTCCGCGACATGACGCGCTTCATTCCCATCCTCATCAGCACCCTGACGGCAAGCGAACGCCTGATGGAGCTCGAGGATGTGCCGCTCGAAGATGATGCCGACCCGATTGTCTTCAGGGACGGTGCTGGCGTACGAGTCTCGGACGTCTCCTTCCATTATCGGGAGAACGGAAGGGCCATTTTGAGCCACTTCTCATGCGACTTCCCAAAGGGCACCACGACTGCCATCCTCGGCGAGACAGGTGCAGGAAAGACGACGCTCATCCGACTCATTCTCGCTCTGCTCAAGCCCTCCGACGGAAGCATCGAGATGTACGACGAGACACGTTCTGCCGTCGTTTCGCCTCGCACTCGTGGCAATCTGATTTATGTCCCCCAGGGCAACACGCTCTTCAGCGGCACCATTCGCGACAACCTTTTGCTCGGCAACCCAAATGCGACAGAAGCCGACATGCGTGAGGCACTCGAAACGGCCTGCGCCGGTTTCGTTATGGACCGCCCGGACGGACTTGATGCCGTCTGCGGCGAGCTGGGAGCCGGCCTTAGCGAAGGGCAGGCGCAACGCATTGCCATTGCTCGCGCTCTCTTGCGAAAAGGTTCTGTCCTGCTGCTCGACGAGGCAACAAGTGCCCTCGACATGCAGACCGAGAAACGTCTCTTGCAGAATCTCGCGGCTCGCGAAGTAGGGCAGACCATCATCTGTGTCACCCATCGGCCAGCCGTCATCGATTATTGCACACAGGTCGTCGAAATGAAACGCATAATCACAAGTGACAAAATGTAAACAGAACACACATTTTTGCTTACACACCCTATTTTTGTATTTGCGTCAGAATCGCTTAAAATGATTGCAGCCTCACTTTTCGACCCGAGAGCAAAAATATGGCCTTAAATCGCGTGCTGTATCGGAACACTCTGAGACACAGCCGATTGCATTTATCTTCAAATCTACAGTCTTCAGTCACAAATTGTCGAATTGTAATGCACACCTTGCAAAATGGGCGTTCTTGTGCCGTTTTTGCACACTTTTTGTCGAATGAAAAAGGTGAAGTTCTGCAGAGAAGTCTTCAAAGTTCTGCAGAGAAGTTTGAAAAGTTCACGTGTGCCTTTTCTCTGCTCGACGTGTCAAGTCAGCAAAATTGATGTTTTAAGGCCCCTTTTTTGATACTTTTTATAGTGTGCAAAAACTGACGTTTTGACAGTGTTTTACCGTAAATGTTTGCAATTTGTCAATATGAACTTTCCCCGAATCTGATGATCTGTTTCCATACAGATAGGCAAAAGCAATTCTTTCAGCCATATTCAGCCTGCGAATACCACTATTCTGCGTACCAAAAGTCCCCTAAAAAACCTAAATCTCTGTCTTTTCCGGGTCGGTTGGATAGCTTTTTGCCCTTGCAGTGTTAATTTTATTCAAAAATGTTTGGAAGATATTAAAATAAAGTTTATCTTTGCATGAAGAATTACAAAAACTAACACAGACACGATATGGATTTAATGAAAATGCTGTCCGCAGCATTGTTTCTGAGCTTAAGTCTCAATGCAGCAGCTCAAGACAACGATGAATTGGCTGACGAAGTAACAGACGAGGAAGTACCAGAAGTGACCATTCCGGCAAGTCCGACCGAGAAGCATTTCTTCCACAGGGTACAGCTCGGTTTCCAGGGAACTCCCACGAAGTACACAAACTTCGGCGAATCTCCCGATTACAACAATTACTTCATGAAGGGCATCAGCTTTGGCTGGATGGGTGACTTCATCATTGCCAAGAAGTTCCCCCTCTACCTCGAACTGGGCGGTTTGCTGTCCTATCACACTGGCAAGAGCAAAGATGTGCGCTACAATGTCCACCACGACGAGTACTATAAATATAAGGTAAATGCCTTCGCGCTGACAATCCCCGTATCAGTCAATTATCAGTTTCGGAACCCATTTGGCGTGGAAGATCTGACCATAGCACCTTCTGCCGGCCTCTATCTCAGGTTCAACGTGATGGCAAAACGCAAGGCGACAGCCTACAGTGAGGCAGACGGTTCGGTGGCTCTGACCGAAAGTGGCAATGAGAAGGTGTACACCACAAGCTTGATGAGTGCAGACTCCGGTCCGGAGGACTTCGGCGAAAGCCTCGCTTATGTGAGGGCCATCACAGAGAAGCTTCATGTGGGCAAACTCGTGCAGGCCGGTGTTCAGGTCGGCGCTAATGCCTACTACAAGAAGTATTTCTTCGGCATCTACTATATGCGCGACCTTACTCCGTTCGCAAGTCACAGCAGCTCGCCCGAGCTGACCGTAAAGGAAACTGCACAGGGCGGCAGACTGCCAAACATCGGCACTGACTGCGACATGAAGATTTCCACAGCCAACAACTTCTTGATTTCCGTCGGCTACATCTTCTAAACTCACAGATTGAGTTAAACATTATAAAGCGGCGCACCGAGGTTTCCCTCTGATGCGCCGCTTTCCTTATTCCGTCGGCACGGCTCTGGCTTATTCCTGCACCATGTTCGGCACAATCAGGCGGTAGCCGCGGCCATGAACATTGTTGATTTCAATGTTGGGGTCGCCCTTCAGGAGCTTGCGCAGCTTGGTGATGTACACGTCCATGCTGCGGGCATTGAAGTAGTTGTCATCCATCCAGATGGTTTTGAGGGCCAAGTCGCGCTCCAGCACATCGTTCACATGAACGCAAAGCATCGTCAGCAGCTCGCTTTCCTTCGTGGTGAGCTTTGTCTGTTCCTCCCCCAGGATGAGCACTTGGCGCTGCGTGTCGAAAATGTAGTTTCCGAGTTGGAAACGTGTCAGGTTCTTCTGCTCCTTGCTCTTCACGCGCCTGAGGATGGCTTCCATACGATAGACAAGTTCGTCCATGGAGAATGGTTTGGTCAGATAGTCGTCGGCTCCCAACTTGAAGCCTTCCAGGATGTCCTCCTTCAAGTTCTTGGCGGTAAGGAAGATGATGGGCACTTCCGTATTGACCAGACGGATCTCCTTTGCCAGCGCAAAGCCGTCCATCTTTGGCATCATCACGTCGAGCAGACACATGTCATACTTCCTTTTCATGAAAGCACGATAGCCAGCCTCGCCGTCGAGGAAGAGATCTGCTTCGTAGCCTTTTGCTTCAAGATACTCACGGACAAGCATTCCGAGGCTCTCTTCGTCCTCGCAAAGCAGGATGTGCAGTTTGTGTTCCATCGTTTTCATTTTTCGTAGTCTTTAATGGTTAGTGTTATAGGTTGATTTGTAATGAATGTCGTTCAGTCTTCTGCCAGCGGGAGTGTTATGGTGAATTTCGTTCCTTTTCGTGGTTCGCTGTTCACCTTGATGGTGCCGTGGTGCAGCTCCACCATCTTCTGCACGTATGCCAACCCGAGTCCGAAGCCCTTCACGTTGTGCTTGTCGCCCGTGTGCACACGATAGAATTTGTCGAAGATGTACTTCAAGCTGTCCTTCCCGATGCCTATCCCGTTGTCGGCAATACTGATGCAGAGGTGCGTCTCTCCCTGATTGTAGGTGTGGACGCGAATGGCAAGAGGCTCTTCGTCGCGACGGTACTTGAAGGCATTGTCCAGCAGGTTGAAGATGATGTTGGTGAAGTGCATCTCGTCGGCATTGATGAAGGGATTGAAGGCTTCCAGTCGCATGTCGAGCGTACCGCCGATTTGCGAAACCTTGAGCGAGAAGGTGTCCACCACGTTCTCCGTAATCTCGTTCGCATCAAGCTCCTGCAGTTTCAGCACGATGTTGTTATTGTCGAAGAGACTCATCTGCAGAACCTTCTCCACCTGAAAGCGCAGACGGCGTGTCTCGCTCGTGATGACACCACCCAGCCTCTCGTAAGTAGCTTCGCTCTTGTTCACCGACTTGTCGGCAAGCATCTGTGCAGCAATCGATATGGTTGAGATGGGAGTCTTGAACTCGTGAGTCATGTTGTGTATGAAGTCGTTCTTCATCTCGCTGATGCGCTTCTGGCGAACGACGAGATAGATAGTGATGAGCGACGTGATGAGCAGAATGATGGTGAACACCATAGCTGGCGCAACGTAGCTTGCCATGCCGCGGATGAAGCGTTTCTGGTCAGGGAAATGTATCACGACACTGCCCATCTGACCCATCGGGTCGCTGCGGAACAGGGTCTGCTGGTAGCTGTCTGTGTCGTCGTCCACCTCAGTGTAGTCTTCGCACCGGTACACTTCCCGGCCGTCGCTTGTATAGACAACGAAATGGAAGGGAAGAGTGATGCCGTTAGCCTGAAGCGCGTTGCGCAGTGAACCGTCCAGTACGGCAGGGTTGAGACGGTCCTGGAAGCGTTGCTCGCTCGCTGTGTACATGACTCCCAGAATGACTTCCTCAAGCACGCCCTGTTCATAGATGTATGCTTCGCGAACGTGCTTCTGGAGGTTGCTGATAGTCTCGGCCACCTTGTTGTACTTGCTCATCGTCAGCGAGCCTAATGATATGTTGCCTGCTGTCCGAGACAAGGTGTCGAACGGAATCATATAATGAGGTATGCTGAAACTGTCAGGAATGACCGTCTTGTTTTTCTCTGCCCCGTGCTCTGTCAGCATATTCTGCAGGTATCGGTATGTCTCAGCCTTCTCCAGCTCGCGCGACGCCTGGTCCAGGCTGCGCCATACGTTCTCGTTGAATTGCTCCTGACGCATCCTCATCATTTCCTTCGCATAGCGTCCCTGCAGGTAAAGCAAGGAAACAAATGCGATGCAAACGGCAAAGCAGATAAGCCAAATGTAACTACGTTTCATACAGCAAAGGTATCGATTTATGTTAAAATATAAAGAAAAACGCCAGCACAATCGTGCTGACGTTTAACTTATTTAAGAGTTTTGCCTTGCTTAAGTTGTTCTTTTGTTAATTAGCAGGGGATTTAATCTTCCTTAAGGGTTGCCTGATACTCTGCAATGAGCTTCTGCTGAACATCGGCAGGCACGAGCTCGTAGCTTGCGAACTTCGTGTTGAAGCTTGCACGGCCTCCGGTGAGGCTGCTCAATGCAGTGCTGTAGCTTGACATCTCCTTGAGGGGAGCCTTTGCAGTCAGCTTCTCGTAGCCGCTTTCGCTGCTCATGCCCATAATCATGGCACGGCGTCCCTGCAGGTCGCTCATCACGTCACCCATCTTGTCGCTGGGCACGAGCACCTCTACGTCGTAGATGGGCTCCAGAATCTTCGGGCCTGCTTCCTTGAAGGCCTGAGCGAAGGCCTGACGGCCGGCGAGCATGAATGAAAGTTCGTTGGAGTCAACCGGGTGCATCTTACCATCGTAAACAATGACACGTACGTCGCGAGCGTAGCATCCGGTCAGAGGACCTTGTTCCATGCGCTGCATCACGCCCTTCAGGATGGCTGGCATGAAGCGAGCATCGATGGCACCACCAACGACACTGTTGATGAAGACGAGCTTGCCGCCCCATTCCAGGTCGATGGTCTCCTCGCTCTTCGCATTGATGCGGAACTCCTGACCTCCGAAGCGATATACTTCCTGGGTGGGTGTGCCTTCTATATAAGGCTCAACAATGAGATGCACTTCACCGAACTGACCAGCACCGCCTGACTGCTTCTTGTGACGATAGTCGGCACGGGCTGCCTTCGTGATGGTCTCGCGATAAGGAACCTTGGGTTCATCGAAGACAATCTGAATCTTCTCATTGTTCTCCATGCGCCACTTGAGGGTGCGAAGGTGGAACTCTCCCTGGCCATGAACAAGAATCTGACGAAGTTCCTTGCTCTGCTCAATCTGCCATGTCGGGTCTTCCTCACGCATCTTCTGCAGGGCATTCATCATCTTCTCCGTCTCGCTTTCGTTGACGGCACGGATGGCACGAGAGTACTTCGTGTTGGGGTACTTGATGAAGTTGAATTTGTTGTCGCAGTCCTTGCCGTTGAGAGTGTTGCCTGTCTTGACGTCCTTGAGCTTAACGCTGCAACCGATGTCGCCAGCAGTGAGTTCTTCTATCTTAATGCGGGTGGCGCCTGCACAGACGAACATCTGTGCGATGCGTTCCTTGCTGCCACGATCTGCATTGGTGAGGTCGTCGCCTTCCTTCACTGTTCCGCTCATTACTTTGAAGTACTGTACTTCGCCGATATGCGGTTCCATTGCTGTCTTGAAGAAGAAGAGGCTTGTTGGGCCTGCAGAATCGGGAGTAACCTCTTCGCCACGGGAGTTGAAGGTCTTCGGCATTTCGTCGACGAATGGAACGACGTTGCCCAGGAACTCCATAAGGCGACGCACGCCCATGTCCTTCACGGCATCGACGCAGAAGACGGGGAACATGCCGCGGCTGATGAGGCCCTTGCGGATGCCTTCACGCATCTCATCTTCGGTCAGGTCTTCGCTCTCGAAGAACTTTTCCATGAGGGTCTCGTCGTGTTCTGCTGCTGCTTCGATGAGTGCCTTGTGCATTTCCATAGCCTTGTCCATCTGGTCGGCAGGAATGTCTTCGATGGTGGGAGCGCCGCCTTCGGGTCCCCACGAGTACTTCTTCATGAGCAGTACGTCGATGAGGGAGTTGAAGTTGGGGCCTGTCTCAATTGGATACTGGATGGGCACAACCTTCGGACCGTAGATGCTGGTGAGCTGTTCCAGGAGTTGGTCGAAGTCGCAGTTCTCGTCGTCGAGTTGGTTGACGAGGAAAATGACGGGCTTGCCCAGCTTTTCTGTGTAGCGGAAGTGGTTCTGTGTGCCAACCTCGACGCCAGCGGCTCCCTTGAGAAGGATGATGGCCGTGTCGGTGACGTTGAGGGCTGTAATGGCAGCGCCTGCAAAGTCATCACTGCCCGGGCAGTCGATGAAGTTAATCTTCTTGCCGTTCCATTCTACGTGGCATACGGTAGAGAAGACGGAATAGCCGTACTCATGCTCTACGGGGAAATAGTCGCTGACAGTCGTGTGCTGACTGACTCTGCCGCGACGCTTGATGACACCAGCCTCGTAGAGCATGGCTTCAGTCAAGGTCGTCTTGCCGGCTCCATCATTACCCAGAAGGGCAATGTTTTTGATTTCATTTGTCTTGTAAGTCTTCATGACAGTTATTGTTTTTATGGATTAATACAGAATTTCGGGCATAAAGTTACTATTATTTCCGGTAATGGCAAGCGAATGCGGATATGTTAGACAACATAAAACATCATTTCATGAGGTCGCTTATGATGTCATTGGAGGTGAAAATACCCTCTTGGGTGAGGCAGAGGTGTCCGTCCTGAATGTGTAATCGTCTGTCTTTGAGATGGGGGGCAGCCATTGAGAGGCAGTATTGGCAGTCGTTTCCCTGAAGCTCGTGCAGGGGGATGCCGCCCATTGTCCTGAGGCGTGTCATGATAAATTCGTTGTAGAGGGATTCGTCGGTGAGTGTTTCCGTTTCGTGTGGCACGTCATTGGCTGCTCCTATGTATGCTTTGATGTCAGGCATGTTAGCTCTGCGGGTGCGCAGACCGTCGTAGGAATGTGCTCCTGCTCCGAGGCCCAGATAAGGCGTGCCTTGCCAATAGCCGCTGTTGTGATATGAGTGGAAGCCGGGCAAAGCAAAGTTTGAGATTTCGTAGTGAAGGAAGCCTGCCTTGCTTGTTTCGGACATGAGAAACATGTACATCTTGCGCGAGAGTTCCTCGTCGGCTTCCTTGACGAGTCCCTGTCTGAGCATTGCATCGAGCCGTGTCCCTTCCTCGTAGGAGAGTGAGTAGGCGCTTAGATGCTTGATGCCGAGGCTTAAGGCAAGCTCTACGTCGTGCCTCCAGTCCTCATACGATTGCCCCGGCAGTCCATATATGAGGTCGAGGCTGATGTTCGTGAGCCCCGCCTCCTTGCATGCCTTCACGGCATCGATTGTCTGCTGACTGCTGTGCCGGCGCCCGAGGAATTGCAGGAGCTTGTCGTCGAACGTCTGTGCCCCCATACTGATGCGGTTGACGGGCGTCTCTGCCAGACCCCTCAGCCATTCGGACGTGACGTCGTCGGGATTGGCTTCTATCGTCACTTCGGCATCAGCATCAATCGTGAAAAGCAGTTTGATTTCATTGAAGAGTTCGTGAAGCAGAGGCATGGGCAGGAGGCTGGGAGTTCCGCCTCCTATATATATAGTATGTACGCGCGTACCTTTTATAAATCGTCTTCGCAGAGCCATCTCCCGTTTGAGGGCATGGACGTACTGAGCCATCATATCCCAGCCGAGCGTGGTAGAGTAGAAGTCGCAATAGATGCATCGCGACTGGCAGAAAGGGATATGGAGGTATAGAGAGTTCAAAGTTGAGAGTTCAAAGTTGAGAGTTCAAAGTTGAGAGTTCAAAGTTGAGAGTTCAAAGTTGAAAGTTCAAAGTTGAAAGTTCAAAGTTGAAGGTTGAAGCTTTAGCTCGACGATAGTCAACTTTGAACTTTGAACTTTCAACTGAATTCTAGTCCCTCATCTTCTGGAAGGTGAGTTCGTAGAAGCATGGATAGACATTGCTCACGGCGCTGGTTTGTCCCTCGCTGTGTGGAACGATGAGCCTGACCTTGGCGATGCCTTCCTCAGGACTGTCTTGGCGGCCTATGCGTATGTAGCTGAAGGGTACGAGCCATCCCGTGGGGACACTTGTGCTGCCGTACCTGTCGTACATGGCACCGCCTCCGTTGATGTCGGTATCGAAGTTGGCCACGAAGTTCCCGTAGTTGTTGGTGACTTTCATGATGTCAGGGCTGGGATGCCAGTAGTTGACGTCGTTGCGAAGCTGAATCGAGTCGCCCAGGATGTTGAACTCCACGAAGCGGCATATCACTCTGGCCGTCTTTCCTCTCTCAAGCTTCTCGCCTGTTCCCTTGCGTATGATTTGCATGTACACGCCCGTGTTCTGGAAGAGGACGTACTGGTTCTTTTCGAGGTCGGTGACGGAGTCTTGCTCCAGGAACTCCTCCTCGCTGATGGCTTCTATCTTACCTACGTTGCATACGACGTTCCCGTCGGCATCGCGCACCACGATGTCGCGGTCCAGGAACGATTGGATTGCCTTGTATTCCTTGTCCTTCTGCTCGGCATAGGTCTCGCCCTGTGAACAAGACGATAGGAGCCCCGCCAAGAATGCAAAAAGTAGTAGTATGGGTGCTTTCTTCATGTAGAGCTTGTTTGTTTCGCCTGCAAAGTTACGGACATTATCTGATATTAACAAATCTGAGAACATCTTTTATGATGAATCTCTCTCATATCCACATTTTTTTTACATTTCGTTTTTCGTTATTTGCTTATTATTTGTACCTTTGCATCTGCGATGAAGAAGATTACTACATTTTTCACTATGCTGCTGCTATGCTGCGGAATTGGTTATACCTTAGAAGAAGGTCAGGACAGTTTCACAGCCAGCGTACCCTATGGGAAGGGCAGCATCCAGATGACTTTCATCATGGACGGGAAATGGGGATGCGGCACAGGCATCTGGGAATATAACAGTCCGTGTGTCGATGCTGACACAGAAGGCGAACTCGTCATCCCCGACAGCATAACAAGGCTTGACGGACAAAAGGTTTCCGTCAACTGGATTTCGCGAGGTTCCTTCCAGTCATGTCCCAATCTGACAAAGGTGCAGATTCCCAATACCGTGAAATATATCTCCGACCGTTCGTTTGCAGGGTGTGCATCCCTGCGCGAGATTACATTTCCGGGAAACCTTGAAATCATCTATCCCGAAGCTTTTTCTGGCTGCTCAGGCTTGCGGCGTGTCCGTTACCTGTCTCATAATCCTCCAATGATTTACCATGGCGACAAATTCGATGATGAAGTCTATGCCGTAGCTACCCTTATCGTACCAGCCGAGGCTTACGAACGCTACATAAGCAATCCAATGAACCACCGTTTCCGCTATCATGCGGAGATACTTCCTTTATACAAAGAAACCCATTAAATTGTAAATAAGTAGTAAATTGTCAAATAGTAAATCTTACGATAACTCCTTCTCTGAATTCTCTGAGGAAGCAATGCAACCCCTCAGCCATCAGTTCAGCGAAGTAAGCCTCGTAAAGGAGACTGAGACCCATTGGCTTTTCCGAGCCAAGCGGTTCGGACGATGGTACATGCTCAAGGCATTGCCTCCTGCTATGCGCAACAGTGAATTCCATCTCCAGATGTTGCACAAAGAGATGGAGGTGCTCATGCAGTTGCGGCATCCTGGCATTGAAGATTGTTTGGGGATGGAACATCTGGCCGACTACACAGACAGCGAGGGCAAGCTCATCTCCGTAGGACCCTGCATCATCCTCGAATACATCGACGGCGAAACATTGGCAGAAACAATCAAGGACAATTCTTCATTCTTCACTCTTCATTCTTCATTTTTGGACGAGCTCCTCGATGCCCTTGCCTACATGCACACCGCAGGCATCACCCATCGCGACCTGAAGCCCTCGAATATCATGGTCACCCATAACGGGCAGCATATCAAAATTATAGATTTCTCACTTGCCGATACGGATAGTCACGCCATCCTCAAACAACCTTCAGGTACACGCAAATACATCTCGCCAGAGCAATCCACAGCCTCCACGCCAGATGTCCGCAACGACATCTATTCCCTCGGCGTCATCCTGGACGAACTGCCGCTGAAAGGATATTGGAAGAAGATAGCCCATCGCTGTCAACTTCCCATCTGCGAGCGCTACCCTAACATCGCCGCTTTGCAAGCCGACGTGGCACGGCATACCCGTCGTCAGGCCCGTCTTCGGTGGATGGCCGTCCTGTTGCCTCCCATCCTGCTTCTCCTGACTGTCGCAGGATTCGAATGGTACACCTATAATGAGCGGAACCGCATACCGCGTCTCACGTCAAGGGCACTGGAACAAGTGGAGGACAGCATCGCCGCCACCGGGCTTACACAGCATATCGACACGCTTACCCGATGGGAATACCTCGACCCGCAGGTCAACGAGAAGATACTCTCCGTCAATGCCTTCATCTACAACTATGTCGAGACGCAATTCGCGGAATGTAGCGAGTCTGAGCGCAAGGATATACTTTGTCAGATGCTCGACCGTTGGCAAACTTGGCACGACACTATCCAAGTCCGCGCCAGACATCTTATCTCACTCGACGTGCAATAATCCCAGTACTCTCGTGTGAGTACTGGAGTTTTCTCATGTGAGTACTGGAGTTTTCTCGTGTGAGTACTGACGTTCCCCCTAAAGGATTCTGGCAGATACCTGTGCGCCGGCAGGTCTTCCCTCCAGTTAAGTTTCCTTTACTTCAAAGTGAATGCCGCCCTTTTTCCCCGCCACATAAACCATAGGCGGACGGCCTTCGTGTATTAGCTGACTCAAGTACAAAGGCTCGCTCTCGATGAAAATGTCACACCTGAAAGTGTCACCCACACTGAGTTTTGTATTCTCCGCCTCCAGTACTTCATACAGGCCATCTTTGCGCAACTGAACTAAACACCTGCGATCAGGATACCACGACAACTCAACTTGTTGCCCTGCAGCCATATCCGCTGTACGCAGATGACAGGCTATTACCTCATCGCTTTGAGGTTCATCATCATTTTCAGGGGCCCACTGGCAGAAAGTTACATAATCGGCATAACCTAAATAGCGTGCCAAGACATCCAGCGTCGTCTGTCTTGTACTCACACCCTGTCGGTAGCCCCAGATGCGCATCAACGTTGAAGAGCTGATATGTTCCTTTACCTTCACCTCGATTTTCTCTTCCAGTAACTCGAAGTCCATTGGCGTCTGTATTGACTTCCCGACTTTGCGTTCAATCTCCATGCAAAGTTTTCTGTATTCCTGTTGCATAACCCTCGTGCTATCCATCTTTTTACACTGCAAAGATACGTCTCTTATTTTATATCCCCAAATAATAAACCAACAATTCCGCAATAATTATGTTTCATCGCAAATGACATGGGAATGACATTGAAGGTATTAAAATAAAGTGTGAACTTTGTCCGAAGAATGTAAATTCAAAACGTATATTTTTACTATATATCAGTCTCAAATCTATTCTGCAGAGCTATGAATAATGGTACAACTATGCCGGCAGCTATGGCACAGCCCAAGACATCATTAAAATAGTAAATTTGCTGCCGAAATGTATTATTGCCAAAAAACAAATATTATGGGAAATGAAATGGAACGAGTTCCAAAACAGATTTTATGTAATCCGTCATCAGGGTCAACCTCAGCAATAGTATTATTTGGAGGGAGTAGTTGCGGGAAAAGTAGTACTTTGCAACATCTAATAGTTCTTCTATGTGGTGGAGGGACCCTCAAAAAATCTGTTCAGGCTGCTTTTGAGCGAGCTTTCTATTACTCGAAACACGACTGTTATAAAGATGTGGATGTTGTCGTGTATTACCATACCGAAAAAGGAGAAATACCTATTTATATTTCTACAGACGGAGATACATGGCCTATAGTAGAAGATAATTTCCGATTCTTTTATCATTGCATACGAACACGGCATAAGGTATATGAATACAAAGGTGGCCAATTCATTCAACATGATTATGATAGTTTGAAGTCTCTTAAAAGACCTGAAATTTGTATAACTGCGGCCAACTTTATTCAGTTTGGGGGAACGCAGGCAGCACATTACTATTTAGATCTTACTTGTGAAGATTGGAAATACAACATTTGGATTAGAAAATACCCATGTTCCAATCCAGGACAACCAATACCAGGCTATGTAAAACCCCGAAAAAAACGTATTAAGGAAGAAGATGATAAACAAGCAAAACGTCTACTATGTATAATAGACAAAATGATTAAAAATAATATATGTATAAACCGAATAGCAAACAATAATCTTCTATGAAACACCATTTTTCTATCTTAGTCCTTTCGCTGTTGCTGGGAGCAATGGCGATGCCGGCATTCTCGCAAGTTTCGAACGACAACGAGGATGAAGTGAACAAAGTGGACCAGCGCCTTGGGCAAGACTTTGTGCCTGGGCAAGTTCTGGTCAAGATGAAAGACAGCTCGCCTGCTAATGTGCGACGCGTAAAAGGCAAATTCAAGAGCGCAGGCATCGGCCAGCTTGATGCCGTGCTTCAGGAGTTTGGTGTGGAAAACATGGAACAATTGCTTCCTCATGAGAAGCCAGGCCGTCAGCTCCGTAGAGCAAAGGCATACAATGGTGCAGTCGTTCAGGAGCGCGACCTATCGCAGCTCTACCTCTTGCAGATGAAGGAGGAGAAGCAGGTGGAGACACAGCAACTCGTCGAACGCCTTGCTGAATTGCCCGAGGTGGAATTTGCCGAGCCCAACTACAAGGCATACATCATGGCAGATGTTGATAACTATGCTGCCGAACCTCTTTACAACCAGCAGTGGGGACTTTCTGCCATCAACATGCCTCAACTTTGGAGCGCAGAGAAGATTTCGCAGAAGCGTCCTGTCATTGCCATTCTTGACACAGGTATCGACATTGCTCATCCCGACCTCGCTGCAAACATCTGGACCAACACGGCCGAGGCTGAGGGCGAAGAAGGTTACGACAACGATAACAACGGCTTCAAGAATGATGTTCATGGTTGGGACTTCATCAACCAGACAGGCAACATTCGCGACTTCAACGGTCACGGCACCCACTGTGCAGGCATTGCAGCTGCTGTTGGCAATAACGGTGTGGGCATCACGGGTGCCAACCCCGATGCTCTGATTATGCCCATCACCATCATGCAGAGCGATGGCACGGGCGACCTTGCCACCATCATCCGCGGCATTGACTATGCCATAGCTATGGGAGCTGACGTTCTGAGCATGAGTATCGGCACGTATGCCACTTCTGCTGCTTTCGAAGAAGCTCTTGGTAGAGCCTACCAGAGTGCCATCCTCGTGGCTGCTGCTGGCAATGATGGCTATTGTCTGAATCATGCCCATTCTGAAAGAGGCCAGGTCGCACCCATGCCCATGTTCCCCGCTGCTTACAACTTTGTTTTGGGTGTGCAGGCTTCAGCAGCATCAGGAGCAATGGCAGGTTTCTCTAATTATGACGACGACGGCGCATTCTTCTCGGCATACGGTGAGAATGAACTCTACAACTATGAATTGCGTGCTCCTGGTGCAGGCATCCTCAGCACCTGGCCAGGTGGCAACTATAAGCAGTTGAACGGCACATCAATGGCCTGTCCGTTGGCGGCTGGTGCATTGTCACGATTGATTCAATGCAAGGAAATTGACAGCAAAGAAGAACTGTTCGGTGACCTCATTCATTCCACAATGCCAACTGGCGACCTTGACATCTATGCAGCCTATCAGATGAGCGATGCAAACCGTCAGCCTTCGCTTTCGTTTGTCACCTACACAATCGATGACAGCGAAGGAGATGGCGACGGAATACCTGATGCAGGCGAGACCATTGCCATCTATCCCACTATCCGTAATGGCTGGGGAACAGCCAACAATATTCAACTGAGTATTGAAGTTGGTGAATTGGAAGATCCCGATATAGTAGAGTTCTTGGATGCCAATGTAGCTTTTGGCAGCAATCTCAGCAATTACGCCAAGAACAAGGCTGCAACACCATTGCGATTAAGGATTAGTGAGAATTGTGTCGATGGTCGTCATATTAGGTTAGTAATCAAAGCAACTTGTGATAATATAACTGAGCAACTTCAGCAAGAACTCGTTTTGACTGCCGAAAATGGTGTGGAGCTGAAAGGTATTCTGACAGAAGACAGAGTCTTATCAGCAGGTACACTCTACAATATTAATGGAAACTTAATTATTCCATCTGGAACGACATTAACAATTGAACCAGGATGTGAACTAAACTTTAAAGCTGGTACTCTTACTTGTAATGGAACTCTCAATGCCATTGGTGAAGTAGGAAAAATGATTACCTTTAGAGGCGATCATCTAAATATAACAACATTTAATGGTATAGCCTCTTTTGAGTTCGTACAAATGATTAACAGCTCTAATTCTGATTTCATTTTGGGGAAGAATAACACTCTCACTAATTGCATCATAAAAGGGAATACAGGCAGTCAGATTTGTAGACTTTCATCTATCGGTAGTTATACTCCTCATACTGTGTTTGTAAAGTCTAATTTATATGGTAATAAATGTGGAACTTGCTTTATAGAACTACCTTATGATGGTATTTCTACAAATCGATTAGATAAATGCAACGTGATTGGTAATATTTGTAATAAATCCGCAAATTCTTTACAGTCTTCCGGTTTAAACATACCCGCGTATGCCAATTGCAATATCATAGGAAATAGTTATCCAACTGGAGTCGTATCTTATAGTAACGCAGGTGATCGTTATAACTCCGGTACTATAGTTTCAGCAAATCTTAATTACATAGGCACTGCAAAAGAAAGTATAGCCCTACCTACTATATATGATATTAATAATACAATTTTACAACCAGGTGAGCAACCAGGATGGCAAGTTGATCTTAGCAATATGCCAACACAACCTATTTCTGAAGCCCATGGCATCGTGTGGAAGATCGTTGTGAATGGCTATGATGCACAGGATGAATTTGAACAACTGCCGCCACTTGGTGTAGGCCGCCATAAGTTCGAGGTTTATTTCAACCGTCCGATGAACAAGGAAGTGGCTCCGCAGATTTCATTTGGCGTGCGTGAGCCTTATACTCAGCAGGCAGTTGCAGAGGATGGCAGTTGGAACGAGGAAGGAACCATCTACACTGCCTACAAGACTATCACGGGCAAAACCAAGAGCGACGGTCTGAACCGCATCTATGTCTATGGTGCTGAGGACGATGAGTTCTTCGAGATTCCTTACGAAAACACACGTTTCAATATCAACATCCAAGCTGCCGGATCGATGGCTACTGGCTTCATGGCCGAAGCAGGACTTGGAAAGGTTAGCCTGACCTGGAACAACGACGAGAACAACTTCGACGATGCCATGGGATTCAATGTCTATCGCTACACAGAAGCAACCATTAATAACCCCACTCGCATCAATGAGGATATTGTCGATATCGAGACAACAGAATTTGTTGACTATGATGTCACACCTGGTACCACCTATTACTATATGTATAAGGTATTGAGCACCGACCTTCAAGAATACGACGTCTCGAACGTGGTGGCAGCTACACCGCAGACAGGTGAATTGGGTGATGCAAATGGCTCTGGCGAAGTGGATGTGGCAGACGTCATCACAACCGTCAACTATGCTGCAGGCCAGCAACCCAAACCCTTCATCTTCGAGGCTGCCGACATGAACACCGACCTCAGCATCGACATCCTCGACGTCATCGGCATCATCAAGAAGATAATGAATCCAGGTGCCGGCACGCAGGCATTTGAAGAAGCCACCGCAACCTATACCATCGAGAATGGCATCCTCTATGTGGAGAGTCCCGTCGCTCTGGCTGGCGTGCAGGTACAACTGGCATTGAATGAAGAATTAAGAATGAAGAGTGAAGAATTTGCTACCGCACCAGATTTGGATGGCTTTGAACATACCTCTGCTTGGTTCAGCGACAACGACTACCTGTTCCTTGCCTACAACATGAACGGAAAGACGCTGCCTGCAGGCAAGCATGCTCTGCTCCATATCGGCAATGGCCTGATTGCCCAGATGCGTCTGGCCGACAATGCCGGTCACAATGTAGAGGCTATTGGCGACGATGCAACCAGGATAAACCGCATGGCTACCGACGTGATGACCGTGCCCGGCATCTACGACCTGCAAGGACGTAAACTCACTGGCAACAGCGAACAACAGTACCGTCTGCCAAAGGGTGTGTACATCATCAATGGCAAAAAGGTAAGAAATCCAAACCTGCAGAGGCCAGGCTCAATCTCGCCAGATGGTACAACAGGATGGAGGCATTTGGCGAGGAAGGTTTCAACAAGGTCATAGAAACCTTCGAGAATCACAATGCTACCATCATCAACTACTTCCAGGACAGGCTCACCAATGCATCTGCTGAATCCTTCAATGCTAAAATCAAAGCTTTCAGAACACAGTTCAGAGGGGTTGGAGACATCAGGTTCTTTATGTATAGGCTGGCCACACTTTATTCTTGATTAGCTCAAGCCTTACCAACCTGGTAAATCCGCTGAGCCTGAATAATTGCGAAGACGGGGGCAACAGCAGAGGCTGAGATTTAAAAATAGTTAAAATGCTGTTGAAATGTATGTTTGTGGGACGATTATTCGTAAATTTGCAGTCAATAATCAACTGACAACATGCATTTCCACCTGAAAGACACAATCTCCCCTTCTGCTATCGTTATGACTATGAAGCGTGCATTTACCATAGTGCTTGTGACATTCTGTCCAGTGCTGCTTAAGGCACAAGGACCTGTTTTTACCCAAACAGTGACGGCAGGTCCGACAATGGTCTCCGTTACCGATATCGAGCATCGTGCATCGGTCAATCCAATGATTTACGGACAGATGCTGGAGGACTGCAACGACAATGTCATCTACGGAGGCGTGGTGAACAATGCCGGCGAGGAGAACAAGGCGGTGACTGAGCAGTTGCGCAGGCTACAGATTCCTATCGTCCGATGGCCTGCCGGTACTGCCATCTACGACTACGAGTGGAAACGTGGCGTCGGACCTGACAGAACGTTTCAAAGCGAGAAGATATGGGGTGGCACAGAGTACTACACCTTCGGTACAGATGAGTTCATTCGCTGGTGCCAAGAGATTGGTACTGAACCCTATATCAATATCCCTATGGGCAACAACAATGCTTTCTCCCATTCGCTTGGCGAGGCACTCGATTGGGTAGAATATGTCAACGGAGCGGCTGATTCCCCCATGGGAGCTTATCGTGCCCGCTGCGGCCACAAGGAGCCTTATGGGGTGAAGTTCTGGTGTCTGGGCAACGAGAACTATCTGGCCAACCGTTTTCACAGAAGCGAGAGCGACTCCTCCTATGCCGAACAGCTCCTAAGGTTTGCCTCGGTCATCAAGGCAAGTTTCCCTGACATCAGTCTTTTGGCAGTAGGGCACAACGGGGGCTGGAATACGACTGTCCTGAACAAATGCGGAACGTTTCTCGACTACCTGACGCTCCATTTCTATCTCACGGCAAAGGTGCGTGAGCAGGTCCTCCAGAATCCTGCCACTACGCTCTTCGGCTCGGAAAGGGTGGAGGCAAACTTGCGCTACCTCATTACTGAGTTGGAGGCTTACAATACCCAAGCCGGTCGCTCTGCCAACCCTGTCCGCTTCAGCATAGACGAATGGAACTGTCGCCACAGCATCTCCAGCGGGAGCCGGTATGCGTTCAGCCGGAAAGACGACCGCCGCCTCTATGACGTGGCAGCGATGGCTTCTATGCTGAATGTCTTCATTCGCACCAGTCCACATGTAGCAATGGCTAACTACATCTTCCCCGTGAATGGTCACGGTTTGCTCAAGACGGTGGGCGAACAGGATGCCTATGCCTCCGCCTGCTACCATGCCTTCGACCTCTACCGACGCTTCATGACAGGTAGTGCCGTCGGTGTGAATGTGAAGGGCCCCGGCATCCGTGGCCAGCACATGAGTAACCTTTTGGTTGAAGGCGACAATGAGGCAGCTGTGACGAAAACTGAGCAAGACCTATGTTTCATCGGCAGTGCCGCAGTCGTGGATGATGAAGGCAGATTGGTCATCTCGCTCGTCAATCGGTCATACGATGAAAGGCAGAAGGTGAGACTTTCTGTGCCCTCTGGTTATAAAGTTGCGGAGGCTTGGAGCATCGACCATGCTGATGTCTGCGCCAAAAACACAGCCGAGGACCGCAACAACATCATGGCAAAGCAAATTGCCATGAAATCCAAGTCGCTGGTCCTCAATCCATGTGCTGTAGCTATTGTGGTGCTTCAGTCATTATAGACATTCACTTTAGCAGAGCCACAGTCTGCATCTTCAGTTCCACGGGTCCAACGAGGCCTGCAGGCTGTAGCGGCGAGTCCTTTCGGAAGTATGTCCAGATGAAGAAGGTCTTGCGGTCTTTCGATGGTCTTGGCTCGTTCTTCACCACCCATTCGGGAATGTCTTTCAGCCCGCGTCCACGTTCTTCGCCCCGGTCATACCCCCATTCGAAGTCGGGTTCATACTGTTCGTCGCCAATCATACGGTTCGCCCAGTTGTTGGTGACGGCCACAGTGATGGTGTTCGTGCCCTTGTGCAGGTACGGTGTAATGTCGGCTTCGTAGGGTGGATACCATAATGTGGCCACATGTTTCCTATTCACCCATAGTTCGGCTATGTCATTGAGCTCGCCCAGGTTGATGGCTATGCGTTTGCCTTTGGCAAGGTCTTGCTTGTCGATGGTCACATTGTGGGTATAGGTGGCAGTACCCGAGAAGTAGCGGAGACGGCTGTCGTTGCTTTTGCTGAAATCGGAGAGTTGGAAATCCTCAATACTGAAAGGTGTATCGAGTTTAGGCTCGAACGCAACGTCCCAAGTGCCAGCGATGGGTCGTGACGTCTGGTTCTCGGTCCGATATGCCAGCTGTTTCTTATAGCGAACCGGCTGTTGGTTGAAGACGACGAACACCGACTGGCCAGGCTGTAGAATGATGGTGACGTGTGTCTGTCCGTCGGTGGTCACGCCCTCGTTCTGCCGTGCCAATGTGATATGACCTGTATAGGGGTCCCACAGTTCGGGTTCAGCCTGCGACCTTGTGCAGGTAATCTCCTCTGTGGAAGCCTCTTTGCCTTGGTTGACGATGAAGTAGATGTCGGCCTTCTCCAGTCTTCTGTGGAGTTGGTTTCCGGTATGCTCCTCAAGGGTTCCTTGCCTGAGCATCATCTGGCATCGTGATAGGTATGTCATGAATGCTTTGCCTTGTCGGAACCAAGTCTGGTTGCGTCCGAAGTGTGTTCCCCACCATCCCATGCCCATGCCAGGCTGATAGCGGTCGTCAAAAGGTTGGTGTACCCAGTGATGCAGGAAGAGCATGTTCACGCCGGAGACAAATGTGCCGTCGGCTGTACGCTTCAGATATGCAGGGTCTTCGGTGTAGCGGCTGTACTGTGGCATGCCTGTGAAGGCCTCTGCGGCGATGATATTCTTTCCTGCAGCCTTGGCTTTGTCGATGAAGGATGCACCTATTCTGCCGCTGCCGCTTGTCCAGAATTCGTTCATCAGGATGTCGGGGATGGCGACGCTCTCATAGGTGTCGAACACATTTCCGAAGCCGTAAGGCTCCCATGCCATCTGCAGTCCTTCGGCATTGATGCGTTCGTGGGCGGGCTTCCAACTGTTATCGATGAACAGCCGGCTGATGGTGGTCTTTGTGTCTTTTGCGAATTGCTTACTGAGATTACCTTCCGGCTCGGCATCGCTTATGGCTATCAACGGGATGGGGTCGTAGCCGTTTATCTGCTCGAACTGCTCGCGGTAGCCGTTGGTCCAGTTCTGTGAACCTGCCTCATAACTGTCGACGAGGATATGGGTGAAGGATTTTCCGAAGTACTGCCCGAGGTGTTCCCTGAGCGGTCCCAGCACGCAGTCCCAGTGGTAGTCGGAGACTTCCTTGCTCATCTTGTCGGCTTCGAGTGCATGTCCGATGAGTTCATCAGGCAGCGGATGAGGCGTTGACATGAGCGGTGCATGGCCGATGCGGTAGACCATCCAGTTGCCTGCTGGGGCATCCCATGTCAGCAGCCCGTCGGCACTCATCTGCGAAGTGAGGTCCTTCGTATCGGTAGCAGTAAGTTCATTCTTATCGGTGGGCAGGGCCACGACTGCGATGTCTTCATAGAAAGTAGCCTGACGCTCACGTCCGCTATAGTCACGATAGATGGGTTCGTCGGGCTTGGGAAGCTGTATCTTCACAGTTTGTCCTCCGCTGACGGACGTTTTTGTCTTCACCACGATTTGCATGGCTCGCTGCTCGTCAATCCATGGTCCGCCGGTAGAACTATAGCCAGGTGTGTTGTGCAGACCAAGTTTCAGCCCGAGACGTTCTGCCTCTTCTGCGGCAAAGCGCATAGCTTCCCAGTACTCGTCGCTGCGGAAAGTCTGGCTTGGCCAAGGGTTGTTGCCTACGGGATAGTGGCTTTCCTGTACGGCTGAAGTCAGATTGAAGATGGTGGCACCTGCTATGCCATTCTCCTTCATGGCCTCGAGGTCTTTGCGGATGCCTTCTTTCGAATAGTTGGTGCCCATCCAGTGCCACCAGACATACGGCCGGTATTCCATCGGCGGCTGAACGAACATCTTGGCAAGGGCCGGCGTATTGCAGTTGTCTGGAGCGTTGCCTGTCCCGGCCTGGGTTATGGCTGTCTGTGCCAGAAGCAGTACGATTAAAATTGTCTTTCTCATGATAATGATTTTAATTAAGGTTTGTATTGGCATTGAAGGTGCTTACCTGTCCACTTCCAGAGGAATACTAATTCATCGTCCAAGGAATTACTAATTCATCGTTCAAGGAATTACTAATTCATTGCCCAAGGAATGCTAATTCATCTTGGGAAGAATGCTAATTCATCTCACGGCGCGTCGTGTTTCACTGTCTTCCCCAGCCGCCTTTACCTTGTCAGGGAGAACTTCATGGACATGCCAAAGTCCTGAGTGATGGTGGGATAGCTGCTGCTGGAGAGGAGGGGGGCAGAGCGTTGGCGGTCGTAGTAGAGGCTGAGTGTGACCATTCGGCTCAGGGTGTAGTCCACCTGGGCACTGGTCTTGAATGCCTTGCTGCCGCTTGTGGCTTCGCAGAGATTTGTCTGCAGGTCACGCTTGATGGCGCTCTGGTTGCGAATGCTGAAGTCGAAACGGAGGTTGAGGTCGTGTGCAATCTTTTGCTTCCCTCTGCTTGTGCTGGATTGTTTACTGACAGCGGCATTGGATTCGTCCAGTTCTCCGCGAGTGGAGGCGTTGCCCTTCTTCGTCTTGCTGTTTCTTGCGGCCTGTTCGCTTGCCCTCTTTGAGCGGAAGATACTGCCCAGGTTGAAGTCGTTTATCTTGTAGCCCCATCCCAGCACGAAGTCCTTGGAACCGGTCTCGGTAAGCTGTGCGCTCGTCATGCTGAGGTTAAGGACTCGGGTGGTTCGGTACTCAGCCTTGAGCGTCATGTTGTTGCTGAATGTGGCATTGATGCCAATCAGTGGCGAGAAGCTTTCGTTGATGCTGACGGTGCTGACGTCGAGGAGGCTGCTGGGGGAGTAGCCACCAGTGGTGGTGTTCTGCACGAATCCGAGGCCGCCACTGCCCATGCATTCTATCCAGGAGCTATAGGAATGGTAGGAACCGACGGAATAGATACTCTTGTAGGCGTGGTTGACAGTGACACTCTTGAAGTGATCGCGCACCCATGGCAGGTTGCTGAGGCCACGGTAGTTAATTGTCCAGTTGGGCAGCATTCTGAGGAGCGACGGGAAGATGTCGAGCGAACTGCTGCCGGTATAGGCATTGAGGAAGGCCGGTATCATGACATCGGCACTGTACTTGTTCACTGTCCCGTTCTCGGGATTAAACTTGCCGCTCATGCCAGTTCCGGCAGGATAGCGTACGCCTTGGTAGAGGTCTTCGACGCGCTTCTGGTAGATGTCGAGGTTATCCTGGAACTTCTGGAACGTCTTGCTGTAGTATCCGTTGCTTGCCGAACCAATGCTGGCAAAGGCCGAACCGATGCTGATGGTCGTCATGTTGAACGAACCGCTATGAGTGGGAGGCGCACCATACATGTATTGTATGCTCTTGTTGCGGTTGTCGGTGCGGCTCATGTTGAGGTCAATCTTAAGGTCGGTGAAGGGCTCCAGCGTCATCTTCACCTGCACGTCCTCTGTCTCTGCGATGGTGGCAGGCGTGGCTACACTGTCGTTCCCGAGCAACCATCCCCTGTCTTTGGCTTTATCAAGATAGGAGTCACTCACGAAGCCGAAGGCAAAGTCGAGTCCAGGAGTGAACACACCGCCAAGTTTCCGCTGTCCAAGCATATCGCCTACGGCTGGCAGGAAGCCTGGGACAGAGAGGTTGTAAGTATTGCGATAGCTGACGCTTACGTTGCGAATCATCATGAGGAAGCGAGCTGCCGTTTGTGCCACACCATACCATTTCTGCTCAGATGCTTTAGGCAGGGCAATGACATTGAGACGGACGCTTGTCGTGTCAACAGGTGTTCTGACGATGCGGATATTATTCTCATCCACCTTCTTAAATTTAATATTGTAAGCAAAGCCACTGCTGTCGCGAGCCGTTACACGCACTCGCTTCGACTTCTGGCCGTGGGCAATGACAAGGTCGGAATCAGGATAGAGCGTAATCTCCTGTACGAAACCTTTGTTCTCAGGCTTCTTCTTTGTGCTGACACCTGCAGCATTGCTTTGTCTGGAAGGTCCCTTTTGTCCCTTTGCCAAGATGCTGTCAACAGGCTCTCCTGTTTCCATTGACTGCTGTTCGGCAGCCTTCCTGGCGTCCTTCTCCTTTTCTTTTGCGGCCTTCTTTGCCTTGTCCTCCCGTTCCTTCTCTTGGCGTTTCTGGTTGGCACCGGCACGAGCGTTTGATGCAGAGAAACGTTTGTTGGCATCACGGAGGAAAGGACTGTGGTTGTAGAGTCTTTCCAGATCAAGCTTGCTGTTGATATTGACAGTCCTCTGGGTGTTAATGGTGTTTCCAAGCGAAGGACGACCTGCTCTCTCTGCACCTCGCTTCCAAGTGTAGTTAGCTGTATAGGAAGCGTCGGCAGAAACCCAGTCGAAGATGGGAATCTTCTCCAGTGGAAGTTTGTAGCTGATTTGTGTGTTCTGATGATAGTCAAGCGGGCGTCCGAAGTGACGAAGGCTCCATTTCACGGAGTCTTTCCATGCTTCGTATCGGTCAGGATAGAGATCTTTGTTGATTTGTGTGTAGGGCTCCTCGATTTCAGCTTTTGTGCCGCTCTGGAAGGTGAAATGCAATGCTTTGAATATATCCCACTTGAGTGAGAAGTTGCGGTTCCATGTCCAGTTCTGGCTGAATGTGGCTGGCAGGGCAGAGAGGTCGCCCGGGTTCTCAAGGTCGCGTTCCTGAAGCTCATAGTAGTTGCGGTTCATGTCGGTGGAGAACGTGATGCTTTGCGGAGCAAAAGCAAGGTTCTGCGCCTTGATGATGTCCAGCCATTTGCTCTTTCCCTTGAGGTTCTTGAAGGGCTCCCAAGACTTCCAGTTCGGGCTCCAGGAGTAGTTGAGGTTAGCTTTCCAGTTCAGCTCGCGCTCATAGACAGTGGTCTGTCCTTCGATGAACTGCGTGGAACGACTGTAGCCAAAAGTGAAGTTGGCGGGGTCGTAAGGCATCGGGTGCTTACGCGTGCTGATGTTCAGTCTTACACCTGTGAATGAAAGGTTCTTGTTGGTTTCCGTATGGGTTGTGAGACTGCGCAGGGAGTCGCGTTGCTGTTCATTGGCAAGAGCATCAAGAGCATCGGACAAGAGCATGTCAGTGTCGAAGGGATTGTACTTGGGCGATACCTTCTCCTTGCTATAGCTGTAATACATTGGGACAGTAAGCTTAGCCTTCTCTGGGAGGAGTCGTCCGAGGTCGAAATTCGTAGAGACAGAGTAGTTGAAGTTGTCCTCGTTCTTGCGTTGTGCGACACTCTGCTCGATGCCTCCAAAGCCCGATGTAATCATCTTGGCTGTGGCATTGACCGAACCCAAGTCGCTGACCTGAACTTGTAGGTTTCCTTGGGCAGCCCAACCTCCGCTGTTGCTGAACTCCTGGAGTCGGAGTTCGTTGGCCCAAACCTCAATGCTCTTTGTCCTGCCGCTGTTGTTGCGGACGCCAATCATAATGGTCTTTACTTCCCCCAAAGTGGGATTACCCATGATGGAGATTTTGTTGTTGGGATGGTTCTCGTCGTAAGCCGAGAAGAGGCGGTTCATGGAAGCGACGCCAAGCCCAGCCTGGGCATTGCGCTGCTTCTTGAGCGAAGTGAAGATGTCGAAGTTGATGTCAACCATGTTCTCCGATGGCCAGACGGCCAGGCATCCTTGTGCGCTATAGGTGTCATAGAAGCCTTCAGGCGTAAGCTTCAGGGGAACTTCGTATTCATAATAGTTGTTCTTGTAGTCAGAGCCAAGACGAATGAAGACACTGCAATCGCCGTCGGAAGTCGCTGTAATGTTCTCAGCCAAAGCGTTTGCGTGGACGTACATCTGCAGGTGCTTGTACTGACGCATGTCGTAGTTGCAGTTCTTATAGACAGCCTTCGATTCGTTGCCGCCAAGGTTGCGTGCTATCATGCACATGGCCTGTTCGTTTGCTTCGACAAGTTGTGCCTGCGAGGGGTCAGTGACACGTGTGATGCCAGGAGGCAGGACATAGTTGACGGGCTGCTTGTCATTGTTCTCCTCAATACATACTGTGCTGACTTCAAGGACGCCGCTGCCACTCGATGCTGTATTGCCATTGTAGAGCGGCTGCTGATAGGTTCGCCAGTCGCCTTGCACAAGGTCAAGGGTGGCGAGACGGAGGATGGTCTCCTCCTCGAAGCCTGTCATGAAGATACGCATGAAGCGGATGCTCGTGAAGTCACGGATGTTTCCTTCCTTGCTTTCATATTCTTGCAGAGGTATCCTGAACAGATACCACGTACAGTCTTCAGTGTTGCCGTTACGAAGTTTTACACTTGCCGTACGCTTGTCGGCAATGTGGTTTCGGCCCACTACCATATCCTCCGGACGGATGCTGACTTTGTACTGATAGTATTTCTCGTACTCGTTGAGCGTGTAGTCTTGGTTGATGTCTTCGACGTCGGGCGTTGACTTCCATGCTGTTTCATAGCTTTCGGGTCTGGTGTCGGAGTCGGCGCTGTTGCCTTGAGGCATATTGATGCGCTTGTAACGATCTAGAATTGATGTCTGTAGTTGGTCGAAATCAGAGCCGCGATAGTAGTGGTAGTTGTCGTTGGCAGGGTCGTTGTAGATGCTGTCATAGACAGCTCCGGACACTTTCCCTTGCATCTGCTGAAGGTAGTCGGCATAGAGACTGAATTCGCGTTCTTCTTCGTCATTGAGGCCATTGAGACCGACGTCCTGTCTGGCACGGGCACCGGCCTCGTTGTTGAAGGCATACGTCACGCTGCTGCTGTTGGGGACGCGTCCCCAGTAGCCTTCTGTATAGTATTGTGGATTACCGTCGACGGGCATTCCGCTCTCGAAGTATTTCTTGCCGTCCTTGAGGATGTCTTCTGATACCTCGCCCAGATTGAAGTAGAGGTCGCCACCATGGTTGCCCGGCTGGTTGCGTTTGTAGATGAAGGGGTCCATCATCCAGAACTCTATGTACTCGATGTTTTGAGCCTCGAAGTCTGTGTTGTCGAGTTTGCGCATCATGCCGCCCCACATGTTCTGCGGATTCCTGAGGTGGCCGTCCTGGTCAACATCTGTCGAAAGATTATATGCGCCTCGTTCCTTGGGATAGTATGCAAGGTTCAGCACATTGAGTCCGTTGGCACTGGTATAGGTGTTTTGGGTCTTCTGTGGATAAAGTTCGCGTTCATATATTTCACGGACGTAGTGACTGGAGAGTTGGTCGAGGTCACTCTTGATGTGACTTGGCGTAAGGGTGCTGCTGCGGCGTGTGAAGATGGGGTCGATATAGTACCATGCCAGCAAGGCTCTGTTGTAGCCATAGGAGGCGTCGCTGGTCAGCTTGCTTTCCGGGAACATGCTTGGCGTGCTCGACATGCTCCAATAAGTGGGTTGCGTCAAGCTGCTCTTTATGGTGCTGGTCTCAAAGTCATCGAGGTAAGAAGCATCGCCTTGGACACTATGGTTCTGCCCTGCAATGAGTTGGGCGAATTCGCCATTGAAGGCAATGAAGCTGGGCTGTGAGCATTGGATGAGAGGCAACTTGTCGATGAGGTTGGTAAGCCATTGGGTTTCTTTCTTCCAACTGATGTGAAAGCCCCATAATGTGTTCTTCAGGGGCTCGCTGCCCATGCTCACTTTTGTGGTGAGAGGCTGTTCGCTGAGGTGCATGACGGTACCGCCAACCGTGAAGTTTTTGTTGATAGCATAATCCAGGTTTATGCCGAACATTGTTTTTCGCTGCATGCCATAGTTGTCATTGCTTTCCACGGATGCGCTGATGTTGGTGCCGGAGTCGATGAGGCTTTGGTTGATGATAGTGACGCGGCCCATGTTGTAATCGACGGTGTAGTCGGTATTTTCTGTAAGAGTTGTACCGCCGGCGGTGACGATGACAGACCCTCTTGCCACATTTGTCACACCCAGGTCAATCTCTCCTGCGTTGGTGCCTTTGTATCGACCTGTCAGCAAGAACTTGTCGTGCTCTGAGATTTGTTTTGCAACGGTTTTTGTGCTGTCGTAGAGTTCGCGGAAGCAATACTTGTCGGCCAAGGCAGGGTCGTTTATCCATTTTGCCAGATGCTCGCCGAAGGGTTCTGCGACTGGGAAGATGATGCGTCCCTTGCTGATGGTGTAGCCCTCGACGAAGTCAAACTGTCCGTTGGGGTGTGGATTGTTCTTTGCGTCCAGACGGTCGAGTCCCATCGCTCTCAGGAGAATGGTGCTCTTGAATTGTTCTTCTGGCAAGTAGCTGAGATAAACGCCCGTGGAGTCGCTGAGGTATTTGATGTCGAGGCGGAACTTGTCGTCCATTACTTTCTGTGTGCCGAGATAATAGACGTTTTTCATCATCAGTCGCCATGTAGGCAAGATGGGGCTGCCCGAGGTGCTTTTCAGCATCTTGACGAAGAGAGCCTTGGAGTTGTCGGTGAGGTCGCTGGCAAATTCACCCACTTGGTAGGTTGTGCCCATGTAGGTGTATTCGTAGGCCACGGCAAGGACGTCATCCACCTGCAATGTGCTTGAGAGGCTGACGTAGCCCAGGGCGTTGTTGACCGTGTATTCGGAACTGCTGAGCTTTCGTGCGGCTTGGAGTTTTTCGTAGTCAATGCTGCCATAGAAGTCGCCTATTCCGTCGAGGATGTTAGTGGCTTGTGAGATGTCGCGGGCGTCGGCATAGTTGCTGACGAGCTCGTCGTACATGCTATTGGAGCGGTTGCTTGGGACGTCGGTTCCTGTTCCTGCCCACAGGGGGTTGTAGATGTATTTGGGTTCGCCGAGGTCGGCAAGGGCGATGATGTTGCGATTGTTTTCTGTTCTGCCGCTTTTGTTTGTGACCCATATCTCAACGCGCTTGATGTTGATGCCGCTGGAGATGGTGGGCAGTGTTGCCATTGCCTGATCGAACTTCTCGCGGAAGAAGTGGGAGAGGAAGAAGTGTCGGTTTTCCTCGTAGTTTGTGGCACTGAACTCGAAGTTTGTTGTCTGTGAGCCGCCTTTGCTGCTGACGCTTGAGCTGGCACTCTTCTTCTGGCTGACTACCGTTTGGATTTTGAGTTTGCCGAACTGTACGTCAGTGCGAAGTCCGAAGAGGCTGCTGACGCCTGGCACGAGGCTGATGTTGCTTGGGAAGGAGACGTTGCCAGCCTCTATGAGCTTGACGATTTCGTCTTCCTTGCCGTCGTATTTGAGTTTGAGGTTTTGTGTATCGTAGTCGAAGGTGGCCTGCGTGTTGTAGTTCAGGTTCATGTTGATTTTGTCGCCCACCTTGCCATTGAGGCTGAGGTTGATCTTCTCATCGAAGTCGAAGCCTATTGTCTTGCGGCGCGAGGCGGCGAGGGCAGGGTTGTTGATTTTCTTCGAGTTGATGCCCACCTTGAGCTCAGCGCTGCCTTGTGTCTTGATTTGCACGCCGCCGGGGCCGAATATCTTTTCTGCGGGGCCGAGGTCGAAGTGCATGTCGGTGAAGTCGAACTTATTCTTGCCTGCTGCTTCGAAAGCTTCCGAGTTCTTGTTGCGCCAGTACTGCTGCATAGAGTTCTGGAGCGACCATTGCTGATACTCCTCAGGCGTCATCAGTACGGGAGCGTTCAGGAAATTGGTGGCTGTGCCGAGGGTGAAGCCTGCCCTGCCCGGGAGGATGCTTCCGGATGATGCTCCTGCTGCACCGGTGCTGGATGAGCTGGGAGTGGATGTGCTTTGGCTACGGCTGTTGGAGCTCCTGCTGGTATTGGTGCTTCTGCCGGTGCCTCTTGTCCCTCCTCCGGCTTTTCCTGCCGAGCCCGAAGTATCGTCGCTGCCCTCCAGGGAGGTGCCGATGGTGTAGGTATTGTCCTTTTCGTCGTAGATGACTTCGGTTTTCAGGTTGTCGGGGTCTTTCAGGTCGGCGGTCTTCTTGCGAAGGTCCTTTGTGTCCTGGGTGCCAGTCTTGCGAACGGAATAGCGAGGCTTGCCGTCGGTGACGGTATCGGCAGGGGCCAACGGCTCTTCCTCCGCTGAACTCTGACCACTCCGCATGATGGGAGCTGCCACTATGCTGATGCCCCAAAGCACTACGAGAGCTAATATGATTTTGCGCGCGCTCATGTTTTATATTAACGGATACGTGTTACCTTTTATTGTGTATAAGAAGCTTTTTTTAGGTTTTAGGTTTCAACGGACAACAGACAACGGACAACTTTTTCAACTTTCAACTTTCAACTTTCAACTTTATTTCGTATCTTTGCACCCGTTAAACGACGATTATTATGATTGAATATCTGAGAGGAACGCTTTCCGACCTGTTTCCGGCGCTTGCTATCGTGGAGTGTCATGGGGTGGGCTATGGCGTAAACATTTCTTTGAATACCTTTTCTGCCATTCAGGGGAAACAGGAGGTCAAGTTGTGGATTAGTGAGTCCATCCGCGAGGATGCCTACCAGCTGTGGGGGTTCAGTACGAGAGCCGAGCGCGAGCTCTTCTTGCTGCTGACCAGCGTGAGCGGCATCGGGGCAAGCATTGCCAGGGTGATTCTCTCGTCTCTGACCGTTCAGGAGCTGGCTGGCATCATCAGCGAGGGCAACGACAAAATACTGAAGACCGTGAAGGGCGTTGGCCCGAAGATGGCTCAACGCATCATTGTGGAGCTTCACGACAAGATTGGTTCGCTTGGCATTGAGGCTGCCTCTCCTGCGGCTGCGCTGGCTCCGGCTGTCAACAAGGAGGTAATGGACGAGGCTGTGGCTGCCCTTTCCATGCTTGGATTCAGTCCTGCTCCTGCTCACAAGGCTGTGCAGAAGATATTGCAGGACGAGCCTGAGGCTCCTGTTGAACGCGTCATCAAACTGGCGTTGAAAATGCTTTGACATATGGAAACCATTCTCGACCTTGCAATCAACACGGCTGTGTATGCCGGCAGTGAAATCATGCGCATATACAACGACCCGTCGCAGGACTTCGGCATCGAGATGAAGGCCGACAACAGCCCTCTGACGCTTGCCGACAAAGCTGCGCACAAATGTATCGTCAGCCGTCTGGAGTCATCGGGCATTCCCATCCTCAGCGAGGAAGGAGCGCAGATTCCCTACGAGGAGCGCAAGAACTGGCGCAAACTCTGGATTGTCGATCCGCTGGACGGTACCAAGGAGTTCATCAATCGGAACGGCGAGTTCACCGTCAACATTGCTCTCGTGGAAGACGGTCAGCCCGTCCTGGGCATCATTTTCTGTCCGACGCTCGGCATCGTCTATGGTGGAGTAGCTGGCATTGCTGCTCGCAGGGTCGAGGGAATCAGTATGGACTATCTGGATGTCCCCGTCACTCAGCGGAAGGAGCCCCTGACGTTCTTCTCTCTGCCGCAGCAGTCGTTGCTCAATCACGTCGGCCTCAAGGTGGTGGCAAGTCGCTCCCACATGAACCAGGAGACGGAAGAATATATTGCCAAGCTTCGCAAGGTGAACCGCCAGGTTGACCTCGTCAGCCGTGGCAGCAGCCTGAAGATGTGCCTCGTGGCCGAGGGAAGTGCCGATGTCTATCCGCGCTTTGCGCCCACCATGGAATGGGACACGGCAGCAGGCGACGCCATTGCCAGAGCTACGGGCCACAAGGTGGTCGATGCCCTGACGGGGAAACCGCTCACCTACAACAAGCCCGACCTGCACAATCCCTGGTTCATAATGTCCTAAAAGGTTTGATTCTTACTTTGTCAAAAAGCAAGGAAAATAGTAGTTCTACTTTCTTTTTAACACTTTTTGAAGTGAGGGGAGATGACGTCTGAAACGTCGTTTTTCCCAAATCGACGTGTGACCTTCTCAACATCGGCACGTCGATGTGAGCAAATCGACGTGCCGATGTTGAAGTTTCGACTCGTGAAGCTGGGTGAATCTTTTCGTCGAAATAAGTGGGAAATCACGTCAAAAACAGACGTTTTGTAAGTGCCGCATGACGTTTTGATATGTCTGTATGGATTGCATGCTGCTATGCAGGTGTCTGCAATATGCTGATTTACTGCACGATGAGTTGTGGCTCGCGTTCTAAGCCCTTCTTTTTGCTTCAGGGTAGAAAAGTGTCACCGCCACGATTTTATGCGTTTCTGGCGAGGTATGGAAAATTCCGAATGTAAGCAAAAGTTGTGTTTTGCTTACATTTTGTCAATTCGTATCGGGGCGTCGCTATACTTCGAAGACGTAGCCGAACCCTTGCCTGCTGACGATGTTGGCAGCATAGGGTCCCAACTTCTTGCGTAGGCGCGTGATGTTGACGTTGATGGTGTGGTCTGTGACGACGACCTCCGGCCAAATCTTTTCCATGAGCGTCTGTCGTGAGAGCACGCGGCCGCGGTTCGAGAGCAGCAGGCACAGCAGGTCGAACTCTGTGCGAGTCAGGCTTACCGGACTGCCGTCCACGCTCACTGTCTTGCGGGCGAGGTTCACATGCAATCCTCTGAATGAAAGGCTGCCTTTGCCGAGGCGTGCTTCCACGACATTCATGATGTAGTCGCCCAGTCTCTCGCATTCGCTGATGATGTCGCTGTAGAAAGAGCCGATGACGTAGGACGACTCCCGGCTGGCAGCGTTTTGGATGCTGTCGGCCTTGAGTTGGTCGCGCAGAGCGTTGATGTCGCCTTCTATTTCCCTCGAGGTGTCGATGGTCAGGTCCTCGCGTCTGCCGCTGACCACGACCATCATCTGCGTCATTGCCTCACCCGCGAGGCGCAGCATCTCGTGCATGTTGTCGTATTGCTCCTGGGTGAAGTCCTCGCGGCTGTCCATGCGGTGCTGGATGATGCGCGATATCTTGTAGCATGCGTCGCCTATGGATTCCATTTCGCCTATCTCGCGGAGCATTTCGCGAATCTTGCCTTTGGTGTCGTCCGAGAGGTGTTCGTCGGCCACCTGCTCCAGGTATTTTGCAATCTCAATCTCCATGTTGTCGGCAATGTCCTCATACTTCTCGATGTGCTGGACTTGTACCTCGAACGACTTCTTGTCTTTCTCGTCGAGCAAGGCACACGTCATGCCGTACATGCGTTGCATTTGTTCGGCAAAGTAAACGATTTCCTTTTGAGCCTGCAGGACAGAGATTTCGGGCGTTGCCATCAGTCCGCCGTTGATGTATTGCAGTCGGCAGGATGACTTGGGTTCTGGTTTGTCCTTGATGACCCACTTGACGAGTTTCTCAATCTGCGGGATGAAGCCGATGAGCACAGCAGTGTTGACGACGTTGAAACACGTGTGGAAGGTGGCCAGCACGATGCTCAGCCGTGCTGCATTGCTGGCGAAGGCCTCGTGGCCCACTACGGCTTTGTCCATTCCGATGTCATAGCCTGCCAGCGAACAGATGAAGTCTACGAAGGGATGGAAGACGCAGAGCATCCAGCAAACACCGAAGAGATTGAAGAACATGTGGGCGAAGGCTGCCCGGCGGGCTTGTGTGGATGCGGTCAGGGCGGCGAGGTTGGAGGTGACCGTTGTGCCGATGTTCTCGCCCATCACCAGCGCAATGCCTTGATAGATGGGCATGGCGCCCAGCGAGCAAAGCGTCATCGTGATGGCCATCACTGCGGCCGACGACTGCACGCACATCGTGAGTATGCCGCCTATGAACAGGAAGAGTAGTGTGGTGGAGAAGCTCTCTGCATCGAACGAACTGAAGAAGCCAAGCACAGCCTCGTTCTCGCCGAGGTTCATGTTGATGCCCGTCTGCCGCAATGTGCCCAGACCAAGGAAGAGGAATGCAATGCCGAAGAGGAAGTAGCCGGCTGCCTCATGTTTCTTCTTATAAATAAAGAACGGTACGATGAGAGTTCGTAGTTCATAGTTCATAGTTTATAGTTCATAGACGAAGAAATGAAAAATGAAATGATTTCCATATTGGCAGTCCTGCTTCTGTGCTTTGGCATGGGAGCACGGGCTGGCAATATCGTGACAATAGGCACGGCAAGCGGGGCGCCTGGCGACGAAGTGACGGTCAGCGTCAGCCTTGCCAACACAGATGCCGTGTCGTCGTTGCAGTTGAGCATCAACATGAATGAGCAGTTGTCGTTTGTCGATGGCTCGGCAGTGCTCGGCAGTCGATGCACAGACCATAGTGTAACGGCTGGTGTGAAGGACGGTGCTCTGAACATCATGGTCTATTCGATGGGCCTTGCTGCCATCAGTGGCAATGAAGGCGAAGTGATGTCGTTCCGCCTGAAGCTGGGCAACCAGCCAACGACGGTTGCACTCACTGCCTCGAAACTCATCCTGACCGATACTGATGGCAACACTGTCGCCGGAAGCGCGCAAAACGGAAGCGTCAGCATTCGCTGTGCCAAGGCGCAGTATGGCTCTACGACTGTTGACTTTGGCAGTGTTCCCATTCGCAGCACATACACACGAAACGTGACTGTAACGAATGTGGGAAACGAGCCTCTGGAGGTCACAGGTCTGCAGTTCAGCAAGTATCCGACGGACTTCTCTTCGACAACATCGTTCCCCTTTACCGTCAATGCAGGCAGCAGCGCCAGCATCAACATCACGTACGCTCCGCAGGAACGTGGCACAGTCAATGAGACCGTAAAGGTGGTGTGCAACAGCATCTCCAAGCTGAACAACATCTCCCTGAAGGCTCAGCCCTTTGCTGTGAACGAACTGCATGTGCAACCCACATCGGGCATTGCAGATGAGGTGGTAACGGTTAGCATGACAATGAACAACATGGATGCCATCAGTGGCTTCCAGTTTGAATTCACATTGCCAGCGGCATTGACTTACATAGAGAACAGTTTCCTATTGTCCGACCGCAAGCAAGGGCATTCTGTTGTGCAGACACTGAAAGATGGTGTGCTACGCATCATCGGCTATTCATCGAGCGACACGCCCTTCTCTGGCAATGATGGCGAATTGGCAACCATGCAGTTCCGTCTGAGCGGTCGCAACAGCGTGACTCTGAAGGCCAGCAAGGTAATCCTGACTGCAACCATCAACGGCCAGACGGAAAATGTGTGCTCGGCCGATTATGGTGCAACCGTCACCATCAGAAGCCCACGCCTCAGTGCAAACAGCACACTGAACATGGGGGCTACGCCCGTTACGCAGGATGCGGCAAGCAGCTTCGTAGTCCGCAACTATGGCAATGCCCCATTGACCATCAGCCGAGTAACGTTCAACGATGATGATTTATACATCAAGCAGGAATTGCCGCTGACCATTGCTGCCAATGGGAATGTTACGCTCAACGTCGTCAATCCAGACATAGAAGAAGGCGACTTTGGCGCCCTTATGCAAATCTACTCGAACGACCCGGAGCAACGGCTATGGAACGTCGATATCTCGGGCAATCGCTTTGCACCGAACTATCTGTCGTTCACGGCCCCAGACATCTACACAGACGAAGACCTGGCAGTGATTGTCTCCATGAGCAACTACGATGCCATCAGTGGTTTGCAGTTTGATGTGGAATACTCGTCGGCGTACTATGAGCCTACAGACGAACTCGTCACCACAGCGCGTTCGGCAGGACTGAGCGTATCGCAGCGTAGCATGAGTGCCAATACGGTCCGCTACTTCTTCTACTCGCTTTCTGATGCAGAGATTTCAGCAGGCGAGGGAGATGTGCTGACATTCAAGCTACATGCCAAAGGCGAGACGCCGGCAGGAAGCTATCCACTCCGCATCACTAATGTCAAGTTGGGAACGACTGACATGGTGAACAAGTATGCAGGGACAAACATCACGAGCAGTTTCAGTGTGAACAACTACGCCCTTGGGGATGTCAATCGAGATGGCAATGTTGACAGTGGAGACGTGATGGCCATCTATTCATCAATGGCCGGAAATAGCAATCCTGAGATACAGTCAAGATCAGACGTAAACAGTGATGGCCAGGTGGATAGCGGTGACATCATGGCCATATACAGCATCATGGCAGGTAACTAACTGACATAAAACAACTAATCACATTTGAAACTATTAATAAATATGAAAGAAAAGATTCTATTACTATCATTCTCTTTCTTGTTTGCATGGAACATTGGACTGCATGCAGACAACATCATTTCAGTGAACGAGGTGAGCATCAGGCCGGGAAGCACTGCAGAACTGATAGTCAGCCTGGAAAGTGATGCCGACTTCAAGGTATATGCATACGACTTCCGCCTGTATCTGCCTGACGGAATAGAGGTTGACACGAAAGCCAACGGCTCATACAATTTCACGCTTAAGGAACGTAATGAAGACCATTCCACTAATGTGCAGATGACTTCGGACGGTGCCATACAGTTTGGCGTCAATAGTCCGACACTCTATCTGACTGGTAACTCTGGGCCTGTCTTGGGCATTATACTGAAAGCATCTGCAGGGCTGGCGGAAGGTACCTATCAGGCATCCATCGAACGCATCACATATGCCAACAAGGAAGCACAGACCGTTCATCCTGTTAACATCACATTTGATATCGAAGTGAGAAACTTGGTTGTCCTCGACGAGAACTCTACTACTATGCCTGAAGCCACCAATGGAACAGTGGATGTCAATGTACTGCGAACAATCAGGGGCGGAAATTGGCAAACCATCGTTCTGCCTTTTGCCATGACTGAAGAACAAGTAACAGATGTGTTTGGCGATGATGTAGAGCTCGCAGACTTCGCAGGCTATGAGACTCAAGAAAACGAAGACGAAGAGATCGTTGGCATAAAAGTTAACTTCAACACTATCACATCCATAGAAGCAAACCATCCTTGCATTATTAAAGTCAGTCAAGACATCTCGTCCTTCTCGGTTGAAGATGTAATAATCGAAGAACCAGAAGTAGAGCCAACAGTGGCTGCTGTCAAAAGAAACAAAAGACAATGGAGCGAACTGATTGGAACTTATGTGGCACAGACAGAGGTCCCAGAGAATACTTTGTTCCTAAACAGCAACAAATTCTATTACTCAGATGGCACTATTAAGATGAAAGGCTATCGTGCTTATTTCGATTTCTATGATCTACTAACAGAAATAGAAGAAGGCGCGGGTGTGAAGATGTTCTTCAATATTGATGACGAGGAAACCGGCATTAAAGGAATAGACCAGGGGCAACGGACAAAGGATGATATCTATGACCTCAGTGGCCGCAAGGTTGCCCAAAAACAACAAAAAGGCATCTATATTGTCAATGGAAAGAAAGTAGTCATCAAATAAGGATACAACTATGAGAAAAACATATATTATACCCTCGATAATGATTGTGCGCATGCAGACCGTCCATATGATGGCCGGCAGTGTATCATCAGACAAAGGCATAGATTATGGCGGGAAAGTGGGTGAAGGCGATAACATAACCCCAGAAGTCAAGGAGAGTAAAAACGTTTGGGACGAGAACTGGTAGTACAGGTACTATCAGGCCAGCAAAAGATCGAGGAGATGCACCTATTGGCGCATCCCCTCGCTTATTTTAGGTCGGTTACTTCGATGTTTTTTTGTGTACAAATTAACTTTTCCATAGAAACATTTGGCGGAACCGGAAAATTATTATACTTTTGCTGGCAAAGAATGCTCAATACGACAATGACCGAAGTAAGAAGAAACCAAATCATAGAGCAAATCCGGCAAACGGCAAGGCGAGTCACGCCTGCTTCTACGCGCATATTGCTGTTTGGCTCGCAAGCCCGTGGAGACGCAAGGGAAGATTCCGATTGGGACATCTTGGTTCTTCTCAACAAGCCACGAATAAGACTCGAAGACATAGACAATGTCTCATATCCTCTGCGCGAACTTGGCTGGGAGATTGGCGAGAACATCAACACTGTTCTATATACGGTCAACGATTGGGAAAAGGATTCTTTCACTCCTTTCCATAAAAATGTTGAAGCAGAAGGCATACCACTATGAGTTTGAAACAAGAAGAGCGTGTTGCCATCGTAACCTACCGATTGGAGAAAGCGTACAGGGCAATGACGCAAGCAAAGGCGAACCTCCCACTTCAGGCTTGGGAAGTAATAGCTAACAGAATGTATTATGCGGCTTACTATGCTATTTCCGCATTGCTAATTGCTGGAGGATTCCCTGCGGTAAAGGGGCATGATACGATAGTACGCATGTTTGGACTGCACTTTGTTAAAACAGGTAAGTTTACCACAGAACAAGGAAAACTTTACAACAAGCTCTATACATTGCGTCTAACAGGAGATTACAATGATCATTACAATCTTGAAGAAGAAGATGTTCTGCCATTGGTATCACCTGCAGAGATTTTGATTGACGAAGTTGCCAACATGGCAAAGGCGTTGTTGTAAGGATATCTATTTTAAAGACTGAAACTATAACGAGGGGATGCACCTATTGGCGCATCCCCTCGCTTATTTTAGGTCGGTTGCTTTAATGTGCAAAGATAATCCAAAAACTGGAGCAATTATCATAGTCATTTAATATCTACAGACACACAATCTTCATAATTTATAGTGTTTGCAAACATTTTTTTTGCTGAAATTTTGATATTTGGAAACATTCTATTATCTTTGCAATCGAATTACATATTTATAGTTGTATGGAAGAACAGATTAGCTTTCTCATCAAGATTTTCCAGCGCAGATTGGCAGCAACCCCAATGTCTTTTTTCCGATATCTATATAAGCAGATAAACTGGAATGACACGCTGATAGGCATTAAAGGCCCCAAAGGGTGTGGAAAATCAACCCTGTTGCTGCAGCACATCAAGGAAACCTTCAGGGGGAAGGAACTGGACAAAGTACTTTATGTGTCGCTTGACAATCTGTGGTTCAGCACTCACAACATAATCGATGTGGTGGATTACCATTACACACATGGAGGAACACACCTGTTTATCGATGAGATACATTACTACAAGCATTGGCAGACTCTACTTAAGAATATCAGTGACGACTATCCCGGACTTCATATAGCTTATACTGGCTCTTCCATGCTTCAGTTGGAAAGCAGCGAGGGGGATCTTTCCCGTCGCCTGACCATGTATGAAATGCGAGGACTTTCATTTCGGGAGTTTTTGGAATATGAAGGTATATTGCAAATGTCGCCTGTCACCCTTGACAGGCTGCTTGAAGAGCATGTTGGCATAGCAATGGAAATATGTGGCAAAATTAAAGTGTTGGAACACTTCAAGAAGTATCTCGAGGTGGGCTATTATCCGTTCTACAAGACGGTGCACCATGGGTATTACCAAAGACTGCAGAGTGTGGCAAACCAGGTGATGGAGGTGGATTACCCTAATGTGGATGAAATCACTATGTCAACAATACGCAAGACAAAGAAGCTGCTGATGATTCTCGCAGAAAGGGTTCCTCAACTGCCAAAGATGAACGAACTTTACAAGGAACTGGAAACTGACCGCAATCAAGGATTGAAAATGCTCTATGCGCTTCAGCGCGGAGGTCTGCTTCAGTTGCTGAGCGACGATGCAAAGAGTCCGGACAACCTGTCGCGCCCTGACAAAATCTACATCAACAACCCCACCATGATGTTTGCCCTTACCCCCAGAGTTGACACAGGAGCCCTTCGTGAGACTTTCTTCTTCAATCAATTGTCTCATGGACATGAAGTGCGCTATCCGAAAGCAGGCGATTTCCTTGTTGACCGAAAATACTTGTTCGAAGTTGGCGGGAAAGGCAAGAACTTCGAACAGATAAAGGATATACCGGACAGCTATCTGGCTATTGACAACACCGAAGTCGGCCATCGTAACCGCATTCCTTTATGGATGTTCGGACTGCTGTATTAACTCATAGGAATGGTAATGACATAACACCATCAAGCAAACAAGAACGAGGGGATGCACCAATAGGTGCGTCCCCTCGCTTATTTTAGGTCGGTCGCTTCGATGTACAAAGATAATCCAAAAACTGGGGCAACAGCTCGCTTCAACTTTGCCGAGTATAAGGAACTTCGACTAAAGGTCAAAGTTTAATTTGAAGCCGGAGGCTGTTTTTGGGTAAGAAATGACCATCTTTTAGACGAAAAGTGTGATGTTGCTACAAAAAAAGTACGCTAAATCTTCCACATTTAAATAAAATTCACTACCTTTGCAGACGAAAAGTGTGACATTGTAACGAAATAAGTACGTATATGGTCATAAAAAGAGACAGATATCTGAAACAGATTGTCGCAAAGGAGAAAGACGGTATGATCAAGATTGTAACCGGCATACGCCGCTGCGGCAAATCATATCTGCTGAATGTTTTGTTCCGGCAGCACCTGCTTGAAGAGGGCGTGGAGGAACGTGACATTATTATGCTGGCACTTGATGAAGATGTGAATATACGCTATCGCAATCCTTTGGAATTGGGCAAATATATCCGTGAGTTGTGTGCCGACCAGTCACGTTACTTTTATGTCTTGTTGGATGAGATACAAAAGGTAGATAGCATTCAGAATCCCTATTTGCCGGACAATCCGAAAGAGAGAATAGGTTTCGTAGATGTCTTGTTGGGACTAAAGAACATTCCCAATGTGGACCTATATGTCACGGGCAGCAACTCAAAAATGCTCTCTAAAGATATACTCACCGAGTTCAAAGACCGAGGCGAGGAAATCCGCGTCAATCCGCTCACTTTTGATGAATTTATGTCTGTCTATCAAGGAGATAGCCGTATGGCTTGGACGGAATTCATGATGTATGGCGGTATGCCGTTCGTATTGAGCAAGAAAGATCATGCGGACAAAGCTGCCTATCTGACAGGTCTTTTTGAGCGTACCTATATCTCTGATGTTATTGAACGCAACAACCTCAAAGGTGACAAGGATGTGCTGGAAGACCTTCTGAACATTCTGGCCTCCTCGGTTGGCAGTTTGACGAATACGACGAAACTCGAAAACACCTTCAGATCCGAGAGGGGTGTCAGGATTTCACACAACACCATTTCAGCCTATATCGACACCTTCATTGATGCCTTCATTATTAAGAAGGTGTCACGCTATGACATCAAGGGTCGTAAAAACATTGGTGCACAGCAAAAGTATTTCTACAGCGATGTGGGACTGCGTAATGCCCGCCTAAACTTCCGTCAACAAGAAGAAAACCACATCATGGAGAATATCTTATATAACGAGTTGACGGCACGAGGCAATAGTGTGGATGTAGGCGTTATAGAGACGATGATTGTCAATGCCGAGGGTAAGCGCCAACGCTCGCTCTTGGAGGTGGATTTCGTGTGTCATCGAGGGCATGCTCGCTATTATATACAATCTGCATTGACGGTAGCGGAGGAGAGCAAGCGCCAGCAGGAGACCCGTTCGCTCATGAAGATCAGCGACTCTTTTGTGAAAATTGTGGTTGTTCGCGACAACATCGTTCGCTGGTATGATGAAGCTGGCATCCTATATATTGGTGTAGAAGATTTCTTGCTCAATTACATCAATACGATGGAATAAAGTCCCTTCAAACGAAAGCTTACATATTACCTACATATAGCCTACATGTATGATATGGAAAGTAAGATATAGGTGGTATGTGGGCTTTATGTAGGCAGAAGTGCCGTTGCCAAACGACACACGTGAAGTTTGCAAACGTAGCACGTTATGATTGTCAACTAAGCGTGTTGCGTTTGAAGATCACCTTGACTTCTTTTTACCAGAAATAGTATGTATGTGGCCTGATAAAAAAAACTTTTTGTGGAATGACGTTGGCGGATATAATTATTTTTTTATATCTTTGTAGCGAATACAGTCTAAAACTCAATCATAACAACACATCTATGAAAGGACTTTCAAAATCCCGATACACGGCTATTCCTTCTTCCGTGCTTTCCTCATCATACGTAATTAGCATGCATCACCGTCTCATCCACCTCGCGCTGCTTACTAATTAGGCACTGCTTGATGACATCCTTACTAAGACTCATATAAATTGTATTTAATAAGAATTGTGCAATTTTATTAAGTCCGGTTTACAAATGTAGGTGTTTTCTATAAAACAAAATTAATAAACTCGGATTTTTTGCAATAATTTCACACTTTTGTATTGTTGTTTCGATGTGCAAAGATAATCCAAAAACTGCGGCAAAAATCATAGTCATTCCTGAAATAGGAATCAATGATATTGAACAGAACAATCAGAATGCTACAATTTACAACCTCTTTGGTCAACGCTTGAGCAAGATGCAGAACCAAGGGTTGACGTATGTCAAGGGCGGTCTATAAGGGGGGGATTTATTTAAGGCCATTTGTTCCTTTTTCCTATAATAATTGTTAAAAAGAGACGAAAACCTAAAGAAACTTCGCTAAACATTTTGCTGATTATCAAGAAAAGATTTATTTTGCATTTCATAAAACATGAAATATAAAACATGAAATTAGAAAATCCATTTCCGGAATACGGATACTTTGGCTCAGAGTACTTCTGTGACCGAGAACAAAAAACACAGAGGATGATAGAGGCTTTGCAGAATGGAAGTAACGTAACTCTGATAGCACCACGCCGCATAGGCAAGACGGGACTGATTCATCATGTCTTTGAACGGATGAAAGTGACAGACAAGCGTGCGCAATGTTTCTATGTTGATGTTTTTCCAACGAAGACATTCAGCCAAATGGTGCAGTTCGTTGCTAATGCTGTCATGGGTAAGCTTGACACTCCATCACAGTCAATCAAGAGAAAGCTAAACAACTTTATCGCTGCATTGCGCCCTACTATGTCACCAGACCCCATCACTGGTGCGCCAACATTCAGTTTTAAGGTGGAGCCCGAAAATGCTCGCGAGACACTTACTCAAGTTTTTGAATATATGAAGGAATCGGGGCAGATGTGTTATTTGGCGATTGATGAATTTCAGCAAGTAAGCAATTACAATGAGATTGGTGCTGATTCTTTTATTCGTTCCATCATACAGTTTGTTCCTAATGTCCACATTATCTTCTCTGGCAGTCAGCAACATCTCTTGTCCGATATGTTTATGTCGCCCAAGCATCCTTTTTTCAATAGTTCACAAATCATGACTATAAAGGAGATAGATGTGGAAAAGTATGGTACATTTGCTAACAACTTCTTCAAGAAACAAGGGCGTGAGATGTCACAAGATGTCTTTACTTATTTATATAATATGGTGGATGGGCAGACCTGGTATGTTCAAAAGATTCTCAATAGGCTTTATCGCACGCCCAAGGAAGAGTTGACAGAGAAGACTGTTAATAATGCTGTAGGCATGATCCTGGGCGAACAAGAAATTAATTACCAGAACAGTTACAACCTCTTGACAGAGAATCAGGCACTTTTGCTTACTGCCATTGCCCGTGAGGGTGTGGTGAATGCTCCAACCTCTCTTGACTTTATCATGCGTTATCGCCTGCCTGCACCAAGTAGTGTAAAACTTGCTCTCAAATCTTTGCAAGACAAAGAATTCGTCTTTCAAACGGAGAAAGGTGAGTATATCGTCTATGATCGTTTCTTTGGAATGTGGTTGAAAAGACTTGAGTAAGAGGTAAAAGCGATACAGATGGCAGGCACTTGGCATACTCAAACAAGCAGCTTAGAGTATGGGTAGAAGCAGCCTACAGTATGGTTACAGTATGGTTACAGTATGGTTACAGTATGGCTACAGTATGGCTACAGTATGGCTACAGTATGGGTAGAGTGTATGAAGGTCTTGATTACTCCTTCAGCATGTCGGCATAGGCGTCTATGGCTGCTTTGACTTTCTCTACGGCTTCTGCCATGCTGCATTGGAGCTTGCCGCCGCTGGCGTTCTTGTGGCCGCCGCCGCCAAAGAAGCGAGATGCCATCTGGTCGCATGGGAAGTCGCCTACGCTGCGGAGGCTTAGCTTCATCGTGCCCGGGTGCTCAGTGTCTTCGTTGATGAAGATGCTGAGGCGTGTGCCAAGCATCTGCAAGGGGATGTTCACGATGCCCTCTGTGTCGCCGTTCTTGACTTTGAAGCGGCGGCGCTCTTCGTTGGTGAGGGTAATGATGGCGGCATTCCTGTCGTGCAGGACCTTCATGTTGACGTAGAGCAGGTAGCCTTGTAATCTAAGTCTTCCTTCCGATGCAGTCCAGAATACGTTGCGATATATCTCGTCCTTATCGATTCCGTGGGCAAGGAGGCGGCTGATGTACTCGTAGATGATGGGGCGATTCGAATTGAAAGAGAAGGCTCCTGTGTCGCACATCATGGCGCAGTAGAGGCATGTGGCTTCGTCGAACGAGATGCTGTCCAGTTCGTCCCACTGGCTCAGCAGGTGGCAGATGACTTCTGCAGTGGCACACATCTCGGGGTGAGAGTAGGTGGTCTGGCAGAAGTTCATATCCGGGTCAAGGTGATGGTCGATGAGGATGCGTGGGGCACTGCTTGCCATGATGGTTTCTTCGAGACCAGCCAAGCGATTGGGCTGGTTGAGGTCGCATACGATGATGAGGCTGGCTGCGTCGATGACCGCTTTTGCCTGTTCCCTCTGGTTTGTATAGACAAGGATGCTGTCAGCTCCTGGCAGCCACTTTAGGAAGTCGGGGAAGATGTTGGGGACGACGACAGTTGCCTGCTTGCCTTTCCTCTGGAGGTAGTGTTTCAGGGCAAGCGAACTGCCGATGGCATCGCCGTCGGGATTGACGTGAGTGCAGATAACAACGTTATTCGTTAATTCAAAATTCAAAATGAAAAAGGCTTTGTGTAGGTTTATAATTCTTCATTTGTGGGGAATGATTTCCCCTGGTCGAGTATCTCTTTTGCTTTGAGGATAACTGGGTCATCCTTGCCGAGGAACATGAGATAGTCCTTCATCTCGCCGATGTTGTAGATGATGCTGCCGTAGATGTTGCGTTCGAAGAGGCGACGGCTCTTCTGGAGCATGAGGTTGCGCCGGCGCAACTGACGCTTCTCGGCAAACTGTGCGAACTTCTCCAAGAGGTTCTCCCGCCTCAGGTATTGTTCCATCTTGTCTGCAGTCCTCAGGGCTGAGAGCTTGGCACGATTCTCGTCGGAATAGACGAAGGCAAACTGGCGGATGAGTCCGGTGAAGACGGCTTCACGGTAATATGATGTGACGGCCGTAGTGTCTTCGTATGGGACGAAGATATCGGGCGTGATGCCACCGCCGCCATAGACAATGCGGCCGATGCTTGTCCTGTATTGTTCGCCGTCCTGATGGATGCTGTCCTGCGAGAAGAACTCGCCCCGCTCGTAGCGTGCTATGAGGTCATTCTCGTACTCTTCTCCATGTCCTTTCTCGTAGGGCTTCTGAATACAGCGGCCGCTGGGTGTATAGTAGCGGGCAACAGTCAGGCGGACTACACTGCCGTCGCGGAACTCCATCGGTTGTTGAACAAGGCCTTTGCCAAAGGTGCGACGACCGACGATGGTGCCTCGGTCGTTGTCCTGAATGGCTCCGGCAAATATCTCGCTGGCACTTGCGCTGCCTTCGTCCACAAGGACTACGATAGGCAGTCTCTGGAAGGTGCCGCGACCATCGCTATTGAACTCCTCACGAGGGCTCTTGCGTCCTTCGGTATAGACAATCAGTTTACCGGCAGGCAGGAATTCGTTGACCATTTGAATAGCGATGTGCATGTAGCCTCCACGATTGCCTCTGAGGTCAACGATGAGCTGCTTCATGCCTTCCATGTTAAGTTCGGCAAGAGCGACAAGCATTTCTGCATAAGTCTGCTCGCCGAAGTTCTTGACATGAAGATACCCCGTCTTGTCGCCCATCATGTAGTAGGCATCGACGCTGACCACGGGAATGTCGCCGCGAACAACGGTAAAGTATTGCAGGTCCTTGGCCCCATGACGCTTGATGCCAAGCTTGACTTTCGAGCCCTTTGGACCTTTGAGGTGTTTCATTACTTCGTCGCTCTCCATGCCTACAAGTGATGTCGTGTCGGCTAATACGATGCGGTCGCCTGCCAGGATGCCAACCTTTTCTGCAGGACCGCTATGGATGACGGACATGACATTGACGGTGTCGCTCTCCATCGTGAATTGTACGCCAATGCCACTGAAGCTGCCTCTCAAGTCTTCGACAGACTCTTCTGCCTCCTTCGGTCCAAAGTAACTGCTGTGAGGGTCGAGCTCGCTGAGTATCTGAGGCATGGCATCTTCGACAAGCGTGTTCATATCGACAGTATCGACGTAGTTGTTGTCGATGAGTTGCAGCAGATAGCCAACCTTCGACGAGCCTGTGTTGATGATGTTGATGCGACCACCGGAGAAGTGACTCGTGTAGAAAGAGCCAATGAATATGCCTGCTATCGTGCCGATGGCAATGAGCAGTGGTGTAAAGCGATGTTTTGTATCTGGATTCATATAGAAGAGCTATGAGTGAAGAGTTTAGGAATTCTCAATAGGCACGAACTCAACGTCGATGCCTGCCCTGCGCAGGAGGTCGACGCCATCGGTCAAGCGATACTCGCGACAGTATATGACGCGTTTGATGCCGGCTTGTATGATGAGCTTGGCACATTCTATGCATGGAGAGTCTGTGACATAAAGCGTGCTACCATCACTGTTGTTGCCGCTTCTGGCAATCTTGGTGATGGCATTGGCTTCGGCATGAAGCACATAGGGCTTGGTCACGCCATCTTCCTCGCAGACGTTCTCAAAGCCGCTTGGTGTGCCATTGTAACCGTCGCTGATAATCATTTTGTCCTTGACGACGAGGGCACCTACCTGACGACGTTGGCAGTAGCTGTTCTCGCTCCATATCTGTGCCATTCGCAGGTAACGAAGGTCGAGGGCGTGTTGTTTATTAGGGTCTTTCATCTGTTTGTATGTCGTTACGTTTGAGGAGAGCCTTGATGTCGGGTTCTTTTCCTCGGAAGTTTACATAGAGTTTCATTGGGTCGGCCGTTCCGCCTTTTGAGAGGATTTCTCTGCGGAAGCGCTCTGCTGTCTCTTTGTTGAAGATGCCTTTCTCCTTGAAGAGACTAAAGGCATCAGCATCGAGCACCTCTGCCCACTTGTAGCTGTAATAGCCTGCCGCATAGCCACCACTCATGATGTGCGAGAACTGCACGCTCATGTTCGTGCCAGGAATGGTTGGCAAGAGTATGGCACGACTCCAGGCTTTGCGTTCGAAGTCCATGATGTCGTCTGTAAGTGGCTCTTTCAAAGTGTAATATGCCATGTCGAGCATGCAGAAACTGAGCTGACGTATGCAACCATATCCGCAATGGAAGTTGCGGCTTTGGCGTATGCGTTCGATGAGCTCATCGGGTAGGGGCTCTCCTGTTTCAAAGTGGAAGGCGAAGGTGTGCAGGAAGTCGGGCTCGATGGCGAAGTTCTCCATCAGTTGCGATGGCAGTTCCACGAAGTCTCGCTGAACGTTTGTGCCGCTCTGCCCCTTGTATCGTACCTTCGAGAAGATGCTGTGGAGGGCGTGACCAAACTCGTGCAGGAAGGTCTCAACCTCGCCTGGCGTAAGCAGCGAAGGCTTCTCCTCGGTTGGCTTTGTCAGGTTCATGACGATGCTGACGTGTGGTCTGTGATCGGTTCCCTCGGCATCGATGTGTTGTTCCTGATAGTCTGTCATCCAGGCTCCACTCTGTTTGCTTGGGCGAGGGAAGAAGTCGGCATAGAGAACGGCAAGGAAGGTTCCGTCGGCATCAAAGACTTCGTAGGCTTCGACATCGGGATGATAAACCTCAATGTCGGGCTGCAGCTTGAAGGTGATGCCATAGAGTCTTGTGGCAAGACCGAAGATGCCCTTCTTGACATTCTCCAGTTTGAGGTACGGACGAAGCATTTCGCTGTCGATGTTGTGCTTCTTGAGCTGCAGTTTGTGGCTGTAGTAGGCCCAGTCCCAAGGCATGATGGGTTGCTCGGCAGAAGCGTTCAGTTCCTCTAATTCAGCCTTTGCTACGGGCATATATGCTTCGTAAAGCTCTTCGATAAGGTTGTTCACGCGACTGGCCGTCTTAGCCATCCTTTTCTTGAGGGCATAGTCGGCATAGCATTCGAAGCCAAGCAACTTGGCTACTTCTTGCCTGAGGTTCACGATGCGACGAACGATTTCCCTGTTGTCGAAGTCGTCTCCTTTGCAACAAAGCGTGTTCTTCGCCATATACATTTGGCGGCGAAGCTCGCGATTGTCGGCATACGTCATGAACGGGCCATAGCTTGGGGCATGAAGCGTAAAGAGCCAGCCTTCTTTACCTTTCTCTTTTGCGGCCAGAGATGCAGCATCCTTTGCCGTATCAGGAAGACCGGAAAGGTCGTCTGGATTGGTAATGTGGAGCTCGTAGGCATTGGTCTGCTTCAGTTCGTTTTGGTTGAATTGCAGGCTGAGCTGGCCGAGTTCTGTCTCAAGGGCAGTGAGTTTTTCTTTGTCTTCAGGGCTTAAAAGAGCACCGCTTCGAACGAAACCGTCGTAGGTATCGTCGAGGAGTTTCTGCTGTTCAGGAGTGAGTTCTCCAGGATTTTCCCATACCTTCTTGATGCGTTGGAACAGTTTCTCATCATGAGCGATACGGGCATAGTGCTCGGTCAGAATGGGTGACAGCTTTCGGGCCAAGGCATCCATCTCGTCGCAAGTGTTGGCTCCGACCAGATTGAAGAAGATGCTTGTTGTGCGTTCCAACAGTTCGCTGGTCGGCACGGCTATGGTATTTTGGAAAGTCGGCTCTTCTGGATTGTTCACGATGGCAGCGATGTCATCATCCTCTTGCTTCATGGCTTCGATGATAGCCGGCTCGTAGTCCTCGAGCTTGATGCGAGAGAAGGGCGCTGTTTCGTGTAGAGTTTGGAAAGATGACTGCAGGAGTATGTTCATGTTACGTTGTGAATCAAAGAGGTTGGGCTGTTGTGTTTGTTAATGAATGCTTTTATGTCGTAGATTGTAAGGTGTCCTCTGCCGAGACGTATGCTTCCGTCTGCGTGCAAGCGGTTGAGGAGCTTGGAGACGGCGAGCCGTGAGTTGCCTATGTATCGTGCGAGGTCTTTCATTTGGATAAAGAGTTCCACTTCGCCTTCACAGTCTTGGAAAAGGGTCGAGACGAAGTGTCGGAGGCGCTTTTCTGCGGTGTCGAGGGGGTGGGGTAGTAGTGTTGCAGCTCTTTTCTGTGCTTGGGCCGAGAGACTGTTGAGCAGGTTGAGCCGGAACACTTCGCTTTTCATCAGGTGGCTGCCCACGAGGCTCTTCCTTATGCCAAGCATCTTGACTTCCGTCTTTGCCCGATAGGTATTTTGATAAGTTGGCTTCAGACCAAAGAGTCTGTCCACTTCGATGATGGCAGGCCCGCTTATACTGGAGCGGGTGGCATAGCGTCCGTCTTCCGAGCAATGCTCTCTTTCCATCTCTCCTTCCACGAGGTAGAGAAGATGGGAGCAGTTGTCTCCTTGCTTGACAAGCGGGAGGCGGGAGGCAGGAAACTCGTCTATGTCGAGACGCAATGTCTCTTCCCAGTTGAGCAGTTCTGTGCTGCTGACGCCTTGGAGCAGGGGGAGTCGGGTGAGGAGGACGTATCGGTTTGTCATTTTACGAGGAGTTTTTTGAAACCTTCCGTACACCAGGTCATGTAGTTCCCCTGCTCGTCGGAACAGATGAAATAGGCTTCCAGCCTCGGTTGGCTTTGCAGGACCTGCCTTGCCCCTTCCATTCCGAGCACCATGAATGCAGTTGCAAAGGCGTCTGCTTCTGCACAGGTGGGTGCCATGACGGTACTCGAGAGGATGTCTTGCTGGGCAGGATAACCAGTCTTTGGGTTGATGGTGTGTGCTATCTTGCGGCCGTCCTTGATGTAGAAGTTGCGGTAGTTGCCGCTTGTGGCAATGGCTTTTCCGGAAAGGGCAATGATGTCTTGCAGTTCGGAACTGGTCGAGGTGGAGTCGTCATCAGGCTTGTTGATGCCGATTCGCCAGGGCTCTCCCTTTTCGTTGAGGCCTTCCGTAACAACCTCGCCACCTATCTCTACCATGAAGTTCTTGATGCCTTTGCCTCGCAATACTTCTGCTGCTTTGTCCACACCATAGCCCTTGGCAATGGCGCTGAAGTCGAGAATGGAGAGGGGGTTGTCCTTTGTGAGCTTGTTCCCCTCGATGTGAATGCTGGAGAGACCAACCAGAGTGAGCAGACTGTCGACCTGCCCGGCGTTGGGCAGCTGACCTTTCTTGAAACCGAAGCCCCATGCGTTAACCAGAGGTGCAACCGTCGGGTCGAAGGCTCCGCCTGTTGCCTGGTTGACGGAGAATGAAAGACTGAGCACTTCGTTCAGCATCTCGTCTGTCTCACTCGTTTCGCCTTTGTTGATGCGGCTGATGGTGCTCTTCGGATTAAACATAGAGAGTGAAGCATCAACCTTCCCAAGCTCTGCCTCAATCTCTGCTTGAAGGTCTCTGTCGTAAAGGTACCTGGCATGAAAGACCGTACCGAAAATGATGCCTTCGTTGTGCTGATAGGATGCATCCTTTCTGCCATCGGACTGCCTGAGGAAGATGAGACAGACGATGGCTGCAAGTACAAGCAGGACAAAGAGAACTCTACGATTTGCCATTCTTCTTTTCTTTAGAGGATTTGAATGAACCTTTGCCTATGTCGAACACAAGGTTCATGGTTCCGCCCCAGCCGTTGCTGTCGTTCTTGCCAAAACCTGGAATGAAGTAAGGTTTGCCTTCATCGGGCGTCTTGATGCTGACCCTGAACTTGTAGCGAATGCTCCATCCGAGCCGGATAAAGCGCCAAAGCTTTGTCTCTACGCCAGCACCGAACTCCAGCCATTGTGCTGTAGCTTTCTCGCCGTCGAGTCTGAGGGGAGCCGTCGTGCCGTAGGTAGGGTCAGTGAAGGTGTCGTTGCCGATGTCATATTTGAAGGAGCTGAAGCCATAGCGGAAAAGTCCAAAGAGCCGGTTGCCGTTGTGCTTCTTGTTGAAGTTATAGTCCATGCCGAATCGCATGTAGGGCGATGTGGTGGAAAAGGAGTTGCCTGTCTCTGCTCCTTCCCTGTGGCAGTCACCAATACCAAGTTCGGCAACGGGGAAATACTTGTCACGGAAATTGATGCGTGCCCCTACCTCCATGTTCGCAAACTTAGCCCCGACAGCTTTCATGGCAAAGCCAACGATGTCGGCACTGACGGCAACACCGCTCAGAAGAGGAGCTTTTTCCTTCTTTTGCTGCTGCGGCTCTTGTGCCCCAATGGATGTGCACGCCAGGCTAATCAGAAGCAGGGAGCAGGTGTATCTGCAGATTGTTGGTAAGTTCATAGTTCACGGAAGAGCGTATGACAGTGATTGATTCGATGAATTCGTGAGTGGAGCGGATGCTTTGTATCTCGTGAAAGAGTGTCGTGGGACAGTCGGGCGACTCATAATGCACTTGGTTCGTCTTGCTTATCCAGACGGTATCTTGAACGAGATAGTCTTCGCCCTCCACGGTAAAGACGAGGGTGTCTTCGTCTTGCCAGTAGCTCAAGGGAAGGCTGAGCCTTGCGGTGTTCACAGAACGATTGAGCAGGGTCGGGCCGTCTTTGCCGGAGGTAATGGTCAGCGTGTCTTTTATCTGCACTGCCGTACCCTCTTGCTCGAATATACCATACATTCCCACGTAATTGTAGAGCGTACAGTCATACGACTCGCATGCTGCGAGCATCAGAACACATGATACTATGAGCAGGATGCGTCGTCTCATATTGTTTTCTCAATCTGATAGTTGTTGCGTTCAGGAGCATTACGGCTGATGAGTTCTCCGAGGAAGCCTGCCACGAAAAGCTGTGTGCCCACAATCATCATGGTGAGTGCTATGAAGAAGTATGGACTGCGCGTGACGAGCGGGTGGGGAATACCTTTCGTCAGGCAGTAGAGCTTCGTGCCTCCCACAACACAAACAGCCAGGAAGCCGATGATGAACATCAAGGTGCCGATGAAGCCAAAGACATGCATCGGCTTGAGCCCGAAGTTATTCAGGAACCAAAGCGAGAGGAGGTCGAGGTAGCCATTGACGAAACGGTTCAGTCCCATGAACTTCGACTTCCCGAACTTGCGTGCCTGATGGTGAACCTTCTTCTCCCCAATCTTGCTGAAACCTGCGTTCTTGGCAAGGTATGGAATGTATCGGTGCATCTCTCCATAGACTTCGATGTTCTTCACCACTTCTTTTCGATAGGCCTTCAAGCCGCAATTGAAGTCGTGCAGGTTGTGAATGCCGCTCACTTGTCTTGCCGTGGCATTGAAGAGTTTTGTGGGAATGGTCTTCGAGAGCGGGTCGCCCTTGCTGCGATTCATCTTGTATCCGCTCACCAGGTCATAGTCTTCCTGCGTTATCATGCGGTATAGTTCGGGTATCTCGTCGGGCGAGTCTTGCAGGTCGGCATCCATCGTGATGACGACATCGCCTTTTGCTGCTCGGAAGCCGCAAAAGAGGGCTGGGCTCTTGCCATAGTTGCGACGGAACTTGATGCCGTGAACCGTATCGGGATTCTCTTTCTTGAGGCCTTCTATCACGTCCCATGAGTGGTCCGTACTGCCGTCGCTGACGAAGATGACTTCGTAGCTGAAGCCATTGTTTATCATTACTCGCTTAATCCAACTGAAGAGTTCGGGCAGCGATTCGTCTTCATTGTATAAGGGAACAACTACACTTATATCCACCTTGTTCATTTATTATATTGATTCTTCATTCTTAATTCTTAATTTTCCCCTGTGCTCTGACGGGGAGGGCAGCAAACAGGGAGAAAGGCAGGGCCAGCAGGATGTTGTAGAACGCCAGTTGCATCATGATGTCGCGAACGGTCATCGACTGAACCAGCTTCTGCATTTCGTCCAGGTTTGCTTCTGGCATCATCTGTTTCCAGAGCTCCCGATATTCCTCGCTCTGGAATGCAGTGCTCAGAATGGAGAGCAGCCGTCCGTCGTCGAGCCAAAGGAAATAAGCATACTGTACGGCATCGGTGAGCAGACCTGCAAGCAGACTCGTGACGAGCGACAGTTTCATGATGTGCAGCCAGCTGGTAGGGTAGAGGCGGCGGTAGTTCGTCAGTTGCTTGTAGAGCGTATATATGCTGATGATGCCCAAGGCAGTGCTCAGCATGGATAGCAGCGGACGCTCCGTTCCGTATATCGTGCAGAGGAAACTTGCCGACCACATCAGGCCGATTGGCAATGCCATCCACCCGGCAGCATCCATCATAGTAGGCTTATCGTTCATTGAACATTATTATTATGAGCGGACAAAGGTACAAAATTATAATATAAATAATGTATTATGACGCAAAAAAAAAAGCCTTAACATATAATTTTGAATTTTTTAATTTTGAATTTTGAATTATATGTCGTACCTTTGCAGCCGCAAAAATCATGGGAAAGTCCTATACGGCATGCTCCTTGTGAATCCCCCAGGGCTTGACCGCAGCAAGGGCAGCAGGTTGTAGCGGCGCGATATAGTAAGCTTTCCCACCCGCCTCTTTAGCTCAGTTGGCCAGAGCACGTGATTTGTAATCTCGGGGTCGTTGGTTCGAATCCGACAAGAGGCTCAGAAAACGCAATTGAGGCTGTGTCAAAATACGGCCAATAGCTTTTAACCACGAACCAGCACGAATTACACGAATTTATAATTACTGACAATCAGATCTGAACTATTCGTGTAATTCGTGCAATTCGTGGTTAAATCATATAAGAGGGTATGTTCGTTTGTTTTGACACACCCTCTTTTTATATACAAAGATTTGTAATCCGGCAGGTCAATCTTACTTTGTTACGACCTTCCGTGTCTTGGTGCCGCGCTTTGTCACATAGACATGTCCTGGCTGGGGAGTCTGTATGCGCTGGCCGGCGGGTGTGTAGTACTGTACTGCCTCGTCTGGCTCTGAGGACATGATGTCATGGATGCCGTCTTCATAGTCCCATCCGAGATATTCCACGAATCTATCAACCTCGCTGCTAT
>FLNY01004816.1_pt1 | contig 118809 bp, 89 predicted proteins | sample 1140381 | NCBI WGS metagenome assembly FLNY01 (sample SAMEA3878172, study PRJEB12797) | bioreactor metagenome | biome: Moose rumen | place: Sweden | collected 2011-10 | reverse complement strand
GTCCTTTGCGGCTACATCTTTTTCAGGATTGATAATGGCGGCGTATTTTAAGATAATTCCCTCGTCTTCGAGGCTTTTGATAATTGATTTTACTTCATCACAAGTTTTTTTGGTCATTGCCGAAATATCTTCGACAGAAAGACGGGCATTTTCACGCAGCAAGTCAAGGATTTCTTCTTTTGCGTCCATAGTTTTCTCCCACAAATAAAAAAGCTAAGTCAGATTAGCACAAAACTAAGTAATTTGGAAGTATTTAGATTCTGAGCTTTTCATTCAAAACTACTGTAATTTTTCTGAATATTTTGATATTCTTTTTGAACTTATGGCAGAAAAACTTGATATAAAAAGCATGGCTGATTCTCCTTATGACTTCCGTTATGAGGAAAAAGGCTTTTACAGAAATAAAACTGGCCTTACGCCAGAAATCGTCGCAAAACTCTCTGACGACAAGAATGACCCCGACTGGATGCGGGAATTCCGCCAGAATGCGCTTAAAATCTACAACGAGTTGCGCGTTCCTGAGTGGGGGCCGGACATTTCGGGCCTCAATATCGACGAAATCGCAACTTATGTCCGCCCCAACACGAAAATGCAGGGCAAGTGGGAAGATGTTCCCGAAGACATTAAAGACACTTTTGAAAAGCTGGGAATCCCGGAGGCAGAGCGCACTTCTCTTGCGGGAGTGGGCGCCCAGTATGACTCTGAGCTTGTATACCACAACTTGCAGGAAGAGGTGGCAAAACAGGGAGTCATCTACACTGATTTTGAAAGCTCTCTCCGCGGTCCTTATGCCGACATGGTGCGGGAGCATTTTATGCAGCTGGTAAAGCCAAATGACCACAAATTCGCGGCCCTTCACGGGGCAGTCTGGTCGGGCGGCTCCTTTGTTTATGTTCCAAAGAATGTAAAGGTTGAAATCCCCCTGCAAAGTTACTTCCGCTTGAATGCGAAAAGAGCCGGTCAGTTTGAGCATACCCTCATTATCGTGGACGAAGGGGCAGATTTGCACTTTATCGAGGGCTGCTCAGCTCCAAAATACAATGTGGCAAATCTTCACGCAGGCTGCGTCGAGCTTTATGTAAAAAAAGGCGCCCATCTGCGCTACTCAACCGTGGAAAACTGGTCTAAGAACATGTACAACCTCAACACCAAGAGGGCGCGTGTAGAAGAGGGCGGCCGGGTCGAGTGGGTCTCAGGCTCTTTCGGAAGCCACATCTCATATTTGTACCCCCAGAGCGACTTGATTGGCCGGGGAGCCAGGGCTGAATTCACTGGCGTTACTTTTGCAGGCGAAGGGCAGAACCTTGACACGGGAGTCAAAATGGTTCACATCGCTCCAAATACCACCAGCGTAATCACCACAAAGTCCCTTTCAAAATCTGGCGGCATCTCAACCTACCGAAGTGCAATCTACATCGGAAAGGAAGCGGCGGGAAGCAAGGCCAGCGTTTCCTGCGAGAGCCTTATGCTCGACAACATTTCCCGCAGCGACACAATCCCTGCTATGGACATTCACACCGATGACTGTGATGTGGGCCACGAGGCAAAAATCGGGCGGATTTCAAACGACGCGGTCTTCTATTTGATGAGCCGGGGAATATCTGAGGAAGAGGCAAGGACAATGATTGTAAGCGGATTTGCAAATCCTGTCTCAAAAGAGCTTCCTTTGGAGTATGCCGTTGAGATGAACAATCTGATTCGCCTTGAGATGAAAGGCAGTCTCTAATTGAAAAGATTTTCTTTTGCCTTTATTTTTTTATCAATCTTTTTTCCTCTGGCTGCCGGGGAATTTGCCTCTCCGTCGCACCTTTTTGCCTGTGATGAATGGAAATTTCAGTTTCCTGAGGGGAATAAAATGGCAGAAGAAAAATCGCTGCGAGGTTTTTCTTCAAAATACTTTTCTCTCTTCACAGACAAAAATGGAAATGAATGGATTCACTTTTTTCTGGATGCATCCGAGCCTGGTCACTCAAAAAATACAAAATATGCACGCAGCGAACTTCGTCATACAGAAAACTGGACGCTTTCAAAAAAACGGCGGCTTTCCTATACTTTTAAGGCCTTTGCCGCTAAGGAAAATTCTTCATATACAGTCGGGCAGATACATATTTTGCCTGACGACTCCGTGCTGAAAAACGAGAAATCTCCACTTTTGAGAGTTGAAATCGTAAAGAATCAGCTTAGGGCAAAAATCAAGGACTACAAAACAGGGAAATACGAAACTTTTTTACTTGGGCCTTACAAAAATGGTGATGAAAAAACTGTTTCCATTGAAACTGACGAAAAAAATATTTCAGTATACATTGACGGTGAAAAATTTTTTACAAAAGAAGTTTTTTGCCCGCTAAAAAACTATTTAAAGGTCGGATTGTATCCTCAGGAAAATAAAGGTTTATTCGAGATGTTTGTAAAAAATCTGTCTGTGGAAATCGATTCCACCCTTGCGAATCCAATTATTGCTAAAATAAAATCATTGGATTCGCTTTAAATTGCAACATATTCGCAGAGTCAGCCCCATTGTCTCCGCCTTTTCGTTGCAATGTGATATTTCCCAAGTGAATATTTCCTGATTTAGTAAATTTAACCTGACAATCGCCAGCGTAAATTGAGATTGCTTCATTTACAGCAATCAATTTCCATTTATAACCATCACTCTTATTGATTACTAAAGTCCATTCTGCCGCAAAACGTCCTCGCCCACGAATTACATCGCTGATAATCATAATCATATTTTTCTGCAAAAATGATTTCAGTTTTTCTTGCTCGTTCTGTGTGAATTCATCCACAAACATTCTTTTTGAATCACGAGAGCCATTTCTTGGAGGAAGCTCGCCATCATACAGTTTTAGAAGATTTTCAATTTCAGAATCAATGTGCCAGTTTTCCAAATATCCATCAACTTTTTTCTTTTCAACCTGATTGAAACCGACATCATTTGACACAAGTTTCACTTGAATATTCTCAAGGGATGTGAGTTCTGTGTCCTTTGACTTCTTTTTTATCATAACATTGATTGTGACATTTATATCCGACTTGTAGCCTTTGCCACCAATTTTTTCGGCATGAACAGATGTAATTTCATCAAGATTATACATCATTACCTCAAGCCACTTTTGAGCGTCCGAATCTTTTTTCCAATTATTGAATTTATCTGCGACTTCCAGCTCATTATTGTTACCACCTTTTGCTATTTCAGAACCTGTCATAGATATGCTGCAACCTCCTTTTTTTCAAGGGCACTTTTCATAATTTTCTGTAAAACATCAACAACAACTGAATTTCCAAATTGCTTATATGCTACTGTATCACGCTCTGCTATTTTAAAATTCTCAGGAAAACCATCTAATCTTGCACACTCTCTTGGAGCAAGTTTTCTGATTTTTCCATTCACACGATACAAACCTGTTTTTGCTCCAGCTCCTCCACCATAAGCTGATAGGGTAATTGCAGTTCCAAGCGGGCTGTAAATTCTTTCGCCTTGTCCACCTTTATTTACAGTGCCGATTCTTAATGGAATATTTGAAAATGTTTCTTTTATGCTATTGTTTATGACGACATCATTCCTATGGATTTCATATTTTTCGGTTTCTGAATCGGGAAGAATTATATCCAAAACATGTTTTGTTAGATTTTCTTCCTCAGGGAATTTAAACTCTTTTATATTCAAATCTTTTCTAAAGCAAACGATGTAAATTCGCTTTCTACTTTGAGGAACTCCATATTTTGAGGCATCAAGAACCTCATCAAAAACATCATAACCGATTTCATCGAGTGTATTTTTTATAACAGCAAGCGTTTTTCCACCATCGTGTCGGGCAAGATTTTTTACATTTTCCAGGAACATCACTTTTGGTTGCTTTTCTTTAGCGATTCTCGCCACATCAAAGAATAAAGTTCCACGGCTATCTTCAAATCCCAATTGTTTTCCGCTGATAGAAAATGCCTGACAGGGGAAACCTGCGCACAAAATATCGTGGTCTGGGACATCTTTTTCATCGATTTTTGTGATGTCCCCCGCAGGCTTCAATCCGAAATTCCTTTCATAGACTTCTGCGGCATCTTTATCCCATTCGCTTGCAAATACAGCTTTTCCACCAAGCGAAGAGAGTGCCAAGTGAAATCCCCCTATTCCTGAGAATAAGTCAATGAAACTAAATTCTTTTGTCATAATTATACTATACGCTGAACAAGGTGATTTTGCAAGTGTTTTTTATTATTTTTTAGAACTCCTCTTATCGCTTTTCAATCGGAACATATTCCCGCTCAGCAGAAATATTTTTGTATGCAGGACGGTAAATCTTTCCGCCAGCTACAATTTCCTCGATTCGGTGAGCGCTCCAGCCTGCGATTCTTGAAACTGCGAAAATCGGAGTGAAAAGCTCACGGGGAATGTTCAGCATTGAGTAAACGAAGCCTGAATAAAGGTCAACATTTGCGCAGATTTTCTTTCCGTCGCCGTGCTTGTTGTAAAGAATATCAGGACTGAATTTTTCAACCATTTTGTAAAGATTGTATTCTTCTTCAAGACCCTTTTCGCGGGCAAGCTTTGCCGCCTTGTCACGCAAAAGAGTGGCACGAGGATCATTTATTGTGTAAACTGCGTGTCCCATTCCATAGATAAGGCCTGTGTGATTGAAAGCCTCTTTATTGGCGATTTTTTCAAGGTATGCTTTGACTTCGTTTTCGTTAGACCAGTCCTTTACATTTTCTTTGATATCGTCCATCATCTGTGAGACCTGAATGTTCGCACCACCGTGCCTTCTTCCCTTCAAAGAGCCGACTGCAGCCCCTATAGCAGAATAAGTGTCCGTGTCTGCCGAAGAAACGACATGAACCGTAAGAGAAGAGTTGTTACCGCCACCGTGCTCTGCGTGCAAAATCAAAGCCAAGTCCAAAAGCTTTGCTTCATCGTCGGTGAAAGCCTTGTTGTTTCGGATGAGGCGCAAGAAATTTTCTGCCGTTGAAAGCTCTGGAAGCGGATTGTGAATGTACATTGATTTTCCGTCGTAATATCGCCTTTTTGCCTGATAGCCGTAAGCCGTAAGAGTTGAAAAACGAGAGATAAGCTCAACGCACTGACGCAAGACATTTGAAAGCGAGCGGTCTTCTGGATTCGGGTCGTAAGAGTAAGAAGCAAGAACGCCACGAGCAAGCTTGTTCATAATGTCGTCAGAAGGAGCCTTCATAATCATGTCTTCGGTAAAATTGTCTGGCAAAGCCCTCATGCTTCCCAAAAGCTCGTTGAATTCATTAAGCTCGTCCTGTGTCGGTAATTTTCCGAAAAGAAGAAGATATGCGCACTGCTCGTATCCAAACTGATTGTGGGCTTCCGCATCCTTTATGAGGGACTCGACATTGTAGCCACGGTAAATCAGGCGGCCAGGAATCGCGACTTTTTTGTCATCCTTTACTTCGTAGCCGACTACATCGCCAATGCTGGTTAGGCCAACCAGAACGCCGGTTCCGTTTTTGTTGCGGAGACCTCGCTTAACATCATATTTTTCGTAGAGGCTTTTGTCGATTGGGTCGTTTCCCTGTGCGATTGAGGCAAGCTTTTCGATGAGGATTTTCTTGTCGACATGGGCGTGAATTTTATTTTTCATATCTTCAATGTGCTGGATTTCCCGCTCACTGAATTTTACTCCCTGCCCATGAAGCTGCTCCTCAATTTTGTTCTTTAAGGCTTCCAAATCAAGGCGCTCTGCCGCTGTCAACTCCATATCGTACCCCCACACAATATGCAAGAAAATTGCATATTTATACAGTTTTTATGAATATTATGCAAAAATTATACAAAATTTTGCATAGAGGTGCAAGTAACAATTAAATCAAGCCTGCAAGACCATCAAACCAATTTTTGAATAATTCCGGCCAGATACTACATTCCTTTTCGATATGCGAGCCGTCTGCCTTGGCACTTTCTTCATTTGCAAGGGCAAGCGCGTGCTTTCCGCGGTTAAACAAATGATATTCACAATCTATTCCTTTCTCATAAAGGGCATCGGCAAGCAAAAGCGTATTTTTGGCTGGAACCGCTTCGTCCTGAATTGTATGCCAAATAAAAGTCGGGGGAAAATCGTTTGAGATATTTTTTTCGATTGAAACAACATCCCTCATATCAGATTTTTTTAGAAAAGAACAGATTTTTTTAGAGTCTTCTTCAGAAATGGAGCCAATTACATTTTCAATCGATTCTTTATGACAATAACGCTCATCTGAAGTCACGACAGGATAACAGAGACAAAGCACATTCGGCCTGATTTTTTCTTGTGAATGTGAAATATATGCTTTTAAAAATTCTGAATTCCAAAAACAGCCGAGACTTGCCGCCAAATGTCCGCCCGCCGAAAAACCGCAGAGAATTATTTTTGAAGGGTCGACATTCCACTTTGAAGCATTTTCCCGAATAAAAGCAATTGCGTCTGCAAGGTCAGTAAGTGCCTCCGGAAATTTCATCGGCGCAACAGTATAAGTCAAGGTTGCACTGTGAAAGCCTAAAGAAAGCATTTTTAATGCGACAGGCTCCCGCTCTCGAATACCGACATGATTGTACCCTCCTCCGGGAATGACCAAAACAAGGGGGCGTTTTTTTTCAGGATTAAATTCAAAATTTTCGTGCAGATAAGTTCGTAAACAAACATTTTTACTTAAAGAATAACTTTCGTGAATCATAAAATTAGTATAGACTAAAATTATGAAAAGTTCAGCAATTTCTGTCATTCAGGGGCCGCTTTCTCAAAAAAATGCAAATGTCGCTGTCCTCCGAAACGGAACGATTGTAACGGCCAGAATTCTTTCAAAAAATTCTGACGGAACCTTCACGCTCTCTCTCGCAGGGCAAAAAATCAATGTAAAAAGCGAGGCCCTTCTAAAAATCGGCTCAACAATTTCTGCAAAAGTAAGCTTGGCCGGAAAGGAGGTACAGCTTTCTCTTATAAAAGAAAATCCGGAAAGCAATGAAATTTTCCAGAAATTTTCCGCCCAAACAGAAATAAGTCCGCAAATCGCAAATCTTCTGACTTCGCTAGGCTTTGAGCCAAATCTCGAAAGCTTAAAAATCCTGCAGTTTATGCAGCAGCTAGGCATTAAAATCAATGCAGAAGAAGCAAAAAAAACTCTTGCAAAATCAAAGTCAAACGGAAAAACAGACCAGGAAAAGGCTGAGTTTTCACTTCTTCTAGAAGAAAAAGGAATGGAAATGCCAGACAAGCGCATAAATGCCCTCCTCGGCCATTCTGAAAGGCAAAATCATCATTCTGAACAAAATCCCAGCAATTCCGAGCAGAACCATCATCATTCCGGGCAAAGTGAAGAATTTCGCGAAAACTGTCTCAAGTCCGTAAAATCCTACTTTAGTGCCGTTGATAAAGCTTCACTCAAAAACTCTCCCGGCCCTCTTTCAGCCTTCAACACGATTCTTTCAAAAAATAAAGAAAATTCTCCTCTCCGGCATTGGCTCCTTCTTCCTTTTGAATGGGAAGCCCAGAAATCTTACGGAAACATAAAACTTCTGTTTGATTCAGAGCTTAAAAAGCTTCAAAAAGTCATAATTGATTTGAAAAATGCTGAAAAAAACAATATATTTGTGTTATACTATAAAAATCAAGAAGTTGATTCACTGAGTTTTGCCACAAGCGAAAAGCTTCCTGATTCCAAAAAATCTGCCTTATGCGAAAGACTTTCCAAAATGTTTGGCCAGAATTTCCCCGTAAGAGCCACAGATTTCGAAGAATTAAAAGGCTTTTGCCCCGGCGACGAAGAAATCAAGATTTTAAATGGAATGAGGTAATAAACCAACTGTGGTTAAATTTTATGGACGAGATTTTTTCTGCCGTAGCCTTGCGTTATCCTGAATGGGCGGACGCTCCTTACATAAGCGCAAAGGCAAAAGGAAGCGTCGCTGAACGGCTCGTAAAAATTGCCGAAGAAAACGATGTTCCTGTCGTCCAAAACGCACAAATGGCGAATGTCCTTTCAATTCAAAGCGTCGGAAGCCTGATTCCAGAATCAACTTACGAAGCGATTGCTACGATTTTTGCCTTCGTTGCCAGACTAAACGAAAATAAAAACTAAGGGAGTGAAAAATGATAAACAAAAAATTTTCTAAACTCGACTGCAAGGAAATCAAGCTTGGAATGCGTTTTTCAGCCCCAGTTTTTTTTGATGATGGCGAAAATATGTTTTTGGGCGAAGAAAAATCAATCAAAAACTACCATATCGACGCAATCCAACGCTGGAATATCAAATATCTTCTAACCTACGGGCACCTAATCGGTGACGGAAAAAATCCGCCTCCAGAATCCCTTTATATGCTTGAAGATTTAGAAGATGTCGAAGAACTGAATTAACAGGAGACAGACTTGCAAAAATCGACTCGTGCAGTTGGAATCGCTGGAGAAGACAGAGCCTGTGATTTTCTTACTGAAAACGGATTTTCCATAATCGAAAGGAATTTTCGGACACGAGGCGGAGAAATTGATATAATAGCAGAAAAAGACAATGTTCTGGTTTTTGTGGAAGTAAAGGCCCTTCCAAACGGAAATGCCGAAACACTTTCACACGAGCTTGATTTAAGAAAACAGAGAAAAATTATCAAAACGGCTTATATTTTTCTCTCAAAATATCGAAAATATAATAACAGCAAAATCAGATTTGATGTGATTGTCATCGATATGCCTGGTTTTTCACCTGTTTATCATATTCAAGATGCATTTTCGGAGTTAGTATGACTTCTTCTAAATCAGTTGCAATGAACGGAACATTTTCACCACGCGTAATGGAGCTGCGCCAAAAAATTCACGACGCCACTTACATTGATTTCGCTGTCCAGAGAATCGCGCAAGTTCTAAGCCGTAAAATTATCGAGGACAGCGAGCAGGCACTGATGAGGAGAAGAAATGAGCCGAACTGACAGAAGACGAAGCGAAAAAAATAAAGGCTGGTCATCACGAGAAAATACCGAACAAAAAGAACGAAATGAACGCTCTGACCGCAACGAAAAATTCGAAAAAAACGGAAAAAGACACGAAAGCAGGGGGCGGGCTTCTTATGAACGCCGTCAGGAGCGGCGAAGGGCGTTAGGTCACACAAATTCCGAAGAAATCCGTGAAAATGAAAATGCAATCCGAGTTTTTAAGGAAAATGTCGCTCCCTGTGAAATTTGCGGAAAACCAATCGAAGACATAACTTCATCAATCAAGAACAAAGGAAGCGGGAATCCAGTTCATTTTGACTGCGTTCTAAACAAAATCGCAGAAAGCGAAAAACTTTCTTCCACCGAAAAAATCGCCTATATCGGACAAGGAAAATTCGCTGTCATATATTTTGAAAATCCCCACGACCCCAAAAAATTCTCAATAAGGCGCACAATCGAATGGGAAAACCGTGAGGACAAGCGCGGTGAATGGAGGGACGAAATCGCAGGCCTTTACAGCCAAGTAAAATAAGCCGAAGCTTTACATTACAATTTAAAAATAAAAAAAATCCTTCGCTTTTGAAGGATTTTTTTTATGCCAGGAACCGGAATCGAACCGGCACGACGGTATTAGCTGTCGAGGGATTTTAAGTCCCTTGTGTCTACCTATTCCACCATCCTGGCCCATTGCCGATAGACAACGGCAAGATTATATCACAAAAATCTTTTCTTTTTCAATATGACGAAAGAATTTAAAAGCAAAAAAAAACGCCCTCACTTCAAGAGGGCGTTTATCAGTCTTCCCGCGCCGTGTCACGGGAAGCGTCTGGCTTATCGAAGCAAGCTCAATACTGACTGTGACTGCTGATTTGCCTGAGCAATCATAGCTGTTCCAGCCTGCTGGAGGACCTGGTTCTTTGTGAAGTCTACCATTTCCTTAGCCATATCTGTGTCGCGGATTCGTGACTCAGAAGCCTGGAGGTTTTCAGCACCGATGTCGAGTCCGACGATTGTCTTTTCGAGACGGTTCTGGTAAGCACCCAAGTCTGCACGCTGTTTGTTAATCTTTTTGAGAGCCTCGTCGAGAGTTCCGATTGCGCGGTTAGCATCCTCTGGAGTTTCGAGAGTCATAATCTCTTCGTTTCCAACATTGCGGAGTCCGAGAGCACCAGCAGTCATTGTGCCGATGTAAGCCTGTACACGCTGATCCATATTAGCACCAACATGGAACCACATTGAAGCTGTAACAGAGTTCTCGCCAGTTGAACGAGCGAAACGACCAGTCAAGAGGTTCATACCGTTGAACTGAGCCTGTGAAGCGATGCGGTCAACTTCTGCAACGAGAGCAGAAACTTCAACCTGAATCTGCATTCGGTCTTCATCTGTGTAGATACCGTTTGAAGACTGAACAGCGAGTTCGCGGATTCTCTGAACGATGTCAGTTGTTTCCTGGAGGTAGCCTTCAGTTGTCTGGATGAATGAAATAGCGTTCTGAGCGTTTTCAGAAGCTTTGTTCATACCACGAATCTGTGCGCGCATTTTCTCAGAAACTGCGAGACCAGAAGCGTCATCACCAGCACGGTTGATTTTCATACCAGAAGAAAGTTTTTCCATGTTCTTCTGATTGTTCAACTCTGTAAGACCTGTTGATCGCTGTGCAAACATTGCACTCATGTTGTGATTAATAACCATAGTTTTATCTCCTTATAATTACTATCTGGTTTTTAACGACAGGTCTTCAGAACTATGAAACCTGTTGCCATTTGGGGGGCGCCCACCCACCGGGTTTTTGTGCCCTACAGTTATAGTTTCGGAGATAGAAAAATTAACTTTAGAAAAATTTTCAAAAATTTTAAGAATTTTTTATTTTTTTTTGATTTTTTTGCCGCATCTAACTCAGTTTTCAGCGATTTTCTTTTTTTCTCTAAGATATTGAACGGTAAAAATTCCAATTCCGCCCAAAATCATAAGGAAACATAAAATCTGACCAGTTGAGATATTTAAAAGGCTTGTATTCATATAAATTGGAGCATTTGAATCTGCGGCGATTCTGTAGCCAATGTCAGCATCCGGCTCCCTAAAATATTCGATGAAAAATCTGAAAAGTCCGTAACCGCCTGCGTAAAGGCTGCTTGAAAATCCATCAAAAGGCTTTTTTTGGTGCAAAAGCCATATAATCGAAAACAGAACGAGACCTTCAAAAAGTGCTTCATAAAGCTGGCTTGGGTGACGGGGAAGATTTACGAGGTTTGTAGTTGCCTCCATTCCGATTTTCTGCATAAATTCCTGAACCCAGGGAAGTGAAGATGAAAATTTTTCGGCGTGAGGAAAGGTCATTCCCCACGGAACAGTCGTAATTCTGCCATAAAGCTCGCCGTTCATAAAATTTCCGATTCTGCCAAATGTATAGCCAAGCGGAATTGCCGTAACCATTGCATCAGCCCATTTAAAAAACGGAACCTTGTGCCGCCATGTCCAGAAAATCATTCCCAAAAGACCGCCGATAAAGCCACCGTGATAGCTCATTCCCGCTAAGCCGGTGAACCTGCCGTTCTGAAATGGCCAGAAAATGAGCCAGGGCTTTTTAAAATAGATTCCCGAAGTATCGTAGACCAAGGTTGAAAAAACTCTTGCCCCAATCAAAAGAAAAACGATTCCTGTCGCAATAAAGCTGAAAATGTCGTCTTCAGTTGCTTTTCGTAATGTTCCGTCCTTGTTCAGAGTGTCAAGCGCGCCTTCCTTCAACAGCTTTTTAAGCACAAAAAACGCCGTTCCGAACGCAAAGATGTACATTAAGCCGTACCAGCGAAGGAGAGACAAGAGTGGAACTCCAGGGAAGATTTCCGGATGAATCCAGGAAGGATAATTTATGTACAATGGGAGAATCATATTTTAAATCCTTGATTTGCCGCCTTTACCAGACGAGACTTTAGCATAATGTTTTCGTTTTTAAGCTGATTGATTTCGTACTGCTGCGTTTTTATCATTTCGGCGAGTTCAGAAACGCTCAAAGCCCCGCTGCCGACTAAATCCTCGACATAAGACATTTTTGCGCTGTAATCGTCTGTTGCCTCTTCGCTTGCCTGCTCAAAGCTTTCGTCAAAAGAAAGAGATTCGGTCTGCATAATTTTTTCGGCGATTCTGAAAATTGCCTGCGCAAGAACTGAGTTCGGCTTGTAAACCGTAACAGGAAGACTTGAAGAAAGAGCCTTGTCCTGCATTGAGTCACGATACATAACTCCCAGGGACTCAACCTCAAGACCAAGATACTGCTGGCATGAACGCCGGATTTTCTGAGCCTTGTCAGCGTCCTTCGGCTCATCAATCATATTCATAATCAATCGAGGCCGGAACTGAGAAAGCCGTTTTTTGAATTTTTCGCCGTTTTCAGGGTCAATTTCGTTGATTTTTTCGATTAGCTTTGGAATGTAAAGCTTTTGAAGCGAGGCTGAATCACTTCGAAGCTTCGCAATAAAATCTGCCGCCTTTGAGCTTTTTTTAAAGGTTGCCGCCATAAGACGGAAAACCGCATTCTTTAAGAAAAGATAGCCGTTTAAAGTCGCCGTGACTGTCGGAGCCGTAACGATTATTCCCTGCGGAGAAATCAAAAATAAGTCCAGAATTGTAAGATGTGTACCCGCTCCCAAATCAACGATAAGATAGTCCGCATCTACATTGTGAAATTTTTTGATAAGGGCGTTTTTTTGAGTCACTTTAAGGGCAGAAAGACCGGGAATTTCTGAGTCGCCTGCAATAAAGCTTACATTTTTATAATCTGTCGGCATAATAATATCTTCAAATTTTGACTCACCTGTCAAAAATGTGCCGATACCTTTTTTTGGGGAATTTTGACCGATAACGAGATGAAGATTTGACGCTCCTAAGTCCAAATCTGCGAGAACGACTTTTTTACCCGCCTGACCGAGCGCGATTGCTAAGTTTGCAGAAAGAAGGCTTTTTCCAACTCCACCCTTTCCGCTTGCTACTGGAATAATTTGCATAGGAAGAATTATATCATAAGTTTTTTCTTTTAGAAAGATTTGCCTTGATTTTTATAGGTTTTTATGCTAGATTTTTTTCCGTTGGTCAGGCGCCAGCAAATTCTTTCTTCAAAACCGTGTCAGGGCGGAAGCAGCAGCACTATGAAGATTAGAGTTGTGCATGGTCCCCCTGACCTTTTTTATTGTCATTGTCGGGCTTGACCCGACAATCTGTTATTTTATGCGTTTTTCCAGATATTCCATTTTTTCCTGACGGAAGTTTTTGTCTATGTCACGGTCTAAAAAGTCAATTCCCGTGTCCGCTTCAAGCTGATAAAGATTATACGAAAAATCTTCCAAATCACAATTCCTTTCGTAATCTGTAGGAATTCTGTTCGGGAAACGATAGCATTTGTAAACGGCCTTTCCATCCTCGACATAAAGAGCAATTCTGTAAAAAGCGATTGGAACTGCGACATGATTGTTAAGAGTGTATTTGATTTTAAATGAGTCTTTTTCAAAAATCGGACCTGAAAAGATGTAAACGATGCCACTTTTTTTTGCTATATTTTCAAAGGATTCCGTCAACCGCTGCCAGATAGAATCTTTAAGTTGTTTTGGCATAAAAAGGATATTTGAAGTCAAAAAAGTAGACTGTACAACCATTGAAGCATTTGACGCATGCTCCTTTGGGAAAAGCTGGACCGGCTCCTGATTCAAATTTGCTAAATCCTTTGGCGTAATTTTGTAGCCCTTTACGCGGCTGTCAACCTGCCATTCTTCTTTTGCCGCTGAGCTTCCGCTTGCCATTCCAGATGTAAATTTGTAAAAAGACCAGATTGGAATTCCATAGTTTTCTGCAAAGCCTACACTGTAAGAGTCATTTTCGATGGTATAGGCGTTTTTTAACTCTGTGTAAGGAGCAGTAACATTTAAAAGCTGCGCACAAATCGGAGACACCGAGACAATCGATGCCAAAAGAATAAAAATAAACTTTCTCATTTTTTACCTCTAAACTTTATTTTTAATAGTAATTTTAACACGAAATTTTCAAAATGCAAAAAAAATTACCAAAAAAGCTCGGCCTCAAAGGAAGTTCCTTCCTCCGTTTTTCCGACTATCGTAAGTTTTTTTTCGCTTTCGTTAATTTTTCCGAAAATCTCAAGCTTTTGCCCGATTTTTGCTTCTTTTGCGTAGTTCAAGCGGAAATCTTTAAAAGTAAGATTTCTAAAATTTTCAGGAAGTGAATCCGCAACGAAAGCCCCGTAACGCGCGTTGTTTACATGGTTGTTTCCGTCAATCTCCGAGAATTTTATGATTCTTTCGTCCCATTTTTCCAAATCCTCTGGAATCTGAATTTTTCCGTATTTCATACAGTCGTGTTCTTTTGAAGTTTCGACAGGCACCCGTAAATCAAATTTTTTTGTCGGAATGATTCTGTGCTGAACAGGGTCAACCAAAAGCCAGGAGCTTAAGCCCGTAATAAGAGGTTTTCCGTCAGGAGTCGTAAATTCGTAAGCGCGCACAAGCTGCAGTGCTTCGGCTTTTTCTTCGTAGGTCGTAAAAATATAATTTTCATTTTCCCGCGGAATTCTGTGAAATCTGAATGCGACCCGCGAAACAAGACAGGCATATCCGTTTTTGGTGAGCGTGTCCCTGTCCATTCCTCGCTGCGCATAATCTTCAACCGCCATATCGCTGGTGACTTTTAAAATCTCGTAAAGACTCAAATTTTTGTTAGAATCACTTTGCGAAAATTGCACCTTATGCTCGCTATGAAAAGTGATTCCGTCATCATCAAACCACTGTTTTTGTTCTATCATTATTTTCTCCTGTGGGCATTATCACCCGAAATCGTCTACTTCGCCTAGCTCTTCTATGAAATTGCTGGAGTTTTCACGCTTCATTACTACTACAGTTATGTCGTCGTCGCGTTTTACGCCTTCGGTAAAGCTTTGAAAACTGTCGATTAGTTCTTCCATAATTGACTGGGCATCCTTTGCAAAATTTTCCTTGATAATTCGTTTTACACGCTCTTTTCCAAACATTTGTCCGTCACTGCGGCGACTTTCTGTCAATCCGTCAGTGTAAAAAACCAGAATATCATCCTCTGCCATCGAAAAATCAACCTGAGGGAAGGAAACTTCGATAAAATCCAGTCCGATTGCACCGTGATGCTCTTCATGGGTTTCAATTTCGTCACAAATATTGCTTTTTGCCGAGTACAGAATCGGATTCGGATGACCTGCGTTTGCCATTGAAACCTCACATTCATCATTTTTGTCGAATTTGCCAAACCTGAACATAAGGCCCGTAAGATAATTTTCGATTTCGCCCTTCGCTTCGATAATTTCGTTGTTGATTTCGTAGAGCGTCCTTGAAACATTTTCATGCCGCCGCAAATTTCTTGTAAAAGCCTGGAAAATTATGTTTTTTGCAAGCATCGTAACCAGACTGGCCGCAATTCCGTGTCCGGAAACATCAAAAAGGGAAAAGCCGTTTAAAATATTGCCTTTGGAATCGACATAAAAGTCGTACATATCACCGGAAACCTTGTCGAGCGGACTGTAGCTTACGGCAATATCCCAGCCCTTAAGACTTTTCGGAGGATAGGGAAAGAATTTTTTCTGAACAATAGCAGCCATTTCAAGGTCTGCTTCCGAGCGATTTATCTGGTCTTCGAGCGTAGTATTTTTTTCGGAAAGCTCCTTTGTCTGTTTTAAAACCTCACGCCGAAGCTGAACATTCATATACTCGTTCTGAGAAACGGCCTTGTTGTAGCGCTGACTCAGCAAAACCATAAAATTGCAGATTGTGATTAGCCAGCCAAAAAGAGTCGCATACGGAGTGTCTGCCTTCTGAATAACCTTACGGATAAAAATATCAATCACAATTGAAACTATGAGCGGAATGAAAGCAAACTGCAGAATCTTAAAATTATGTCTTTCCTCTTCTGACAATTTTTTGTCAAATACGACGACAAAGCCCAGTAAAAGCTGCAAAATCGAAAGGGCAATCATATATGGGCAAATCATCATTAAAAATTCATAGCTTGGAGCCGTAAAAGTCAGGACTGAACAAATAGCGAGTATAGAAATGCGGGTAATCCTTATTGCCCGAAGCTCTTTCTTTTTTACGAACTGAATTACAAGAGAAGAAGCAAAGAAAGCAATTAAGTAAAGGCCTTCCGGCAGAGTACACTTATAAAAAAACAGAAACGGGATGTTGCTCGGATAATCTACCGGGAGCAGCCGGGTAAAGAAAGGCGTATCGAGTATCATTGAAGAAAGACAGAGAAAGGCAAAAGAAAGATATTCCCTCTCTTTTTGGCGCCAGATAAAAATAAGGAGGAAGATAATCGCCGCAAAAAGCATACCGCCTTCTGCAAAAAGATATATGATTGACTGGCCAAAGGTGTGCAAAGTGTCACGATTCTTGATTATATTGTGCTCACCTAAGAGAATGTTGTCTGAAATTCCGCTTTGTCCCTTGCAATAGACCTTGATAAGAATGATGTTTCGTCCGACAGGATTTAAAAGCGGCTCTGGAATTGAATAAAAGTGCGAGCCCCAAAGAGAGCTTTTTGAATGGGGAGGAAACTGCCCGTAGGAGCCGACAAAAGTTCCATTCACCCAAACCTTGTCCGCAAAATGAAGATAGGAGATTAAAAGACCAAGAGCCTTTCCCCGCAAATCTTCCGGAAGAGCAAAGACTGCCATAAGCCAGACATATTCCGTGTCTTTTCCAGCCACCTTAAGAATATTTGAAACACCGTCTGTTGAAAATTTATGAAAACGAAGCGTTTCTGCGTCTTTGATTGTGCTTTTTGCGTCTGCCTCTGCCCAATAAAAGCGGTCCTTTAAGTTTATGACGAGATTTTCAGTCAGGTCTTTTTTTTTACATCCCAGAAGCCCAAGTTGGAGAAAAATACTCAAAATGATGATGAATTTTTGAAAACGCACGAGGCGATTTTAACACGATTTTAAGCAATTTACAATATTTCCGAACTTTTTAAACTTTTTATGGAAAATGCCGAAAATTTGTATTATAATCTTTTAAGGACTTTCAGAGAGGATAGCATGAATAAATCAGAATTCTATGAATTTTTCAAAAAGATTCCAAAGGCGGAGCTTCATATCCACATCGAAGCCGTAATGAGTCGCGAGACAATCAAAAAGCTTTACCTCAAAAAAAACGGTAAAGAATTTTCTGACTCTGAAATCAAAAAGCTTTTCTCATATTCAGATTTAAATGGCTTTATCGCAGCTTTCCTTGCCGTCCAGGATTTATTCACCTCTGTTTCTGATTTTGACCTCATCTTTGAAGATTTAAAAAATTATCTCATCCGCAACGGTGTCGTTCACTGCGAGGCTTTCTTTGCTCCATCTGCATTCGTCAAAAAAGGCTTCGATTATGGCGAAATGACCAAAAATTTCGAAAAAAATCTCAGAAAAATCAAAGAAGAAACTGGTATCACTGTCTGGCTTTTGGGCGATGTTTCGAGAACCTTCGGCCTTGAAAATGCCGAAAACAACTACAAGCTTTTCAAGGCGCATCCCTTCGAAGGCTTCATCGGAATCGGTTTGGGCGGTGCGGAGTCAAAAGGACCTTCAAAAGAATTCGGGCCTGTTTTCAAAAAGGCTCTTGCAGATAAATATCACGCTGTAGCTCACGCTGGCGAAGATGTTGGGCCTGAATCAATCTGGGATGCACTCAAAATCTGCAATGCGGAGCGAATCGGACACGGAATCACATCAGTTCAGGATTCAGAGCTTGTAAAATTCCTTGCCGAAAATAAAATTCCTGTTGAAGTTGCGCCAACAAGCAATGTCTTTACAAAAAAATATGTCAAAAAAATGGAAGAACATCCTGTACGCCAAATGTTTGACAAGGGAATCGCTGTCACTATTGCAACTGATGACCCGATTTTCTTTGGCGTAGAGCTTATTGACGAATACTGGAATCTCTATTCAAAACTAAAATTCTCAAAATCTGATTTAAAACAAATTATATTCAATAGTTTTGACGACTCTTTCTTGAGTGACGAACAAAAGAAAGAATTTAAAGAAAAAGTTGAGAAAAACTGGAAATAGATTTCTCGATTTCGCCCGAAATGACAGTGGAAACAAAAAAATGGCTTCAATCGCAGATTTTGTGAAAATTCCAAAAATAGACTCCTGCAAGCACCTTTCTACGGGGCTTCGCTATTCATCTTTCACCCAGTGGGCAAACTTTTTGCTGCCAGAGTTTTCTGAAAATACGCGACACTTTGCCGGCACCGAAGAAGATTTAGCACTTCGCGCGCAGATTTCCGAATACACCGAAGACAGAATCGGCTCCAGCCATGATATGCTCCTTCTTTTCTGTCACTCAATTTCTGAAAGCGTAAGCGAAAATGTCACTTTTCTGAACGGAACAATAAATGTTGATTTTGTTTCAAAATGCAAGAACGCAACGGAATTCCTTGATGTCGTAAAATCCTCATCCGAAAAATACTCTGACAAACTCAAGTTACGCCCATTTTTAGGAATCGACACCGACAAAGAAAACAACATGCCACTTGCCACTATGCTTTTGGAAAGCGGACTTTTTGCCGGAATCGAACTTTACGGCAGAACTTATGCCGAAAATCCCGAAAAATTCCTTACGATTTTTAAGACTGCCCGAAAAATGGATTTAAGTTCCCGCATTTGCTGTCTCGGCTTCAGAGGACTAAAGAATCGTGAAGAAATTTTTGAGCTTATCGAAAACTTGTGTCCGACTCACCTTATGAACCCGAACATCGCAATTAATAATGATGCCCTGAAAATCTTTAAGGATGGAAAAATCTATCCTGAAGTCGTAAAAATTGCGAAAGATAAAAACCTTCAAATAGAATTCAGTCCAGCCCCGATACTTTCAGGCAAAAAAGAACAGGAAAAAAAGCTTATACTCCGTGAATTCGTCGAAAATGACATTCCCTTCTCTCTTTGCTCCGAGGATATGCTCTATCTGAACAAATCAATCAGCGAATTTGCCGCAGACTTGTGCAACGCAGGAGTTTTCTCAATCGAAGAGATGACAAAAATCATCCAGAAATAAAAAACTCCGCCACCCTTACGGGCAACGGAGTTCCATTTAAGAAAATCAGTCCCCTTTCACAAGACAACTGTATTCATACTGGCGAAGTTTTTCCGCATTTGCTGCTGCATCTGATACATCAACTGTGCGACTTTCATTGTCAGTCACATTAGACCAGTTTTCAGTGTTTTCAAATTTAACCGATGTAAGGGAGTCACAGCTAGAAAACGCTCCATATTCTATGCGTATTACACTTGCTGGAATTGTAACACTCGTAAGACTGTAGCACGAGTTAAATGCCCATTCCCCAATTGTAGAAAGTGAATCCGGCAGCGTAATCGAATTTAGCGCAGTACAGCCCTGGAAGGCATTGTTACCGATTGATGAGAGGGTGCGCGGCAAAACAACAGATTCCAGTGAATTGCAGTCAAGAAACGCATAAGAACTGAGAGATGTTACCTGTGTTTTTGACAAGTCAATCGATTTAAGGTTGTAGTTGTCATAAAAGGCATAATCATCAATTGCATAAAGTGAATCCGGAAGCACAACTGAATTCAGAGAACACTCAAAGAATACACCTTCGCTAAGAGAATTAACTTGCGTTTTTGATAAGTCCACGGTCGTTAGTGGACAGCCCGACGAGCTTTTATTTATGTATCCAGACTCATCAAACTCGACAAGGCCACCAAATGCATACTTTCCAATTGAATAAAGAGAATCCGGGAAATTGATTGTTTTTAGCGATGTGCAGCCATAGAAGGCGTAATCTGGAATTACATTGAGGTTTTCTGGAAGAATAACTTCTTCAAGGGCAGTACAGCCTTCAAAGGCATTTGCTCCAATAGAAGTTACCGTTTTTGGCAGGGAAATTCCCAAAAGCGTTTCACAGCCTTTGAACAAATCTTCACTTGCCGTGATTTCCGTAATGCCTGATGTGGCAGACAAATCGAGGGCAACTTTTACGCTGTCATTGTATTTCATTGCGGCAACGATGTCTTTTAGCCTTGCAGCATTTATTGTCCCTGAAATTTCAAGGATAGCATTGCTGGTCAGATTTTTGATGATATCCGGCGCAAGGCTGGCATCGCTGACCGTTTTTGTCTTTATTGGCAAAGTTAATGCTCCGGGCTTTTTAAAGGCCATATCATATAAATCAAACGATCCACTAGTATCATCATTTCTTGAGAACAAAAAGAAAATCAATCCAGGCTCAGCTACATCTGCTGAAATTTCAGCATAAGTTTTCTCGCCAACAGTCTGAGCCTTAAGAATTTCTCCTTTTTCATTGACAAGTGCGATGACTGCTGTTTCTGCTGCAGAAGAAAAATATCCACGGGCAGTAACAGTTCCCTCTCCAGTGGCTTTTACGGCAACAAATATACGGCAATTTTTCAAATCAAATGATGTGTCCGTTACCAGAATTTTATCATCGTTTGTTTTCGGGTTACTAAGCCGTGCAGTGACCGTCGAATTGGGATTGACCCTTACAGTCAGCCCCTGCTGAATGCGTTCTTGCCAGACTACAGCGCCGTCAGCAAATTTAGATAAGCCTGCGCCTAAATAATAGTTTACCGCTGAAGTTGAAAGAGCAAAATTTTGAGCCAAAGTATAGTCATAAGTGTCTGTTACCGTATTTTTATCAGTAGACTTTGTACAAAGTACGCCATCAATTTCTGAAAAAGAAACTCCCTCAAAACTCTGCGAACTTTCTGCCATTTCGCTTATGTCCTGCATTGTAAGCCATTTTGCGTAGAATGTAGTTTCTTTGCTTTCCAGAGTATCACCTGGTAAAACTTGCTTGGTAAATTCAGAGTCATAATACCAGCCGCCAAAGAAATAGCCTTCAATACCTCTGGTAATTCCCGCACCCGAATAGCAGAGACTGTTTGTTACAAGGCCGGTGTCTGTTGTTTTTGTAACCGTCGTATCTGCCGTTGGACTTACATTAACATAGGTGACTTTATATAAATCCGACTCTTTAATTTCAGGCTCCTCGTCTGAAATTTCCAGTACCCTAATTGCACCACCAGCATCACCATTTCTTGACCAAACCAAGAAAATCAGTTCTCCGCCCTTTACTTCAGCAGAAAGTACATAGGTAGCGTCAGACTTGTTATCAACCTGCTTTGCAGAAAGAATTTTTCCGCTTTCGTTTACAAGGGCTGCGACAGCCTTTGATGTGCCAGTGATTTTGCTGGTGTTTGCGCTAGTAACTGTTACATAAATGCTTCCATCAGCAGTTGGTTTTATAGCAAGGAATCCCCTTAGGCTGCTCAGGTTAACTTCAGTGTCATCTGCTTCAATAAAATTATTCGATGTTGTACACGGTTGAAAATCAAGCCGGCTTGTTACAGTCTCATTTTTATTGAAATTCAAATATGTAGAAATAAAACCTTCCTGCCAAATCACGGCTCCGTTGGCAATATAATAGGCATCTGCACCGAGATAATTTAATTTTGTAGCTGTTGACGAAGTTTCAAATTCAGAAATCGGTGTGTACACATAAGAACCGACTATTGCATTTGATTCTGCAGAGCGAGTGTACAAAGTCCCTGTAATATCAGAATATTGAAGACCAACAAAATTCTGAGTAGCCCCGGCTTTTTCTTTTATCTTGCTTAAAGAAATCCATTTTGCATAGAAGGTCTTATCCTCTGTAACAGCATCGCCTAGCAAAACCCGCTGAGTAAAATCGCTGTCATAGAACCAGCCGCCAAAGACATAGCCTTCAATACCACGGGTGACGCCAAGTTCTGAAAGCAAAAGTGCATTTGTAACAAGGCCATCTTTTGCCAAGCTCTGATACATTGGCGCTGTTGCCTTATCGTTTACATAAGTGATTTTGTAAGTTCCATCTGGCAAGTCCGTTGACCACTTTGCATAGAAAGTCGTGTCTTTACTGATAGTGTTTCCGACTTGCACAGGACTTGTGTATTCAATGTCATAGTACCAGCCCCAGAAGTTAGTTGTATCGTCAAAAGGAGATAAAGTAGGAAGCTCCGCTTGCGTAATCGTTCCTGTCGTTGTCTTTGGAGAAACGGCACTATGAACAGCGGCATAGGTAATTGTATATGATTTTACATCTTGCCCATCTTTCGTATACTTTGCGTACAGTGTCAGTGATTTTTTTACCGTAAATGCTTCAAAAGGCTTTGTGTAGGCCGTGTCAAAATACCAGCCTGCAAGCTCATAGCCCGGAACTACATAGGCCATGGAAATATCATCTTGCGTGAACTGTTCACCGCCGTATTTTTTAATGGTGTTAAGTTTTAAAGATGAGGCAGCCGTTCCGCCTAAGCCCAATGTGTCAAAGGAAATAGAAAACTGATATTCATCATCGCCAGTTTCTACGCAATCACTGCGGGTAAAGTACCAGACAGTTCTTTCTGACTCAGATTCCTCTTTTACCCATGTCAGTGTTTTTGTTGTATTCTGATTGAAGATAATCTCAGAGCTGTCATTGCCTGTAAAAACTATCGTTGAATCGCTGTCGTTGATTGTATAAGTGCCGCTTGTTTCGGTCTTTGTTCCGTTTTCGTACTGTGTATAAGTAGCTTCGGTATTGTTTGTAATAAGGGTGATTTCTGCATACCAGGTGCCATTGCCTGTTTTTGCAATGCAGTCCAGGTCTTGCCCATTAGTCTTAATTTGAGTCAGACAGAAGGTTTCTCCTTCAATTTCGACTTCCTCCGCAGCTTTCCATTTTGCATAGAGGGTAATATCTTTCGTAATCGGTGTGGAAAAATCAAATTTATCGGTAAAAGCGCTGTCTTTGTACCAGCCGCTAAAAATATACCCCCCCCGTTATGACCGGTTCTTTTGGCTCAGTAGCTGTATTACCAGATTCAACAGACTGCGTAGAATTTGTACCTTTGTCGTTTACAAAAGTAACGGTGTAATAGGTTTTACTTTCTGAATTGTCTGCATCGTTAGCACAAGATATAATACCCAAAAAAGCTAACAGAGAGACAATAACACAAAAAAATTGAACTTTTTTCATATAATTCTCCCATAAGCCGAAGCCTATTTAAAGTGATATAAAAATTAGCTTTAATGATAAGGGCAGATTTTTGAAAAGTCAAATTTTAAATAAAAACAGGGGCGCGCAGTCCAATAGTTTTTCTTTTGGAATCGTGTTGAAGATTTTGACAAGCTCTGCGTCCAGCTGACTTCCCGCCACATCGTTGATGATTTTCATTGCGGTCTCGTGGGTCATTGGCTCCTTGTATGAGCGGCGCATGGTGATTGCAGAATATGTGTCACAGATTGAGATTATTTTCGCAGGCAGGGGGATTTGCTCCGCCGTCAGGCCGTAATAGCCCTTTCCGTCAATGCGCTCGTGGTGATACAAAATCCAGGGCATGATATTTTCAAAAGAGTGCATGGGCGCCATAAATTTTACGCCGAGATTAGGATGCTCTTTCATCACCTTCCATTCTTCGTCATCCAGCTTGCCAGGCTTGTTCAGAACTTTTTCCGGGATTCCAAGTTTTCCCACATCGTGCATGAGGGCGGCATATTCAAGGCTCAATGCATTGATGTTTTTTCGCATTTCGGCAGGAAGATATTTATAGAAGAGCATGGTGAGATTCTGAACATAGCGGCTGTGGCCGTTCAAATTGGGGTCGCGGGACTCAATCATTCCGATTAAAGTTTCGGTCATGGAAAGGCAGTTGTCCTTTACGGTAAAGACAAGGCGGAAAAGCAGGGTGAGGATAATAGCGACAAAAATGCTGCCTCCGAAAAGCACGCCCGCCATCATCAAATCAGGCTTGCTGAAAAATCCGATGAAAATATATCCGCCGAGAAAAAATATAAGCAGGATGAGGGCGAAAATCTTCAAGAATGACACATAGCCTTTGCCGCCAGTTAAGACATCCTTTAAACTCAATGAAAAGCGGATATAACGAGCAATATTTGTGACCATTATGAGAACACCGCAAGCAATCATTGAATAAATAAGAAAAGTCATAAATAAAATTATAACGCAGAAGTCAGAATATTGATAGTAAAAAAGACTATTTAAAGATTTCGTTTTTGTGAATCCGCCCCAGCTCATAGGCGGCGGCAAGGGGTCATAGGAAAAATTGCTCGATTTTACACTGATGCTGCTTAGTTTCCGGGGAATAGTTTATCCCCACAAAGAGAATGTCGCCTTTATAATGCCGCAAAATGTCGTCATATTTTCGCTCCTTAATCTGTGAAAGAGCTGTATCTGCGCTTTTGTTATTCTTCAATTCAATAATGATAGCAGGAAGATTTGGAACATAGGGAATCAAAGCCAAATCAGCATAGCCCTTACCTGTGGGAAGCTCTTTAATTATTGTGTATTGAGAAGTGGCATAAAAATAAGCGATGCCGATTGCACTCTGAAAAGAAGCCTCATTGTTATAAGTAAGGGGATTTGTAGAGCGAATATGAGCCTTGTCCAATGCCTCTGCAACATAAGTCTCATCTTTGGCAAGAGTTTTCTCTAAAAGTTTCCGGCTTCCATTCACCATTTCAATTATTTCTTTATATTCAGGGGCATTTTCAATCGCATTTATCCATTCGACCCGGATTTCATTATTCGGAATTGAACACTCTTGTTTCTTGCGGTCGTAAGAGAGATAGCCCAAATGAATCAAGTATGTAAAGACATCATGCTTTGACTTAAAATCCGTGAGAGTGTTCATATATGTAAGGACATTTACAGGAACTGTTTTTCCGGCAACCATGGCAATGACATCATCTTTTATTCCGTCAAAATTCATTAAAATGTAATTGCTCAAAACCTCAGACGACATTCCTCACAGAGTGCACATAGTTCACAGAGAGATTTTTCGTATATGAAAATCTTTCCTAAAATTCAGGACACGCCGAAATCTTCCCTAATATTCTCGAAGGAATTCTTCAGGCGAAACCGCTTTTACGGGCGAATTTACAAAGTCCTTTACATTCCTTGTGATAATCAAGTTGAGAAAATGCCGCTTCGCACATGCCGCTTGAACAGCATCCTCGAAATCTTTTACAATCCCTACAAAACCGAAGTCTACATTTTTCTTACTTACTTTCAAGAAACGAAACGCTGACACAAAGTCCTTTACAACCAATTTTTGTTCATCTGAATCTTCAAAGGATTTTCGTGTTATGTACATAATATCCATAACAGTAGCGCTTGTTACATACAATTTGTAATTCTTTTCGGAAGCATGCAAGAGAGCTTTCTTTGAATTTTCATAAAATTCAGGACGCTTTTGAAGAATATCAAGACAAATATTAGTATCAATCAAAATTTTCATACTTTTAATATTGCCTCAGTCTTTGCGCTGTCAAAATCAACATTCAAAGGAATAATTCCAGAAGCACGCTCTATCGCTTGGGCAAATTTTCGCTGACGAGCTGAAAGTTTTTTTTCTTTTTTTCGAGGGAGGATTTTCAACCCTGAAACAGCCGCAGTCTCAAGATACTTATTCATATCTGCAGAAAAGTCTGAATATCCGATTACAAGCATTGTGTTTCCTCCTACCCTCAGTATAACACAAATATGGTAAACCGTCATCTTACAAACAACATTTCAAAAACAAAAAACTCCGCCACCCTCACGAGCGACGGAGTTGAAAAGACAGGAATTAACACAAATTACATAATCTGTGTCATCTGAGTTTTATTTTACTGTTTTTCCACAAACTCTTCTGTGTAGTAAGCGTCGGTGAGAATCTTCTTCATGTCCTCAACGAGCGGTACACGCGGGTTGACAGGTGAACACTGGTCTTCGTAAGCGAGGTAAGCGAGTTTCTCAACATTTGCAAGATACTCTTTTTCGTCCAAGCCCTGTCCCTTGAAGTTCATGACGATTCCAAGGCGTTTTCCAAGCTCGCCACAAGCTTTGGCGTAAGACTCAACGCCCTCTTCCACTGTTTTTGCCGGGAGACCTAGCATTCGGGCAAGCTCGCAGTAGCGTTCAGCTGCCTTGTAGTAGTTGTATTTCGGCCATGTTGAGAGCTTGTCCGGCTGGGTTCCGTTGTAGCGGATTGTGAAAGGCAGGAGGATTGCATTTGCCCGTCCGTGTGGAACGTGGAATTCACCACCAATCTTGTGAGCCATAGAGTGGTTCATACCCAGGAAGGCGTTTGCGAATGCCATACCTGCAAGACAAGAAGCGTTGTGCATCTTCTCTTTTGCCTCAACATCTGCTGCCCCGTTGTTGTAGCTTCGTTCAAGGTACTTGAATACCATCTTGATTGCCTGAATACAGAGACCGTCTGTGTAATCATTCGCCATTGTTGAGACATAAGCCTCAGTTGCGTGGGTGAGAACATCCATACCTGTGTCGGCGACGATTTTCTTCGGCAGGCTGTAAGTGAATGTCGGGTCAACGATAGCGATTGTCGGCGTGAGAGAATAGTCAGCGAGAGGATATTTCTTGTGCTCCTCTTTGTCCGTGATAACTGCGAAAGGAGTAACCTCTGAACCTGTACCAGATGTTGTCGGGATACAAACGAGCTGAGCCTTTTTGCCAAGATCCGGGTAGCGGAAGGCACGCTTACGGATATCCATGAACTTCTGTTTGAGGTCGTTGAAGTCAACTTCCGGGTACTCGTAGAAGAGCCACATACCCTTTGCACAGTCCATTGAAGAGCCACCGCCGAGGGCAATGATTGTGTCAGGAGCGAATGTGCGCATAAGCTCAACGCCTTCGCGGACAGTCTGGATTGAAGGATCCGGCTCAACATCACAGAAGAGCTGGTACTGAACAGGATCGCGGCGAAGCTTCAACTGGTCAGTGATTTTGTCAACGAAACCAAGCTCAACCATAGAACGGTCTGTTACGATGATGACTTTGTGAACGCCCTTCATCTGATGGATATATTCGATTGAGTCACGCTCAAAGAAGATTTTTGACGGTACTTTAAACCACTGCATATTATTTCGTCTCCTACCCAGTTTTTTGATGTTCAAAAGATTGACTGCGCTTACATTGTCGTCAGTTGAGTTGTGACCGTAAGAACCACAGCCAAGAGTGAGAGAAGGAATGAATGCATTGTAGACATTACCGATACCGCCGAATGTTGACGGAGAGTTCCAGATTACGCGGATAGCAGGAACGAGGTCTCCGAATTTCTCAGCAAGTTCCTTGTCCTTTGTATGAATTGCAGCCGAGTGACCGAGACCACCGAATTCGAGGAACTGTTTTGCCTTTTTGAGACCGTCTTCTGTTGAAGAAGCCTTGAGGACAGCCAGAACAGGAGAAAGCTTTTCGCGAGTGAGAGGCTCGTTGATTCCGACTTCCTTACACTCAACCAGAATGATACTTGTGCGCTCAGGAATGTCAAAACCAGCATTCTTAGCGAGAACAACAGGATTCATGCCCGGAACAGCGGCATTAAGCTTAGCGACAGTCGGGTCTCCGTCAACGCCGAACATGTATTTTTCGAGCATCTTCTTTTCTTTGTCGTTACAAAGATATGCACGGTACTCTTTGAAAGTTTTGATTGCGTCGTTGTAGATTTCTTTATCGATGATGGCTCCCTGCTCAGAAGCACAAATCATGCCGTTGTCGAATGCCTTTGACATAACGATGTCGTTGACAGCCTGCTTCAAGTCGCAAGATTTTTCGACATAGGCAGGAACATTTCCCGCACCAACGCCGAGAGCCGGTTTTCCCTGAGAATAAGCAGAGCGAACCATTGCGTTACCGCCGGTAGCGAGAATGGTAGCCACACCCTCGTGACCAATCAAGAGATTTGTCTTTTCGAGAGAAGGCTCTTCAATCCACTGAATACAATCTTTTGGAGCGCCAGCGGCAACGGCAGCATCATAAACGACCTTTGCGGCAACGATAGAACACTTGATTGCGCTTGGGTGGAAAGAGAAAATAATCGGGTTTCGAGTCTTCAAACAGATAAGAGACTTGAAAATCGCAGTTGAAGTCGGGTTAGTGACAGGAGTAAGACCTGCGACAACGCCGACCGGCTCAGCGATTTTTACGATACCAGTGACATCATCATCCTCGACGACACCGACCGTTTTAAGGTGACGCATGTGATTTACGACATACTCACAAGCAAAAAGGTTCTTTGTAGCTTTATCTTCAAAAACACCTCGTTTAGTTTCTTCGACAGCAAGCTTTGCAAGAGAGCCGTGATGGTCAAGGGCTGCAACGCTAGCTTTAGCAACGATGTAGTCAATTTTTTCCTGATCATAAGAAGCATAAGCTTCCAACGCCTTCTGAGCTTTTTCGACAAGGGCGTTGATTTCCTTCTGTGGTTCTGAAAGTTCTTTGTTTTCTTCCGCCATGTTTTTCTCCATAAAAATGAATATACGATAATTTTAACGCAAATTTCAGAAATTCGCTAGAGAAATTTATAATATTCTTGCACTTTTTATCACTATTCTGAACTAAATTTTAAATATTCATATATTTTTTTAAAAATCAAAGTAGGAAACATAGAGATTTTTTTAAGAAAAGTTATAAAAGCCAGAAATATATGATATAATAGGGGCGAAAATTTACTGGCAACCGCCCTTTCGCCCTTCACTAACGCTCATTGTCGTGCAAAGCACGACAACTACGGGGCTACACGGCGGACGCGCTTTTTCTCTTCAAACGGAGGATTTTATGACATTAACAGAGCTAAACCGATACTTCAATTCTTTTCTTCACAAGGAAGATTATGACTCAGACATTTCGTTAAACGGAATTCAAATTTCAAATTCTGAACCAGACGAAAAGCAGATTAAAAAAGTCGCCTTTGCCGTCGATGCCTGCGAAGCGACTGCAAAAAAAGCCTCGGAATGCGGAGCGGATGTACTTTTCGTTCATCACGGGCTTTTCTGGGGTCATTGCGAAACCATCACCGGAAATCACTACAAGCGTGTTGCGGCCTTCATAAAAAACGATTTGGCTTTAATCGCATATCATATTCCCCTTGACGCAAACGAATTCGTCGGGAACAATTTCGGAATCGCCCGCCGGCTTAATCTTGAAAAAGTGCGTCCATTCGGAAAATGGCGAGGAATGACGCTCGGAGCAAGCGGCGAGCTTCCAACTGAATGTACAATCGAAGAGCTTACGGAAAAGCTTTTTCCAAACGGCGAAAAGCCAAGTCACATTTTTCCCTTCGGAAAAAAAATGATTAAAAAGGTCGCCGTCATTTCAGGCGGGGCGGGGGAAGATTTTAGTCAGGCTGTAAAAATCGGGGCGGATGCCTACATTACGGGCGAAGTCAGCCACGAGGACTACCACGGAATCGAAGAAGCGGGAATAAATGTTATTGCGGGCGGTCACTACAACACGGAGACTGTCGGAGTTCAGTTAGTTCAAAAAAGGCTCGAAGAAGATAAAGGAATCGAAACTGTCTTTATCGACATTCCTACGGGTTTATAGTACAATAACAGAACTATGTCTGACGCAACTATCGAAGTTCAATTTAAGCCAAAATATTTTACGGCAAAAAAACTCGTGCCTCTTATTCTCGCCCTTCTCGTAATCCTTCTGGATCAAATTACAAAAATCTGGGTTACGCACAACATTCCACTTTACGAGGCGGGAGCATCTTTTTTTGGCGGATTTTTAAGAATCATTCATGTAAACAACCCTGGAATCGCTTTTTCTATCGGACACGGCTGGAGTCTTACAGTCCGAAGCATTCTTTTCAGGGCAGTTCCTCTTATCGTCCTTATTATCGTGCTTGGCGTTTATATGCGGAATGACGATTTCACCTGCCTTCAGCGCTACGCTATCAGCGGAATCGCAGGCGGTGGCTTCGGCAACCTTATCGACAGGTTTTTCCGCTCTGAGGGTGTCGTTGACTTTATCGATGTCAAATGGTTTGGAATCACAAATTCTCCATTCAAATTCCTGCGCTGGGAACGCTGGCCCACCTTCAATGTTGCGGACAGTGCCGTCGTTGTTTGCGGCCTTCTGCTCATCATCTCATTCATAATCGCAATGAAAAAATCTAAAACAGCAGGTGAAGACTAATGACCAAAAAAGAACGCACTTTTATTTTTAATCTTTGCGTAATCCTCTTCAATATCATCATCGGTCTTTTCGTTGAAGGAATTCTTTTAATTTCACTTTTATTCTTCTTTGCAGAAAATCCAAATGCCGGAGAGTCGGTTTTCGGTCAAATTGCTCTTCCAATTCTTCTTTTAATCGGTTTAATCGCCGCAATGTCTATTTCGGTTCACGCAGTCGGCTGGGCTATCAGAAAATTTCATCTTGAAGATAAGCTCGACCCAAAAGTTGTCAGCCGTTATCAAAAAAAATTGCAATAGGATTTTTATATGAAAGGCAGTCAGGTTTCAATTCAGGGTGTTCACAAGCAGTTCGGGGATTTTGTCGCTCTCGACAACATTGATTTTACAATTAAGCCAGGCGAATTTTTCACTCTTTTAGGGCCTTCTGGCTGCGGAAAAACTACACTTCTGCGAATTTTAGCAGGCTTTGAATTTCCAGACGAAGGAAACATTCTTTTTGACGAAACGGATGTCACCGAATTGCCGCCAAACAAAAGGCACTCAAACACCGTTTTTCAAAATTACGCACTTTTTCCACACTTGAGCGTTTATGAGAATGTCGCTTTTTCTTTAAGACTTCAGAAGGTTGACAAAAAAACGATAGACGAAAAGGTCCGGCAATATGTTCACTTAGTTGAACTTGACGAGCATATTTTTAAAAAACCAAATCAGCTTTCTGGCGGTCAGAGGCAGCGAGTCGCAATTGCACGGGCTTTGATTAACGAGCCGAAGGTTCTTCTTTTGGACGAGCCTCTTTCTGCCCTGGACGCAAAACTTCGCTCGAATCTTCTGGTTGAGCTTGACCGCCTTCACGACAAAATCGGAGTCACCTTTATTTTTGTCACTCACGACCAAAGCGAAGCCCTTGCCGTCTCCGACAGGATTGCCGTTATGAATCACGGTCATGTCCTTCAGGTCGGAACTCCTTACGAAATCTATGAAAGCCCTGCGACTCAGTTTGTCGCACAGTTTATTGGCGAGACAAATCTTTTTGAGGCAACCGTCGTAAAGTGCGAAAGCTACAAGGTCGAAGGTAAGGCCGACATTGAACACATGGTAACTCTTAATGTTCCGTCGCTTGGTATGCAGGCACAGCTTAAGGGCGACACTCAGGCCACAAAAGAAGAAGACAAAAATATTCTCGTAACGGATTATGAGCATACGGACGAAGGCCAAAAGGTCGCTTTCACCGTCCGCCCCGAAAAAATCAGAATCACTCTTGAAGAGCCGAATGTAAACGGACGAAAGGACATCAATGTTTTTAAAGGCCTTGTGGAAGAGCCAGTCTACACAGGATTCCAGTCAAAATTCTATGTAAAGCTAGAAAAAACCGGAACAATTGTAAAGGTTTTCAAGCAGCACCAGAATTATCTTGACGACGGCCCCGAAATTCAGTGGAAAGACACGGTTTACATTTCCTGGTCAGCCGAAGACGGATATATCGTCGAGGATATTGAAAAATAAAAGCCATATTAAGCAAACAGATTACCGTTTGTCAGCAGGTTATTTTCAGCCATTAGCATAAAAACACACCCCGCAGCACAGGCAGTCTGCCTGCAAATGCGGGGAAAGGTTCCGGCTTTATCTGCCACCGCATTTACTTTAGCCCATGGTCACACGCTACTAGACGGATATAAAGTTGTTATTGACAAGTAATAATTTTTCAAGTTAAAATAATTTTATTGGGAATCCATGGCACAGGGTGGCTAGCCTCTCATTCTTAACAATGGGAGGACTGCGCTGATATGACAAAGTACGAAAAAGCTATGCTTTGCATTGCGATTATCGAACTGCTTATAGATGCGCTCGCTCTCTTCAAGTTATTCTTGTAAGGGCAAAAAGAAAGCCTACCCATAAAAGTGTAGCGAACTTCGGATAGGCTTTTCACAAAAGCTTAGAGAGGCAAGCCACAGTGCTGTGAATTCCCTCTATATTTTTAAATATATCACAAATCCTCAAAAAGTCAATAAACAAAAATCCCCGCACCACAGGCAGTCTGCCTGAGATGACGGGGGGGGGATGTGCCGTACACGGTTCCCGCACGGCTGGGAGTCTGCGTAACAAAAAGGTTAGCCTAATGATACGCAGATAAATTTGGGGTTAGTAGACAGTTTTTACGACGATTTTAGAGAAATAGAAGTTTGATGCACCAAATACAAGCCGAAGATTACCAGATTCTCCACTGTACTTAAAAATCATTTTATTTGCTTCTAAATCATCATCTGATTTCAAGTCAAGCCCACTTGTTGCCTCAGCACTTGCAACCGCCGTTTCTGAAACTGTTCCACCCGTCACAGTATACATATTCACAGTTGGTGCGGCATTCTTTGTATAAGACTGGTAGAGATACACAATTGCATCGCCATTTACAGGAATCTGTACATAGTCAGTTGTGGTCTTTGTTTGAGCACCATAACCGCTGTTGTACCCCATCGTGCTTATTGTCGCTAATGCTTCCGAATCTTCCGAAGAAGCAAAAGATGTTACACCTGAACGGTCTGTTCCCTTAAAGTCATAAGTATTTGTTGCAAGATATTTTACGACGATTTTAGAGAAATAGAAGTTTGATGCACCAAATACAAGTCGAAGATTTGTTGCACTTCCAGTGTATACAAATGCCATTTTGTTTGCTTCTAAATCATCATCTGATTTCAAGTCAAGCCCACTTGTTGCCTCAGCACTTGCAACCGCCGTTTCTGAAACTGTTCCACCCGTCACAGTATACATATTCACAGTTGGTGCGGCATTCTTTGTATAAGACTGGTAGAGATACACAATTGCATCGCCATTTACAGGAATCTGTACATAGTCAGTTGTGGTCTTTGTTTGAGCACCATAACCGCTGTTGTACCCCATCGTGCTTATTGTCGCTAATGCTTCCGAATCTTCCGAAGAAGCAAAAGATGTTACACCTGAACGGTCTGTTCCCTTAAAGTCATAAGTATTTGTTGTAATCAAAGTAGAATCATCAACGACAGTTACAGTACAAGAGCCACTAACTGTAGATGTTTGAATACTTGTCGCTACAATCTCAACGGTACCAGCAGCAACACCCGTTACAACGCCATTTTCAACAGTAGCAATCGAACTATCCTTTGATTCCCAAGTAACACTATCATCGCTTGAAAGATATTTTTTTGCAACTGTATAAGTAAGTTCTGTTGTCTTACCTATCTTTACAGACGCATCTTGAACAGAAATAGAGTCAACACCATCCACTTCATCAGTCCATGGTTTTACAGTAAGAGTTGCAATATAACAGTCTCCGCTTACACTTGTAAGAGTAAGAGTTGTTGCTTCACCCTTGTAAATAAATTCTTTTGTTGTAGAATCACTGCCAGTTTTCATTGGCATATTTGCAACTACAGTATTACCTTCTTCATCCGTAACATTCATTACACCAGAAGCTGCATTGTAACCTGTAAATCCAACTACAACGTCACCGGCAACTTTTATAGAAATTGTTGCGCCAACCTTGCTTGTGTTTACAATACCATAAGTTGTACCATGCACCTTCCATTTATCGTTCCAAGATACAAATGTATCTGGAGATGTACCTTCTTCACCAGCGGTCAAAGAAACATAATCCTCTGCTGCTGTATTAGCAAAGTTATAGCTATATGTTGTTCCAACAACAGGTTTAAGCTCTTCTTCTGTAATTGTAACAGTTACAGTGTCGCTCTTTGTTGTGTCAAACTTGCTTGTCGCTGTGATTGTAACTTCACCTGCTTTTACGCCTGTTACAGTTCCGTCTTCGGCTACTGTGGCTGTTGTTTCGTCACCTGAAGACCAGGTAACTTCCGGGCTTGCCATGTATGTAGCTTCTACGACTGCAGTAAACTTAACCGGGGCAGCTGTAGAAACAGTTTCTGCACCGTTGATTTTTACGCTTGTAACTTCTGCTTTTTCTGTGGTGAGTTCCTTAACATTAATCTTTCCGATGTAAGATGTAGAGCCGCTGAATGCAACTGTCAATGTGTCTTCGCCGCTTTCTGTGTAGAGGAATGAGAACGGAGTCTTGTCTGTTGCAACCTTAGTTGAGCCGCTGGCAATTACATCGCCAGAACTGTTCGTAACAGTTATTGTACCGCCACTGTAAGTTGAACTTACCATGCTGATTACAGACGGTCCGCCTACCTTAATTGTAATTGTTGCACCTGTTGTACCAAGAATCTGGAGACCATATCCATCTGAGTGGTATGTTACATTGTGCCAAGAAACCATACCGTCAGCAGATGAACCGTCAGCGATTGCTGTTCCCTGAGATGTTTTTTCAGCAGCAGTAGCGTAATCAATGATGTTATAGTCACCGTCTGCACCTGGGAATGCTACAGGAGTTCCTTCAATTGTGTAGTAAATCTTAACATTACCAAGTACGCCTTGAATAGATTTGCTAACTGATTTTCCTTCGGTAGAAGCAATTGCAATACGAATTGTTGCAGTTGAACCACTTGAAACTGGGATTGAACCAATGTCTGCTTTCGAGAAAACCATAGATTTGCTGTCTGCAACAACTTCTGCTACTTGTTTAAAGTCTGCATCGCCAATTTTTACATAAACAATTCCGCGCTCGTTGCTTGTCGCAGAACAATAAGCAGTAGCAGTAACTGCATCGAGAGTAATATCACCAGCAGCCCTAATTACAAAGTCGCCCCAAGCAAAAGCAGAGCCTGGCTCAGAAGAGTTATCTACTGCATCTGAAGAAGCAAATGGCCATCCACCGTTTCCAACAGCAATTTCTGAGCTAGCCTCTTCAACAGAAACGCCACCGTAGAATCCGTAAGAAACCGGGTTTGCTACGATTGTTGCATCACGGTGAGCAATGCTTGCTGCCTTTGTATAAGAAAGGTCTGTAGAAAGATAAGAAGCGTAATAAACTTCGTTTACAGTAATTTCGATAGAAGTAGAAACAGATGGAGTTTTTGTCGATGTTGCTGTAATTGTAGCCGTTCCCACACCAAAGCCTGTTACAGTTGCGCTAAGTCCGTTTCCAAGAGCACCGCTTCCTGTTACGCGAAGAACATTAGTATCACTAGATGTCCATGTAATTGACTGGTCTGTTGTGTCAGAAGGAGTAAATGTTGCAGTTAAGGTTATGTTGTCATCTTTATCAATTTCGAAAGCTTCTGTTTTGTCAAAAACAAGACCTTCAGCTTCAATAACTGCAGGAATAACTTCGATTCTCGCAACACCGCTCATTGTTCCGTGTGTTGCCGTTACAATTACTTCACCAGTCTGATTTTCGTTTGCCGTAACAGTAGCACTGTCTACACTTGCGAGAGTCTCACTGTTTACAGAAAGCGTTACATCGCTGACAGTTTTTCCAGCATAGTTCGTGAAAGTAAAAGTCTGTGAAGCCTCCCCTTCCAGGTATGGAACATAAGTTGGCTCTACAAAAATCATTGATTTAGAAGCATCTTCTGTAGCTTCAAATTCTGTTTCATAGTCACTCAAATCCCATTGCTTAGCAGCTGCACAGTAAATGCGGTTGGTTGCATCCCATTTACGGTTCAAAATTGCATTTCGTCCACCAAACTCGCGTTTTGCTACATATTCGTTAAGACCGTATGCACCGTCTACACGACCGCTTGTTGGAATTTCGGTTCCGTCAGTGTAAGTATTTCCATAGTCTTTGTAACCAATAGAACAGACTTCTTCAATATCTTCATCATATTGAGTAGCACCTTCGTACCAAAGCTTTGAATCGATTGTATTGAATTTATTGAACACAACTGTCGCAGTCGTGTCACTTCCAGAGTTACGGCCATAGTAAGCTGTAACACCATTGTCGACAGTTACATTACAATTAAAGAGTACAAGACCTTTGTTAGGGTCATTTGCCTTTGGCGTACGGCTTGCAAAAATGTAAGATGTATGTGTTTTTGCAGCACTGTCATACAAACAACGAATTTCACATTCTTCAAAAAGAACTGTATCAGGATAACCCCAAATAAAGTCAGTATCACCTTCGATGTAACATTTATAGAACCATCCTCTACCGCCATTATTTCCGATAAGGAGTGTGTCCTGGTGTGATTTGAAAGAGCTGTCGTAAGCTACGAGATAACCGGTTGCATCATAATACAAGGTTTCTGCCTGAGTTCCACTTGTTCCAACATCCGCACGGTCAATCGTATTTGCAAAAGTGAGATGCTTAACAGTAAGATTTCCTCCTTCCCAAAGGAATGAAGCTCTCTGACGAGTTGATGGAGACCACAAGTTAAGGTTTGCCCAGTAAACTACAGTATTTGCACCAAGTTCACCATCGGTTTCGTCTGCACCAACCATTGTAAGGTTTACATCTGCATTAGAAAAAGTGAGGCGTTCATTGTAGTAACCGGCATCAATGTTAAGAGTGTAGTCACCGCTAGATGCAGTCTGCAGATATGTCAAAGCTCCCTGAATTGTCGAGAAATTTTTGTCGCTACCAACAGTGATTGTTGTTCCAGAAATTGATGGAGCAGAACGAGTCGTAAATTTAAATGTTGTAGAATCAGAAATTCCAGCAAAAGGAGAGCCCTCCACTTTACCACTTAAAATACCTTTATCAATATTTACATAGTAAGTAGTTGAAGCATCAAGAGCCGTATGAGGCTTAATTACGACAACATTTCCATTGACAGAAATAAGCTGCTCCATAACAGCCACTGTTGTATATGAAGTACTTTTAGAAGCAACTTCTATTGTTTCATTAGAAGCATAGATTGTATCAACCAGAGTTCCATCAGAAGTATAAATCCTTACGGACTTGTTATTTTCCTCTGTTGGGGTAACACCAGAAATAGTAGCTACAGTCGTAGTTTGAATAGTTACATCTCTAGCAACAGAAACCGAACGATTTACTGTCGGAGTTGTATCAAATTTTATGTACAAAGAGGCGTCTTCGTATGCCTCTGTCAAAGTACCTGCAGAAAGTGAATAGGTCTCCTTCACGTCCAAAGCGGGAACATCAATTCCGCTAGGGTCATTCTTTACTGTTTCATCTTTTTTGTCATTGCTTCCCCCATCATTCGAGCACCCCATCGCCCCGAACGCAAGGAAAGCCGAAGCGAGAATAGCAAGGCTTTTCGCTCCCACTTTTAACCATTTTTGAATTTTCATAAAAAATCCTCCATTTTTTAATGAGTCGTCCGACGGACGACATTTTTCTATACTAAATTTAGACCCTAGTGAAAATTTTACATATACAAAATATTATTATTAAAATACAAATTATTTCTACAAATTCAATAAAATTTTGCTATTTTCAGACATTAGGGCAGATTTTATACAATTTATCATTTAATATTTATAAAATATCGCCATTTAAAACACAAAATACCAGAGTTATTAGAGATTTAAAGAAAAAATTAAGCATATTTTATAGATAGCCATAATTTTTTCTAACAGAGAAGTTAAGAAATGTCTTAGGCCATTCTTCTTTAACTTTTTACTTTTAGCGTTATTATAAAAGCACAGAAAACTTATCGGAGTAATCGCATTTAAAGGAGTGTATTTTGGCAATAGAAGTCTTTAATAGGCGTGAAATCAAATACTTAATGAACGATGACGACAAGGCGGCCCTGCTTTCAATTATCGCTCAATATATGGACAGCGACTCTTTTAACAAGGACGGAAAAACCTATTCAATCGCAAATCTCTACTTAGACACCGAAAGCGACGAGCTAATCCGAAAATCTCTCGAAAAGCCAAAGTTCAAAGAGAAAATCAGATTGAGAAGCTACGGACAAGTCGCCATTACCGGCAAAGTTTTTCTCGAAAGCAAAAAAAAATACAACGGCGTGGTAAACAAGCGGCGGACGAATTTCATTTTGCAGGATGCTTACAAATATTTTGAAACCGGCGAAATTCCCGAAAAGCCAATTCAGGAAAACGGAAAGCCTCTCAAAATGAATATGCAGGTCATGCGCGAAATCGACTACATAATGCATTTCTACCGCCTAAAGCCTAAAGTTTTCATTTCCTACGACCGCTGGGCTTTCTTCGAAAAAAACAACTCGGATTTCCGTCTTACAATTGACACGAATATCCAGACAAGGCGAACAGATTTAAGGCTCGACTCCCCCGCTTATGGTGAGCAGCTCTTAAAGCCGGGGCAATGGCTAATGGAAGCAAAAGCGTTCAAGGCCTTTCCCCTGTGGTTCACACACTTTCTGTCAGAGCGCCGTCTTTTCCAGACTTCCTTCTCGAAATACGGCACAGAATATAAGATGCACACATTATAAGGAGACAAAACTATGGACATTTTAAGCGGATTTATGATTAACGACGAGGTTAAGGGCATTCTCTTCAGTATGCTTATGGGTCTCATTGCGGGCTGTGGAATCGCTGGCGGCTATGTGCTTGCGAACAAGGGCAAAAAATATTCCAAAAACTTCGTGATTACAGTTCTTCTTCTGCCAGTGATTATGACGATTATCATTCCTTTCATTGCGACGGACTTAAAAAAGACCCTTTCCCTTGCCGGCGTTTTTGCTCTCGTTCGTTTCCGAAGCATTCCGGGCGACTCAAAGGACATTCTCTACACATTCTTTGCGGCGGCTGCCGGTCTTGTAATCGGACTCGGAAGCTATTTTGTCGGCTTTGTAATGGTAATCGTGGTGAGCGTTCTTTTCGTTTTCATCTCAAAAAACTGGAAAGTCGAGAACAAACAGATTCTTAAAATCACGATTCCAGAGGATATGAACTACAAGGATGTCTTTGACGACCTTTTTCAGAAATATCTCGTAAAATGGGGAGTCAAAAATGTCAAAACCAGCAACATGGGAACATTGTTCACGATTTCATATTGGGTTCAGCCGAAAAACGACTGCGACACAAAAGCCTTTATCGATGAGCTTCGCACAAGGAACGGCAACCTGAATATTATTCTTGAAAACCCTGACGACCAGTTGGTTCCTGTTCTGTAACTACCGGGCTTTGACCCGACAGGCTATATTCATTATATTTACAATATGAATATTTTTTCGATTTTAGCGTCAGTAGTTTCGATTTATACAATTCTTTGCTTCGTGCGTGTTATGCTCACTTGGTTTCCTGGAGCCGAATATTCAAAATTCGGCCAAGTTTTAAGCCAGATGTGCGACCCGTACTTAAACCTTTTCCGCCGTTTCAGATTTCTTCGCTTTTCTTCATTCGATTTTACGCCCGCAATCGCCCTTTGTGTCTTAATGGCTCTTCAGGCATTTTTGCAAAGTCTTGCAACGGGAAGCGGCTTTAGGCTCAGCAATATTCTCGCAATGCTCGTTATGCTCGCAGGAAACATTCTTACTTCAATTCTGTCGTTTTTAGTGCTCATTTTCGTCGTCAGATTAATCGCATATCTTATTGTCGGAGACGGAAATTCTTCTTACACAATCTGGACTGCCGTGGACCGCACGATTTCCCCGCTTATTTTCAGAATTGCGGGCATCTTCTTTAAAAACCAGTCGATTTCCTTCGTAAAGGCATTGATTGTGTCAATCATAACGACTTTGGTTTTCTCCGTTTTGATTTCATACGCCGTCAGAACGCTGGGAACGCTCATTTCCATGATTCCCTTTTAATGTCCGTGTTTTTTTAGCAAATTATCTGGACTCCGGCACTTGCGCCGATTCTGCTGGCTCCGGCTTTAATCATTGCGCAGGCTTCTTCCCAGTTGTGAACGCCACCGCTTGCTTTTACGCCGAGCCTTGAGCCTACGCTTTTTCGCATTAATTCTACGGCGTGGACTGTCGCTCCGTTTGGCAAAAGCTTTCCTTCCTTGTCTTTTAAAATTGCAAAGCCTGTGGAAGTCTTTACGAAATCCGCGCCTGCTTTTTCGGCACAATCACAGCATTTTACGATTTCGTCGTCAGTAAGATAACAGGTTTCAAGGATTACTTTCAGCGTGATTTTTGGGTCTCCGGGTACAACTACATCGTTGATTGCACAGCGGACAGCATAAATATCTTCAAAAACATCTTCCCACTCGCCGTCTTTTACGAGAGCAAGATTTATGACCATATCGATTTCGCGCGCACCTTCGTCAACAAGAAGACCGGCCTCACTCGCTTTGTCGTCGATTGAAACGGCACCCAAAGGAAAGCCAACAACAGTGCAAACTTTTACATCTGAATTTTCAAGAAGGGATGCAGCCAGAGGAACATAAAAAGGATTTACGCAAACCGAAGCAAATCCGTATTTTTTTGCTTCATCACAAAGCTTTTCGATGTCTTTTTTTGTGGCACACGGACTCAAATTCGTGTGATCAATCATTTTTGCAACTAGCGCGATATTCTCAGCATTTTTTTCCATACCTAAAATATAGCACAGAAGCGAAATTAGGGCTACTTGATGTAGGCCATGACACCTTTCAGCTCTTCCTTGTTTAAGACCCGGACGATTTTGTTTTTTTCGTTGTCGGTCATGACTGTTTTTGGATTTCCCAGCTCATTTTTTTCATTTACTAGCTCGACAATCGGAAGCCTGGGATCTGCGGGATTGCTCTCTGAAACCTGACCGATTTTTCCGTTGGCAAGATAGACATAAGTTCCGATTGGGAAAAGAGAAACTGCCTGAACAAGAGCGCGAAGGACAATATCATCATACATTTTGTTTTTATTCGTAAGCATTTCGATTGTCGCTTCATAAAGAGAACGGGCTTCCTTGTAGGTTCTTGGAGAAGTAATTGCCTCATAACTGCAGGCGACCGCCAGAATCTTCCCGTATGCCGTGATTTTTGCACCAATAAGATGCCTGGGATATCCCTGTCCGTTTTCACGCTCGTGATGCTCAAAAACGCCAACCTTTATCGGAAGGGGAAAGCCAGCTTCTTCAAGAATCTTGTAACCGAGAACCGTATGTGTTGCCAGCAAATTGCGTGCCTGGGCAGAAAGAGGTTTGTCCGTAAGGTAAAGCTGTGGCGGAAGCTTAATCTGGCCTATTTCGTGAATCATTGCCGCAACGCCAAGCTCTACCATTTTTTCGTGAGGCATCTTTATCTGAATCGCAATTACAAGCGAATAAATTGCAACGCGAAGACAGTGGCTCGTCAAGAAATTTTTATCGAGTTTGTGCTCTGCGGACGGCTGAATTTTAAGCAAATACTTTTTATTATCTTTTATGAAATCAATAAGAAGTGTCGCGGCTTCTGAAATTGAGCCAATCTGCAATTCTTTATGGGTGACATATCGGGTGAAAACTTCCTGTATGTAATTCAAGAATTCATTGTAACCGCTGGTCACATTTTCCATCCGGTTTTTGTCAGGGAAATTTTTGATGTTGAGATTTATTTTTTCGATTGCTTCTTTAAGGATTTGGTTCGCAGTCTTTTCTTTTTCTGAATACTGATTGTTAAGCTCGTCCAAATCAATATCAACAGTTTCAAATTTCTGCACAACAGGAGCGGCCTTTGGCTTCAGTCTTTCTGGATCAACATCACAGAAAATTTCTTTAAAATTCCACTCCACGAGATGCTTTTTGAGCGTATTTGAGAAAGAAATATTACTGTCGAGAAGAACAAAATGCTTGTCGAGAACGACATTGCCCGGAAAACGCCTTCCGTCCGTTAATTCTGCTACCTTAAACGAAGTCATATAAAATCTCCGTTCATATTATCGGTAAAATTCTCCGAAATCTTGAATACCTTTAGTTTTTTCCTAATCTCTGATATTCTCTCTTTATGCGAAAAATTTTCCCTATTTTTGTATTGTTTGTTTCAGTTTGTTTTTTTTCCTGCTCAAAGCCAGGCGATTACACTGTCAGCCGCGCGATGAAGGAATATCAGAATCAGAATTACGAAGAAGCCCTGACGCTTTTTAAATCTGCACTGGAAGAAGAGTCAAATTACTCAAAGGATTTACTCTATAATTTCATCACCAGCCTTTATTTACAGCAGGAGGATTATGAAAACGCCGTCATTTATCAGGAAAAGCTCTGTGAAATAAATCCTCAGTATCGGAATTTAGTTTCCCTCGGAATGAACTATCATATTTTAAAGCAAGATGACAAAGCCATAAAAACCTATCAAAAAGCGATTGAGCAGAATCCAAAAAAGGGCGAGGCCTATGCAAGCCTCGGTGCCCTTTATCTTGGTCAAAATGATTATGAAAAGGCAAGGGAAAATCTAAAAAAAGCCGCAGAATTTGAGCCAAAAATCGCCCTTATCCACGCAAATCTGGCAGTAGCCTATGCCCATTCTGGCGAATCAGAAAAATCCGAAGAAGAATTCAAAATCGCCGAAGAGCTCAAATGCGAAAATTTAGACGAATTTAGAGAGTTTGCAAAGAAGTAAGAAAACAAGAAACATAGACTTCTCATGGTATGAAGGTATGGCAAGAACGCAACAGCGTTTTTAGCAATAAAAATTCAAAGAATCATTTCCAAAAGTTTCCTGCCACTTTAGACAAATATAAAAGAATTGGTCTTCAATAACTTCAATAATCTTATTAAGTTTATGTTCTGGAATTTGACTATTATTGTGTGAGACGACACAATGTCCAGCTTTTGTTAACCACAATTTTGTTGCATTTGGCGTTGGCTTACCTGTGCTTATATGCACATGAATTGGCTCGGTACCTTCGTCTGTCCAAAAATACACATAATAACTTCCAATACGGAGAACATTAGGCAATTTGTAGACCTCCGCACTTTGAATACTTTAGAATTGTGTGTGCGTTATGCTCCAAAAGCTTTGTGAAGAAAGCTATTTCTCCTTCGGAAAACCCATCATTGCTTAACCATTCATACGAGGGCAAAATTGCTCGCGCAGATTTAAATCCGCCACTTTCAAGAGGGCGCTCAAAATGAACTTCTACATAGTCACTTCCATCCTTATGGCGTAATTCAGAGTGAACAATCATCGTTTCGTCAGCCAATGTAATATACGGATACATCATTTTCTGCCCCCTACACGATTAAATATAGCATATAACCTGCTCGAAAACAACAAAAAGAGCGAAGGAACACTGTCATTGTCGGGAGTGGCAATGACAGGTATTTTCAAGTACTACTTCATCTGGGCAGTTTCGATGTAACCCTTTGAACCTTGCGTAATTGCATAGCCCAGAACAGGGTTCTTAGAGCCGTTGCCATACACCTTACCATCATTAGTTCCTGGGGCTGTTGTTCCTACATTAGAATTAGAAGAGTCTGGCGCATTGCCGTCTTTTGTAGACCAGTTTAGTTTTCCATCGCTGTCTTTCCAGACACCTACATTGATATGGTCAACAGAAACCTTGCTTGATGTCGGAACAATGCTGACTTCCCATGCTCCCGTGAACACTTCGTCGTCTGCGCTTTCGCGAAGCGATGAAGTCGCAATCGATTCTGTTCCTGCCCAATATGCAATTTTCGGACGGGCACAGCTTCCCGCATAGTAGCTGATGTAGGGCACAGGATTTCCGCTTGCATCCAGCGCAACATCGATGTTCAGTTCAGTTCCGATGATTCCGTAAGAGTCTACAATACATGTTTTTGCTCCGCTTGGATTCTTGAAGTCAGAAACATAGGCATACCACAAATCTCCGCTCAATCCATCGTAGGCAGCGACATGAACACCCTCATTTTTGTCAACAACGACTTTACAGTATTCACCGATGCCGTTACCAGCTCCAAAGATTGCGACAGGAGTACTCCATTTTGTGTATTTCTGAGCATACTGACCAACCTGAATAGAATTTGGAGTAAGGTTGTACGAATACAAAAGCTGGGAATTTTCCGCATCCCACCAGACAGCGACTATGGCATCATCGCTATCTCCACCTTCTGCTATTGCGGCGATGCTTACGTATTTTCCTGCGTAGACTGGAGCATCGCCTATAGTAGTGACGGCTGTTGTTACAGATGCACGTGTTCCAGCCGTAAGTTTATTATTAGTATCCCAATCATAAGGACGATACTCTTTATTCTTTGACTGTCCCGCAATTAATGAATTGTGAGCCAGTGTATACCAACCGCCTCTTTGTTCCACAGTCTGTTTTCCAAGCCACTCAGAAACATATTTATCTTCAGCCTCTATATACTTATAAGTTTGCTCAACATTATTTTCGTCTTTAGCCTTATAAGTACTTGACGGATCCCTGTCACTTCCTTCAACACAACCATAGAAGTCTCCAAAGAAGGCATTGGCACCTGCGTCTGCAGTTTCTTCATCGTGAGTATACTTATACCAGTTCTTTATCCTATTATCATTATCTACAAACTCTCCGTGCTTAAACCTTATTTCATCATTTATCTCGTCATAATATGCAAGATAAACCTTCGTTCCATCGGCTGCGTTGGCAGATTTTGCCACAGTTGCGATAGAAGGAGATCGGATCCTTTCCTTATTAAAAGTGCGAACTACATTATCATTACCAAAATAATCGGCCTGAGCAATATATTCGAGACGGTAATTATTTTTTCCATTGTTATAACCGTTTACGCCTGTATCTGCGGTTCCCCAGCGACTTGTCATGATTCTGAAGGTATCGGCTCTGTTATCTGCAATATCACCACCCGCGGCAGTTCCATAAGAATAACCAAAGGAGTCATAGGCAAGACCTACACTAGTCCAGAAGTCATAGCCTCCAATCCAAGTTTTGTAAGAGTTATCTTTACCATTAGGCATACTGTAATACAAGGTACTGTTTACAAAGGCAAAACCAATATCATGACTGCTTGGGTTTATAGCCATTACAGGCTGTGTAGCATAACCATCTTTTGGTTTTACTGCCTGTGGGGTAATCTGCCATACATCCAGCACCACATCATCGGTGAGCAAATTGTTGTTGTCGCCATTTGGCTGGCGGTTGTAGTAGTTGTCATAGACACTCTTGTCTCCGGTCGGGGTTTCTTTCAAATCTACGGTCTTATCGTACTCGCCCTTCGCGTCGTTGTCGTTCAGGTTGTTGAGTGCGGTGATTCCTTCCACGATAAGGTCGTATTTGCCGGAAGCAAGATTGGAGACAGCGAGAGTCGTATTGCCGTTCAGGTTGAAGCCTTCGAACGTGATTGTCTCGTCAGCCGCCACAGGGTAGTGTCCGCGGGCTGTTCGGTTGTAGACGCTAGGGTTGTTAGTCTTGAGTTTTGAAAGCGTGGTCGTAACGCCCGTGATGTACGGCACGACATCAACTTGATAATATTCATCTTTTGTTTGCTCTGAGGTTTTTCCTGCCAAATCTGTAACATAGACTGTAAATTTTGCATCTGCTGCCGCTACCGGGCTGATTTTTTCAGTGTCAAGACTTACAGTCCAGTAAACTTGGTGTCCGCCTTGACCAAAGTAAGTGCTGTCGCTGAAATAACCGTTTTCATCGCTTGTTCCTGAGACAATGCTGACTTCAAAACCGTCAGAAATCGCTGAATTTGAGACATTCCAGCTTTCATTTTCAGCATCATAAGTTGCAAGTGTCTGCCTGTTTCCAGAGTCGAAGCCGGTAAAACTGAATTCAATCTTCTGTAAAGCCGTGTTGTCGTAGGCCGTTCCCGTGAATGTGATTTTGCCAGAAACTTTGGGGTCAAGGTCATATTCGCCACTTGTCGCCGTGAATTTGTCGTCTGGCAAATCTGATTCAAGCTCAATATGTCCGTTTGCCGTTGAGTTTTCATAGAGGGAATTTTTGTCTGAGCCTGCCCAATAGAAGGGATTTACTTTCGCATTTGGCACAACATCATCGGTTAAATCAACATAAAAATCGCTCACATAAAGGACACAGTTCTGGCTGTCTATTCCCTGAGTTGTCTCGTCAGTTGCATCCCAGAAAGTGAAGGAAGCGCCCATCGTTTTGTTTTCGTTCGTTCCGTCATCAACAGAGCCGCTTGCAAGAGTAAATCCATAAAGAGCTGTCGAATTTTCGGCGTTGTTGTAGGTTACGCTATTAAGCCGGTTTGTGATTACACCGCTGCCGAAAGTTGCACTCGTTCCGCTCGTTCCGTTTTCTGTCGTAACAGCCGTTGTGTCGCTTGCCCCTTTTTTATAAACCATCTCGACAGATGTATTTCCGCCGACAATTTCTGCCGCAACAGCGAGTTTGTTCTTGATTTTAAATCCGCCTGTCGTAATTGCCTGCTTTTCTTTCACACCAGAAGTCGTAACTCCGATTGAGCCTGCCGCATTGTAGACATCGAACGCTTCGAATTCGTTTGAAGCCCATTTGCCGTTTGAGTTTAAATCTGTACCGAGATAAACCTTTGCGAGCCGAGGAGCATTGTTCACGATTTTGACATTTCGTTCAGTCTTGCTTACATTTCCCGCCTTATCAAAGGCAAGAATTACGACTTTTGCAGGCCCGTCAGGAATATTTGTCGTGTGCATTGTCGCAGTCCATGTAAATCCTACAGCTTTTGAGCCTTCGATTGTCTCTGGCATTCCATCGTCTTCTGTCGTCGTTGAGAATTCAAAGTCTTTTCCTGTAGATTCTGTGACACTTTCGGTGCCTGTGTTGTCAACAGACTGGGCATAAGGGAAGAAGGCCTGTGCTGAATTGCTTTCAGGGATTGCCACATCGCTGGTAAATGTGACTGTCGTTCCAGAAATTCCAGTGATTTTTCCAAAATCTCCGCCGATATAAATCAATCCTCCCTTACGGATGTGCTGGTTTCCCGCCGTATTTTCTGAGATTTCTGAATGTGTAAATGTGTAAGTGCCGTCAGTCGAAGTTGCGGCTGTGCTTCCGCCAGTCAGCTGTTTTCCGTAAAGCTTTAAAGAGTCATCGTCATTTACAGAAATAGTCGTAAGTCCGTCAGTAGAAATTACGGATTTTGCATCGCTCTGGCTTGAAGTTACGAATGAATCAAGAATTGAAGGAGTCGTGTAATTTACGCCAGGAGATTTTTCGCCGTCACGAACATAATAGAACAGAACCTTGTCAAAGCCTGAGCCTGCTTCGCTCACCTTTCCGCCTAAAGTAAAGATGTAGTTTGAGTCAGAAATTTCTGCGTTATCAGCGAGAAGATTTGAGTTGTCCGTCGCAAGTGAAGAGCCTTTGAAAAGCGAATCAAGTTCCGGAGCCGTATTGTCAATGTAGAATGTGTAGGTCATCGTGCTTGAGTGTCCCGATTCGTCTTCTACATAAACCGTGTAGCTTACCGAAGATGTATTCATCGCAGTCGTGTCAACCGGAATGTAAAGGGTCTTGATTTTATATCCCGCGTTAACCCCTTTTCCGTCATCTACAACAGTAGAATCATAATCGCATGGCGCAGAACCTTGCTTTACAGTAATAGAGTTTTCATTAATCGTGTCGTTATCTTTTAATGTTACAATAAGATACCATTTTCCACGAAGATACATTTCGGCTATGTAGTCTTTCTCAACCTTTACATTTTCGTCCGAAGCCGCAGAATAATTTGTGTACTGCCGCATTGCCGCACTCTGGCTCGGAGCGCCTGTATCAACATGAATGTAAACCGGGTCAATAGTTGCGTCAGTCCAAAGTCCCATTTTTCCGTCGGCGTTGATTGCGCACGCACGGATTGCGATATTGTTCGTATCGCCTATTGATGAAGGGTCGAGATTTCCTTTTGTGTTCAAAGATACATTCCATGTAGAAGTTTTCGTTGTTACAGGAATTCCCCACCAATCAGAAGAAAGATAGGTCGTAGTTGAATATGTCGTGTCTCCGACAGTTAGGGTGTATTTCGGATTATCGGCGGTTCCTGCGTTTACAGGAGTGACTGCCCCGCCCAAAGTCGCAATTTCATCGGCAAAATTAGTAGAATAATTGCTCCAGTCCACAGTTGCGCTTCCGTCAGTGTATGTGACTTTTCCGAGCTGGATGAAAACCTGTCCGACAGTTGTTGTTCCGGAAGGAATTTCAACCGTTCCGCTTGCGCGAATTACGCCGGAAAGAGTAATGTATTTATTGTCCGCGAATTTTGTCTCATCTGTCTTTTCGTCATAATCGCTAGCCGTCGGATAGCTCAAAGCTGTTACAGGACGGTCTGCATCAGGGTTATGAGTGATATAATAATCCCGCTTAATGTGGACATTACCCAGCTTATCAGTAGTTTTAAAGAAAATAGGAATCTTGTAGATTTTTGTAGTTTCGTTCAATTCAACGGCATAATTATCCTTATTGTCATACTGAGACAAATCGTTAGTAGAACCAGCGGTAAACTGGAAATTAAATACAGAGACGGTTTTCGTGTTGTTTGAATCACTCCAGTCAGAAAGAGCAATAAGCTCTTCGTCAGATTTATATCCGCTTTCCCCTTCCTTAGTTCCGCCAAAGCCTTTCTTTGGAACCATCCATTCAATGGACTCAATTCCGCTTCCCATATCGCTTGCCGTTCCCACAATGTTTACGGTTCCGGTAACTTCGTCAGTTTCACCAGGACTTGTAATCGTAATCGTGTCAGGGCCTGTGTTGTCAACCGTAAATTGCTTGGTTTCACTCGTCTTATTTCCAGCCAAATCTGTTACGCTAAAGGTTACGCTCACAGTTCCAGTCTCAACCGAAGAAACATCAAGAACTCCGCTCGTGTAATATGTGTATGTGACGGCATCATCTCCGCTTCCGACAGTAAGAGTTTGAGCAGTTGCTGTCAAAATAAGGCTTTCTTCGCTCGTAGTTCCGTCAGAAGAAACCTGCTTGAAATCCTTTGTCACATTTTCTTCGTTTGAGTCCGTAACAGAAAGGTTTACTTTGCTTAAGTTCGCATCAAAAACAGGGACAAAAATATTAATGTATTTAGAATTTCCGCCCGCATTTCTTGAAATACCAAAAATCTTGTCGCTAGCCGTATTTTCGCTTGCAATCTGAGAGACAGTGTAAAGTCCGTCAGAATTTTGACCAATCGTAAGGCCAGGAGTGCCGATTTTTGGGAAAGCCGTATCAATCTGAATCGTAATCGGCGTGCTGTTGTCAAGTCCGTAATCGCCAGAAGCAATTTCGCTGTCCTTTGTTCCAGAGAACTTATAGTAAGGCCGGCTAAATACATCAGAAGAAGCCGTCGTAAATGTCGTTCCACCTGCATCTACAAGCTTGAAATACAGATTTTTCGTGCCCTCCTCGCTGAATTCCTTAGACCAGGTGCCGTTAGTAACATCTACCTTGTCAGAATCAGAGAAGTTTGTGCTTTCAGAAATATAGAACTCAGAAATTCCGTCGTCATCAGAAATAGTACCCTTTAATGTTTTGCTTCCGCTCCAATCGCTTGCCTTATCAATGCTTGTAATAAGCACAATTGGTCGGTCTGAGTTTCGGTCAACAGTGTAAGCAAAATATTTTGCGTTTCCTTCAGTAGCAGCATAAGAGTAAGTCCTTGTGAGCGTTGTTCCGTCATCGCCTAAAACTTCCGTGTAAATATTGCAGTTTCCAGCCTCGTCATAAACGACAGGAACAAGATAAATCTGCTTGCTCACGGTCGCCGTATCTTCACCAAAGACTTCATAAGAGTCGAAATCGCTAATGCTCCATGAGTAAATGCTTGAAGCCTCATTGATTTCTCCGACTTTGTTAAGTCCCTCTCCAATTTTTGTGCTGGCAGTCGGTTCTGTTTCGCACCAGTAAAGCTCAAGTTTTTCAGGAGTTGCTCCAATATTTGTCGCGGGAACAGTTCCAGAGACAGAAATCTTGTTGTTTATTATGCTTCCCACTGACGGACTTGTCATTTTTACGGTTGGAGATTCTTTATCAATCTGCAATGTAAAGATTGTAAGAGAACTTGCATTTCCTGCCACATCAGTGACAGAAGCGTTCACATTATAAGTATTTCCGGAAATAAGCTTTGAAAGAAGCCCGCTCGCTTCCAGAGTCGCTTCCCAAGTGTCTTTCGTGCCGTCTGCGTCAGTATCGCTCAAGATGGCAGAAATTGTGTTTCCGTTCAAAGTTACGCTTACTTCAGAAACGCCTGAATTGTTATCAGAAACCTTTCCGCCAATAGTCAGATTATTTACTCCGTTCGTGTAGTGGCTGCCAGTTTTTGTCGAAGACAGGGTAGGGCTTTCCGTATCTACATTTAAAGAGAAGCTTGAAAGAGATTTATTCCATGTAGTATTTTCCTCAAGGCCAGAATCGTTTATGCTGACTGCCTTTAGCGTGTCTATTCCGGCATTTCCCACATTATCCACCGCCACAAGAAGAAGATAATTATTTCCTGTGTTAAGCCCCGAAATTGTCGTTTTGAACGAAGAAGCAACCTCTGCAAATTTTTTGTTTCCTTCAGAATCTGTATAAGAAACTCGCTTTGTTTTGTCGTCATCGTCAATTGAAGGAGCAAAATATCCGCTCTTGTCTGTCGCATAGTTCTTTTCAAAATTAGAAATATCGCTTTCTGTCGGCTCAGCCTCAAAAACCTTGTAGTAAATCATTTTGACGCCAGAGCCGTCTTCAGTCCAGTCGCCTCGAATCGTTATCGTCTGACTGTTTCCCCAGGTTCCCGCAGCGTATTTTCCGCCGACATCCTTGTCAAGTTCAGAATCCAGTTCAGTAATTTCTGAGTTATAAGCAGTCAATTCACTAAGCTCGTTGTTGCTTTCGCCTACACGGAAGATTATATCCTTATTTTTCTTGTCATATTTATGCTTTCCGCTCGGTGCCGTCGTGTCAAATTCAATATTGTATTCTTTTGAAGTCGAATTTCCCGCACTGTCAGTTGCAATTACCGTCAAAATTGCGTCAATTCCGTCACGAGGGGCAAATGCGCTCAAATCAATTTTTTCTGCGCTCCATGAAATTTCAGACTTAATTCTTTCTTCGTCGCTTGAAGGAGCAGAAACAGCCTTTCCTTCCGAGTCAACGCCGTTAAAGACAAATGAAGTTGAATTCAAGGTATAGTTGTCCGTCGTCGTTCCCGTCAGAGTAAATTTCACATTGTTGTTGATATAAATCGTTGAATCTTTTGTGTAGCCCGTAGAAATAGCGACATTTGAGATTGTCGGAGAAATCGTATCAAGATAATAAGTCCTTGAGACAGAGGCTTTTGAGCCATTATTTGCCTCGAATTCAACAATCATCGTGTAAAGTCCGGAGCCAGTTGAAATCAGATTTGACATTTCTTCCGTCAAAGTCAGGGCAAAGTTCCAGTCATAAAGATATTGAGTCTCGTCACGCAAAGTGGCTGTAATAACTTTTGTGTCCGAAGCCGTTTTTTCAGAAGATGTCGTATCTGAAATCGTCACGGTGCAAGTCATTTGGGAATCGGTAAGCTCTGCCGATGTCGATGTCGTTCCTACAAAATTGATTTTTCCGGCAGAAACAACCTCGTTTTTAATTGCAGTCAAAGAAATAAGATTCTGATATTCCGCCTTATTTTCATTTCCGATTGTAATTACAGGAGCTGCCGTGTTAGATTTCGCAAAGAATCCGTAGCCGTCATTATCCGATGAAATAATCGACTGTCCGTCAATGTCCTTTCCCTCGATTGAGAATTCATAAATTTTTCCAAAGACAATTTCGGCGTTTGTAGCAGAAAGGCTTGTTGTTTTTTTGAGGGTGTCAGTGTTCTCGTCGCTTTCTGTCTTCGTATATCTATAGGTTGAAGGATCAGAAGAAAGTCGCGTGCGAGCCTCACTTTCCGAGACAGCATAATTTTCCATCAGATATTTAAGAGCCGTAGCCTCGTTCCAGGTCCAGAGAAGTTTTTTTTCTGAATCCCCGACCTTATTGTAGAAAATACTTACGGAAGAAGTTTCGATATTCGTCAGGTCAAGTCCCGGCACAATGGAGACATTTATTGTTGAGTCAGAATAATAATTGTAATATCCGTCGGTGTAGTTTTCGTCATCTTCAGAATTAAGATTTAAAGAAAGTCCGTTCACAGTGTAAGTCGGATTGTTTTTTGGATTCACCGAGAAGGTCAGATAAACGCTTCCATTTGAGGCATTCGTATTTGAAATGAAATCAGAAATACTTTCACAGTTTTCCGTGCTTACGCTTACACTTCGGCAAGCCTCCAGAATTTCTTCGATTTCTTCATTTTCAAGATAAGTCGAGTCCGTTTTGTTCAGATAATTTTTTAAGGAAGCGACAGAAAAATCAGGGAAGTCGGAATTTTTTGCGTTCACAAGATTCAACATCGCCGTAGTTCCACGATAGAACACAGATGTAGAATTTCCGCCCTCTTCGCTCGTCTGATTTTCAAAATCATTGTAGATTTTAGCCGCATCCGTTGCCGTAACAGAAAAATACAGCTGAGATGTCAGATTTTCATTGTTCGTACGATACGCAGAGATATTTTCCTCGCCAAAAAGTTTTTTGTAATTGACCCACTTTTTGTAATTATCGCTCGTTTCTAAAGGCTCTTCACCTTCATCATAATATTGAGCGATAACCAGAGGATTTGCGTTTGACATATCCGTAATTCCAGAAAATTCCGAGTCAAAAAGCTTTTCGCCGTCCTTGTCATAAAAACTTACGGTCAGTTTTGAAATTCCAGATGAACAGTTTTCAGAAAAAGTTCCTTCAAGCTGAACCGTTCGTCCGTAAGCGCGCGCTGTATTTGAGCCAATCGTCGTAGGTTTTGTAAGAACTAAGACAGGCGCCGAGTTGTCAATAACAAATGACCGCGAGGCTGTTCCCGATGTTTTTCCAGAACTGTCCAGCGCAACCGCCTGGATTTCATAGTTTCCGTCTGAAAATTGCCATCCGTTTGAAGAAGCATACTTTTCAGCATCATAAGAATCCAGATTTATTTTCCATGTACCTAAAGTATTGTTCGAGCCTTTTGCGGCTGTGATTTCAGCAAGAGCTGTGTAAACTGAGCTTTTCGTCTCGTCAGAATTGATTTTTAAAACTTCGATATTTATTTCTTTTATAGACTTATCATCTGACCATTTTCCGCCAAAAACGAATTCATCACGAATCGTAACCCCTGACGGCGGATAAGTTATATCAAGTACAGGATCCTCTGTATCAACGATTGATCCTAAGCCAGTGTCTTCACCACAAGAGAAAATAGAAAGTGAAAGAAGTAGTGTGAGATATACCCCCCCCCGTTTTAGCAGTGTATAATTCATAGTAAGCCTCCAATTTCCGACAAGTATTGGTCTTCTATTATCGGTAAATTTTAATGCAATTTTAAGGAAAATCAATATAGGGAACCTCTAAAAATTGCAATTTTTAGAGGTAACTTTGAAAGTGCGATGTTTTAATTAAGGTTTTGTGTCTTAATTGAAACTGCCTTTCATTTGTGATATAATCTTTTCGTTTTGCGAGAATGAATCCCGCGTAATTCCAAATTGGGGGCTTTTATGAAGGTCGTTGTTATCGGTGCTCAGTGGGGCGACGAAGGAAAAGGTAAGATTGTTGATTATTTGGCAGAAGACGCAAAATATGTCGTCCGATATGCTGGCGGACCAAACGCAGGTCACACAATCGTCGTAGATGGCAAGCAGTTCGCTCTTCATCAGGTTCCTTCTGGAATCCTTTATCCCAACAAATCAGTTTTCCTTGGCGCTGGCATGGTAATTGACCCAGAGGCACTTTTCAACGAGCTTCAGATGCTTAAAGACAACGGAATCAACTGGGAAGGCCGGGTTTTCATTTCTGACCGTGCCCACATCATCCTCCCAGGCTACCGCCAGATGGACAAAGACCGCGACGCAAGCCGCAAACGCCCAATCGGCACAACCGGCCGGGGAATCGGCATCGCATACTCAGAAAAGGCACACCGCGACGGTCTCCGCCTTGCAGATTTGGACTGGCCGGAGAAAATGGCAGAGTTTGACGGTGAAAATCTCGAATATCTCAACAAATACAAAGACAAGCTTATCGAAATGCGCGTCGATTTGACGGCAAAAATGTATGAGTACCGCAATGAGAACATCCTCTTTGAGGGCGCTCAGGGCGCAATGCTTGACATCGACTCAGGAACATATCCTTATGTTTCTTCAGGCGCTTCTTGCTCGGCAGGAGCTGCTACAGGCTGCGGAATCGGCCCTAAAGATTTGGATAAAATCCTGGGTGTTTTCAAAGCTTATCAGACACGAGTTGGAAACGGCCCAATGCCAACAGAATTCAACAACGAGAGTGAAGGCGAGCTTTGTGAGTATGTCCGCAAAACTGGCCGTGAATATGGCGTAACAACAGGTCGTGCCCGCCGTTGCGGTTATCTTGACCTGGTGGCTCTCCGCTATGCCTGCATCACAAACTCAATCGATTCACTTGTCCTTACCCACCTCGACATTTATGACACATTCGACGAAATCGAAGCCTGCGTTTCTTACGAAATCGACGGCAAAATCGTCACTGACTTCCCGGCAAGCGTTCCAGCAATGGAAAAGGCGAAACCTGTCCTCAAAAAGTTCAAGGGCTGGAAAAAGAGCCTCAAAGAGTGCCGTTCTTACGAAGAGCTTCCAAAAGAAGCCCGAGACTATGTAGAATTCATCGAAGACTACTGCAAAACCGAGGTCGGAATCATTTCAGTAGGCTACGAGCGCAACGAGACATTCATCCGTAATAACCCGTGGAGTAAATAAATTAAGAAAATTGACCGCACGGAAGCGGACGAAAGAACGCACCTCAAATCGGGGTGCGTTTTTTTTACGGGACGGCTAATTTTGTGAAAACAAATCCAATAAAGCCAGAGTGCTGCAAGATTTTAGGGCTGAAAAATCTTTGGTATTTCGTGTGACAAGAATCATTCCGTTTGCAATTGCCGTTGAAGCGATTTTTAAGTCTGAATCTGGCATAGGTGTGCCGTTTTGCTCAAGTCTGACTTTTAAATCGGTATATATCCACGCACAATTTGAGTCAAATGGCAGGATATCGAAATAGGCCTGAATCTGATTCAAAAGGAAATCTTCGAGCCTCTCTTTTCTGGAGCCGTTTGGCAAGCGTTTTACACCGTACAAAGATTCTGACCATGCGACAACAGGAATTGCAGAAATCTTTTGGTTTTGGATGACTTTTTGCACAAGCTCCTCGTTTGGCTTTGGTTTTGCGAGTTCAGAATAAATGTTCGTGTCGAGAAGGTAAATAGGCTTCATTTTTCCTTCCCCCCTGCCCATAGTTCAGAGAGACTTGAAATTTCGTCTGCACGAGGGTGATTTTCAATTTTACGTTCTGCTGTGAAAATCTTTTCTATTTCAGAATTTGAAAATTCCGAGTTTGAAAGAATTGAAAGGCTTTTACTGCGCCAAGCCATAAGACTTTCAGCAAAAGAAGAATTTTTATTGGCTTCGTTAAAAGCACTCACCGAAGCCAGAACAGCAACAGCCTTGCCATGCCGAGAAATCTGCACAGGCTCGCCATTTTCGACAAGATGAAGAAGATGAGTAAAACCGTTTTTTGCTTCTTTGACTGCCACGCTATTCATTAAGCCACCTCAGGGTGAGGATAGCATAAAGTAGCTACTTTGTCAAATTTGTAGCTATAAATTATATTAATCCATTGAATGAATGTTGTAATTGCTGGCTAATCCAGACTGTCTCGGTTGAAATGTATGTATTCTCAGGATTTTTGCTGAATGTAGTTGTGAAGGGATTTTTCATACTCATCTCCGCTTTATAGTTCTTTATAATTGTTATTTTTCTTTATAATTTTTTATAATTCTTTATAATTTTTTACAAGAAGAAACGAGCGTTAGAATAAAGGGAACCTCTAAAAATTGCAATTTTTAGAGATACCCAAATTTAGATAAAAAAAGCAGAAGCCGAGATGACTTCTGCTTTCAGGCAAGCTAATCTAGCAATTACTCTTCAACAACTTCGTCAGCTGAGTAAGTGTAATTGTATTTCCAAGCGCCAGAGGCTTTATATCCTTTATAAACATTTGCGTATACAGCACCCTGTCGCTGAGTTGCTTTTTTCGCAGTGTCATATCCGAGGGCATCAGCAGGAATTGTAGTTGTTGCCTTTTTTGTAGCAGCTGAAAGGGTGTCTTTTGTAACTGCACCGTCGTAGATGTCAACAACATATCCGCCTGTTGTTTCTGTGCCAGAAGTTTCCTCGTAAACATTGACAGTAACAATGATATTACCGTCAGCATCTGGTGTTGGGGTGAATGTATTTGTTGTATTCAAGTCAAGATATGGTGTTTCAACTGCCTTCTCGGTTTTACCATTTACCTCAACACCATCTTCACCAAAGTTTTTTGCCTGAATGTCATAGACATTGGTGTATCGTGAAACATAGTAAGCGACTTTACCTGAAGATGTGTTGCTGTAGTTGAAGCCAACGATACAGAAGTTACGAGGTTTTGAAGAAACCGAGCGGGCAACTTCTTCTGCAGAAGCTGAGGCATCTGTTGAATACAAATCCCAAATATAGCCCATTGCAGCACCTGGGAATGATGTGCCTTCCTTTTTCAATGTAATCTGGCAGAGAGCTCCACGATGATTGTTTTTTGTAGGCTTATAGCAACGATAATTATCTGTTCCGGTTGTGTTGTCATATACCAGAGTGTAATTGTTGTTTGAACCTGAAATGGCACCTTCTTCATCATCTGCTTCTTCATTTGCACAAGATACAAAAGATACTGCCATTGCCAATGCTGCCGCTACGCTGAACGCAGCCAATACTTTTTTAGAAAGTTTCATAATAAAAACCCCTCGTTTAAATGTACTAATTTTTCAGCTAAGCATACGCGAAGCTGGAAGCCTGCTAACCTTAGCAACACTTCAAGGTAATTTTAACGCAACAGATAAGAAAAATCTAGAAAATTTCTGATTTTTTGGAATATTTTTTAAGCGTTTTTGAAGAAAAAAGCCTGGCTTAACAAAATCAACGAAAGACACAAAAAAAACCGCCACGGAATGTGACGGTTTGAAGTGATTTTGAACAGGTTTTGTTTACAAAATAGCATCCAAAACTTTTACAACATCTACATCGTACATATCTGGTTTTGAAAGAAGCTCTTCAATAGCCGTTTCCTTATCCATAATTTGCTTGTAGTTTCGGCGACTGATAAGCGAGTTGTAGCTTTCGGCAACATGAATAAGGCGCGCAATCTGTGGGATTTTGTCGCCTTCAAGGCCGAATGTTCCGCTTCCGTCCATATTTTCGTGATGGTATTTAGCCGCATCCTCGAAAATTTCCCAGTATTTTTTTGGAACGAAGCCCAGATATTCTTCGTAGTGATTGATGTGATCCTTTAAGATAACACGCTGCTCGTCCGTAAGAGTTTCTGCTTCGAGAATTTCTTCTGGAACTGAAAGGAAACCGGCATCGTAAACCATTGAAGCCGCAAAGTAAACCATTGAAGAATTCTGATTCAAGCCAAGTTGCATTGCGAGCTTGTAAACCAATTCGCTGACATTCTTTGAATTGTTCTTTCGTTTTGTAACAGCATCGATTTCTGAACCAAGCTTTTCACAGTCAATTACGAGCTGTTTGAGCTCTGCCTTTTCTTCTTCGGTCATTTCTGGGGCTGGAAGAGCGTCTACACCCCAGCGAGAGCTGCCCGCAGATTTTAAGCCCATTCCGTTGAAGTCCGTTACGCCACCAAGAAGAAGCTGATTGTTTGTCTGCTGCATACCGGCGATAAGTTTGAGGGTTGAGTCAAGCTGCATTGCCTGTTGAGCAGCAGCTTTCTGAGAAGCCTTTACTGCAAGGAAAACGATTATAAAGACAATAACGAAGATAATGCCACCGATAATCGCAATAATCCACAGAGTTTTGTTTGAGCGCTTGTCCATTGTGTCAAGCGTTGTCGTCATTGTGGTGGTAACGCCTTCGAGCAAAGTCGTGTTTGACTGCTGCATTTTGTCAGAGAGATTTTCAAGCATCTGCTTGTTGCTTTCTTGAGTGCTGGTCGTGATGGTTTCTACCATTTCCTGCTGAGAAGCCGAGAAATTTTCCATCATTTCTTTTTGCTGAGCCTGCTGTTTGTCCGCAATGCTTTCCATTGTTTTGCGGGTTTCGGCATCTCTAGCAGCATTTTTTGCATCTTCCTGCTGCTGCTGAATAATTTTCACGAATTTCTGAATCTGCGGATCCTCGTTGATTTTCGGGTAAGTCTGAAGATTCATAACGACATCGTTAAAGGTTGCGTTTTCGGCAAGCGCATAATTCTTAGTCTTTGACATTTTTTCGAGCAGTTTTGTGTAAATCTGAGTTGCAAGAAGATAGACATTGCCAGGAACTTCGTCTGCATTCTGAGCAAAACGCAAGCAAGCGTTGATTGTTTTAAACGCTTCCTCGTACTGCATTTCGCTGTACTGATCATCAGCGCGCTGCAAGTAGCGTTTCGTCAAATCTGCGCTTGACTGAGCAAATACAAGTCCCGCTGCAAAAACACAGAGGACGACAAACAAAAGACTTTTTCTACTAAAATTTTTATTTAACAACATTTCCAACTCCAATTGCAAATGTAAATTTTGCTCTATTTTCGATACCACCCTCATCCTTCATAATAAGCAAGTCCTGTAATCCGAGCTCAAGACCCATTTTTGTTTTATCACTGACAGAGAACGGAAGCATAAGCGATGTTCCGAATTCCATTGCCATTTTGATTTCGTCGTAGAAAAGATGACCGACATCATAATCTGCAAAGAGCCTGAACTGTGAATCACCTAACGAAATATTATCCAAAGCAAGACCAACAACAGGCGTGATGAATGTTTCTGTAGAATTTGTAATGTCACGGCTGTCAGAAGAAAGCATGTGAGCCGCAATACCTGCCCGGATAAAAAGATTTTTGCTTAAATCTGCAAAAGCGAGTTCTGGAACTAAGCGACCAGAAATGAAGAATTCTTGTGGCAAATCGCCGTCCGTACCACTGCTAGTAGAAGCCGCTTTCTTTTCGGAAGCGGTAAGGGTAACAATGTGAGCGTCAGCAAATAAATCTGCTCCAAGAATGAATCGTTCTGAAGGGCGGAAAATATTTGCTCCGAAACCAAGTCCGTATTTCAGGCTGGAATAGTCAGGATCGGTGATTTTTTGAAAATTGAAATCCGCAAGGCAAAGCTTGACAGTCCAGATTGTTGAAGAGAAGGAAGCCTGCTGTTCATTCTGATAAACTTCGGCACCAGAAGCGGTTGTTACAGACTGGAAGTTTCCGCGGCTCTCGATTTGCTGCTTAGACTTTGCATTTCGGGCAGCGATTCGCTCCTGTTCGAGCCGCTTTCGGTTTTCTGCCGCCTGATTAGCCGCCTGCTGATTTAAAATCGCCTTGTCTATGTAAGAATAAAGCTCGACAGCATCAAAATTTTCGAGATTATTGTCGATTACGGCAAGCGAAGTTTGACGAGCAAGCTCAAGATTGTCTGTGATAATAAGCTTTCGGGTCTGCTTTAGCGTGTAATTTTCGATAAGCTGATAATTTTCTGATGAACGGTGTGCCTGAAGAATCTGAGAAATTTTGTCGGCAGACTTAGAAGCGACCGCCATATCGATTTGCTTGTAAATTTCACCGACATCATCGGCTGACTGTGCGTAAACTGAAAAACTACATGCGAAAGCCAGCAGCAAGGCAAGAGCCTTTCCAGTTTTTTTGATTACGCTGATTTTTTTTATTGCACTCACAATAACAATCCTCTCTTTACAGATAGCTTGATTGTAGCAAAGATATTGAAAATTCGCAACTCGACTACTTGAAGACTATCGATAAACTATCGGCAAATTCTTTTTAAAACTTTAGAATTTGGAAATTTTAGAGATTCAGAAAATACCTCGCAACCTTGTCATTTGGACGGCCAATCGAGAGTTTCTCAAAAATCGCCCGTGACTTTTGCCCCTCTCCCTTTTCCAGCAAAGCCATTGCCTGGTTCCAGTATGTCGCATAATTAAAAATTTTTTCATCATCATCAGATTTATTTCCAAGAATCTCAAAGATTTTTAGAATCTCACCATTATTTTCAAAATTCCCAAGTGAACGAAGAATCAAAGAGTCAGACAAATGGGAAGCGGCAGTTTCATTCAGTAAGATTCCGGCTGAACCGATTTTTTTCGCAGTATTCTTCATAAAAGCGGCAGTTTTACAAGAATCATCTAAAATTCTGTAGGATTTTTTTGAAGGGGAGCCAAGGCAGCCGGCTTTAATTTCACAAGTAAGAACAGAAAGGGTCGAGAAAATTTTTTTTGAGTTATGATTAAGGATAAAAAAGGCAGTGTACAGCTCATCGTCCATTCCGTCAGGCTTTGGCAGAAGAGGATAAGAATTTATCTCTTTATTTATGAATTTTTCGGCATCACGAACAGAAAATGCGGCTTTTAGTGCAGAAGAACAGTGTTCTTTATCTTCGACAGGAGAGCCAAAAAGCGCCGTGATTTCGTCTGTCGTAAAGGATTCAATAATTCCGCCATTTTTTGTGACTTCTGCACTGATTTTTTCAAAATAATGATTAAAAAACGAGAGGAACTGGCTTTCACTCAAAAGATTTTTTAGAAGCGGAATATTTTGCAGGGAAATAGAAAGCAGCGAACTTTCATTTTTATCTCCGTTCAGGTTGAATTTTTTTGGAGCTTTGTAGACATTTTTTAAAAGATTTTCGGGAACAACCTGAGAAAACAAGGCAGAAATCTGAGATTTTTCAGAAATATTTTGATTTAAAAGTGAGAAATTCAGAATCAGAATCAGAATAATAAGCGAAGAAAAAGGAATTATAAAGCCGATAAAAATTTTTAAGAGAACAAAAGCAAAAATCAGCGCGCAGGAAGTCAAAATCAGATAAAAAATTGAGAAAATCAAAAGGGAGCGCTCTTTTTTAAATTTTAGAGAAACAAGCGCAAGGATAAGACAAAAGAAAATTGCGATTAAAACAGAAAAAAAGCCTGGAAGCGCGTCAACGAAATCGTCTTTTAAAATCATATTTGAGAGATAAAAAGAAACAGGAACTTCTTCTGAAAGCGAGAAAATGCAAAAGGATTCGCGCAATTTTTCAGAAAGGTGAGTTCTCTGAGTTTCAATTTCAGAAAAGAGCTTTCGGGCTGTCACAAAGGAATTTTTTATAACCCGCTCTTCTTCGTCACTTTTTGCAGTCTCCGTTAAAATTCGCTCGTAATTTCCAGAAAGAGCCGACGCCATTAAGACATAGAACTGGTTCTTAAGATTTTTGTGTTCGGACTGATTTTTTTCAGTTAGCGAAGCTTCATAAAGTGAAAGCGGAGATTCAGAATTCAACTCGCCAAAAAATCCCCGGGTTTCGAGAAGCTTTAAATATCTGTAAAAATTTTCTTCGGCGGCCAAAAGCTCATAAAGCTCTAGAAAAGAAATTCTCGCGCATTTTTCATAAGCGGCGGAAGAATTTCGCAAAAGCACTGAGCCATCGTAGATTCGGGGAATTTTGTGAGCGTCCTTTGTCAAAACGATTTCTGAGGAAGAGATTTTTAGTTGTGTGTCAGGAAAAAATTCCAAAAGCTGTGCAAAGGCAGACTGAGCGTAATATTTTCCGTTTTTTTGACCTACAAGCTGTACTGAGTAATCAGATTTTTCGTCTGGAATAAAGCCATGCTCGATTTCTGGAGATTTTGAATCGATATAAGAATTATTTTTTGTCGGGAAGACGATTTTAGCGTTCAGTAAAGGCATTTTCCTTTCTTTTTGAGACCTTGCCGCATATTTTTCAACTCGCTCATCGACCGGAACGGCCGGAGTTTTTTTCCCAAAATCACAGATAACAAGCTTTGCGCCGAGTTCATAAGCTAAGAATTTTGTTTTTTGAACCAGTGAATCTGAAATGTAAGTCGTGTTAAGCTTTTCAAAGGCAGAATCATCAGCAAGAATATGAGAAAAACGAATGTCAGAAGCTTTTTCAGGAATAAAATTTTGAAAAGCGACCGAAATCTTTTTATCAAGAGAAGTAAAAATAAAAAGCGAGCCAGTCAGCACTGAAAGCAAGCAGGAAAAAATCAAAAATACTTTTTTCATGCTTAGATTTTCGGTGAAAATTTAAGAGCGAATTATAAAATCTGTGATATAATTTAGGATATCTCTAAAAATAAAAATTGGGTATCTCTAAAAATTGCAATTTTTAGAGATTCCCAATTTTAAGAAAGAGGATGACCAATAAGTTTGAATTTTTGGACAGCCCCGCTCTTTTTAGGAGGATTACATGAAAAAATTGATTAAAATTGCAGGAATTCTTGCCGCGACTGCAATGATGGTTTTGGGAGCAGGGTGCTCTGGGGATGAGGAAGGTAGTACTCCAAAAAGCTCCGAAAAAATAACTGAATCAGACGGAACAACAACTCTCACTATTCAGGAAGGTGGGGACGGCTTTGTAAGTTCGACTTTTTCAACATCGACCGATTTCCCTGGCTTTACAGGAAGCGGTTATTTTGACGGCGGAACAAGCGAAAAAGGAAGCATAGTCTATACCGTTTCTGCAGCAGAAGCCATAACAAATGCCAAAATTGCGATTCATTATTTGTGTACGGAAGTCTCTCGTGTTCGTGCGGCCATTGTTTCTGTAAACGGAACGGTTATCAACGCTGACAGCCCCCTTGCGATGACGACAGATGTAAAAGTAAAGAAAGACAACTGTAGCTCGGCGAACTGGAAAGATACTGTCTATCTTGAGAATGTCTCACTTAAAAAAGGCTCGAACTCAATTATCATTACAGGTTCCCCAAGCTGGACTTACACGGATTCTGACGGAACCACAACTCTCGTTACAGATGAAAAGTGTTATCTCAATTATGTTGACTACCTTATCGTAAACGGCACAGGAATCGACTACGGAACTGACACAACGAAATATGTTTCGCTTGCTTATGCCTCAGAAAACACGGCTGCGGGTTCAGTTGAAAGTTCTGTGACTTCATCTACCGTTGCTGAAAATTCGGAAGTCACTCTCACGGCAAGTCCAAATTCCGGCTGGAAATTCGACTGCTGGTCTGATGGCTCAAAAGAAAATTCTCACACGATTACCGTTTCATCAGCGACATACATTTTCGCCCATTTTATTCCGGAAAACTATACAGCTCCAGAGGGATTGGTGGGATACGCAAGCGTTACGACTGACGCAGGCGACGGATACACAATCACTGGTGGTGCGGGAGCAAGCGCGGCTAACACGGTAACTATCGCAAGTTATGCAGACTTGGTTGCCAAAAAAGACCTTCTCTCATCTGACGAGCCGAAAATCATCACAATCAGCGGAACAATCTCGACAAAAGACAATGCAAATCCGCTTTTGAGCGAAAAATACACAATCGGCTCAAATTCGACGATTTACGGCGACACTTCAAGTCAAGGCCGATTGCAGAACATCGAATTCGTCGTTGAGGGTGAAAATGTGATTATCCGCAATATGATGTTCGGCGAAGTAATCAGCTGGGACGGCTACACGAAGAGCGGCGCGGACGATGCCCTTTCCTTGAACGGTGCCACACATGTTTGGGTTGACCACTGCGAATTCCAGTCTCATTTGACACCGCAGGATTTGGACGGAAATGAGATTACTTCCGGACATAATTATTACTCAACAGATGAAAATTGGGCAAAAGATTTCTACGACGGCTTGCTGGACATCAAGAACGGCTCAACTTGGATTACAATCTCCAACTGCTACTTCCACGACCATTGGAAAGCTTGTCTTTGCGCTTCTGGTGATGACGGCCCTGACAAGAACACTACAACTGGTGCAACAGACGAAGATATGAGAGTTACTTTCTACCACAATTACTGGAAGAACATAAATGCCCGTATGCCGCTCTTCCGCTACGGAACGGGCCACATATATGACTGCTATTTTGATGCCGGCACACAAGGCGGTTCTGCAAGCTGTATCAATGTTCGTGCGGGAAGCAAACTCTATATTGAAGGAAACAATTTCGCTAACTTCTCAAAAACAACGGGAGATTCAGTGTCGAAAGGTTCTTACATTATCGGCTTCTTCTTTGCCGATACAAGCAAGGCTTACGGTAATGTTTCTGGTTCATGGGTGGCAAAAAACAACAGCACTGAAAATGGCAGCGAAGGTTCTGTTTCTGCGCCAAACTACACATACACAGCACCGACAAGCTATCCTACATCAGCACCAACTGATGTTGGCGCAACCCTTACATCACTGAGCTATTAATGCTGAGATATACAATTTTTTGTTTTTGTGATAGAGTGAGCGAAATTAAAATTCAGAGGTACACGATGAGCAAAATCGCAATCCGAATTAACGAGGCTGATGTTGTTGCTGTTGCACTCCAGCCGCTCTCAAAGGGAACTAGCGTAACGCTTGAGGCACAGGGAAAGGCGGGTGAAGTTACTGTCACTTTGCAAGAAGATATTACTGCGGGTCACAAATTTGCGATTCGTGACATTAAAAAGGGCGAGCCTGTCATAAAATACGGCTATCCAATCGGAGCTGCAACAGAGGACATTGCGACAGGAAAGCATGTTCACACGCACAACATCCACACTCTTCTTTCTGGAGAGCTTGAATACACTTACGATGAGGCAAAGGCAAAAGCCGCTTACGACGCCTGGTACAAAGATACCGAAAAGCTTCGTGCCAATGTTCCGACGGTCAATGTTTACAAGCGTGCGGACGGCAGAGTCGGAAGCCGCAACGAAGTCTGGATTGTTCCTCTCGTTGGCTGCGTAAACAAAATTTCAGAAACGCTGGCTATGTGGGCGAACGCAAAATTCTGTGGCGGCGAGCCAAAACCAAGCGAAAAGGGCGGCCTGGAAGGATTCTTCACTTGGACACATCCTTACGGCTGTTCTCAGATGGGCGGCGACAAAGAAACAACTGCAAAAATTCTTGCAGATTTAGTTCATCACCCCAACGCGGGCGGCGTTCTGGTCGTATCTCTGGGTTGTGAAGAAAACAACATTCCTTACTTCAAGGAATTTTTGGGCGAGGTTGACGAAAACCGAGTCAAATTTATGACAACTCAGCAGTGCGAGGACGAGCTAGCTGAAGGCAAAAAGCTTCTCACCGAGCTTGCTGAATATGCTGGTCAATTTAAACGAGAAACTGCTCCTCTCACCGACATCGTTCTTGGAATGAAGTGTGGCGGCTCAGACGGAATGAGCGGAATCACCGCAAACGCTTTGATTGGCCGAATCTGTGACGCTATGACAGGAATGGGCGGTCGGGTTATGCTCACCGAAGTTCCAGAAATGTTCGGAGCCGAGCAGATGCTTATGAACCGCTGCGTGGACAAAGAAAGATTCGACAAGACCGTAAACCTTATCAACGGATTTAAAGGCTACTATGCGCGGCATAATCAGGTCTGCTATGAGAATCCTTCACCGGGAAACAAGGCCGGCGGCATCACCACTTTGGAAGACAAATCTTTGGGCTGCGTTCAGAAGGGCGGAAAGGCTCCCGTCACAGGCGTCTTGAAGTACGGCGAGCGATTGCCTCAAAATGTAACTGGTCTTACTCTTCTTGAAGGACCGGGCAACGACATCGTTTCTACAACAGATATGACCGCGGCGGGCGCAAACATCATCCTCTTCTCAACAGGACGGGGAACACCGCTGGGCGCACCGGTTCCAACAGTCAAAATCGCAACAAACCACCCGCTTGCACAGAACAAGCACGGCTGGATTGACTTTGACGCAGCCCGCCTCTTGGACGAGCCAAGCGATTCAGTCCGCGACGCGCTCCTGCAGCAGATTATCGACATCGTTTCGGGAAGAGCCGTCACCAAAAACGAAAAGAACGGCTACCGTGAGATTGCGATTTTCAAAGACGGGGTTACGCTGTAAGAGATTCTTCGGCTACGCCTCAGAATGACAAAAGGGCTATCCTTAAAGTTCAAAAGAGCTTTTTGGATGCCCCAATCTGAAAATTCATATAATTCAAAAATATGAAGAATTGTATTTTTAAAAAGATTTTCCTTTCACTTCTTTCATCTGCTTTTTTTCTTTCTTCTTGTTCTGATAACACCGTTCCTTCTCCAGAAATGGAAAAAATTACTGATTCTGACTCCGGTACTCGTTCTGTTCTTTGTGCTCCTTCAAATGCTGAAGTTTCTCAGGGCGCAAGACGACAGATTACGCTTAAATGGGATTCAGTTTCAAAGGCAAAACGCTATTTTATTTATGCGGCCGACTCGCTTTTTTCTGACTATAAGCAGGTGGGCGAAAGCACGAAAAACTCTTTTACATACTCCCCTCTTTCTTCGGGAAGCACGAAATATCTTAAAATCTGTTCGGTAGATTCTTCTGATAATTGCTCTTATTTTACAAATCCTTTAGTCGGAACGACTCTTGCTCAGCCAATAATTTCTGATATTTCGGGACTTTCTGGTTCTGAAGATTCAAGTCTTACGGTCTACTGGTATATGGAAAACGCTGAATATTACGAGGATGAGCTTGAATATACAATTTCTTGTAAGGATTCAGACGGAAAAGAAATAGCCAATTGCAATGTCTACGCTTCTGAGCTTGACGGAACCTATTTCACGATTAATGATTTGACTCCGAATGAAAGCTATGTGTACACCGTTTCGGCTTTTCTTTCATCTGCACCGACAGAAATCGAAATCAGTGACGAGGTGGACGCAGAAACAGCCAGAAGATTGCGGCCAAATCCGCCAGAGGAGCTTTCTGCCAGCGAGGGAAATTCAACATCTGAAATCACGCTTTCCTTCAAACTGCCTTCCAAGGTTGATGTCTTGGTGGCAAGCAAAACCTACAGTCAGTATGCTCTTTATTTTAAAATTTACAGACGAGCTTCTGGAGACTCTGACTGGTCGTTAATCGTTCCTCATCTTTATTATGACGGCAACACAACCGCTCCGGCTTCTTTTGACGCCTATGAAGAGGGAAGGGAAATTTCTTGGACTGATTCAAGCGCAAACCTGCAGCGGGGCGTAAAATACGAATACAAGGTTCAGTCTTATGCCGATGAAACTACGAGAGTCATAACATCTGACCTTTCTTCTGTTACAACGACGGGCTGGCTTGCGGCAATCCCGAAATTTTCAGCAAAAGCTTCTCTCGCAAAAAATGAGGAAGAAACAGCTTACGAAAGTGCCGCCTTTTCTTTTGCTTCTGAATGGGAAAGCTTTGGAACGGAAGAAAACTGGAGCTTTATTCTGACGACATATTTTTCTGAAGAGTTTGGCGGAAGTGCGACGGGAAGCACAAAAAATTTTGATTCTCTTTCAGATTTGAATGATTATTCCCTTAGTGTTGACCTTACTGATTCTGCGAACGAGGGATATTACAACTTTTCGCTAACCATTGTTTCAAAGGCAGACGAGAGCGAGGTTCTTTTGAAGGCAGAGTCGAGCGACACATTCTTTTTAACGGCCGAAATTAACCAGCCAAAACTGGATTCTTTTTCGGTCACTGACGGATATTCTTCAAAAAACCTTCTTTCTTGGGATTATGAAGATGAAGTCACCTACGAGCTTGTCAGAAAAACCTTGGATTGTGACGGAAATGTAGAAGCTGACAGCACGAAAACTATTTCAGGAGGGCTTTCTTCCGGAAGGGCAGGAGAGGCCTTTTCTTACACAGATTCTAATGAAATTGAAAGCGGAAAAATTTATTCCTACACGCTTTATGCAACGAAAAACGAAAGAAAATATCCTTCAAGCGCAATTTTGGCAAAAACCTTGGGAACTCCTTCTCCTTTTTTTGAAAGTGATTCTCTTGCCTACGATTCAATCACCGTTTCGTGGGATAAAGTTCAGATGGCAGAAGAGTACGAGCTGAGCCTTTGGAACGGAGAAAGCCAGCTTGGAGATGCGAAATCTCTTAAATCTGAAGAAATCGAAGGTCTTACGAGCACAAATGTAATTACTTACACAATTTCTGAGCCAGAGGGCTTTAATGATGCCAGAATTTCGGGAAAAGCCCTTAGCCTAAAAATTACGGCAAAAAATTCACTAGATTCCTGCGAGGAAATAATAAGCGTCAGAACCCTGGGACCGGCAACAGCTTCTCTTTCTGCGACCCAGGCGACAGATTCAGGCAAAATCACTTTGACCTGGAATGAAATTGATGGTGCAGAAGGCTACATTTTGCAGCGGGTTCGATACGATATTCCAGAGGACGGAAGCGAAAAAGCGCAAAGAACGGATGTTTTCTATGTAGACTCAGGGAAGACAATAACTTATGGCGAAACAGAAATTGGCAGTTCGGTGATTTCGCTCTCAACTGCAGGCGGAAAAATCACTTTGAACGACATTCAGAACGAAGCTCTTTCTACAAATGACGGATTTGAGTCTTCACAAGCCTTAATTTCAAGCGGGCTGCCTTTTGAATACACGGTGCTTCCAGTTTTATCAAGCGATGATGTAAGCGAAGTCAGCGATTTTACAATTCAGTACAAAAATCTGGACGAAATTACACAACGAGGCTCTACGAAGGGCTTTGGGCACAATGTAAAAGCAACGAAGGCGATTTATGCCACTGAAATAGAAATTTCCTGGAGCAAACCGGCTTTCCCCTACGAGCTTGTGCCTGTTTTGTACAGAAGAAAGCTCGCTGCAAGCGAAAATGACATAGATTCAAGCGCGTGGGAGAAAATCGAGACAGTTTTGACGGAATCTACTACAAAATACACGGACACTCTTTCTGTTACGGAAGCGAATATTTATGAGTACGCTGTAAAATATGGTTCTGCAAGCTTTTCAAAGGCATATCTGAATCTTTTATCTTCAAGGACGACAGCTTTGAACGAGGCAGAAAATTTGGGCTACGCTTTCAATATTTATTACAAGGCAAGCACCGGCCCTGAATCGGACTTTGCCGAGCAATTTGACTGGCTTCCTTTTGATTCAAGCTACAGAAAGGCAGCGAAGGTTACAGGCTACGAGATTTATCTCAACAACACGAACTATCCGAACGGTTGGCAGAAAATCGCAACCCTTGACGAGAACGGAGTCAGAACGGCGGGCGATGATTTTACCGGAGATTATGATTTTAACACAACATATTCTTACACGACAAAAAATCCTTATTCACTCACGCTAAAGCCTAGGACAGCATCGGCAAAATACGGTGATGTTACTGGCGGCGGCTCTTACGAAGGCCTGTTAAAGGTTTTGCGAGACCCACGGCACTACTACAAAATCGTAATGAGAGGAGCTTACACCGAAGACGGCTCGACCTTTAGCCCGATAAGCTTTGACCCAAGCTCAGAGGAAATAGACGACGATATGACAGTTTATGCCTGCCGACAGATTACGGATGCTGAGCTGATAAGAAGCGCTTTATGTGTTATGGCTTATGGATTTTTTATTGATGCTGGCGGAAAAACTGATTTGTCAAATGCCAATTCAAAACTTGGTTATGAAGGAGATAAAACCTTAACTACAACGAACGGCGGAATAGCAATATTTGAAAGCCGTGTATTATTGTGGGGGTCAGAGGTTGGAAAATATAAAGCAAATGTTTCTATGACAAATTATGCACCGGAACAATTAACGCCAAGCGGCTATTCTTCAACAATGCTTAAAATTTCTATGCGCAATGTGTCAACGCGGACAAAGGGAGGGTTAGATCCATATCTTGATAAATTCAGGACAGAAGATTTTTCGGTTTCTGTTTCAAGTGCAGATTCAAATCTTCCTTTGGATTATTCTGCAGAACTAACAATGACTTGCACCGGCTCAGAAAATTTGACTATTAAGAAAGATGGTACAACAATTATAAATACAACAAGCTCGGATGTAAGAAGATATTATTTCCCAATTCAAATTGATGATAACCATTGTTGGCTAAAATCCTCTGACTACGGCTGGTGGGAGGAATAATGATAGTGAATAGATTTCCCGGCTACGCTCAAAATGAAAGGCATTTCAACACGACGCACATTCTCTTAACTTTTATATTTCAGTTTTCACTTTTTACTTTGCTTAGCTGCACTCAGTTTTTTCAGGATAAAGTCGCAAAAACTGACGGGCTTCCCGGAACTAAGCTTTCCGATTTGATTAATGAGAAAACTGAAATTACGCAACTTGACGCTCCAGAAGAAATAAATGTCTCGACTTATCTTTCAACTGACAGTATTTTTGTTTCCTGGAGTTCAGTTTCAACTGCCACTTATTACAGAATTGAGCGGGCGATTGCCACGGAGGCAGATTCAAGCGGAAATTTTCAGATGCCCGATGAAGCTGAATTTGAAGTTCTTAACAAATTTGTTTACGGAACTAGCTACACGGACACAATTCTTTCAAATCCGACCTACAAAAACAAAGAATATAATTACAGATATTTTTATCGTGTTTCTGCTGAAAATCCTCGTAAGGATTATGATTCCAGCGAATACACGACTTCGGCGGCAGGAGCTCTTTTTGCTCCTGTAACGACAATTTCTGCGACACAGGGCGAAGACTCGTCTTACATCAAAGTCAGCTGGGAAAAAACGGCGGGAGCTTCATCTTACAAAATTTATCGCTCACAATATTCAGATGGCTCAGGCTCCTCTTTAATCGCGACAGTAACGGCAAACCAGAATTGGTACAAGAATGAGATTGACTCAGCTGCTCAGGGAACTGAATTTTATTACTCGGTTTATGCGCTAAATTCTCAAGGCTACACGACGCCGGTAAGTCCCGTTGCATTGGGATATTCACTTGTTGACGGAGCGCCCGGCAAAGTTAAGAATGTCTCGGTTACAAAAGGGCGGGGAGAAACTACGGACTCAATCTCAATTTCATGGGACTCTGTTTCCGGAAGCGATGTAAAATACGCCGTTTACAGGACGAGCAGCGCTGATTCTTCGTCAACTCTTTTAAAAGACGGACTCGAAACAAACTCTTACACTGATTCTAAAAATCTTACCCAAAATGTCTATTATTATTATCAGGTTTTGGCTTATGTTTATGATGACGACGGCACGACAAAGCTCAAAGGTCCTGTTTCAGAATCTTCAAGCACGGACTCAAATCCTTGCGAAGGCTACATTTTAAGCCCGCCATACTCGCTTTCTGTTGTTTATGACTCATCAGATGATTCAAAATGCGTTTTGACATTCCCGGCAGCCCTAGGTTCCAGTGAATGTCCGAAGGATTCAGGGCTTTCTCCGTCTTACAATTCATATTCTTACAAAATTTACAGCTGTGACACACAGACAGGAAGTTTTACGGACACAGGTACATCTTTTGATGACGGTTCTCTTGTTTCAAGCGACGGATATTATTCAGTCACGGCGGATTACGCAAAATTCTACAAAATTTCAACGGTAAACAGCGAAACAGAGAGCAGTCTTGGCTCAGTTGCAGCCCCTGCTCCAAAATCGGCCACAAATCTTTCTGTCACGAAAACTGAAAATCTTTCTGGCTCGGCTTCAGACTGGTCTGCAAACGACAACAATGTTTACCCTGTGAAAATCACCTGGACAGCCCCGGATGGTGGCGCGGACGGAGGTTACTATCTTTACCGCTCAACAAAAGCCTCTTCTGGCTTTAGGAAGGTGACGGACGACCCGATTCCTGCAAACTCAACGGAATATTATGACAATTATGACTCAGCAAAGCCCGGCATATATTACTACTACCGCGTGCTTTCACTGAACGAACTCAAACAAGGCTCAAATTATTCAAGTGTCGACTACGGTTACGGAGCAATCACAAATGATGAATATATGCGACAGTACAACAAGACGATAAAAAATTCTCACAAAAAATTCACATATATGCATAAATCGGGCACGAATGCTCTCGGAAGCGAATCAATAAGCGGAACGCTGAACGGAAGCGCATCATACAAGGCTTCTATGTCAGGTCTTGGAGCCAGAATTATTATGTATTACGATGGCTACACAGATTATTACATCAACGACGATTCTTCTCTCGGTTACTATTTTGTATGCACCGGAAACACAAACACATCCGCAAGCATGGACGCAAGCGGCTCAATGGACGGAACTGTCTACTGCACCGGAATGTATCCTGGCTCTGTCGGCTATGATGGCATTGAAATAAAAGGTGGTGCCGCTGGCGGCGGTTACTATGTAATAAAACAAGACTGTTTCGACTCTTCAGAAAATATAAGCTGGATAGTCGGCGAGGAATAGATTATGAAAAAATTTAATTTGTCACTGGTGACCTGGCAATCTTTACTTTTTCTTTCGCTTTTAATGATTTTTGTTTCCTGCTACACGCCATCTCCGATTTATGGAACTTGGGCGGATAACACAGGAAGCAAAATCACTTTTATTGACGACGGCTCCTACACGGCGACAATCGTAAACTCGGCTGGCGAAAAAACTCTCTATCAGGGCAGCTGGACTGTTATGGAGAATGTCCTGATTTTTACGAAAGAATCTGGTTCAAGCATTAACACAGAGTGGGATATTCGTGGCTCTATGCTCTATCTCGATTGGGTAGATGACGAGGGTGAAATTCAATCACTGGTTTTATACCATGTTTCAAAGTAGGCAGTTTATGAGAAAAATTAACTTGTCATTGTCACTCTTAATCAGGCAATCTATTCTCGCACTGATTTTTCTTCTCGTTTCTAGCCTTGTGTTCGGACAGGATGCAATCGGAGATTCTGTTGACGAACCCGCCCTAAAATTCCCAGAAATTACGGACAAACCCTTTCTGATTTTCAATTATGCTGCCAGCTATTCAATGATAACAAGAATTATTTATCAGGACGACTATTCACGAAGCAATTTCGTCTGGCAAAATCATCTGATTGGACTCAGCTTTGAAATGCAGACGGTGAATATTCAGCCTGTAGACAGTATTTTGCGACTCGCCGTTTACTATCCGATTTATTACACTTTCAACGGAATGAAGCAAGAGGCAAAGCAAACAATTTTGTACGCATTCGATTTGTTCTGGGGGCCGGTTTTTCAGGCGGATATGTGGAAATATGTTTACATCAATTTTGCCCTAGGCCCGCACTTTTTGTACCAGCTTTCTGACGAATATCATCATTTTGAGTTTGGCGGAGGCGCCTTGCTCGGAGTAGAACTTCCTCTTGCCCGAAGATGGACAATCTTAATGAACGGACTTGCCTCGCTTGATTACGGAAATCTCGGCTCAAATAAGCATATCCAGCCTTATAATCTGGTCTATAACTTTCAGTTTGAGCTTGGTTTCAGATATTCCAAGAAGAAGCAGAATGAATATTCATATTTGTCAAAGTAGAAATTTCCTTGTAAAAAATGCTTTTTACTCCTATAATATTTGTTATGGGTTTTTTGCAAGCTTTAAAGGAGTTTTTTGAGTCAATATTTATGGCTTCTTCCCCAGAAGTCAAAAAACGCAACGAAATGCGAAAAATCGAAAATGAACTCAAAGCCCTTCCTTCACAAATTTTTAAAAACGGTTTTTTACAACCGAATTTCGCTGAGCTTTTTAGAGTTCTCTACGAAAATACCAGGCCTATCAACGAAATTCTTTCTCAAACCATTGCATCAGAAGACTTAAAACGAAACGGAATTTTTGAATCAGAACTGATAATCACAGGCTTCGACGAAGAATCTCAAAAAAAATTTGAAAGCCTGAGCTTTGAAAGCCGCAAGCAGTCAATTATGGAATCCAATCTCCAGATGAACAAGCAGATTGAAATGCAAAAACGCGGTCTTGAAAATCTTTTAAAACAGCTTTCTTCACCTGGCTTCATAAAAATCGACGACACGCTTTGTGCCCTAAAACAGCTTTCTGACATCTGTAAATTCAACTACTTAAATATCGTCCGGCTTTTTGACCAGGATTTTGACGGAAGCTCTTCAACCTCGCTGGGAGTCGTCGTTCCTGTTTCTCCTTCAACAATCGCAGAGCCTTTGCAGGATTTATACTACCTTACTGGCGGACTAAAAATTGATGTTGCTGAAGTTCGGGCTATTTGTGCGCTCAAGCAGCTTCTGCACGGAAAAAGCATTTCCGAAAGCGAGCAAGAAAAAATATCTGAAAATCTCAAAAAAATTAATTCTGTCTTCACAAAATATCTTACAGGCGATGTTTTCAAAAAGCTTATCTGCTTCGGAAAAAAGGACGCCAATATTTCCTTCCAGTTCGCAACCTACCGCTCAAACTCTTTAAAAAGCTTCATCGAATATATGCAAAAAAGATTTGCCAGCGATACGGAGCGAATCAAGGGCGAAGTAAAGGATTACACTGTTTCATTCGAAATCAAAGAGCTGTTCGGCGAGCATGCACTGGAAGAGGCAAATGTTTACAATTCTGCCACAAATGAATTCTTAAGAAACGAAACGCCATATTCTTTCGTGTGGATTACGCCAATTCAGGTCATTAAAACCTTTATGACAGTATTTTTGACAGAAAGCGTAAAGCAAGTGCTTAACAACATCGTCATCGAAGGCTTCTTTAACAACTCAAATTACAAGGCAGATTTTTCTTCGACGATTTATGCGCTCAACGAAATTCCAAATATGATTGCAGATTTTGAAAATTCATTCAAAAAAGGCGGCAAAAATGACGAGGCGGAGCTTCGCGGCTTAGTAAACGACAGTCGTACAAATGCAGATTTTCTTAAAAAAGTCGGCTCAATGGTCGATAATATAAATAATCAGGCTCATAAGCTAATTCAGGAATCATCAAAGATTTTGTACTCGCTTTATATTCAGGTTGGTGAACTTATTCTTGATGCAAAAAAATCAAAGTCTGATATGGTTTCTAACATTAAGGTTCTTCTGTCTTCTGCGCGAAATCACGATGGAGCAGGTATGATGGAGCAGCAGTACGAAAATTGGAAGCTTTTCCTTAAGGTTATGAAAAATTATGCGATTATTGGTGAGATAGAAAAAGATCATGAGTAGCGAATTAAACGATTTTACAGAGTTCGATGAAGTAACTCCTAGCAAAATGGTAGAAGTTGCTCCAGAAAATCGCAATGTTCAGAAAATAATCGACGACTACGAAAAAAAGATTTATGATTTAAATCAGCTCCTTGAGGTCTCTCGTTCTCTTTGTTCTACCCTCGAATTCTCAAATCTTGTTGAGTCAATAATGTACACCTTAATGGGACAGTTTCATGTTCTTGGGGCGGGAATTTTTGTTCTTAACGCCCTTGACGCTGATTCTTTTCATCTCGACTCAAACTATAACGGAATTGACCCGAATCCAAATATCTCATATATCATTCCGATGACTAATCCTGTCATTTCCTTTCTGGAATCAAGCAATAAGCCTCATACCGTAGACGAACTGATTGACAATCTTCCGGAAGGAACTGACATCAATATGATTACGACATTAAAACCGTCGCTTATCGTTCCTCTTGTTCAGCACAATCACCTGAACGGCGTTTTGCTTTTGGGAGAGCGAATTACTCTTTCTGAAGACTCTGGCTACACTGACTACGAAAAACAGCAAATTTCGCTGATAGCTTCGCTTGCGGCCATCGCTATCAACAATGCGGCTCTCATTGAACGCGCCTCAACCGATATGATGACGCACTTGAAGCTTAAATACTTCTTCTACAATGTGCTCACCGACAAACTCGACAATGCCCTTGCAAATTCTACGAATCTCTCAATCCTTATGTTCGACATCGACTTTTTCAAGAGATTCAATGACACTTACGGACATGCTTGCGGAGATTATGTCTTAATTACTGTCGCTAAAATCATTAAGTCAAGCATACGAGACAAGGATATGGCTTCACGCTATGGTGGCGAGGAATTCACAGTTCTTTTAAACGATACGCGCACCGAAGATGCGATGATTGTCGCAGAGCGAATCCGAAGTAAGGTCGAGCAATTTGACTTCTGCTACGAAGACCAGCATGTAAAGGTTACTATTTCCCTTGGCGTGGCTACCTTCGACAAGGAAAAAAATCCTATTACATCTCCAAAGCTTCTTGTGGATCAGGCTGATCAGGCTCTTTATGTTTCAAAACGAAATGGCCGAAACCAAGTCACTTTCGCAGACCCAAAGCTGATTTCTGAAGTTAAGCTCGACAATTAGGCATTGGCCGAAATCATTACAAGATTTCTTTCTCTTTCTTCTGATTTTGCCCCGGCAAGGATTTCTGCATTTTCTGTCAAAAACGGCACTTTAAGCGGAAAAATTTCGTATTTTGGCTTTTGAGCAAGAGCTTCCATTTCTTCGATGATATTCACTTTTTTTGCCTTGTAAGCGCACAGGCATCCGCCTTCCTTTAGAATTCTGAGTAAAACCTTCATCATTTTTTTTTCGAGCGGACGAAAAGCACGGAAAACACACAAATCAAAGCGTTTTTGAGAAAGTCTCTCGGCCTGATTTTCTTCGACATCAACATTTTTAAGCTTTAAGACTTCTGCACAATGCGACAAAAAAGCACATCTTTTTGTCATTCGTTCAATCAAAGTAAAATGAAGGTCAGGAAGTGCTGCCGCAAGAGGAATTCCTGGTAAACCCGCACCACTGCCAATATCTGAGAGGGAAAGCTCTGAAAATTCTGAATTTTTAAACTCAGAAAGCTTTTCACAAATTTTTGGGAGAGCGGAAAGGCTGTCTAAAATGTGCCGAACTGCAATTTCATTGTGGTCATCTGTATTTATTAAATCAAATTTCGCATTATACTCCTGAAGCGCAGAAATATAGACTTCCATTTTTGATTCAAGTTCCGGGAGAGGAAGCGTTTTTACGCCAAAAAAATCACCCTTTTCAAATCCTAATTCTAAAAGACCCTCGTGAAGAAAATTCATAGCTCATCCTATCAGTTTGGGCAGACTTCTTCAATCTCTTTTAATTTTCATAATTTTGTGGTAAATTCCTTCGATATGATAGGAATTGTAGATTACAACGCCGGAAACATCAAAAGCGTTGAGCGGGCATTGGGCTTTTTAAAAGCTCAGTATGTTCTTTCAAAAAATCCCGCAGATTTAGAAAAATGCGACAGGCTCATCTTCCCTGGAGTCGGCGAGGCAAAATATGCGATGGAGCAGCTCAAAAAAACCGGTTTTGACTCGTTTTTGCGTGACTGGGCGGCTGCAGGAAAGCCTTTGGTTGGAATATGCCTTGGAAGCCAGATTATTTTTGAACATTCAGAAGAAGGCGATGTTGACTGCCTTGGTCTTTTAAAAGGCAATATCCGTCATTTTGAAAATGTATGGGGAGAGATTCCCGTGTCAGAGCACGGGAATGACAATACCCTGTCATTGTCGGGCTTGACCCGGCAATCCCTAAAAGTGCCGCACATGGGCTGGAATAATCTTGAGTATGTAAACGGCTCATCTCCACTTTTTGACGGAGTTGACACAAAATCTGACTTTTATTTCGTTCACTCGTACTTAATTCAGCCAAGCGATGAAACAATCGTAAAAGCGTATGCAAATTACGGCTGTCCTGTTCCGGCCTGCGTTTCAAGCGGAAGCATAACAGCCTTCCAGTTCCACCCCGAAAAGAGTGGAAAAGCAGGCTTAAAAATATTAGAAAATTATATAAAGTAAATCACTAATTCGTGCTTAAATTTTTGAGGAAAACCATGCTAAAAAAACGAATAATTGTCTGTCTTGATGTCAAGGATGGGCGGACTACAAAAGGTGTTAAATTTCAGAACAATATTGACATTGGAGACCCTGTCGAAATGGCAAAAAAATACTATGAGCAGGGCGTTGACGAGCTTGTTTTTTATGACATTATGGCCAGCGCACGGGGACGCGGTCCGATTCTTGATTTGATTTCTCGTGTTGCCGAGCAGGTTTTTATCCCCTTTTGCGTTGGCGGAGGAATCGGTTCAATCGAGGACATTCGCTCGACAATCTTAGCCGGAGCCGAAAAAATCAGCCTTAACTCTCAGGCAGTCAAAAATCCAGATTTAATTCGGGAAGGTGCCCGTATTTTTGGAAACCAGTGCATCGTTCTCGGGATGGATGCCGCAAAAGACAGTGAGATGCCAAGTGGCTACAGAGTTTATATTAACGGCGGGCGAGTAAAAACAGACCTTGACGCCCTTGAATGGGCAAAAAAAGCCGTTTCTTTAGGTGCTGGCGAAATTGTCCTAAACTCAATCGATGCTGACGGAGTCAGGGCGGGATATGAGCTTACCGTCACAAAAATGATTGCTGAAAATGTTTCGGTTCCTGTGATTGCAAGCGGTGGCGGTGGAACGAGTCAGCATTTGGCAGATGTCCTTACAAAAGGAAAGGCAGACGCGGCGCTTATCGCAAGCATGGTTCATTCAATGGGCTATACTGTGGACGGAATCAAAAAAGACTTGGATAATCTGGGAATTCCAGTGCGACTGTAAGCGGTAAACTGTAAGCTGAAAATCACTTGTTTTTCATATTTTGCTTTGAATAAACGCAGCCACAATAATCCTGTCGCCAAAGACCGTATTCTTCGGAAAGCTGAGTGCTTCGCAAGAATCCGCCTTTCTTTTTGAAGTCAGCAGGAAGAAATTTTGTATTCTCGTTTTCTAACATACGACCGATAGTATTTATTTTTTCGCTGTCCTTATGAGGGCTTATGCTGAGAGTTGTCGTAAACCAGTCAAAATTATTTTTGCAGGCATATTTATATGCCCTTTCCATTCTGAATTTGTAGCATCTTCGGCATCGCTCGCCTTTTTCTGGTTCAGTTTGAAGCTCAGTTTCCAAACGAACATTAGTTTGTTTAAAATAATCTTCTGGATTATATTCATCTTCAACAAGCTTCACTTTATTTTGTATCGCATCCGGAAATTGGGTGAGGAATTTTTTTAGTTCTTCGAGACGGCGGAAATATTCTTGCCGGGGGTGAATGTTCGGGTTGTAGTAGTAGATTGTAATGTCAAAAAATTTTGAAAGATATTCAATGACATAAGAGGAGCATGGGCCGCAGCAGGCATGTAAAAGCAAAGTCGGCTTTTTGTGTTCGGGCTCTTCCTCTTCTTGAAACTTAATTTTTTCGAGAATTAAATCGAGTTCTTTCTGATAATTTTTTTTCTGTGTTGTCATGATGGGAGCCTGTTTATTTGAATTGTAAAAATTTATGGATTGCCGTGTCAAGCACGGCAATGACAGTTTTATCTCTCATATCAATGACGGTTTTACTTCTCATATCAGTGACAATTTATTTTTTGATTTTCAACTTTCTATTTTCTTGCTATAATGAATGATATGAAAAAAGTCCTCGTTTCCTGTCTTGCCCTAGTTTTGTTTTCTGCATGTGCGCGCGTTCAAAATTCTCCGCAAAAAAAATTCGGCGATGACTCAAATTATTTCCTGGCTTTGCAGGCCTCGCAGGAAGGCAACGAAAAGGACGCCATCCGTTATTTTAAGGCAGCTCAAAAAAACGGAAGCGAAATCATAAAACGGCGAGCAGCGGAATCTCTCACTTTAATCGGGAGTGTACCTAAGCGAATCGAGGCAGCTGAAAATCTTGCTAAAAATTATGATGATGAAAACGCACTTTTAACCGCCTGTCGGGAGCTTTTTTCTCACAATGAATTCTTAAAAATCATAAATCTGACAGAAAATTTAAATCCCCATGATTCTAAAAATGAGCTTATAAAACTACGGCTCTTGTCGCTTGCCCAAAAAAAAGACGGCAGGTTTGACGAAGAATTTTTCCGATGGTTTGTTGCCCGTCCTCTTTCAAGCGAGCACCTCGAAACTTATGCGACATATATCGCCCGATTAAACGAAAAAAATCAAAATATTCAGGAAGAAAGCGAAAAATTCCAGAAAAACTTAAACAAACGAAGCCTCCTTGAAAGCCAGTTGAGTCTGGACGAAGTTTCCTCAGCTTCGACTCAGAATGACGATGGTACGCCCCCCCAACTCTCAATCGCTCCGGAAGAGGGCTTTGAAGAATTGTTTGACGCGCTTAGTCAGGCAGAAAATCCTGAAAAATCAATAATGGAATTCCGCATTGCTGTTTTCCATCGCGCATATAAGATTGCACTCGCCCAAATCGAAAAAATTCAGAAGATTTATGAAAACCGTGACGAAGAAATTGATTCGCAGATTTTCTCTGATATTGGAAAAGCGACTCTCTATGCAACGAACGATTTTTTTGCATCGGCACGAAAATTCGACAAAATGGCAGAAAAGCTTCCGCCTGAAAAAGCGTATTTCGCCCATTTTTACGCCGCGCGCCTTTATGATAAAGCCGGCCGCTATCCCAAGCAGACGGTTTCTAGTTTCCGTTCTGCGCTTGAAGACACAAAAGATCCTCTCCAATTTGACAACTGCCTTTGGTATCTTCTGAATTTTCTGCTTCGCTCTTCGACTGATGAAATTATTTCGACTTTGACAAATTACGGCTCCAAGATTCACGATTCAGAATATTTTGATGATTTTTTTGAGTCACTTTCGATTTTACTCCTTTCAAGTCACCGCTGGCAGGATTTTTACAAGGTCTGGAAAGAAACGAATTCTAATTTTTCAGATTACACGGCAGGAAAATACGCCTACATTTCCGGGCGTAAGGAAACACTGATTAATTCAATGGAGAATTAATCAGTGTTCTCTTTGAATGTTGCTAACTGTTCGTAACTCTTTTGGCAAAGCCAATCGAGAGTTACGACAGTTTGACGGGAAGCGCTGAGTAATCGCGTCAAGTGTTAATCAGCGCTTCCCTAAGGCTTTAGAATTGCGGCAGCTTTGAGGAAATTTAATGAAAGATAGTGATTACAAAGAAGTTCTCGAAAAGATTTCTACGCCGATTGTGGTAGTTATTTCTAATGAAGAGAACTCATCTAAAAAAACAAAAAAAGAAAACGATTTTAAAGAAAATTTTTCGATTCATTTTGTAAATAAAACTTTTGAAGAAACTTATGGGGAATTGATTAAGGTTGGCTTTTCTGCAGAGCAGTGTACGGATGTGCTTTCAAAGGATGTTGACTGGTACAAAATGGCAGAGGACTGCTTTGAGACGGGAGAACTGCAGCAAAAGACCTTTTATTCGACTCATGCGAATGCCTGGCTTCGTATTCAGATGAATTCTACCCGGAATGATTTGATTATAATTTCAATTGTAAATGTAGATTCTGATAAGGAGCGGGAACAGCAGCTTCTGCGACAGAATTTGCGTCTTGCGGCTCTTACTGATGAGCTTTCAAATTCGCGGGAGGAGCTAAAAAAGCAAGTTGAAAACATTACTTTCTTAAACGAGCAGCTTGAATTCCATGCTTACCACGATTCTATGACAGGCCTTTACAACCGCCAGAAATTCAAGATGGATTTTGAGGACTGGTACAAGAGTGTCAAGGAACAGGGCGAGCGATTTGGCCTTATCCTGATTGATTTAGATAATATGAAGCTCATAAATGACGCTCAAGGACACAGCGAAGGCGATGCAGTTATCTGCCACGCATCTGAAATCCTAAAGAGATTTAAAAAGAGTGACTTACGGGTTTACCGCTATGAGGGCGATGAATTTATCGTTATGATGCGAGGAATCAACTCGCAAGATACGATTTTAAATGCCGGTGATATGCTTCTTGAAGTAATGAATGAGGAGGGAATTGATTTTTCCGGCGGAATTGCGATTTGTCCTGACGACGGCGACAATGCCGATGACCTTTTAAAATACGCAGATATGGCGATGTACGAGGCGAAACGCAAAGGAAAGAACGATTTGTGCTTCTTTAAGGCGATTATGCGCGAACGCTTTATGGAAAAAGTCGCCATTCAGTCAAAAATGGGGCGCGCACTTACAGACGAGCTTTTCCAGCTTTATTATCAGCCTCAGTTTGATGTCGTCAGCAACAAATTGCGTGGCTTTGAGGCACTTTTGCGCTGGTACGATGAGGAAATCGGCTGGATAAATCCAGAGCAGTTTATTCCGATTGCGGAAGAAACTAAGCTCGTAATCCCGCTTGGCGACTGGATTCTTGAAACGGCAATAAAAACCCTAAAAGACTGGATTGAAAAATTTGATTTCAACGGAATTATGAGCGTAAATGTAAGCCCGATTCAGCTTAAAAAACCGACTTTTATTTTTGATTTGCACAAGCTTGTCAAAAAATATCAGATTCCGACAAGAAATTTGGAGATTGAAATCACTGAGGGTGTTTTCATTGACAACAAAACGGAAGTAATCGGACTTTTAAATCAAATCCGTGATATGGGAATAGGTCTTTCTCTCGATGACTTCGGAACTGGCTACTCTTCTTTGAGCTATCTTCAGTTGTTGCCGATTACGACGCTTAAAATTGACAAATCCTTCATCGCAAACATTACCGACAAGGGCGGAGTCGAGGCGAACATCACAGACTCGATTATTTCGATGGTCACAAAAATGGGTCTCGACACTATTGCAGAAGGCGTTGAAAAAACTGAGCAGCTCGATGTCCTTAAAGAAATCAACTGCAAAAACATTCAAGGCTTTTTGAAGGGAAAGCCTATGCCAAAGGAAATGTGCGAAGAGCTGTTTAATTCATAATTTCAGGAGAATTTTTTGCACATATCTGAACTGAACAACACAATCTCAACCCTCTCAGGAATTGGCGCGAGCAAGGCGGCTCTTTTTGCACGGCTCAATATCTTTACAGTCGGGGATTTGCTTCAGTTTTATCCCAGGGATTATGAGGACAGAACACAGAAAATCTCGATTTTGCAGTCGATGCAGAATTCCATACAGAATCAGGGCGGAAAAATTCACACGATTGTAGAGATTGTCGGTCACGAGTGGTTCGGATATGGCAGAATGAAAACGCTAAAACTGATTGCGACGGACGGCACGGGAACTGTCGAGCTTGTGGCGTTCAACCGTCCGTTTATGGAAAAAACGCACCCTGTCGGTCAGATTGCTTCACTCAGTGCAAAGGCAGAAGTAAAATACGGAAAATATCAGGCGACGAGCTTTGAGCTTGAAAAAATCGCTGTCAGCGGAAATCTTGCCGATTACAAAGATTCCGCCGTTCCGAACAGTAAGGTTATTCCTGTTTATCCGCTTACAGAAGGACTTACGAACAAAATTGTCTCAAAAACAATCGATACCGCATTTAAACAATTTTCCCTCGGCCTTGAAAACGACCTTCCGCAAGAAATAATCGAAAAACGGAATCTGCTTTCCAAAAAAGAAGCGATTCGTGCGATTCATTTTCCGAAATCCCTGAGCGAAGCGATTGGAGCAAGAAATACCCTCGTTTTTGAGGAGCTTTTTTTGTTCCAGAAAACGCTGGCAGAGAGGGCGATTGCCCACAGAGGAAAGCTCCCAAAAATAGAGCTTGATTCAGGCGAAAGCAATCAGCGGCAGGTTTCAGAAGAAGAATTCAAGCAGAGTCTTTCGACCCGTCAAAAGGATTTACTTGCCCGACTGCCCTACCGCCTTACACCCGACCAGATGAGCGTAATTACGCTTATGAACGCAGACATTGATAAGAATTACGGGTTTGGTGAGATTGGGGATTTTAAGGGGCAAAGCCCCTTAGGCGAGGGGGTAGCGACCAACGAAGTGGGCGCGAAGGGGGTAGGGAGCGACGGCGTAGCCGTCAAAACCTGTGAGACAGGTTTTGAGCGAGTCTCGGTGAAGGCTATGTCTGAACCGACTTCCCCCTCCCATTTTTCAATGCGGACGCTTTTGCAGGGCGATGTCGGTTCTGGAAAAACTCTTGTGTCTTTTTTTGCCGCTCTCCGGGTTATTGATTACGGCGGTCAGGTGGCGCTTATGGCTCCCACTGAGCTTTTGGCACGGCAGCACGCAGAAAATGCGGCAAAGCAGCTTGAAGCCGTGGGAGTTTCTGTCGCGTATTTAACAGGAAACATCAAAACTAAGGGACGGGAAAATCTTCTTACGGCACTGAAAAACAACGAAATAAATCTCGTGATTGGAACTCATGCGCTTTTTTCAAAAAATGTTCAGTATCACGACCTGGCACTTGCGATTATAGATGAGCAGCACAGGTTCGGCGTTATGCAGCGCTCAGCGATTCTGGATAAGGGCAGAACTAGCGTTATGGCGACCGACAAATACGCACAGCCTCCCTTCCGAGAGCCCAATCTTTTGATGATGAGCGCGACTCCGATTCCGCAAACTCTGGCGCTCACTGTTTTTGGAGACCTTGATGTTCTTACGATAAAAACTATGCCTCAGGGACGAAAACCTATTACGACTTATTTGACTAAAGCGGGAAATGAACGCAACGCTTATGAGGCAGTCCGAAAAGAGCTGAATAGCGGCCATCAGGCGTATTTTGTGTACCCTGCGATTGAGGGAGACACAGAGCAAGGGCTGAAATCCGCTGAAGAGAGCTTTGAAATCTTACAGAAGCAGGTTTATCCGAATTATAAATGCGCTTTGATTCATTCCAAAATTGATGAAGACGAGCAAAATCGAATTTTAAAAGATTTCCGTGAAAATAAAATTCAGGTTCTTGTCGCAACTACTGTTGTTGAGGTTGGAGTTGATGTTCCTAATGCGACCTGCATGGTAATAGAACAGGCAGACAGGTTTGGTCTTGCGGCATTGCACCAGCTCCGCGGCCGGGTCGGACGAGGAAAGGCACAATCTTACTGTTTTTTGATTTACCGCGCAAACCTTACGGAAACAGGAATCGCAAGAATGAAAGCACTTCACGAAACGACGGACGGATTTAAGATTGCAGAGGAAGACTTACGACTCCGTGGCCCTGGAGAAATAACAGGAACGGCTCAAAGCGGCGAGCTTGAATTTAAAATAGCAAATCTTGCCCGCGACGAAAAGCTGATGATGGAAGCGAGAAGAGAGGCATTTGAGAGGATAGCTACTTCAGCAGCTTGTTGAGCGTTGCGTCGCGCTGACGCCAGTTTTTGTCAACCTTGACCTGCAAATCCAAATCAATCTTGTAATCAAAAATCTTTCGGAGAGCCTTAATGCTTTCAACCCGGATTGTTTTTATCATCTGGGCACCTTTTCCGATTACAATTCCTTTTTGGCTTTCTTTTTCGACGCATAAAAACGCACGGCACCACATTTTATTTGGCGTTTTCATTTCCATATCAGCGATTTGAACATAAACTGCGTGAGGAACCTCCTGGTCAAGGCGGTTAATCGCCTGTTCACGGATAACCTCGGCAATTCTGAAATCGACTTCCTGGTCTGTGTAAAATTCTTCATCGTAAAGATGCGGCGCGACCTTTGCCATATCAAAAAGCGCTTTTAAAACTTCGTTGATTCCTACATCATTTTTGGCTGAAATTTCAAAAATGCGGTTTTCTGGAACAGACGGAAGATGAGCCTTGATGAATTTTCGCACATGCTCACGGAGAGGGCGTGTCGAATCAATTTTATTCAATGCAATTACTATTTTGTCCTGATGGCCTTCAAGAATCTCCGTAATAAGCCGCTCTTCTTCGGCACAATTCCGGCTCGTATCGATGATATACAAAATCAAATCTGAATCCTTTAACTGGTCGGCGACAATTCCCCGCATTTTAAGGTTCATCTTTTTTTCTGAGTCGTGATAGCCCGGAGTGTCAACGAAAACGAGCTGTCCGAGGGATGTGTTCACGATTCCACGGATTGCGTTTCGTGTCGTCTGAGGCATTGCGCTTACGATAGAAACCGGCTCACCCGCCGCCGTGTTCAAAAAAGTAGATTTTCCGGCTGACGGACGGCCAATTATCGTAACCAAAGCGGTTTTATCACCGACTGGAGGCTGAGTGTTTTCCATAATTTCTTCGTTTTTTGCCATTTTAATCTCTCAAAAAAATCATATTTTAAGTAGTTTATCAGTTTTTTGTGATTTTAGGGAACTTCAACAAACACACATTCAGAGTTTTTTCAAAATTTCTTTTACAATCTTCGTCACAAGCCAAACAAAAATCACCGCACCGACAAATGCACCTATCGTATCACTAAGCCAATCCAAAATTGAAGCGTCTCGCCCCGGAGTAAAGCTCTGGTGAATTTCATCGGTTACAGCCCAGATACTGATGATAAGAGTCGGAAGCCATGTCATTTTGTATGCTTTGATATTGCAGGCAAAGGCCACCCAAAAGGAAAAGCCCGCAAAGCAAAAAAAATGCACAAGCTTGTCGGCGTTCCAAAAATCTGGCATTTGCTCGATATGCTCCTGAGAAGAAAGATAAAAGTTGCATCCCGCGATAAAAATCGCAGGAATCCATTTAAGAAGTTTTTTTATCATAGATTTCTCGACTTTTCGTTCATAATCAGCATCTGAAGACGATTTTCCACATTCGCAAAGCTGGTGTCCGGGTCTAAGTCCAAAGGCAAAATCTGAACGGCAGGGAATTCTTCCTTTACTTTTTTCATAATTCCGCGCCCGCAGATATGATTTGGAAGGCAACCAAAGGGCTGTAAAATTACGAAGGACTGAACTCCCCGAAGCGCATATTCCTTGATTTCGCCAGGAATGAGCCAGCCCTCGCCCGAAAGGAAGGTTCGGTTCATAATTTCGTCAGTTTCAGAAGCCAAAACAGGAAGAGGTGTCGCCTTTACAAAAAGCGGATGCTCACTGGCAATTTTTTCACACAGCTGGCTTGAATAAGCAAAGAGCTTTTCTGCAATTTTGTCAAAGATTGCAACATCAGGCTTGAATTTGACTTTTAAATCCTTTGCTTCGACAACTCGCGCATAAAAATCTTTTCGGAAGACATTCGCCATACGAGGTAAAATCACTTCCATTCCGTTTGCTTCAAGATAACGCTCAACATGGAAATTTGAGCCAGGATGGAAGGTGACAAGGTATTCGCCAGTCACAAAAACCCGTGGCCGCAAAACTGAGCGGTCATACTTTATCTCGCAGAATCGTTTTATGCCTTTTTTGTATGCCTTTAACGCGCACAAAATGCCCTTGTCAATTCCGTCAGAAATGGCGTCAATCGTCTCGTCAAAAACACGGTTCGTCTCGCCCTGATTAAGCTCATACGGACGAATCTGACGGCGAAGCTCCTCGAGCATATCCATCATCGTAATTACCCAAAGACTTCTGACATTGAAAAGAGCGCCAAGACGGAAGCCTGGATGCATATTTTTTGAGTCAATCGGGTCAGTAGAGACAATCGGAACCTCGCTGAAGCCCGCCGCATCAAGCGCGCGACGAAGAAGAGCCGAATAATGCGAAAGACGGCAGTCACCCTGATATTTTGCCATACCGATTGCAACCTTATCCAGCGGATATTTTCCGCTTTGAAGGGCAGAAATCGCCTCGCCGATTACCATTTGGGCAGGAAAGCAAGTGTCATTGTGGACATATTTTTTTCCGACCTGAATCTGGCTGTTTTCGCCCAAGGAAAGAGGAAGTGCGCGAAGCCCCTGCTTTCGTAAAACGCCACTCAGCAATTTGCAGAAAGCAACCGAGACATTCGGAATTAAGACTGTCCGCATTTCAAGGTCTTTTTTGCCAAATTTTGCGGTGTAAGCGTCTCCCAAATCCGTGAACGGAAGATTTCCTTTTTTTGCACGCCGCTCTGTAATCGTCTCGATAAAGGATTTTACCCGAATATTTAAAGAATTTGCCGCCCCGCCCTCGTCAAGCTTCAGGATAAGAGGTGCTTTTCCAGAGCTTTCAGTCATAATTCTGGTAACTTCATCAGAAAGAATCGCATCATGACCGCAACCAAAGCTTACAATCTGAACATATTCAAGAACAGGAGATTTTGCCGCCAGAAGCGCGCCCGAAAGCATACGGGTATGAAAATTATTCGTAACTTCAGCCCTCGTGTAGCGAAGGTTTACATCATTTAATTCCGGAAGAGAATCAACCGTCAGGACAGGAATGTACTGCTTTGTAAAGACTCTGGAAAGGTCGTGGCTCACCAAAGCGTCCGTGTGATAAGGCCGCCCTGCCAAAACGACAGCAAACGAGCCTTCTTCCGTCACCTTGTCGATAACCTTTTGTCCTTCTTCCCGGAGCTTTGAGCGGAAGGAAAGAATCGCTTTTTCTCCCTCGCCAAACGCCGCCTCAATTTCATTTTTTGGAAGGCCATACGATGCGTTAAAGTAATTTATAATCTGATTTTTGCGGTCAATTTCCGAATACCAGTGGAACATCGGGTTATCAAACGGAACATTCCAGCGACGAGCGGGATTTTCGGAATGAGAAATAATAAGCGGATAGCCCTTTACGACCGCACAGACATAATTTGAAGCCTTCGCCTTGTCCGTAGCAGGCATTTCCATCACCATGGGCATAAAAATACGGCAGTTAGCAGTTTTGTCGGGGGAAGTCTCCCCCTCGGCTCCAATGGCTTTGCCATTTCCGCCTACCCCCTCTCCTAAGGGGCTTTGCCCCTTAAAATCCCCATCAACTTGGGGACACGGTTCAGGCGTAGCCTTCACCGAGACTCGCTCAAAACTCACCTCGTGAGTTTTGCCCCCTACGGGGTCGCTCCCTACCCGCAACGCCCCGATTTTCTCAAACTGCTTTACCAAGTCCTGAATATGGCCGTGAGCGAGTTTTGCAGGGAAACAGACAGTATCGCTTGGAACGAAGGGAATTCCGTTTTCAAACATTTCCCGGTTGCTTTTATGCGAAAAAACTACATCGTAGCCAAGGGAGCGGAAAAAAGTTGACCAAAACGGCATTGAGTCCCAATATTCAAGCGTTCGCGGAAGACCAATCGTAATATTTTTTTTCGGAGAAACCTGCTTAAAATCCCATTTTTTGAACAGAAGCTGCTCACGAATCAAAAAAAGGTCCGGCACATAGCGGGTTTTTGATTCTGGAATAAGGCCCGCCGGAGTTTTTTCTGGCGCACCAAGCCCCGAAACAGCCTCTTCGTCTTCACCAGCCCCGTTGCCATTCATTCTGAGCTTATCGAGGAATTCCTCCCCTTCAGAAAGCTCGTTCGGTAAAATGATTTCGCCTCGCGCACAGCGATTTCCAGTGATGTAAGTCGTTCCGTTCGAGAACTGAATCAGGCTTCGTGAACAGTGATTTGCGCATTTCGAGCAGAGGACATTTTCCTTTTGCGTGTAAGAAAGACTTTCCAGCGAGTCAAAGCCGATGAAAGAAGAAGTTGAGCCGACTCTCTTTTCTTTTGTAAGCAAAGCCGCCCCGATACAGCCCATTTCGCCCGGATATGGGGCACGCTGAACATCTACCCCCAGATATTGCTCCAAAGAACGCAGAACTGCGTCATTTTTAAATGTTCCGCCCTGAACTACGATTTTGTTTCCCAAAATGCTCGTATTCGAGATTCTTACAACCTTCGTAAAAACATTTTCGACAATCGAGCGGCAAAGGCCTGCCATAATGTCGTCTGGTCCGCAGCCGTTTTTCTGCTCGGTGATAATCGTCGAATTCATAAAGACCGTGCAGCGGCTTCCAAGGTCAGCCGGCTTTTTTGAGCGGAAAGCGGCATCCGCAATTTTGTCAGTCGGAATCTTAAGGGAAGAAGCGAAATTTTCAAGGAAAGAACCGCAACCGCTGGAGCAGGCTTCGTTCAGCGTTATGTTCGTGATGATTCCGTCAGAAACCCAAATGCCCTTCATATCTTGACCGCCGATGTCAAGAATAAAGCTTACATCTGGAACAAATCGCCTGGCCGCCGTTGCGTGAGCGACCGTTTCAACCGTGTGATAGTCAGCCCCGTAAGCCTTTGCAATCAAAAGCTCGCCGTAACCAGTCGTTCCCAGACCAAGGACATTTAATTTTACTCCCAGTGCCTCGTATTTTTGGTGAAGCTCCATTAAGCCGCGACGAACGACATTAATCGGGTCTCCCCTGTTATTTGCGTAAAATCTGTCGAAGACCTTTTCGTCCTCGGTCATCAAGACCATTTTGCTTGTCGTGCTTCCAGCGTCAATTCCGATATACACATTTAGAGTGTCGCCCGCCTTCATTTCGACTTTTGCAAGTTCTGGGGATTTATGTGCTTCTCGCCAAGTTTTACATTCTTCCTCGCTTTCAAAATAGGGTTTCTTAACCTTTGCGCCAACATGCTCGATTCTAACAACTCCGCCATCAAGTGCGTGAACGGCATCCTCAATTAAAATACCGTCACTTTCTTCCTGATTCGGAAAAAGCTCGTCCAAAGCGATTGCCGCACCCCGGGCAACTATTGTTTCCGGATGCTCAGGGCGAATAATTTCGTTTTCTTTCAGATTTAATTTTTCCGCAAATGCTTTTACAAGAGTGTGATCATAAGTTAAGGGACCGCCCTCAAAAATAATCGGCGGTTTTAGCTCCAAACCTTGGGCCAGCCCGCCAACCGTCTGCTTTACGATTGCATAGAAGGCCGAAAGGGCAATGTCCTCCCTTTTTACGCCCTGATTGAGCATTGACTGAATATCTGTTTTTGCAAAAACACCGCATCGCCCGGAAATCGAGTGAACCTCCGTTCCTTTTGCTGCCAAGCCCTCGAATTCTTCAGTTGGAACCTTTAAAAGCGAGGCAATTTCGTCAATAAAAGCGCCGGTTCCGCCCGCACAGCTTCCGTTCATGCGCATATCGCTGGTGACCAGGCGGCCGTTGTCATCATAAAAAAAGATAATTTTTGCATCCTGTCCGCCAAGCTCGATTGCCGTCCTTGTCTGGGGATACAATGCGCGGACAGCGCTGGAATTCGCCACGACCTCCTGCACGAAATGAGCACCAATTTTGTCTGCTATAGGCTTTCCTCCAGAACCGCAAATTGCAATTCTAAAGCGAGCGGAAGGGAATTTTTTTGCGACATCGCGTAAAAGCCGTTGGGCTGTGTTCCATTGCTCAGCATGATGTCGCTCGTAGTGATTGTAGACTATTTCGTTTTTTTCTGTATCTAAAATTAAAATTTTAACCGTGGTAGAACCGACATCGATTCCCATTCGTAAAAGTTTTTCTGCCAAAATCTTCGTTCCCTAAAAAATTATTGCGAAAATTATACCAAAAACCTAGATTTTTCGCTACGCTCAGAATGACAGGGTTTCTTCTTTTTGCTACAATCTCGGATATGTCTAAGTCCAGGATTTGTCTCTGCCTTACCGCAAAAACAGTAGCAGAAGATTTGGCCCTTATCGAAAGATATCGTCCTTACATCGACCTTGTTGAGCTTCGCGTTGATCTTCTTGACGAAGATGAGCGTCTCGAAATTCGTGATTTCCCTTCAAAAGCAGGCATTCCTTGCATTCTAACGATTCGCCGAACTGTTGACGGCGGTGAATTTTCCGAAGGAGAAGCGGCCCGCTCTATGCTTTTTGCCCGAGCCCTTGCCTTCGCAAATGAAGATGCCCACAAAAATTTCGCTTATGTCGATTTTGAAGAAGATTTTCATATCTCCTCTCTTCAGGATGCGGCTCTCGCTTACGGAACAAAAATCATCCGTTCATTTCACGATATGAAAAATCCACTTCCAAGCATTGCGGCAAAGCTTAAGGAAATGCGCTCTTCAAGCTTTGAAATCCCAAAAATCGCCTTTATGCCGCATAACCTTACAGATGTTATTCAAATGTACAGGGAAATGCAGCAGTTTGCAGATTCAGACCAGATTGTAGTCGCTATGGGTTCCATTGGCCTTCCAAGCCGAATTCTAGCATACAAATTCCATTCTTATCTTTCTTATACTTCTCCAGAGGATTTAGAGCTTAAACTTACGGATATTGGCCACACAGACCCAAAAACTCTTGCAGAAACCTATCATTTTCACGAGCTAAATGACGAAACAAAGCTTTTCGGAATTACAGGCTGGCCTTTAAAATACACTTCAAGTCCAAAACTGCACAACGATTCCTTCTTCCGCGAAAAAATGAACGCAGTTTATGTGCCATTTAAGGCAGAAAAAGCAAGCGAAGCCTTTGAATTCGCGAATACCTTTGATGTGCGGGGATTTTCGGTCACAATTCCCCACAAAGAAGAAATTATCAAGCATCTTTTCAGTTATGATAAAAAAGTCGAAAAAATCGGCGCGTGTAACACTGTTATAAACGAAAACGGAGTCTGGATTGGCTACAACACAGACTGCACTGGCTTTGAAAAGGCCCTTCTCGAATTCATCGGGGCAAAAAACCTGAAAGGTCGCAAAGTCGCGATTATCGGTGCGGGAGGAGCGGCAAAAGCCGTCACTTACGCCATCAAGGAAATGGGCGGAAAAGCGTGCATTTTTAACAGAACTGTCGGAAAAGCGCGGCTTCTTGGCAAAAAATACGGCTTTGAATATGCAACTCTCGGTTCAGAATCAATTCCTCTTCTCAAAAAATATTCGGAAATCATAATTCAGACAACTTCAAAAGGAATGGGCAGCTCAGAAGAATCTAACGAGTCGAACGACCCTCTTTGGTTTTATGATTTTTACGGAACAGAGCTGATTTACGATATTGTTTACGAGCCGGAAGTAACGCCTATTATGGCGCGTGCTCAAAAAGCAGGCTGTAGGGTGCGCAACGGCTTTACAATGCTAAAATATCAGGGAGACGAGCAGTTCAGGCTTTTCACACAGGAGAAATAAATGCTTTCACAGAATGAACAAAAGGTTCTTGCGGCTTCTACGGCTGTTGACACTTTAATTGACCAGGGAAAAATTTTCTCTGGAATGAAAATCGGACTCGGAACGGGAAGCACTGCCCTTCCAGCGGTCAAACGGCTCGCCGAAAGAATCGCAGATGGCACCTTGCACGACATAAAGGCTGTGGTCACGAGCTTTCAGACCGAAAACTGCTGCCGTGATTTAGGAATTCCTGTCTATACTCTCAACGACCGCGAAATCGACGGAGAACTTGACTTTGCAATTGACGGCGCGGACGAAATTACTCCAGAAAACCACTTGATTAAAGGCGGCGGAGCGGCTCTTCTTCTCGAGAAAATCGTTGAATATAACTCAAAGGGACTTGCCATTGTCGCAGACGAGTCAAAATCTGTTCCAAATATGGGAACAAAATTCCCGCTTCCTGTCGAAATTATCGGCGGTGCCCGCCGCGCAGTCGAAAAAAAACTGAATGAGCTCGGCGCAAAATGCGTTTTACGAGAAGGCGTCAAAAAATGCGGTCCCGTAATAACTGACAACGGAAATCAGATTTTGGACTGCACTTGGGAAAAGCCGGTGAATCCCGCCGAAATGGAAGAGCAAATCTCAAAAATAGTCGGCGTTGTGGAAAACGGATTTTTCACAAAAAATAAGCCGCTTGTTTTCATCGCTCACAGTGACGGCAAAGTCGAAATCAGATAATGCGACAAATTTGTTATAAATGCCTTCGTCCACTCGAAACTTGTCTCTGCTCCTTCGTGCCTCCCTTTGATTCAGGCGTCAAATTCGTTTTTTTGATGCACCCAAAGGAAGCAAAGCGAAATCGCACGGGGACAGGACGAATCGCTCACTCAGGCCTTATCGACTCGGAAATCTTAGTCGGAATTGATTTTACAAAAAACGAGCGCCTTTGCGAGCTTTTGGCGGACGAACGCTATTTTCCGGTTCTTTTGTATCCTGACGAGAATGCCTGGAACAGCCAAAAAGAAGGCTTCAAAGAAAAAATCGGCAACAAAAAACTTCTGGCCATAATTATCGACTCAACTTGGTTCTGCTCAAAAAAAATGATAAGGCTCAGCACAAATATTATGGCATTGCCAAAGCTAAGCTTTTCAAAATCTTACCGCTCAATCTACACTTTCAAAAAAGAGCCTAGCGAAGAGTGTGTCTCAACAATCGAAACCTGCTATTATCTCATAAAAGAGCTGCAGGAAGCAAAAATCGTAAGCGAAGAAGTAAATCCAGAATGTTTGATGACGGCCTTTAAAGAGCTGGTAAAGCTTCAGATTCAAAAAGAAAACGACAGAATCGACGGAAAACTGCCGAACAGCCACGCCACCGACTACAAATACACAAAAAAGAAAGAAATGCCGGACTTTTAGCGTCTATAATTCGGGCCGCTCTAAATCTCAATCGCATTCTCATTTTTGGAAAAGTCTATTGCCTTAAAAATCTCAGCCGCTGCTTCCATAATGGTTCCATCTGAATATTCTTTCCTCTGAATTGTCGGGAAAAAATCTTTCAGGGTGTAGCTTTCCTTAAATCCAATTTTTTCGTAGATTTTTCTGGCATTTTTCCAATCTTCATTTACTAAAAGCACGACCTTTTTTATTTCAGGCTGACTTGCACAAAGGGCAGCAAGCGAATTTAAAAAGAATTTCTGGCCAAGCCCCTTTCCCCGATATTCTTTTAAAAGCGCGAAGGAGCTTACATACAAAATCGAACCGTTCGTTTTGTGGGTAAGAGCCGGATTGTGAGAAAGCGAAAATCTTTTTTTCAGTAATTTTTCTGATTTTTCATCTAGATTTGCGAAATCCGGAAGAGAGTCCCATTTTTCAGCGCACAAATATCCGCAGATAAGGGCAGTTTTATTTTTTAAAATCACATCGTCAGAGCAATCCGCAAGAAGCAAAAAGCCTTCCGGAAATATCTTGAGCCTTTTTTCAAAAATGCGTTTTTTTTCCTGAATCTTTGGAATAAAAGACTGTCGCTCAATATTCATAATCTGAAAAATATCAAATGGCTGTGCCGGACAAATAATCATAGGGATATTATAGCAAGAATTCCTCTGATTGTTTATAATTTCCTCTGATTTTTATGGAAAGAATTGATAAAATACTCGCTCATCATGGTTTTGGTTCTCGAAAGGATGTAAAAAAACTGCTCCGTGCAGAAGAAGTCACCGTAAACGGAAAATTTATCTATGACCCGGGATTTTTACTCGACATTGAAAAAGATATTGTAACTGTCGGCGACGAAGAAATTAAATTACAGCGCGATGTCTACATTATGATGAACAAATGTCAGAATGTCGTTTGCGCAAATAAAGATGGAGAACATCAGACAGTTTTTGATTTGCTCGATGAAGGCTTAAAGCACAAATTTTTAGGCGGAGACCTGCACTGTATGGGGCGGCTCGACATCGATACGGAAGGACTTTTAATTCTTACCACAGACGGAAAGCTCACTCACAGGCTTCTTTCTCCAAAAACTCACGCCCCGAAAACCTACGCAGTCGGACTTCGTGACAGCCTTAGCGAAGAAGAAAAACAAAAGTACAGCGAAAAATTTACAAAAGGCTTTTGGGTTGACCGCGAGCAAAATGAAGATGGCTTCACAGCCCAGCCTAGCGAGATTCAGTTTATTGACAACCCCTGGAAAACCCCGAAAGTTGACTGTCTTCTAACAATTTATGAAGGAAAATTTCATCAGGTAAAAAGAATGTTCGCCCAAATGGGAAATGAAGTCCTTTATCTGAAGCGCGTTAAAATGGGAAGCCTGTGCCTTGACGAAAAAATTCCTCTTGGCAGCTACAGGGAACTGACCGAAGAGGAAATTGCACTTCTAAGTGAGTAGCTCAGAATAGCAGGGCTTTTTTTGAATTTTCTCAGCCTTAAATCCTAAATCATCTCTCCTAAATCTCCGATAATCGATATATGCGCATCTTAATTTCATTATGTCTTTTAATTTCATTAAGTTCATGTCTTTCTGCTAAACAAGCCCGCTCTGCAAAAGAAGCGGATTCTATCTACAAGCTTCCAGAGACCTCTTCAGAAAACGGCGGCTCTCCTTCAAATTTTATGCTTGCCGGCAGCGAAAAGGGACTTTATAAAATCAACTCTGCAAAAACGGCAATTCCTCTCTGGACAGGCGGAAAGGTCTCGAAGATTCTCCGCGTGAACGAGGGAGACGATGAGAACCAGAAAATCCGATGGTATCTCCTCACAAATCAAGGAATTGTGACTTCTGATGATTTGGAGAATTTTGAAAACCGAAACGAAGGGCTTCCTTTTCTTACGATTAAGCAATACGACGGAAGCAACACGACTTTTTTAAGACAATGCGCCCAGCTCAAGGATTTATCTGTTCATCCGACAAATCCCTTTATTTTAGTCACGGCAACAAAAGATGATGTTTATATCACTTATGACGGCGGAAAATCCTGGAAATCAATTGGCTCAACCTCGGCCTCAACTTCAGGAATTAAGGCCGTCGCTGTCTGCAATATGAACAGGCCGAACACGGCAAAGCCGGCTGTCACGAACGCTGATGGAAGCGTAACTCCGGCCACTGCCCCGCAGACGGATTTAGTCGTTTTTATGGCTCACACAATTTTTGGATTCTCTTACTGTCTTCCTCTCGCAAAAAAAATTGCCTGGAAGGATTGCAACGGCGGCTTCGACAATATGAAAACTCAGAGTTATCCGGATGAAATCGCTGACATTTTGCCAGTCGTCTTTGCTGATGAAAACGGATTTCCTGTCACGGAGGTTTTTGTCTCTCAAAGCTATCTTCCGAACATTTACAGATTTGACTGGAACAAAAAGCGCGGTGAAAAAATTTATTCTGGAAGCGAGCCTGTAGACACGATTGACAGTCTTTTTTGGGACGGAAAGTGCCTTTTGTTCACTCATCCAGGCGAAGTCAGCGCATATAATCCCGCGACAAAAACACTCGAAGCCCTGCCAGTCGAATATTCAACATGGAAAGGAAATTTTTATCTTCTTGGAAAAAACGACACCCTTTACACAACCTGGCTTCCGAATGAAAATCCGCAGGGAAAGGGCATTACTCTTGGAGAGCTTTGGCTTTTGTATCCTAGCGATGTAAACAACAAATACGCCGAAAAGGCTCTCGACAGAAAGGCTGTTTATGTTCAGGCCCACAAGCTGATGACAGAAAAAGGAATCGCTCAGTACAAAAAAATCATCTCGGACAACAAGCTTGACGCAATGGTCATCGATATGAAAGACGATTACGGCGGAATCAGATTTGAACCGAAAGACCCCTTAATCAGACAGAAGGGCTATATTTCCCGCTACAAAATCGACATCGACACCTTTGTTCCCCAAATGAAAGAACAGGGAATTTATCTCGTTGCCCGAATCGTCACTTTTAAAGATAAAAATCTTGCGACCTACGACAAAAAACAATATGCCGTCTGGGACAAGGCTTTAAATCGCCCATGGATTGGAATCTCTGGCTACGAAAAAGTCAAAGACGAAAACGGAAACGAAACGGGAGCGACTAAAACACTTTATTATGATGAAAACTGGGTTGACCCTTATTCTCAGGAAGTCTGGGAATACAATGTTCACATTGCCCAGGAGTTGATTGCGCGAGGCTTTGATGAAATTCAGTTCGACTACATAAGATTCCCGACGGACGGAAAAAATATGGCAAACGCTCAGTTCCGCTGGAGAAGTGAGGGTATGGATAAAGAGAGTGCGCTTGTTTCATTCCTGCGATATGCCCGGGCAAACATTGACGCTCCCATTGGAATCGACATTTACGGTGCCAACGGCTGGTACAGATCTGGAACTCGAACAGGACAGGATGTTGAGCTTCTTGCTGAATATGTTGATGTCGTCTGCCCGATGTTTTATCCAAGCCATTTTGAGCAGTCATTTTTGAACTATGCGCCTGCCAGCGAGCGGCCTTACCGGGTTTATTATTACGGAACTTACAGAAACACCGTAATCGGCAGAAACAAGCTGATTATTCGTCCGTGGGTTCAGGCATTCTATTTGAATGTCAGCTACGACCGCGCATATTACAACAAAAACTATGTCACACAGCAAGTCTACGGAGTTCGTGACAGCGTAAACCACGGCTATATGTACTGGAACGGAATGTGCCGCTACGACGACATTTCCCCTGATGTAGGCGACTCAAAATACACGGGGCCTTCTTATGAAGCCGACGCGAAATACAGAAAACCAGCTCTTTCAGGCCCGTCAAAGTCGGAAAATCTTTTGATGAACGACAGCGAGGTTCGCACGACAAAAAACGGTGACACTGCAGCCTGGGACACAATCCGAAAGCAGGAAAACCGCGAAGAAAAGAAAGAAAATTCAGGCTTTCCGAAGCTAAGCGATGTCAAAAAACTGTGGCAGGCATACTCGGAAAGCTAGTACTTAAGAAAATAAAGTTATTTCTTCAACTCTTCTACAAATTCAGCGATTCTGTCCAGGGCGACTTTCATCTTGTCAACGGCGGTGGCGTAACAGCAGCGGATATGACCTTCACCGCCAAGACCGAAAACGCTTCCCGGAACAACGGCAACATTGTGCTTCTGGAAAAGCTGGGTGGCGAATTCTTCGCTGGAAATACCGAGATTTTTAATGCTGGGGAACATGTAGAAGGCTCCGGTCGGCTCAGGAACTTCAAGCCCCATATCGCAGAAAGCCTTGTACATGAGATTCCGCCTCTGCTGGTAAGAGACCCGCATTTTCTCAACATCTTTCCAGCCGTGCTTCAAGCCTTCAACTGCCGCGTACTGGCTGAAAATCGGGGCGCAGATTGTGTTGTAGCCGTGCAATTTTACGATTTGTGCAAGGACTTCTGCGGGAGCGGCGATATAGCCGATTCGCCAGCCTGTCATTGCGAAAGATTTTGAGAATCCGTTGAGGATAATGGCATAATCCTTCATGCCGGGGAAAGAACCCACTGATGTGTGCTTTGCGTCATCGTAGGCAAGCTCGCAGTAAATCTCGTCGGAAATGCACCAGATTTGATTTTTGACCACAACCTTGGCGATTTTTTCAAGCTCTTCCTTTGGAATCATGGTGCCCGTAGGATTGTTGGGAGAGCACATCATGACGCACTTTGTCTTGGGAGTGATTGCCTTTTCAATCTGCTCTGCCGTGGGGTAGAATCCGTTTACGCTGGTGTCGATTGGAACGACTTTTGCCCCAGTAAGCTCGGCAAGGGGCGTGTAGTTTACGTAGCATGGCTGAACCACGATGATTTCGTCTCCGGGATTCAAAATCGCCCGCAAAACCGCATCAACGCCCTCGCTGGCACCCACGGTAATCAAAATCTCGTTCTTGGGATTGTAGTAAAGATTGTATCGCTCCATGTATCTGGCGATTTCTTCACGAAGCTCAATCAGTCCCCAGTTTGATGTGTAAGAAGTGTGACCTTTTTCAAGATGGTAGTAGGCTTCCTCGCGGATAACCCAGGGCGTAGGAAAGTCCGGCTCGCCCACCGAAAGGGAAATTACATCGTCATGGCCAATCAGCATCTCAAAAAACTTACGGATGCCTGACGGCGGAATATTCTGCATTGATTTTGAAAGTCTGTCTTCTCGTGTATTCATTTATGCCATAACTCCTTCGCGGCGGTCAGATTCGTCTTCCACATAAAGAACGTCATTTTCCTTGTAGGTTTTAAGGAGGAAGTGAGTCTTTGTTGAGCGCACGCCTTCCAAAGTTGAAAGTTTCTGCGCCACAAAAAGAGCGACCTCGCGCAAATCGTCTCCCTCAATCACGACCTTTAAATCATAGCCGCCGCTCATAAGGTAAAGCGACTTGACCTGGGGAAAGCGGTAAATTCGCTCGGCAAGGGCGTCAAATCCGTGCTCCCGCTCAGGCTGGCATTGAATCTCGATTTCAGCCCGAACTTTCCTGATTGAAGAAGGACTTGCCAAGGGTGATGAAGATTTAAAAACAAGACAGACGGTCGAAGCGTTCACAAAAGTTTTAAATGGAAAATCTTCGCTTTACTACAAAGTCCTTGCACTTGAACGGCTGAATGTTACCGACAAATCGCTGATTGACTCTTATCTTTTTAACAAAAATGAAGAAGAAGACAAAATTGACGACAAGGGAGCGGGTCAGCTTTTAAAAGGGTATGCCGCCTTCGGTTTTCCAGAACGCATTTATGGGGAGTGGATTTCTAACCGAAAGAATATCTCAAATTCAGACACAATCGAAATTTGTGATTTTTTGACGAAATGCGCGGAAAGCAACAAGGAATCAACTTACAATGTCCAGAGTTTACGAGTTGCGAGCCGAGCGTTTGAACAAACTAACGGTCGTATTGCAGAAGAACTTTTAAAACTCAATTTTCCCCGTTTTTATAAAACAGAAATCGAAGGTGCGTGCGCAGAATTTGGTCTTCCAACATATCTTGTTTATGCGATGATTCGTAGCGAAAGCTTTTTTGACCCGACTGTCACAAGCAAGGCCGGGGCAAGCGGACTTACGCAGCTTATGGAAACTACCGCTGAAGACGAAGCGAAAAAGCTTAAAATCAACGATAATTTTGACATCTTTGACCCGCTAACTAACATTCGTTTGGGAACTCATTATCTCTCTTCGCTTGTAAACCGAACAGATGATAACAATGAGCTTTTGGCACTTTACGCTTACAATGCTGGACTAACGAATGTTCGTAATTGGATAAAACGATTCAGAAGTGACTGGGCTGCGACAGGAAAAGCCAGCCACAAGCCCGCGGGAATCAGCATGGACTTATTTTTGGAGTCGCTTCCCTTTGCGGAAACTCGCGAATACGGCAGAAAAGTAGTTTCCGCCGCCGCCCTTTATGCCTATCTTTACGATGAAAAATTGCCGGGCGACACGGTGCGGGAAATTATGTACTAGGACAAGGATTAGATTTAATTAAACAATGACTTTTCGCCGCTTGTAAGAGAATCGGCAAAAGTTTGTGAAGAAAATTCGTATTTTGTAAAATCTCCGCTTGGCTCATGCAAGACCATTGTGTTGATTGTTGCCTGCCCTGCCATTTCAATGCTTTCGACAAAGGCACGGACAGAGCTGTCCTTTGGAACGAGATTTACATTCCAGTTTGAAGCAGAACCAATAAATTCAATGTCAAAATTTTTGTTCAGAGCGTCAATGTTTCCGTCAAAAAGTGAAGTCATAAGTGATGAAACTTGTTCAAAAGTAGCATTTTCACCAGTCGCAACGACATTTTTTTTGCCTTGAGCGTTTGTCTGAATAATTCCGGTTTTTGTGATAGCCATTGAAGATTTAAAAGGCTTTAGTGTGTTCCAGAGAATTCCGTCATCAACAGAAACGATGAAAGTTCCCGAAGACTTTATTTCCCGTTTGATTTTTTTGATGAGCTTTGTCTGCGCAAAATCACCTTTTGTGACCTTGTGAGATGAAATATTTTTGCAGACCTCGTTAAAATTTTGTGAAGAAGTATTCTGGGCAAAGGCAAGAGAAAGCCCCGTTAAGACAACAGCAAGAAAAATTTTTTTTATGGACATAGCGGTTTTACCTAAAAAACTAAGTGAAATTGCTGATATTATTGGAGACGATCGGACTTGAACCGACTACCTTTTGAATGCCATTCAAACGCTCTAGCCAGGTGAGCTACGCCCCCATACACAGATGATTATTTCAGATTTTTAAAAATGTTTCTAGTGTTTTCGTTTCTGAAGTTCCCGCTATTCTCAATTTTTTTGTTTTTCCTTATAATAAAAAAATCGAGGATTTTATGGCTTACAAAATTTTTATTGACGGAAAAGAAGGAACAACTGGTCTCAAGATTTTTGAGCGGTTTGAAAAACGGAATGACATCGAAATTTTACTGATAGACGATGAAAAACGAAAAGACCCTGCCGAGCGCGCAAAAATGATTAACGCTTCGGATTTTACTTTCCTTTGTTTGCCTGATGCGGCTTCAATCGAGGCTGTTTCTCTATGCACGAATCCAAAGGTGCGTATTATCGACGCTTCTACGGCTCACCGAACGAATCCTGACTGGGCTTACGGTTTTCCAGAACTTTCAAAGGAACACCGCCAGAAAATTATTTCATCAAATCGGGTTGCAACTCCAGGCTGCTATGCTTCGGGCTTTGCTTCAATCTGTTATCCTTTGGTGACTCGGGGAATTATCTCACCAGATTATCCTGTCGTTTGTCACGCTGTTTCGGGATATTCTGGAGCAGGAAAAAAAGCAATCGCTCAGTATGAGGCAGCCGACCGAAACCCGGAGCTTGACTCGCCACGGCTTTACGCCCTCACTCAGGAGCACAAGCACTTGCCGGAAATGCAGAAAGTAAGCGGCCTCAACTACAAGCCAATTTTTAATCCTTATGTCTGCGATTATTTTGAAGGAATGACGGTAACAATTTCCCTTCACTCTCGCTTGCTCGAAAAAAAACTCACTGCAAAAGAAATTGCCGAGGTTTTTAAAGAGCATTATGAAGGCTGCCGTTTCGTAAAGGCCACTGAATTTTTGGGCGAAGGCACTTTAACAGAAAGTTTTATCCCTGCGAACACCTTGGCCGGCACGAACGATATGCAGATTTTTGTCTGTGGAAATGACGAGCGAATTGTTATCACAAGCCGCTTCGACAACCTTGGAAAAGGTGCCAGCGGAGCTGCCGTTCAGTGTATGAACATTATGATGGGAATTGACGAAGGAACGGGACTGTAAAAAACTTTTAGTCTTTCTTTCGCTCAAATCTTACTTTTACATAAATTTTGGCGGAATTCACAAGCTGCTGGGTTGATGCTTCGTCATCAAACCAGTCCGCCTTAAAAATCACTGAATCATCTATACCAATCGTAAAATACTTTGGAAAATTATATTCATAACCAAACTTTGCAATAAAAATCAGATGCTTATTTCCTTTTGCTTCTTCAAGCTTTGAGCCTGGATACGGAACAGTGTAATTAAACTCAGCTTCACCAAAAATTTTTCCGAATTTTTTTTGTTCGACAGAAAAGCCGCCTTTAAAAAGAGGACCAAAGGTGAAGTTATAAGAACGAATCGGGTTAAAATTTCCAGAACCTATCGGGAGTCCGTCATAAAGATAATAAAGACTTCTTGTTCCCATAAAGATAAAATCTAACTGACTAAAAAAGCCTAGAATTCCAGTTGAATTAAAAATTTGCTGAGAGCCGATATATTTTACGCCAACGGCACCTGTTGAAAGTATAATATCTGTAGATTTTTCTCCCTCGTACATAAGGTTTATGCCCAAGGTTCCTTCGCTATTTTCAAAATAAAGCGCATGAGAATACAAAAATCCGTCAATGAAAAAATTAAATTTAAAATAATGATAAGCAAGAAAAATACTTGCATCAGCCGTAAACAAATCAAAAGGTTCGGCTGTCGTATGTGCCACCGGATTTCCATATTGAAGATGTATGCCTTCTGCCAGAGCAATTTTTTTAGTCAAATCTGAGTCCATATTTTCAGCTTCAGTGCGGGATTTTTCGTAACTTAAAAAGGTAATAAAATCTAACTCTTCTATATGACCAGTAACTTTTGTTTTTTTGCCTTTTAAAGTATTGTTCAGCGCATCAACCGGACTTAAAATCCATGCAAAGGGAGGGCAGATTTCGTTCACATCAAGAAAAATTCTGTGCAGGGCTTCTCCGAAAATCGAGCCACAAATTGAGGTCGTGATAATGTCATTGATAGCGGGAGTTGTCGTTTCTCCAAATTCTTCCCAAGTAAAAGAGCCGAAGGCAGTCAAAAAAAAGGACTGCCAGAAGTTAAGGTTATTTGAGCGACCCGAAGTAAAATAAAGCGAGCCTTGATACGGATGACCAAACTGATTCATAAAAAAACCGTCTTCATCCCAAACCCACTTGCTATGAAGATTATCATTCATAGTTGAAAGATTTATATCAGAATAATCCTCTTGCAAAATGATTCTTGCGGCACTGTTGAAAAGCAAATTTACGGCAAAAACATCGCCAACAGCAATAGCAACATCTTTCTTAGTTGCCTCACCAAAAATCGAAAAACTCAAAAAAAATAAAAAGAAAATTGAAAAAAGCTTTTTCATTGCTGCTTGCACTTGTATCTTAAAATCAGAAAAAATAATTCAAAATCATATATAAAATCGTTCCGCCAAAAATACTAATCATGGCGTTTTTCTTCCAAAGATGAAGAAGCGCTGTAAAAATTGCAGCGCAAACGGCACAAATAACTGATGGAAGCTCCGTATGCGGCGTAGAAGATTTAAAAATTAAGTCAGTCGTGCGCTCCTTAAAGCAAATCGTAAAAAGAACGGCAATTGAAATCGCAGGAATAAATTTTTCGATGAATGAGAAAAACGAGGGAACCCTTCGTTTCGCAAAAATTAAAAACGGCAAAAAGCGAAGCGCAAACATCATAACGCCGATTACAAGAGTCGCGATTATGGCTTCATTTGAGGTCAGTTTCATTGCTCACCTCCTCGCTTAGGATGGCGCAGCAATAGCATTACGGCAATTCCAAGACAAAGACCTGTCAAAATTAAATGCTGATTCGGTAAAATCGGCTTTCCCTTGATTTGAATGTAAGAAAGGGCGATTGCCACCACGCTAGTTAAAACGCCAACAAGCGAAGGCAAAAAATCTTTAGTAGAGCGAATCTGGTTTATCATTAAAACAATAAAAAGTGCAGTAAGTGCAAAATCGACTCCGTTTAAATAGCCGGCAGGAATGAAATTTCCGACAATAGCACCGATTAAGGTTCCAAAAATCCAGTATGAATAGTCAAAAATCGAAACGACGGCAAGATAAGGGCCTTTGTCAGCGTCTTTCGGAATATTGCATGAAGAAACAAGTGCGAAGGTTTCATCGGTAATCGTAAAAATGAGGGGGAATTTCCATTTTCCTGTGTCACGGTAGGTTTCAAGAAGCGCAAGCGAGTAAAAAATATGCCTTAAGCCAATGAAAAATTCGATTCCAACGAAAGTCAAAATAGAAGCCCAAAACGACGAGTTGCTCGCAATTCCAGAAGAAAAGAGCGCAATTCCTATGTACTGCCCAGTTCCCGAAAAAATAAGGAGACTCATCAAAACTGCAAGATACCACGGAAAGCCCGCGTTCACGACCATAAGCCCGAATGGAATGCCAATCGCAATATAGCCAAAAAAGACCGGAGTAGTAAGTTTGACAGCCCTTCTGAAATTAGAAGAATCAAGCATAGGAAATAATTTTATCAAAAAATAAAGAAAATTAGAAGAGAATAGATGTTCGCTTCGCTCAACATGACAATTTTCTTAAATATAACAAAATATTATCGATTGAAATTGCCGATTTTTCACTTTTATCTCATTACTTCATTTAGAAAACAAAAAACTAATTGGAGGTCTTTATGAAAAAAAAACTTTTTAAGGAATGGGCGAGGCCCGTTTTTTTGGCGATGACGCTTGTTATTGGCGTTTTACTTGTTTTATCCCCAGTGTCATGCAGGCTGACTGAAGAGGGACTTGAAATTATTCCGGCAGATACGACGGCTCCCTCCGTTGAGTCATTCGATGTAGTGGGCTCAAAATCAATTTCTATTGCTTGTTCTGAAAAAATCGTCCTTGATAAAATCTCGGTTTTTGAGCTGGAAGCTGGTAACGAGGATGAGGAAATTCCTCTAGTTCTTGATGAAGAAAATGCCTTTGCTGTCGCTGATTCAATCACTTACAGCGAGGATGGAAAATCCTGCGAAATTTCGTTGACAGTTCCTACAAATGTCGGTAAAAGCTACATTTTTTCTGGCACAGTTTACGATATTACGGGTAACAGCCTTGAATTCGCTCAGAAATTCTATGGCTACAACGAGAATCCAGCCCGCCTGCTTTTCAATGAGATTCGCACGACTTATAAAAAAGATAAGGAAGCGGTGGAATTTATTGAATTTTACTGTCTAAAATCAGGAAATACATACGGCTTTGAAGTAGTGAGTGCTGCGAATACAGAGTCAAAAAAATATGTTTTCCCGTCAATCGAAGTGAAGCAAGGCGAATTCATCACATTGCACGGTAAAATTTTTGAAGGAATGGAAGACACAGCTCTTGATGAGACTGGAGATGATTTGACACTCTCTAGGGCAAACGAAAGCTGTGATACAGCCCGCGATTTATGGAAAAGCGGAACGGACAAAATTGCTTCAAATACTGATGTCGTCGTGGTCAGAGATTGTGTTTCAAAAGAAATAAAAGATGCGGTTTTGCTGAGTCTTAGCGGAAAAACTGAGTGGACGAAAGCTTTGATGACTGAATTTGCTGAAAGTGCGTTTGCGAAAGGAATCTGGCAGGACGGCTCTTCACCAGTAAACGCTGTCTGTACAGACGGAATGAGCAGTTCTATTTTGCGTTCAATTTCAAGACAGAATACAGCGGAAATAATTGAAAAATACAAGGATTCGTCAACGCTCCCTGAATTCATAAAAACTTCCGCGAATGACTGGTTCGTGACAAATTCATATAAAGATTCAGAAACAAAGGAAACAATTTCAGGCGCAACTCCAGGATACGAGAATTCAAATGTTCCTTTGAATGGCGAATAATGAAGCAAGGCATACAAAACCCGTCTTAAAATAGAACTTTTCTTATCTCTAGCATTTTGCCGTCGGATTTGCTAAAATATCAGAATGTCTGAATTATTAGCACCTGCCGGCAACATCGAAGCATTGGATGCTGCTATTGGCGAAGGAGCGGACGCAGTTTATTTGGGTCTCAAAAGTTTTAACGCGCGTCTCCGTTCCTCAAATTTTGCCTGGAACCAATTTGAGGCGGCTGTTTCTTCTCTTCACCGCCAGAACAAAAAAATCTATGTTACTGTAAATACCGTAAGCGAAGAGCGTGACTTGGAGCGGCTCTATCGCTTTTTGTCCTACTTAAACAAAATCGGGCCGGACGGCCTTATCGTTCAGGATTTTGGCGTTATCCGAATGTGTCAGGAATTTTTCCCGAACCTAGAGCTGCATGGCTCAACTCAGATGAATGTCGAAAGTGCTGCCGGCGTTAATTTGCTCAGCAAAGCGGGCTTAAAGCGAGTTGTCGTTGCCCGTGAGCTTGGTCTTGAAGAGATTAAATACATAAAAAGTCACACGAATGCAGAGCTTGAAATTTTCGTTCATGGAGCCTTATGCGTAAGTGAGTCAGGCTTATGTCTTTTTTCAAGCTATTTGGGCGGAAAGTCTGCTAACAGGGGAATGTGTACTCAGGCTTGCCGCCGCTTTTACACGGTAGACTCTCAGACTCAGGGCGAAGTTCAGGGATATTATTTTTCTCCTTGTGATTTACAGCTCATCGAGCAGATTCCTGATTTAATGCAGCTTGGGGTTGAATCCTTTAAAATCGAAGGACGAATGAAAAGCGCGGAATATGTTGGCTCTGTAGTTGCCGCTTACCGCTATTTAATGGACAACTGGGAAAAAGACAAAAAAGGTGCCCTTGCTACGGCAAAGCGACTTCTTTCTACGGATTTTGCGCGTGCAAAAACCTCTTATTGGTACAATTTTAAAACGAACGAAGAGGGCGTTAAAAAGGCCGGAAGTCTCATTTTGAACCCGAAGCAGGCGGGCGGAACCGGAATTTATCTTGGAAAAATCGACAAATTTGAATCTCCTAGTGACGAAGCGCTGGAGAGGGCAAAAGAAACCGCTCCTAAGGATGCAAATCCAGAAGATTACAGAATCGTAATGGCTCATCTTTCGGGCGGAAACTATGATCCGGATGTCGGCGACTCAATCCGCTTGCATCGTCAGGACGACACCGGGCGGGCAAGCCACAAAGTGCGCACTGTCGAAACTGACGAAAAGGGCAACAGATTCATTGATGTTCCGACTGGCTTTAAGCGGGGCGACAGCGTTTATCTTTTGCAGACAAAGGCAATGTCAAAGCGTTATCCTCGTGTTCTTCCGCCAGATTTAGGAAAATATCGTCAGCAGCCGGGGGCGGAAGTCCTTCCAATTTTGGATTTGACTCCTGTCGAAAAAAATGAGCTTAGCTTTTTTCCAGAGGGGCTTTACATTCAGGTCTCAACCTTTAAGGATTTGTTTCAGGCAATTTCAAAAAATCCCGTCCGCATGATTGTTGAGTTTAATTCTGAAAGTCGAGAGGATTTTCTGGTCAAAAAAACTAGTCTTCCGCTTTCAAAAAAGCAGATTATAATCTCGCTTGATCCATATTTGCCTTCTTCAAAAGAAGAGCAGATGTCAAATGATTTACAGGCTTTGATTGACGAAGGATTTAAAACTTTCGTAGTGAACAATATCGCTCATATTTCTATTCTTCGCGGAAAAGGGGCGAACTTAATCGCAGGCCCATATCTTTATACCTTTAACCGATGGGCAGTCTCTTGGTTTGAAAACCAGAATCTTGGAGCTTTTATTACTCCTCTCGAAAATTCCTGGGACAACCTGAAAGCAACATGGGAAGAAAATGTCCGCTCACGAGTTTTGGTCACGGCATTTGCTTATCCGGCACTTTTCAGAATGAGATTCAGCCTGCCAGATGACTATGACTTTTTGTATTTCGCCGACAAAGAAGAAAAAATCTTCAAAGTCAATTCTACCGTTGATGGCTCAATCGTTATGCCAGAAGAACCTTTCTCTATTGTAGATAAGGTTGAAATTTTGAACTCAAACGGCTTCAAGCGAATTCTCCTTGATTTTTCACGCACTCGCCTTACAAAGCAAGAACTTAAAATGGTCACGAATGCGATGATAAAACGAGTGCCGATTCCAGAAAGTTCCCGCTTTAACTGGAAAGACGGCTTTTACAGCCTTGAAAAAATGGAAATTTACAAGGCTATGAACGAAAAGCAAGAAGAAGAAAAACAGGCGAGAAGATACGGAAAAGGAGAAAGGAGTGGCCGACCTTCCCGCCAAATTCAGAATCAAAAAGATTCTAAAAAAAGGCGTAAATAGGACAAATTTGTAAAAACAGTTTTCTGCCCTATCTGCACCAGATTTATTTAGAAAACGGTTTCACCTCCGTCCATAAATTCATTGCTAATTTCAGAATAATCTGAGTTTACAGAATCAGTTTCTTCAGCAGCTGAAGCTGACTCTGTGCCAGATTTGTTTTCTGCAGTTTTTTCTGGCTTAAAATCAATGTGCTCCGCCACAATGTATATTTTTGAGGCAGCTTTTCCTTCTGAATTCTTCCAGCGGTCTTGCTTTAATCTGCCGACAACACGAAGCCCGCGGCCTTTTTTTGCCATTTTTACCGCAGTTTTGCAAAAATTTTCGCCCCAAGCCTCGACATCAAAAAAAGCGGTCTCCTTCTGCAAGCTGCCTTTCATGTCATGGTAAAATCTGTTTGTTGCGATAGGAATCATACAGACTCGGGTTCCACGAGCAGTTTCCCGAATTTGAGTGTCACGAACGACATTACCTTCAATCACGATTTGGTTCATCTGATTCATAAAATTCTCCTGATAAGTGAAATAAAAAAATAGTGAGTATTTTTCCTGCTCGGCCGTAGCAGAAAAAATGAACAAGCCCCTCCCCTTGTTCACTATATGTAATGAAACAAAAAGCAAATTTAGGCAATTTGTGCCGATAAAATTTTGTTATATTTGAATAAATTTTTGTTATAATTCAGAAAATCAAGATTTCACAGGAATTTCGCCAAATTACAGCCTGCACGATTGACAAAGCGTACGATATATCGTACGCTTTTATTTGTAGGAGGTATATTATGGCTGTAATGACTGCGACAAAGGCAAGAAGTAATCTTTACGCTCTAATTGACCAGACAAAAAATTTCCACGAACCGATAGTAATATCTGGAAAACGGAATAACGCCGTTCTCATCTCAGAGGATGATTGGAATTCCATTCAGGAAACACTATATCTTTGTTCAATTCCAGGAATGAGGGAATCAATTCTGGAAGCAAGTAAAGAGCCTTTGGATGAAAGTGTTGAGGACCTTGGCTGGTAATGTGGACGATAAAATATTCGAAGCAGGCCGTAAAGGACAGTAAAAAGATAGAACAATCCAATCTGAAGCAATCTGTAATAAATCTGCTAGAAGTTTTAAAGGTAAATCCGTTTCAGACCCCTCCTCCTTATGAAAAACTGATTGGGGATTTGACAGGAAAGTATTCGAGAAGAATAAATATTCAGCACAGGCTTGTTTACGAAGTTTTTGAAGAAGAAAAAATTGTTCGTGTTCTTAGAATGTGGACACATTATGAATAGCCGAAAACAAAAAAAAGCCGAAGCCCCAACTTAAGACAAAGGATGTCTTAGGTCAGGAAGTCAACCGCACCAGAGGAAATGGTTTGGCTGACACTTCGGCAAGGCTTTCCCCCAATTACTGGCATAAGGGAGGGAAAAGCCCTAAATTCAATTTTATAAGCGTACTAGACGCAGATGAACGCAGATTATTTGCAATTCCACCTGACACCCATGTCATTGACTGACATGCACGTCTGTCATTGCCTGGCGTGACCAGGCAATCTCTTGCACGAGATTATCGGGTCTAAGCCCGATAATGACACTATGGGTCAATTACTCAATTGTAATTGATTGTAAATAAAGTTCGTTTGAAGCACCGATGTAAACATCAACACCTTCTGCACCACCTTCGATGTCAACAGAATATGTTGTAGCATCTGTTGACTGAACCGGATTTGAAGTTTTTACAGGTGTACCGTCAGCTCCCACAGTTACTTCAAGATAGCGGTTGTTTTCATCTTTCTTTGATGTTATACCAAATGTTACAGTAAGTTTTACAGAACCTTTTACACCAGAAATCTTAATTCCGTCTCTTTTTATGATAAGACCACTATTGTGTGTTTTCCACTGAACAGAGTTGCCTGGTTTATTATTTTCGGTTGCAGTCCAATCTGGAGCCGTTGAAACATCCGCCTTACTATCACCTACTCCTGTTCCAGAATATTTTGAAAGTGTAAGGTTGAGATTACCGTTTGCACCAGCATATACATAGTCTTCTGCAAGGATTGCGGCTGTTGTAGAAAGAGCTGTTGCAGCAGTGTATGTATAATTAGTATCAGATACTTTAGTTGGCGTATAAGCATTTACGGTAAATTTTTCAACTGTAGCCTTAGTCAAATCCCAGCTGTCTGTTGTCTTTGCAATACCCTCATAAGAAACAGTAACCTTTACGCTTTCTGTTGCCTCATACGCAGTACTTGCTGAGCCACGAACATAGTATTCTCCTGCGGCAAGTTCTGTGATTGTTGCAGTAGTTCCAGCCTCGTCAACTGTAACCGTAAGTCCTGCGTCTGTTGCGCTTACAAAGGTTTCGTCGTCAGTTGAGTATTCAAGGTCTGTAAGTCCGTCCCAGGTTACTGTTCCTTCTCCGTCAGCAGCTGTGGCAGAGCTTGCCTTTGCGGTAACTGTTGCATCTGGTGCCGAGCGTGTGAATTTTGTGATTGTTGCTGTAATTTCTCCGCTTCCGGCGACTGTAACTGCGATTGTGGCTGTCTTTTCCTTTGCATCTGTTACCGTGAGAGTTGCCTCTCCACTTGAAACAGATGAGATTGCAATTTTTCCGTCAGCAATAGCAACTGTTGCGACTGTCGTATCGCTTGAAGTTACGCTAGTTCCAACGAGACCGAGCGTTGAAAGGTCGTTTGCGGTAACAGAGTTTGTCTGAGCGGCAAATACGGCATTGTTTTCTGCAATGGTGATTTTGTTGATGAATACATTGTTTGAAGCACCAATATAGATATTTGTTCCACCACCTGCATTGATTTCTTTTACAATGCTTGTCATTTTTGCTGTCTCTGTCGCATCGGCAGTTGAATCAATGCCGATGCTCTGAGTTGTGCCAGAGTCACCAATCGTAAGCTCAAGATTTCGGTCACCAGCAGCCTTGCCTTTGATACAGTACCAGTCAATTGTAAGAATTACTTTACCCTTAACATCTGCAATTTTAAGCGCGTCATTTTTAATGCGAAGACCACTTGTAGCTCCTTCTGCATAAGAGTAGTTAGTATCGTTTTTTGTTGAAACGCCGATTCCTGTTCCTGTTGCAGCGATTGTTAATGTGAGATTGTCTTCTGCGCCTTTTACGCTTGCATCGCTTGTAAGAGTGTAAGTTCCGTCTTTGTCGTATGCGGTTTTTGCATCTCCACTTGTGACATCAGTAACAAGTGTTCCTGAAACAGTTGGATTTACAAAAATTGTATCTGCATATTTTGTAAAATCCCATGAATCAGTTGTTGCAGGACCTGAATATTCTGCCTTCGCCACGGTAACTTTTACAGTCTTAGCTTCCGTTGTGTTTTCTCCATCACTAGCTGTAACGCTTACTGTTACATCGTGTGCCGCACTTGAATCCGTGCTTTTTGCAGTAAGAACTACAGTGTCAGATGTAGAAGATGAAAGTGTCGCATATTCATCGCCTTCTGTGATAGTCCATGTGTAAGTGATTGTCGGCTCGCCGTTCTTCGTGGCAACGGCAGTAATCGTTGATTTACCGTCCGCCGCAATGCTTGTAGGCTCTGCAGTGACACTTGCGATTCCTGTGACTTTTGCAGTGACCTGAGCACCGACTTTAAGAACTTTTACGGTAACTGTATTGGTTTTTCCGCCAGCTTTGACCTGGACTGTTACATCAACATCATTTTCTGTGCTGCTGTTCTTTCCGGTGAGCGTTACGCTTTCCCCTGTAGTGGCAGAAAGTTCAGCAGAGTCTGCACCGCTAGTAATGCTCCATTCATAATTAAATGACGGATTTCCTTTTTTAGAGACTGAAGCAGTGAGCCTTGTTGTGCCTGTTGCTTCAATTTCTGAAGATTCTGCAACGGCTGTAACGGCTGTTACTTCTGAATCATCTTCATCATCGTCGCTCGAACAAGAAACGAACATTCCCCCAAATAAAAGTGCAGTCGCAGCAAGAAGAGCTGTGAACTTTGATAATTTTTTCATATTTCCCCCTTTTTTGAATATGAATTAAGATTTGGATTTTATTATAATACGGGGGGGGGTAATTTCTGACCAGTTTTTGAATTATTCTGACATTTAAAAACTTCTGCGGCATATTTTCGATTTTTCTTGAATAACTGTATTTTTGGACTATAATTAACGAATATATAAAACTGTGTTTTCAAACTATATGGGAGTCAGTATGAAGAAATCACTTATTTTTGCTCTTTTCTTTTCGCTTATCACAGGCCTTGCTTTTTCTGCGACAATGAATTCAAGAGTCAGGCAAGTTCCTAAGAATATTCAGGAGCAAATTTTCGAAAATCCGAAAGACACAATTTATGATTTGGTAAAATTTCTCGTAGGAAATTCGAATGACACAGGCTTGAAAATCAGAATTATGCACGACTGGATTTGTGACAATATTGCCTATGATTGCGATGTTTTTACGGAAGAGGGAGCAGGGCCGCAGGGCTACGAAACTGTCCTCAAAAAAAGAAAGGCTGTCTGCATAGGATATGCGAATCTTTTGGCGGTTATGTGCCAGGTAGCAAAAATTGACTGTGAAATTGTGTCCGGATGGTCAAAGGGCTTTGGCTACCGGGGGTACCTAAAGGAAGAATCAGATCACGCATGGAATGCCGTAAAAATCGCAGGAAAATGGAAGCTTATAGATGTTACTTGGGATGCAGGCTTTGTTGAAAGACGAACTTTTATAAAGCAATATACTCTCCAATGGTACAATCTTACACCCTATCAGTTCGGTTATTCCCATCTTCCGGAGGAAGAAAAATGGCAGTTGCTTCCGGAAAAGCAAGTCCGAACTCCTGAACAATTTGTAAAAGAACCTTATGTTCCGGGAGTTTTTTTTGAGTACGGACTTTCCTTTGGAAAAGATTCTCCAGATTATACGAACGAAATCCATGAAGCCACGGGCTTTGATTTTGTGAATTCAAAAAACGGTGTCGCTCTCGTTGCAAATATCCGTCCTGAAAAAACTGATGAAGATATGCGCAATTACTGCTGGACGGAAAACAACGGAAAAACCAAGCGATATGTGATTGATGTTCCGAATAAAAATGAATTTGAATTTTCACTAGGCGCACGGACAAACGGAGTAATAAATAATCCATATTGTTTTTCTCGTTCAGAATTTGAGCAGACCATAGTTCCAAAGGCAAAAAATCTTCTTGCTTCAAAAAAAATCACCCAAAAAGAGCTGGATTTGTTTATTGATTCTTATTATCTGATAGAAGAAAATCTTCGCTACTACTATCGGGAAGATTTGTTTGACAATGTACGAAACTCTGCTAACACTAAAATTCTAAAGCTCTTGGAAAAAAACACTTCAAGATACGAAAATGTCCTTACCGTCACCGTAAAAGCTGCGGAAGATTATGAGGGCTACGGAAATGTAAAAATGAGGTTCCCGCAGTTGTACCAGAATTACAATTCTGCTTCAATAATCAAGGTAAACGAGCCTTTAGTCGGAGTTTTGAAAAAAGGAAGCGAGCAACATTTTTCTGTGTCGATGAACTACTTTTCTAATATAGCACTGATTGTTGGTGAAAATAATGATTTTGTCTTTTTCAAGAAAAATCCAAAAACAGGTGCGTTTGAGCTTGATTACACGATTCCGGAAGATTTAAAAGAAATCGGAGTTTTTGCCTCAAAAGACAACAAAAGCTATGAAGGCATTTTTTCGTATTCGGTAGAGTAAAATTTGTATCATTGCCGGGCATTACCCGACAATGACAGTCTTACTAGTAAGCGCCTTTGTAAATTACTCGTACTTGCTTGTACAAGCCTTCACCTTCGCTCTTTGTTTCAATATCTGAAAAATCATTGAGCGTTGTGTGAATCAAGCGGCGTTCAAATGGATTCATTGGCTCCAAGAGAATTGAAGAGCGTCGACTTCGGACCTTGTCTGCCGTCGTGTAAGCCAAATGAACGAGATTTTCTTCGCGGCGAACACGGTAATTTTCTGTATCGAGAATGACTCTTACATCTTCACGACCTAAGTGACCTGCATAAACATTTGCAAGAAGCTGCAATGCGTCAAGGTTCTTTCCTTTTCGTCCAATAAGAATTGACGAACTATCGCTAGTTAGTTTTAGACCAATCTTCTTTTCTTCACGGAATAAAATCTCAACCTGAGCTTCATATCCCATTTTTTCAACGACATCAGAAACGAACTGAGTCAATTTCTGCTCAAATTCATCCTGTGGAATTGGATTACCGACCGTTCGTTTGGCAACTTCGTGAACTGACTCTTTTTCGTCGTCGTATTTTACGCCTGGAGTCGCATCTTCTGTGTGAACTCGAATCTTTACATAGCCAGATTTGAACAAAGTCTTTTTCTGAACTTCAAGAATTTCAACATCAAACTGGTCGCTTTCAAGACCAAGCTCCATAGCCGCCTTTTCAATGGCATCCTTTTCGGTTTTACCTTCAAATTCGTAAGTCATTTTATTTTCTCCTATAGATTGCCGTGTCACGCACGGCAATGACATTTATTTTTTCATCATTTTGTTAATTATAATCTGCTGGCCCAGCTGGAAGATGTTTGAGACCGTCCAGTAAAGCAGCAATCCCGCCGGTGCATTGTAGAACAGGAAGAAGAACATAATCGGCATACCGTACATCATCATCTTCATCTGACCTGCATTCGCTCCGTTTGTCGTTCCGCCATTTCCTGTGATTTTACCGAACAAAAGCTGTGAAATTACATAAATCACTGGCAAAATTCGGATTTGGTTCCAGCCCAAGATTGGAAGTCCTCTCTCAAAGACTGGACCTACATGGTCGCCCTGAGAAAGGTCGTCAATCCAACCGCTTATGAAGGAAGCTCCTCGGAACTCAAAATAGTTATTGAACAAGTTGTACATAGCGAACAAAACCACGAACTGGAAGAGCATTGGCAAGCAGCCGCTCATAGGATTGTAGCCGATTTCCTTGTACATTTTGGCAGTTTCCTGCTGCAAGCGAGCCGGATCGTTCTTGTATTTTGCCTGAAGAGCCTGCATCTTTGGCTGGAATTTCTGCATTTTCTGAGTGCCTTCGAGACTTTTTTTCGTAATCGGGAAAAGCACAATTTTTAAAATAATCGTTACGATAATGATTGAAACGCCCCAGTTGTGAACGACTTTATTGATATTTTCAAGCAAGAATTTGAGCACAACTTCGAGCCAGTACAAAAATCCAGAGGTCTGTAAGCTTTCGTTAAAATGAACTCCTGACAAGCCCCATTCATTTTTTTCTTCTGAAACATATTTTTTCAACTCAGATTCATTACGGGGACCAGCGTAGATATAATAACTATCGTTAGTTTCTTTTGAGTCGGTAGCCTTTCGGGTCATCTTGACCTGTGCGTTTGTCGCTTCTCCGACCTCAATTTCTGAATTGTAAACGACCTTGCTTTCCATAGAATTTTTGTTCTCTGGATAGACGATGAACTCAAAATATTTTCCGGCAAGAGCCGTCCAAACCCAGTCACGCTCGTAATCTTTTGTCTGCTTCTGACCGAGATTGATTTTTTTGACCTTTTCGCCATTGAACGAAACTAACTGCCGGTATTCATATCTGTCTGATTTTGGATTGTATTTCGGACCAATCTGAGGAGCGGTTCTGAGAGTGTATGCCACACCGCCCACATCGAGACCTGTGAAATTTTCATCTCCGGCAATTGAAATGTCGAGCTTGAAGGTGTAATCGTTCGGTTTGAAGGTGTATCGCTTTGCAAGAGTAAAGCCAGACATGCTTCCGTCAGCATTTTTTGAAGTGAATTTTTTGAAGAAGCCAATGAACTGCTCGCCGTTTTCGTTCGTTCCCTGTTTGACATTAAAAATGTCGTTTACGATAGGCTTTGTTGCCCCGCCCAAAGAAAGACCAAAAGCCCTGTTTTTTTCTGACAGATTTTCAATCAGCTCAACGCCCTTTCCGGTTGAAGCGTCGCGGTTTTTAAGATTTCCACGCTCATCCTTTTCGATAAGCTCAAAACCAACGATATCACCGCCCTTGTTTGTAAAGGTAACATGAACTTTGTCAGTGGTGATTGTAAATTTTTCCTCGGTGAGAGGAACTTCAGCATTTTCGCCGGCTTCAGAAACTCCTGAGCTTGAAACGAAAAAGTCGCCAGAAGAGGCATCATTTTGAATCTCTGTTGATTCGCCTGTAGCCGTACCTTCGTCCGCAGTCTGATTAGACTCAGCGATTTGCTCTATTTTTGTGCTTTGATTTTGATTTTTCTGTGGCGGGAACAAAAAAGTCTGCGCCGCAAAAAATCCGACCAAAACAACAGTAGAAAGCGAAATCGCCCATACAGTGTTTTTTTCCATTTATTTTTTCCTTTTTGCCAGTCCTAAAGCCTTGAATCGGGGTCTCTCAGAAAGAAGCGAAACAGAGCCGTAAAAATGGCGGTAAGATTTCAATATAAAGAGATTTTTAGGGCAAAATTATATCATAAATTTCTATTATAAAACAAGATAGCTGAAATCTTGCGATTATAATGGCAATCGTCTAAAATGACAGAAAATGACGAAATCTCTAAAATCTCCGCTAGCTTTTAATCTTCTCTATTTTTTTGTGATACTTGCAGTTACGGCGGGAATTGTCTTTCCTTTGCTTTTTGTTTTGCTTTCTCCGTCTCTAAAAGATTTTACATTCGTCTTTTCATCAGAAGTCTGGCGCACAGCGATGAAAAACACTTTGCTTGAATGCCTTTCTTCTACAACTCTTTCTGTGTTAGTGGGCTATCTTTTTGCTTATGCCGTAGTTAAGGCGGACATTCCTTTTAAAAAAATTTTTGGATTCATTCCGATTCTGCACTTGATGACACCACCTTTTGTCGGCGGACTTTCTTTCATTTTGCTTTTTGGTCGTCAGGGATTTTTTACTCACACGATTTTGGGTCTGGATATCAGCCTTTATGGTTTCCGGGGACTTTTGATTGCCCAGGTTTTGTGCTTCTTTCCGATTTCATATCTGATTTGTGCTCAGGTTTTAAAAAGAGTTCCCCCGAGTCTGGAGCAAGCCGCCCGTGCAATGGGTGCTTCAAAGGCAAAAATCGCCTTTACTGTTACTCTTCCGCTTTGTCTGAACGGAATTCTTTCCGCGGCTCTTTTTATTGCAGTTTCAGTTCTTAGTGATTTCGGAAATCCTATGATTGTCGCAGGCCGTTTTCGAGTCCTTGCCGTAGAGGTTTACACTCAGCTGAACGGATGGATAAATTCAGGAACAAGCTGCGTTTTGGGGATAATTCTGGTTCTTCCGTCAGTCGTTCTTTTTATCGCACAGAATATTATGATGAAAAAACAGAACGAAAAATTCGCTACGGTCGGTTCAAAATCTTCTCCACTGCCAGAAAAAAAGTCCTCGCTCGTCACGCGGATTTTACTTTTTATCTTTTGTCTTTTTATCTCTCTTTTGATTTTTGCCCAGTTTCTCTCGATTCTGATTGGTGCTTTTCAGAAAATTTGGGGAGTGAATCCCGCTTTCACGACAGAGCATTTTAAGATGATTGGAAAATTTTCCCGAGAGCTTTCTAATTCTCTCATTTTTGCCTTTGTTGCGGCAATTTTGGCAACTACATTCGCCAGTCTTTCAGTTTTTTTCGTTTCAAGAACAAATCTTCCGCTTAAAAAATATCTTGATGCTTGTGTTCAGATTCCGGCAGCAATTCCAGGAAGCCTTTTTGGTCTCGCCCTTACTCTTTCGGCAGCCCGACTTCATATTCACGCCTCCGGATTTATGATAATTCTGGCAATGACGGTCGCTTTTATGCCATTTTCGTACAGAATCATTTCAACAGTCTTTTCTCAGATTAAATCAACTCTTGACGACGGCTCCCGTTCACTGGGAGCGACTAAATTGCAGGTTTTTACGACGATTTTGCTTCCGCTATCAAAAAGTGGGATTTTTTCTTCGTTTATTTATGATTTTGTACGCGGGGTTGGAACAATCAGCTCGGTAATTTTTCTTGTTTCATTTAAAACTCCGCTGGCTTCAATTAAGATTTTAAATCTGGCAGAGCAAGGCGAGTGGGGTAAAGCCGCCGCCTTGGCGACAATCCTTACCACACTCACATTTAGCGTGCTTTTAGCGGGCAAGCTTGTTTTAAGTCTTAAAAAAGACAGTTAATTCGCCTTATTCTCCGCCGCTTCAAGCGTATTATACATGAGCATTGCGATTGTCATAGGTCCGACTCCGCCTGGAACCGGGGTGATGTAGCTGGCTTTCTCTTTCAGGTCTTCAAAGTCGCAGTCACCGATTAGGCGGAATCCGCTCTTTTTGCTTGCATCGGGGATTCGGTTTACGCCAACATCAATTACAACCGCTCCGTCCTTAACCATGTCGGCTGTGACTGTGTGTGGGTGGCCTGAAGCTGCAATCAAAATGTCTGCCTGACGGGTGATTTCCGCCATGTTTTTGGTTCCTGTGTGGCAGATTGTTACGGTGCAGTTAGTTTCTTTTCGGGCGAGGAGAAGTGAAACCGGCTTTCCTACGATGTTGCTTCGGCCTATGACCACGGCGTGTTTTCCGCTCGTTTCGATTCCCATGCGCTCAAGAAGGACTATAATCCCGTGTGGTGTGCATGGAAGGAAGGCTTTTTTGCCGATTACGAGATTTCCCACATTGACCGGGTGGAAGCCGTCTACATCCTTTTCGGGAGAGATTGCCATAATCACTTTGTCTTCGTTTATGTGTTTTGGAAGAGGAAGCTGAACCAAGATTCCGTGAACAGAATCGTCCTTGTTGAGCTTGTCGATTAAAGCGAGCAAATCTTCTTCGCTGGTGTTTTCGGGAAGCTCAACGCTCTTATCGGCCATTCCTGCCTCTGCCAGAGCCTTTCGCTTTCCAGTGACATAGCTTACGCTGGCAGGATTTTCGCCCACGAGAACTACGGCCAGACAAGGAGTGATTCCCTTTGCCTTTAGGGCTGCTACCTTTTCGGCAACGCCCGCCCGAACATCCAATGCAATCTGCTTTCCGTCGATAATCTGTGCACTCATTTTGTAACCTCTT
>FLNY01000004.1_pt1 | contig 120486 bp, 83 predicted proteins | sample 1140381 | NCBI WGS metagenome assembly FLNY01 (sample SAMEA3878172, study PRJEB12797) | bioreactor metagenome | biome: Moose rumen | place: Sweden | collected 2011-10 | reverse complement strand
GCGCATGAAACTGACATGGCTCATCGGTCGCATGACACGACAATATCCCATGGTCAGGGAGGTGATGGCGCGCCGACATCTTATGTACAACGACGAACTACATTATATCACCGAACAGGCTGCCTTAGGCAACACACTGCTTATCTATCCCAACAAGCCACTGCGCATAGGACGCACAGAACTCAGTGAAAAGAAAATGCGCCGCGTACATCAGGAGGGCTACGACATAGCACGAGGGATGATGCAGCAGATAAAGGAGTTTGCCAATTCATAACAGACCCACCTGAAAGATACTGTCTGACGGTAATCTATTTTTTTTCATTCTTCACTCACCAACTCTTAACTCTTAATTTTTAATTCTCACGATGCTTGACAAAGAAAGAGGACTTTACATAGCCCACTGCGACGAGGGGGCACTGTCAATAACTGGCAAGATGGCAAACCGCCACGGACTGATAGCCGGCGCCACTGGCACGGGTAAGACGGTAACGCTACAGGTCATGGCGGAGACATTCTGCCAGGCTGGCGTACCATGTTTCATGGCGGACATGAAAGGAGACCTCAGCGGTATCTCGCAAATAGGAAAACTCAGCGGTTTCATTGAGAAACGAATGCCTGAGTTTGGCATAGAAAACCCCGAGTTCCAGGCTTGTCCGGTAAGGTTCTACGACGTATTCGGTGAGCAGGGGCATCCTATGCGCGCCACAATATCACAGATGGGACCACAGTTGCTCTCGCGACTGCTCGGACTGAATGAGACGCAGGACGGGGTATTGAACATCGTTTTCCGCATAGCAGATGAGCGCGGACTGTTGCTCATCGACATGAAAGACCTGCGCTCAATGCTTGACTGGGTATCAAAGCACGCCAAGGAATACACCACCAAGTACGGCAACATATCAGTAACGACCGTGGGAGCCATACAGCGCGCACTGCTGCAGCTTGAGAACCAGGGTGCCGATAAATTCTTCGGTGAGCCATCATTTGACATCAACGACCTCATGCAGACCGAGGGCGGCAAGGGCGTAATGAGCGTATTGGCTGCCGACAAACTGATGATGCAGCCAAAGCTATATTCTACCTTCCTGCTATGGCTGCTCTCTGAACTCTACAGCACACTGCCAGAGGTCGGCGACATGGAATTGCCTAAGCTGGTATTCTTCTTCGATGAAGCCCACATGCTTTTCGACGGTACTTCCAAGGCACTGCTCGACAAGATTGAGCAGGTCATCCGCCTTATCCGCTCAAAGGGCGTAGGCATATACTTCATCACACAGAGTCCTACGGACATACCCGAGGTAATACTCGGTCAGCTCGGCAACCGCGTACAGCACGCCCTGCGAGCCTATACCCCGAAAGACCAGAAGGCAGTAAAGACCGCCGCTGACACCTTCCGTGCCAACCCAGCCTTCAAGACCGACGAAGCCATCATGAACCTTGAAACAGGCGAAGCACTCGTCAGCTTCCTCGACGAGAAAGGTGCCCCCAACATTGTGCAGCGAGCCAAAATACTCTTCCCTCTGTCGCAGATAGGAGCCGTGACCGAAGGTCAGCGTATCGACATCATCAAGCAGAGTCGAGTGGCAGGCAAATATGACACGCCTGTTGACCGTGAGAGTGCCTTTGAGGTCCTCATGGCCGAAGCAGATGCTGCCGCCAAGGAAGCCGATGAAGCCGCACAGGAGGCAGCAGATGCAAAGGAGGCAGAGAAAGCAGCCAAGAAGCCAGGCCTCTTCAAGAAAATACTGAAAGGCATCGTAACGGCAATCACCGGCACATTGGCAGCCGTTCTTGGCACCTATGTCAGTGATAAGATTACGGGTAAGAAGACAAAGTCAAACACCTCTATCACCGGTCGCATAGCCAAGAATGCCACAGGCTCTGTGACGCGCACCATCACGCGCGACATTCTGGGCAACATAATGAAATAAAGACGTAGCTGTAAAATAAAACAGTAAATCCTGAAATAAAACAAAATCTCCCACAACACATAAGTATGTGGGAGATTTTGTTTTTACATATTCTCAGTGTGTACGCACACACATCACTTACTAATAAAAAATTTCATGAAAAATTTGGAGATATAAATAAAAAAACGTAAATTTGCAACATCTTCACTACCTTAATATACTTACTAATTGAGAACTATGAAACCACGCAATATCATAATCATGTTGCTGATGGCAGTGCCACTTACTGTTATGTCTCAGATGAGGCAGAAGGGCATCGCACGCACGGTTGGTAAAGAGACCGTGGGAGGCAGCTATGTCAAGGGGCAAAGGCTTCAGAACGTGATTATAGAGCCAGACTGTGGAAATGAGGCGAAGAGCAACAGCGAAGGCGAGTTTACGCTGATGGTATCCCGTAAAAATTACTTTCTTAAGGAAATATACAAACAGGGGTACAAACTGATTGACCCCGAGGTGCTCACGCGACAATATTACTACAGCGAAAATGCCCATGAGATAGTAATGGTAAACATAGCGCAGTCAGCAGAGAAGCGTCTGGCAGATATGAAGGCCAGCAGACAGGCGATGCAGCGCGAGCTGAGGCAGAAGCAGTCGGAGATAGACAGACTGCTCAGCGAGCATAAGATAAGCAGTGAAGAATATGAGCGACGCTGCGTGGAACTTTCACTGGCGGTGGAGAATATACAAAGCCGCGCTGACGAACTGGCAGAGAAACTCAGCAAACTCGACCCCGAGGTGGCTACCGAGTTTGATAACCGCGTACGCTGGTTCATCGAGCAAGGTCAGATAAAGAGCGCAGACTCATTGCTTCAGACGGTAGGCGACCTGCATAATGCTGTCAGTGAGCATTGTAAGAAGACGGCACTACTGACCAGTGAGATGATGAAACATCCTGACCAAGTAGAGAAATACAAGCGTATGCTCTACTCACACAAGGGTCAAGGCGGCACACTCGCGATGCTGTGTCTCGATCATTACTTCATTGCCCGTATGTGTTTTGATGACATCCGTGCCGAGGATTACATCGAACTGCGTGCCTCCGTTGACACCAATGAGATTTCATGGCAGATGGATGCCGCCGCATATCATCTACAGGAAAAGAACATGAAGCGTGCCACTGAAATATATGACAGGCTCATACGACGTCTGAAACCACTTGCTGTGGCGGAACCGTCAGTGTATGATTTCACGCTGAGCACGGTGCTCAACAACCGTGCCATGATATACAACGATTGCGGACAGATGCAAGAGGCGGAACAACTATACCGTGAGGCCCTGTCGATACGCCAGCGTCTGGCTATGAATAACGAAAAAGTGTTCGCGCCTTATGTGGCGCAGACACAGAACAACCTCGGCGTGTTGTATCTTACCACCGACAAGGTCAAGCAGGCCGAAAAACTGTTTTCCGGAGCATTAGGAGTACGTCGCAGACTGGCGGAAACCGACCCTGCCGTCTATGCTGCAGACAAGGCTGCCACGCAGGGCAACCTGGCATTGGTATATGCCTGTATGAAACAGTATGACAGAGACATCATGTTGTGTGAAGAGGCAGTAAAGACGTACAACGAACTGATACAGATGGGCTTTGAGCAATACGCAGCCGACCGTGCCTCCATACTTAACAACCTTGCGGCTGCTCACCGTATGCAAGGCAACCTACAGGAGTGCGAGCGCAGTTGGTGGGACGCTCTTACGACTTACAGTATTCTTACACAGAGCTCTCCTAAACGGTACAGACCATATCTGCAGAGCACCCTTGACAATCTGTTTGAGATATATGATGCGGATGATATAGCGTGCAGAGAGAAACGCCTCGCCGTATATCGTCAGCTGGCAGGCAACCTGCCAGAGTACTACGCTCCCGAGGCAGCGCAGATGATGAATACACTGGCAGATATGTATGACAAGGAAGGATTGTCGGAGAAGAGTGATTCCCTCTATAAGGAGTCACTTGCTATCTATGAGCAACTGGCTGAGAAGGAACAGGAGAAATACAAAGCATACGTAGCGCGTGCCTTGGGCAATATTTCCTACCATTTACTGCTGGGGAAGCAGTTCCCCGAGGCTGAGGACTATGCCCGACGCGGACTTGCCACGGATCCGCAGAAGCGTTTCATCTATGCAAATCTTGCCGCTTCGCTGTTGTTGCAGGGACGCTTTGATGAAGCCATGCAGATATATGATGAACACAAGGATGCGCTCAGACAATCGTTTCTTGATGACCTGCAGACATTCAGGCAGCGTGGCATAATTCCCGCAGAGGCTATGGAGCAGGTCGGGCAGGTGGAGGAGATGCTTAGGAAATGAACGGATACGGAAACAAAATACAAAAAACATAATAATAATATAAACCACACTAAAACACTAAGTATTATGAAAAAGATTTACATTACACTCATGGCTGCCGTTCTTATTACGGCTGGTGCGCAGGCACAGGAGACATCCGACACATTGGCATTTGAGTCTTTTGATGATATAGTGAAGCGCGAAACTGCTACTAAGTCGCAACAGGAGAATGATGCAGAGCATTTGAAACTATGGGACAAGCGCTCCTATCTTGACATCTCATATACATCTAACACTCTGGAATCCTCTGAATTTCCTTCAGCTAACGGTGTGTATGATGCCAGTTACAAGAGCAAGGCTGGCATAAACCTGCAGTACGGTCACACGTATGACTTTCACAAAAAGCCTATCGCTAACATGCTCTTTATCGGTTTGAACTATACTGGCGTTGATTTGAACTATGCCAAGTATGACGCAGCATCTGTGCCGCAGGGTTTCTATCAGGGTGATGACGCGCCCTACAGCGTAGGATGGTACAATAAGAAACAGACCGTGGACTACGGCATGGCACTGGGTCCGGCAGTCACCGTATATCCATTCGCGCCACTGGGATGTCTGGCAACTGATAAGATACGCTTTCAGATGTACTTCCAGATAGGCTATAATGCCAGACTCACAATCATTGACGATGTGCTGGGCAACCCATCGAAGGATGCGACGAAGACTATGTACACCTTTGCTCACGGAATGACTACGAAGTTCGGTTTTTCGCTTACATGGGACTTCGTGGGTCTGGGCTACGAGATCTGGAATGCGTCGAAGCTGACCAATATCACCTTCAGCGAGGATTATGATACCGGTAATTTCAAGAGCAAGGCGCGGTCAAGCCGCCTGTTCCTGCAATTCAGATTCTAAACCAACAATAATGCTTATGAAAAAACACATCATCATCCTGTGCCTCACATTGCTCGCAGTATGCGGAGCCGGGGCACAGGAACATGCCAAGGGCAAGTGCGATGGCGATCTGATTTGGGAGTTTGACCGGCAGACGCTCATCCTGACCAACGTGTCAGACCCCTTACAAATTATCTCCATTCCCGACTATAATGCCGAGGGTAACGTGGCACCGTGGGTGAAGCGCGGACTGCATATAAAGAAGGTGCGCATTGGACGCAACATACGCCGCATTGGCACGTTTGCCTTTGCCAACTGCAAGGAGTTGGAAGACGTGGAACTGGAGAATGAGCACCATATACGCGAAATAGGCATGGGTGCCTTCCTCAACTGCGAAAAGCTCTTCACCTTCCCCTTTTCGTCCTCATTGCGCAAGATTGAGAAGATGGCCTTTGCCAACTGTTCCTCGCTGCGCTCGCTGAACATTCCCGGCCAGACGAAGATTGAGGATTACTCATTCTTCTCATGCACGGGCATCAACGTACTGCAACTGTCAACGGAGGTCATGCTCGGCAAGGCGGTGTTTGCAGGCGAGATCAACGATGGCGGCGCAAAAAAACCTGTGTATTATAACGGTATGATACGCAGTATGCCTACGTCGATAACGCCCAATAACAGCAAGGCTTACGGCATTTCCGAGAGTGCCGTGACGGCATATATAGAGAGTAAGCGTGGCAAGGATATGTCTGAGGAGGAGACCGAGCACGCTATTACGACATCGGTTGACAGAAATATACCTACGGGAGATGCACCTCATGCCAACTACTATGCCCTTGTGATTGGCAATCAGAACTACTTTTTTGCGCCCCAAGTGCCGTTTGCGAAGAATGACGCGCGCGTATTTACCGAGTACTGCAACAAGACCCTTGGCATACCCATGCGTAATATCCACCTGCTTGAGAATGCCACGAAGCACATGATACTGGAGCAGGAACTCGACGACTGGCTTGCCAACGAAATAAAAGACCGTGAGCAGAAACAGCTTATCGTATATTATGCCGGCCACGGCATTCCTGACACGGAGCACGAGAACAAGTCGTATCTGCTGCCGGTTGACGTATATAGCACCAAACCACAGTTTGGCATACCGCTCGACCTGTTCTACGACAAGCTGGGCAGCTTGGGCTTCAGTGATGTCACAGTGTTCATTGATGCCTGCTTCAGTGGCGTAGATCGCAACCATGCGTCGGTCAACAGCGGTGAGCGCGGCACTGAGGTGGAGGCCGAAGACACCAAGCCCCAGAAGGGCAAGATGGTGGTGTTCTGCGCTGCTCAGGGCAATGAGACGGCGCAAGGTTATTACGAAAAGGGTCATGGACTGTTCACCTACTATCTGCTCAAGGAACTGCAGCAGTCGAAGGGCACGATATCCTACAGCCGGCTTGCCGACCATATCATACGGGGAGTGAAGGAAACGGCGCCCCAGCTCGACTTGAAGAAGGGGCAAACACCAACGGTGAAGGTTACCGAGGGTAGTTCACTTAGAGAAAGAAGTTTCTGACATCATGGCACAAGAGTATAAATATTTCGCCTTCATCAGCTACAACTCCAAGGACATGGCATGGGGCAGGCGCGTGCAACGCAAGCTGGAACGCTACCGTATGCCTGCCGAGCTGTGCAGTAAGCGTGGATGGAAGCGCACGCCTATAGCCCCCATCTTCTTCGCCCCTACCGACATACAGGGCGGAGGGCTGAGTGCGGAACTGCAGGGCAGGCTGCAGGCGGCGCGCAACCTGATAGTGATATGTTCGCCTAACTCGGCCAAGTCAGAGTGGGTGGGCAAGGAGATTAAGTTCTTCCATGAACTCGGACGCACTGACAGCATACACTTCTTCATCGTTGACGGCATACCTCACAGCGGCGACCCCGACACGGAGTGTTTTAACAAAGTGGTTGAGGAACTTGGCATACCGGAGATTCTTGGCAACAACATCCATGAGAAAATCTACAGTTTGCCATGGCTCAACAGGGAGAGGGCCTACGTGCAGCTCATCTCCAAATTGCTCGGCGTAGAGTATGATTCAATCTGGCAGCGTCACAAGCGTATGCTCATACAGCGTGTCATAGCGTGGACGCTTGGTGTGCTGCTGGTGGTTGCCGCCTTGGTTGGTGTATGGCTGACTAATCAGCCCGTCAGCGTGGTGGCTGCATTGAGCGAGGCCTCCGTGCGAAACGACAGTCTGCCGCCTTTGCATGATGCCGTGGTCACGTTGCAACTGGATGGCGAGCAGAAGACTGACACTATCCGCATGGCTGGCGGTGAGGCTGTGTTTGCCAACGTGCCGCAGCGTTATATCGGCAAGGAGATACGCATGACGGTGAGGTGCAGCGGTTTCCATCCCGTTGATACGGTGCTTGCCATGCAGCGCAAGGTGCGTCTGTCGGTTTATCGCGATGCTGCTATCTACGGTAAGGTGCGCTTCCTCTTGTGGGACACAAGACGTGAGCGGCCTCTCGCCAATACTCCACTGATTGTGGCAGGCGAGACAGTAAGGTCGGATGTCGCTGGCCGCGTAGCCCTCGACGTACCTCTCACGCGGCAGCGTATGCACTATACTGTAGAGGCATCCGGTATAAGGCTGATGCGCAACTGGATAAGCGTGCCGTGTGGTGAGAATGACATAATAAGAACAAAACCGTAAGGATTATGAGTGGATATGACGTTGTAAACGCTGCTGATATGCTGACCTGTGGTAGGCTGGAGAAATCGCTGCTGTGGCTTGGCGTATGCCTCGCCATCCTATTTGTAATGTGCCTGCTGTATAAGTTCATACCGCTGAAGAGTAAAGCGTGTCTGTGGACTATGATTGACCGTATGCTGATGCCAGTATTCATCGTGCTGTGGATGATGGGCTTCGTGGTATATGCCATGGGAGGATGGATTCCGGCAGCCGACGACAGGGGCAATTTCTGGGCTATAGTGCCGTCGGCCATAGTTGATGCAACGAAGATGTTCGCGTTTGCGAGCGACTTGCCTTCTATTCATAACTCGCTGAAGGGAAATGCGCTGTTCATGGGAGTGTTCTATACGCTGCACCTCACCGCAGCCCTGTTCTCGCTGATTTTTGTCATACGCCATTTCGGGTTCTACCTGATGGAGAAACTCCATGTATGGCTTGCGGGCGTGTTGTCGGCGGTTGATGTATGGCCTTTCAAGCGTGGGAAGAGGCAGCTGTATGTGATATACGGCACTGACGACTGCTCGCTCTGCATGGCCGAGAGCATCAGCCGCAGTGACCCGCAGGGCGACATTGTCGTGATACAGAGCGTAAGCGACGACGATACGCAGGGCTCGATGGTAGGAATTTCGCGTATAATGGGCAGGGCTAAGATGCAGCGCAGCATCACCGACAGCCTGCGCGGACGCGGATACCTGATTATGTTCACGCGTCAGAGTATGGCGGCAGGAGGCTTCACCGACCATACAAAGGTGATACGCGACACGCTCGGCTTGGTTTCCCTCGATCGTCTCATACGCCATGCCGGAGACAGAAAGTACTTCTTCTTCCTGGGCGGTGACGATATGGAGAACATAACGGCGGCGGTAAACATAGAAAAGGACCTCTCGCTGCAGCAGAGCAGCGAAGGACAGGAGACATACATATACTGCCGCGCACACTACAACGATGTGAGCAGGGTGGTGGAGGACGAGACAACACACAAGCATATCATCGTGAAAGTCATTGATCCTGCAGAGATAAGCGTCGATATGCTGAAGCAGGATGCCGGGGCACATCCGGTCAACTTCGTCAGCGTGGAACCCGATGCCACGGTGTCTTCGCCCTTCCACGCACTCGTGGTAGGCATGGGCGGAACGGGCATGGCAGCCCTGAAGTTTCTCTATGAGTTTGGCACTTTCATGGCTTCAGGATGCACGGAGGATGACATACACCGCTCACCGTTCCATTGCGACGTGGTGGACACGGACGTTAATGGCGTGGAGGGGCAGTTGAAGGAGCAGATGCCTGCGGTGGACATATCGCGGAGCGAACAGTCGATGGTGACGATGCACGGTACGGATTGTCGAAGCGGTGAGTTCTCTGAGGCACTGGGAAGGTGGATTGAAACGCTGAACTATGTTGTGCTGGCTACCGATAATGATGAGGAGAACCTGCATACGGCGGTGCGCATACTGCGCATGGCCATGCGTCGCAGGATGCAGCCGGGCTACCTGCGCATAGCCATAAGGGTACGCCATGACGCTGACGGACACATACATGCTGCCATACGCCATTACAATATTCTCGTAGAAGCAGAACGACAAACTGCAGGCGGAGGCATACACCAGTTGAGTGTCAGGCGTGATACCGAGGTGACGCAGCCGGTGATGGTGCTGTTTGGAGAGGAGGAGCGCATCTTTACCTACGACTATGTGGTAAAGGAGCAGTTGCTGTGCGTGGCAAAGTTGTATAAGAGAAGATATGACGAGTCGGTAAATGCGTGGCGCAGTCAGCAGGGGAAGAAGCCGCAACCCGTGCAGACGTGGGACGAGGAGCGCAAGGAACTCATGCAGACCGAGGGTCGCTACGAGGGTTTTGCACCTACATACACGGCCATAATGCGCCTGCGCAGGGTGCAGACGCAGAACCTGCAGAATGGTTTCCATCTCCTTACCAAACGCATCATAGCGCAGCGTACACTGGGCGAGGAACTCTATGCACGGCTTCTTGCCTCGCCGCCACACCGCATAATGGGAACGGTGGAGTATGAGGCATCGGCTGACAAGCGGATTACGAAGATACTGCACGTCCTTGCGCGTATGGAACACTTGCGCTGGCAGGCATCACATGAGGTGCTGGGCTATGTATGCCACGGTGACGTGTACCATAAGGACGAAACGCGGATGCAGCACGGATGTATGCGTCAGTGGCATGAGTTGCCGATAAATATACAAAGTTATGATTACAACGTGGTTGACGTGGCTATGGAGTATAAAGAGTAATCGCATACTAATTACCACGTAAACACACACTGATTACTAGGTAAAAGCAAAGAGATTATCCGGTAAAAGCAATGCTTTTTCTGGATAATCTTTTTATGATACTTTTTCACTCGTCTGGCTACAGATGTCTGAAGCATTTCTATCTTGAACAGTATAGGAGAAAGATAAATTCAATAGAAAACAGTGTCATGCAGAGTGTTATGACACCGTTTTTTTGTTGAATTACATTTTTTGTGAGGAAAAAAGTTGTGGTTTCACGGAAAATATGTAACTTTGCAATATGAAACTACCTATCGGCATACAAGACTTTGAGAAGATCCGCACTGGCGGTTATCTCTACATAGACAAGACGGAACAAGTGTATCGCCTTGTCTCTGAAGGCTCATATTACTTTCTTTCCCGTCCGCGCCGCTTCGGCAAGTCGCTGCTTATCTCTACTCTTAAGGCCCTGTTCCTCGGCAAGCGCGAGTTGTTCAAGGGCTTGGCAATAGACAAGAAGCAAGACTGGGACTGGGCAGTGCACCCCGTGCTGCATCTTGACCTGAACACAAACAAGTATGACAAGCCGGAGGTGCTGGAAAAGAAACTGGAAGAGTCGCTAAGCGAATGGGAAAAACTCTACGAATGTGTTCGTCCTGATCTGCCATTGGGTATGCGATTCGAGAACGTCATCAAAGCAGCCTACGAAAAGACGGGTCAGCGCGTGGTAATCCTCGTTGACGAGTACGACAAGCCCATGCTGCAGGCTATTGGTAACAAGGAGTTGCAGGACGAGTACCGCGGCACACTGAAAGGCTTCTACGGTGCTTTGAAGTCAATGGACGGTTGCATAAAGTTCGCTATGCTGACGGGCGTGACGAAGTTCGGCAAGGTCAGCGTGTTCAGCGACCTCAACAACCTTGAGGATATATCGTTGCTCAGACAGTACTACGACATCTGCGGAATATCAGACGAAGAATTGCTGTCATACTTTGACGCGGAGATAGACCATCTGGCAGATGAGAACAACATGACGCGCGAGGAGTGTATAGCCAAACTGCGCCGTATGTATGACGGCTATCACTTCCACCAGAAAGCAAAGGGTATGTATAACCCGTTCAGTGTGCTGAATACATTCAAGAACAGAGAGTTCGGCAGTTACTGGTTTGAGACCGGCACGCCCACGTACCTCGTAGAACTGCTGCGTCGTCACCACTATAACCTTGAGGAGATGGCAACGTCAGAGGTCACTGCCGACGTGCTGAACAGTATCGACGCTGAATCCACCAACCCTATACCCGTGATATACCAGAGCGGCTATCTGACAATAAAAGGATATGACACGGAATTCCAGATGTATCACCTCGGCTTCCCAAACCAAGAAGTTGAGGAAGGCTTCATAAAATACCTCGCCCCGTTCTACCTTGACAACCGTGAGGAAAGGTCTGTGTTTGACATAAGGAGCTTCACATCAGATGTCAGGGAAGGCAAAGCAGAGCAGTTCCTCGGCCGCCTGAAGTCTCTCTTCGCCAGCGCGCCGTATGACAGCGTGAAGGGCGACAGGGAGAACCACTTCCAGAACCTTATGTGGGTGGTATTTAAGATGATGGGCTTCTACTCACATACGGAGTACCACACCAGCAACGGTCGCATAGACCTGCTCCTTGATACACCGCAATATCGTTACATCATGGAGTTTAAGCTTGACGGCACCGCCGAGGAGGCTCTACAACAAATAAAGGACAAGGACTACCCGTTGCAGTTCCAACAGGACGACAGACAGACATTCATAATAGGAGTGAACTTCTCCAAGGAAACCCGCACCATAGACAAGTGGGTGATGGAATAAGAGCCGACCACCACTGGAATATTACTACCACGGATTACTCTGATTACATAGATTTTTACTTTGACAACGGATTAAGGCGGATTACATTGATTATCTGTGATTTCTGTGATTTGAAACAACGGATTACGCGGATTACACGGATTACACGAATTACTTGAAAATTCTATAATTCTCAAATTCGGGACAAAAAATATTCAACTACCACAGATTACTCTGATTACATTGATTTCTTCTTTGACAACGGATTAAGGCGGATTAAAGGCGCATCCGACAAACCCTGTGGGAATGTGGTGCAAATACTAACCCAAGACTGTCGACAAACGATACATGAAGAATGGTATATCCCTAACTCCTTTCACTTGTGCATGGAAAAATTTGATCTTAGAGTTTAGAGATTCTGCAGAAGCATTTTCTGACGCTTGCTAAAGTAGTTCAATATCTCGTCCTCGTAGAATTTGATGGTATCCCGGACAGACTTGATTTCTCGCAGGGTGCATGCAGCGACTTTCTCATACCATTCTCCAAACTTCTCCTTTGCTGTTTCCTTGGTGAGTTTCTTGTTGCGGAATATGGCTCTGAGTGAGTTTATCAGGTTGTAAGCTTCTTCAAGCTTTGGATATAGCTCAAAGAGAATCTTCGCACGCTTTTCTTGCGTTGTGCTCCATTTCTCACGGCTCATTGACAGTTGCTTGCGGCATTTGGTCAAAGCCTCTACGAGCGTCTCGTCGTTTGCAAGCCTGGGAGGTTCAAAACGGGCATTCAGCCTCTTGGGCTTCTTTCCGCGCTTGCTTTTCCTCCACTTCTTTCCGTACTCTGCCTTCATTCTCAGGCGATAACGCTTTCTCTGCACTGCCAGTCTTTCGAGATACTTTCGAAACTCCGCCTTCTGCCTGTCCAGATCCTTTACAGCTTCCCGTTTCAGTCGCAGGCGTATCTCCTCGCGCACTCAGCCGCAGCCTTGCTTATCTCATAGACATAATCCTCCAGACCGTAGTCGGCAAGCGAGAATCGGTTGCTGTTGAAAGAGTTGGTCTCGATGATGTCAGCCCCTGCATCTATGTAGGCGCGATGCATGGCGATGACGGCATCAGGTTTGGTAAGACACAACACATCGTTGCACCCCTTCAGTGGCACGGGGTGCTCCTTGAAGCGTTCACCACGAAAATCCTCCTCCGTCAGGTTAAGCCCCTGCAGATATGTTCCTGTGGCACCGTCGAGTATCAGGATGCGCTCCCTCATCATGCTGAGTATGTCTTGCCTTGTAGTCCTCATTTTCTGCTCAGAAGTTATCTTATTATTCTGTTGTCCTTGTTGCAATATACAATCTTTTCACCTGCAAGTTTACAAATAATTCCCCATATTGACAAATTATCGTAAAGTGAAAGAAAAAATATCCCCTCAAAATCCCATGAGTGTGGGATAATGAGGGGTGTGTTGTTTTGTTTCTTTTGCTATCCTATTTTCGAGTTAGAGTAAAATAGTATTGTTTTCCATAATCTACATAAAACCCTCCAGCTTCGGTATCTGTAATATGTATTATACCTTGATGTCGCCAGATTTCATCAAAATCTATGGAAAACTCACCTGTAGATTCTAAGAAAAACGTAAAATTGACATCATAAGGTGGTTTGATACATCCTGTGCCATTATTGTTAAATGTAAAGGTGGCACCAATTGGCGCACTCTCATCTGAACAAGAGGTGAGTATCCAATCCCCTGCGTACTGTATATTCCTGTTAACATAAGGATATGTGAAGTATTCTGCACCATAACCATCTCGGCTGTAAGTTATGGTTATTACATTTTCATTATATGTTTTGTATGAGCACAACATGCGGTCGTTAGTTAAACTGGTAATAGTAGCATTGATTGAGTACGTATGACCAGAATTGTCATTCAATTGAATTTGATTACCCACAAGCAGGTAGTTACCTTCTCCGCTTCCACCACATGGTCCTTGCTTTCTCCAGGTATAAGAGAAAGGATATTCTCTTCCGTTGATGTATTTCCAACTGGATAAATCAGCCCAATAAGATTCAAATGTGCCATCAGAATTGATAATAACTAATGGTGGTAGTTCAAGAGAATCAAGACCATATATTTCTTTCGTGTCAAAGGCTCCTTCTGTGTAGAAACCTTTAGCATGAATAGCCTGCCATGTGCCAACCAGTTTGGCTTTGGTGGTGGTTTGCGTGCCATCTGTACTTCCTCCGCCACTGATAGGACTTCCGTTGTCATCATCACCGCCGCAGGCAGTAAAAGCTGTTGTCATCATCATGCTGCAAAGCACGATAGACATAAAATTAATTAGTTTTTTCATTTTGCTTCGGTTTTTAGTTAAAGATTTTCTTATTGTCTTTTTTATTTTTTTATTCCTGTGCCGTTGCAGAATATACAAATACCCGTGCCATCACAAACTGTGCAAACTCCCGTACCATTACAAGTAGAGCACTTATATGTATAATAACTGGTGCCTTTATACCCCTTGCCTCCACATGAGTTACACTTGCCTGTACCATGGCAGGAATGGAAACCAGAAACGCCGTTACATTCGCCTGTGCCCTTGCATGAAGTACAAGTTTTGGAAACTGTTGATGAACCACTCCCGCCACTGCTGCCACTATTGCTGCCACTATCGTTAATTTCCGCACGAGTCATGTAATAAAGGACGTTATCCTTTACGATGTTCATTGAGTTAGATGAAATGTTTGTAGCAGACAATTGCTCCGATGTACCATCGTTATAAGTAATACGAATCAAGCCAGCACTTCCACTTCCAGAGAATGAGTAATGTCCCCACTTTTCATTGGAACTGTTGGATGTTACGATACCAACTCCAATACTACCGCTATCTTCAAAGCGTAGAATCAAAATATTAGAGCCATAAGAGGAATCTCCTCTCCATCCACCAGTAAAAGTAGAATTAACATTGTCTATGATACCCTCATAATCATCTCCCCCGCCGCAGGCAGCGAAAAAGAGGGAGATGGTAGCGCACATGGCAACTGTTGCCAGTGCGCCAATCCATTTTTTCATTGTATTCATATTTGAAAAGGTGAAGAAGTTTATATTTTAATTTAACTCAATGTATCTAAAGGTATAGGTAATACCGCTACATACAAGTTGAGTAGGAATGCCTGCACTGTTCACTGCCCATTCGAAATTGTAGATAGAACTACCATTCCTTGTGGAAAGCAGATGGGCAGAAGGATAGCCTAATGCGCCGGCATAGCCTAATATTTCACCTACATCATCCAGGTCTGCTCCCATAAATTCTGGCATAACAAAAAACGTGTTGCTGATAGAGGAATTACTGATATTATAGGTTTTGGTAAGACTACCATTTTTATATACAGTTGTAATTACGTTGTCGCCATTTGTGTATGTGAACTCTGTAACCTCAGACTCTCCATCCCATTTAGCCTTGCTTAATTGGTTGGCATTGTTATATTCAAAAGCAAAGGTTTCAGAATGATTACCCGATGTATACGTACCACTACTTGCAAAGCCATTGCTGCCGATATTAACCAACATGGAGGCAGATGACCCATTATTGCGTATCCATACAACGCTAATCTTGTTTTCAGCATAGGTTATATTTGCTGTCTTATAGGTAGTATTATCTGCATTATTTTCATAAGATACTTTTGTAAGGAAACCATTATCATCATAGGACAGGCGCGTAGTTTCATAAGGAGTGGAAACCTCACTCACTAAAGCTTTACTATATACTCTCTTTGTTCCCATGAAAGTTCCTTTGCCAGATGAAGAGCCTCCTCCACCACCAGAACTACTGCCTCCATCATCATCACCGCCGCAGGCAGTGAAAGCAAGAGCTCCGAACGTTACTGCCATAAGTGCCAATAGGCTGTAGAAAGATTTTTTCATAAGTGTTGAAATTTTGTTTGCCTGACATCAACACCCCAAAAGTCAGAAGTTTTTAGTTTTGGTTAGTTTTTTACTTACAAACAAAAAAAGGCGTAGGTGTCTGTTCTCCTGTCTATCCTAGGAACACTGGCTCTCGCATTGCCTTTCCCCACATAAGATAGACAACGCAGCTAGCCCACGCCAGTACGATATATATATATACATTAACTATATAGATACGTACTACGCAGACGTCTCTTGTTGCCATCTGTCCGTTGTGGGGATAGGAATTTGCGAGATTCGTGTTCCACGAGACAGACGTTTGAAAACGTCTTTTCTTATCAATAAGACCACCTCTCATCCCATGATGGGACTTGTCGGTGATGGTGCAAATTTAGGAAATTATTTTGTATCCTCCAAATTTCTTGAAAAAAAAATAAAAAATATCAAAAAAAACTTGTGTTTTTCTACTTTGATATTGAAAGATTACTATAAAACGAGGTAGTTTAGCAAGCAAATGCGGACATTTTTCGGCTCACCTGCATAAAGCAGTGTTTGGAGTTTATTCGCTATGCCTCACCTATTCATATCTCGCAAAGCCGAGACCACGGATGACTCGGATAGGCCGGATTAAACGGATTTTCTGTGATTTCTGTGAGAAATAAGAAACAACGGATTAGACGGATTACACGGTTTTCTTGAATTAAAATTCTATAATTTGCTAAATCGGGACAAAACATCAACCCATCATTATCTGACACTATTAGAACCTACTTTTAAAAAAAGGGTAGATAGCCACTTGAATATAAGGCTATCTACCCTTTTTATATACGTTGTGCGTGATGATGCTTATCTTATGATTTTCCTTGTCGTACCATCACTCATCTTCACTATGTTTATTCCCTTCTGTGGGTGTGAGAGCGGTTTGCCGTCAATGGTGTAGTAGCCCTTCACCGTAGGAGCGGCGCTTTCCGCAGGGGCTTCACTGATGGCAGTGGCTTCTTCCTCTTTCTCCTCCATGCTGAAGTTAGCAGACTTAGCATTCACAGATACGAGGCTTGTGAGCGTGATGTTGTCGTAAGCAACGTGAGAGTACCAGCGGCCGAGTACGTTCTGCAGTGACTGCACGGTAGCAAACGAACTGCTCAGCGTTGCGTTGCTGATTATGGTAGAACCACCATACGTCACCGTGAGTTTCACTCCGCTTGAGCTACCCGTGATGGTGAAGTGGTACATCTTCGATGGATAGTAGGTAGAGGAAATCGTAGCATGAGAACTGAGATATGGGTCACAGGCTATCGTGCCGAGCGATGTTCCGCTGCCATTGGTGACTGTAGCCGTTGATGCCTTGCCGGCAAACGTGATGTTACACAGCGTGCCGCCTGAGCCTATCACCGATACAGTAGAGCTGTTAGAACTGCCGCTGACGAGACCGAGGTCAAACTCAAACGTATAGTTCGTTGCACTGGTGAAGTTGCTGTTATTAGCAAACGACAGGTTCACGGTGCGGTTGTTGTTGTTGCCAAGGTAGATATGGAAGAAGTGGTTGCCACTGCTCTCAGCTACCTGATCCATGTTAGCCACGCTACCCGCTGCTACGGTGAAGCCGTAGTTGTCAGTGCTGGTGGTTTCGAAGTCAAGGTTATAGACCTGGCTATATGCCGTGCCGGTGACTTTCAGGTAGAGCACACCGCTCTCCAGCGTCAGCGAAGCCGTTGACGAACTGGCAATGTTGGCCTCAACGATTACGTTTGACAGACTGCCGCTTGCCACTGAGCCTACCGTTCCGAGCTCATACTTGCCAGGAGCGAGCGTAGATGAAGAGTTAATCTGAACCACTGGTGCCAGATACTGCGGACCATACTGCCATGACTGCTTGCGTATGTTGAGCGTAGAGATGTCGAGTTTGTCGCCATTGGCATTGGCAGAACCGTTGATGTCGAATACTACTCTTGAACCTTCCTTCAGTGTCATGGTGCCCACGCTCATGTGGCCGTAGCCATTGCTGGTGGTGTAAGGCGTGGTATATGAGTGGTTACAGATGTAGAGTGCGCTGCCATACTCCATCTCCACCGACTTGTAGTAACTCTCGGAAGCATCGAGAGAGCTGCCGAGGAACAGTTCCGTGAAGCGGTTAGCCCATACCGGACTGTTAGAGATGCTGCCGTAGCATATCAAGGCACCCTGCCATACATCGGTGTTACCAGTGTGTGAGTGGGTTACGTAAGGCAGGTGGGCTGCTGAAGACCCCTGCTTACATACGTTGGTAGAGCCAGACAGTCCATAGCCTGTAAGACGTATGCGGTCCCACGTATGCTTTGTCTCAGTGTAGTTTACGAGGTCACCACCCTCGATTGTAGTGCGAGAGTTGAGGTAAACAGTAGAAGGCTTAGCACCGCTTGCGATGGCAACTGAATACTCAGAGCCATTGCCGTCAGGCCATACCAATACGTCCTTGCTGTTATATGACGTGCTGATAGTGCCGCCGTTGCCAATGCCAGTGCGGTTAGTCCATGTGAGTGGTGGCGGAGCCTGCGTCAGCCCTTCAAGTTCTCCCACGAAGAAACTTGGATGAGGCGGCTGGTTGTAGCCCTCCGTCTGCCATACCATAGCCTGACGATACTGGTGGTCATACCACAGTGAAGGCATACGATACGATGTTGGCGTAACAGTAGTATATACGCGAATGTAGCGGTTGTCGGCAGAGCGCATCACGATTTCCTCGCGCCAGTCGCCGAGGATGTCACCCGTAGCACATGGGTTCTTCTTCGTGCCGTTGATGCAGGCTGTCTCATAGTTGCCGTGACCAGTGTCATATATTCTTGAACCGAGCTTGTCAACATACAGATAACCCTCGCTTGAACCAGGACCGTTGATGGTCTCAGACAAGAGGTCGCCGTCCCAGTATATGCGCCAGTTGAGTGCCATAGGGTAAGGAGTCTGCGCATTCCAGTTGTTAGACATATCGCTGATGTATGTAGGTGATGTAGGTGTGGACTGCACATAGCTCAAAGGAACTATGCCAGAACCCGTAGATGCACCTATGCCTCCAGGGTATTCATTAGTGAAGTTACCAGCCATGCAGCGTCCGTCATCACTGCTGCCTATAGTGCGAGCGTATATCTCACAAGTAGCGGCATTGCGGAAGTTGTTACATGGGTTTTCCTCGTTGCAGGCGAATGTCTCCAGCCAAGGACGGAATGGGTCGAGGTCGCCTGTGTGCGAAGCGTCGCCATGTCCAAGAGAAGTGGAAGAGCATCCGTGCAGTGAGGTGTCACTGGTGTGGAAGTCGAGCACCATGGAACCATATATTATCTCATCGCTGCCATCCTCGTCAACGTCGGCAATGGAGAAATTGTGGTTGCCCTGTCCATACCATCCGGCGTTAGTATAGCTGTGCCATGTGTTGCCTACCTTGTAGAGTTTGTTGGTAGACTTGTTCACGCGGTATGTGCAAGCATCCGTCTTTGTGTATATGCCGCGTCCGAGGAAGATATAAGGATTCACGCCATCAAGGTATGGAGCACCCATGAAATACTTGCTTGAACGGTGTCCGTAGCTGTCACCCCAGTCAGAGGCATTGCCGCGTGGTAGAGGATATTCAATAACATCGTATGTGTAACCAGTCTGGCCATTTATATAAATGAGCCACTCCTCGCCGGCATTGGTGAATGTCATGTTGGCGGTGTGGGTAATGCCCGAACGAATATTCTCCGTCGTGCTGCCGATAGTCTCAGTAGTACCGTCTGCATGGTGTATGATAGTGTTGGCACCACCGCGGTAGAGTACCTCACAGGCACCGTCTTCGTTCCAGTCAAACGCAACAGCGTCCCACTGCTCGTCAGCACCATAGCAGATGTTAGGACCGCAATCAATCCACCACAAGCGACCATAGTCTATCGACGAAGCGTAGCACTCTATCTGGCAATACATCTGGTAATTATCCACAGGGAACAGGTTATCCTGGTCGGTCTGGTTTTTACGCTTCACAATGAAATCCACCTTTCCGTCGCCGTCCACGTCGCCGAGCGAAATGTCATTGATGGTATAGTTAGCCATTGCAGTGCTTGGGTCTCTCTGCTTCCACACGGTCACACCGCTGCGAGCCTGCACGTTTGACACAGGTATCTCCAGATATTGCTGCGCCCAGGGTGTCACTGATGAGCATTGCGAACCAACCGTACCGTTCTTCACCGCAGCCACAGTGTAGGTGTCCGAAGAACTGCCCCCCGTGTCGGTGTAGTTAGACACGGTGAGGTTCTGCGCCACAAGTGTACCATTACGGTAGAGGTTGTACTTCACACCGTAATACTCGTCGGCCTGAACGCGCCAACTGAGAAACACGCCACTACTCTGAGTCACTGCCACCAAGCCGCGGTCAAGAGCATCTGTCTTGCGCTGGGCATCAGCTGGCGAAACCCATAGCAGTGAGGCCATGGCAATGGCAGCCACGCCTTTCAGCCTACTGAAGGCTTCTTTCATCATAAATTCCATTTCTTACTTAGTTAGTTTTTTGTTTATAAAGATTGATTGAGATAAATTATTGCATCATATACATGCTAATACACTGCCAAACTAATGGCATTCCATTCATTGGTATCATGTCCTCACGGGTATCAGATCTTTCTATAAGGTAAAAAGATCGTTAGTTAGGTTAGATGGGGTAATATTTCGTGTGAAGGAAAGAGTGAGGGTCTGCCATGCAGGCTCACGGTCGGCTAAGCGACTTTCCTTCGTACAAAGTTAGCGTTTTTTTCTTGAATAGCAACCGTTTACATTGCTTTTTTTGCATTTCTTAACCTTACAATTCGCAAAATCTGACAATTCTTTTCCTATAATTCACAATATAATGATTTTCTTGCACTTATTCATGAGTAACACTTGTCAAACTTAGCCTCAATTCTGTTTTTCTTGTTATTTTTTAGAATAATTTTGTGTAACATTAGGATTATTTAAAAATAATTCGTAACTTTGTGGCGGAACTTGATAATTGAAAACCTGTAAATACCATGAGTTATGAGAAAACTAATATGCTTGATAATCATTCAGTTGTTCAGTCAGCTGACCATAACAGCGCAGTCACTTGACTTATACGTGGAGAAGAATGACCATACTTTGAAATTATTCAGGGGAGAACAACTAAACCAAGAGTTTTTCAGACGCAATGCCAGCAATGAACAAGAACTCATCGTTGAACAAAAAAACGGTGTGCAGACAGCACTCCCATTGAAGGACATCAATCAGATGTTTTTCTATGGCTACTATGGGGATAGTCGCTCACCAATACAGCAACTACGAGAAGTGTGGCCCGAATGGAAAATAGAAGGTTTCGGCTATGATGATGACGACGATGACTGGTTTCCCGTCATATCCTTCATAAATGACACAATAGGCTGTATATATGAATGTGCACCCAACGGACAAATATTAGATTATGAAGCGTTTCGATACACCGTGAGCGGCAGTACACTGCCCATAACCATCACTGCTGACTTTTATGGTGACGACACACAAGTGCTTGTGATAAACGACATTTCAGATGACGAACTGAGTGCCACGGAAATAAGACAGGAAAAACAATACACACTGAGATTTCGGCTATTTAATATTCCAGAACAGGCACTCATTTTTTACAAGTCACCAATTCCTGAGGATTTCTGGGAGCATCCTACATGGTATGGCGAGTTCCAAAATGTAAACTGTTGGAGGATAAGTCCTTCCGGGTGCGAGAAAATCAAATCGCTTGTCAACTATAAGAATTGGCACCTAATGGCGCTGGAGGATCAGCCAGTTTTTTATATGATGCCAGAGACCAGTGTTTCTGACACTATAATCAAAGCAGGTGACAAGCGTTGGCATATCAAATACGGCTACATAATGCACTGCGACGACAATGACGAAAACACATGCTATGTCATATACTCACAACCTGTTGAGATTATGTCAGAGGGAACAGAGATTCCTGCTGCCATCTTACAGAACCCTGAGCAATATGGATTTACGAAGAATAGTGCCTACTACATAAGCAATGCCGGGAACGGCTCGACCGATAATATAGAAATATGGAAAGACGACTTCGGGTTCTTCGTGGTTGGCAGCAGTTCGTGGCACAATACATACCATGAATGGATGTCAGACCAACCATCCGTATTCGTAACAAAAGTAGGCAAGGTCTATGTATGGTCAGATATGACATGGACTTCGTATAACACGGATGACCAGCAATCATATTACCAGCACTGGGTAACGATGGACAGTCCTACAATACAGACCGTAACCTGGAGCCCCACAACCGATTCTGCTATACAAATAGAAGCAGCATCCTCCACTTACGCAAGCTATTGGGGCTTCAGTTACTCTGGAGTGCTATATGTCGATGTATATACTGATGATTTCGACCTAAGCAAATTTACTTTTACCCCATCCACATCCTGGCTATGGGCGGTAAACACTGCTATAGCATACCGCAAGGGAACACTTTCAGAATACGGCGAGGAATATACTCACACACGAGTAAGAATATTCTGGGACGCATCCTCTAACACTGGAGCGGAGCGCACGGGCAATATAACGCTGACAGTAAGCGACGCTCAAGGACAGAACCACAGCGCCACTTACACCATTAAGCAAAAAGGCACATCGACTTCCAGCGGTTCCGGTTCAAGCGTGCTCGGCAGCGATTGGGTATCAGTAGATGGCGTGACAGGCTACGGCCCGTACGACTATTGTCCTACAGCGAAAAAGTATTATCCATCAACAAAAGGCTACAACAGCCACATTCCTATCTACAGAAATACCAATACAGGAGAATACAGATTAGTATCTTCCGGCAAATCATATTCTTGTACGAAAGGCTACAACAAGATAAACGTAGGTGGAGAGACACATGTAGCATATATAACGGGTTCCACCAAACCAATTATATGCTATGACAACACATACTATGAGTTTACGCTGAGCTATTAAGTGTTAATGCTATGAATAAAAACCAAATTTTGGATACCATGGAAAAGAATATGAGATATATCATCGGAAAGATTATAATATGCAGTATGCTGTTTTTCCTGAATGTTTCAGCACAGGAACAGGACGGGGCTGACAGCGTATGCATGCAGAAGAGTTCCAGAAACCTGATGGGACTTCTCAATCGCTTTTCATATAAGAACAATAAAGACAATTGCAAGGTCCGTCTCTTAGACGGATATGCACGTGCCTCCTTCGGTGTGAGACTATAAGAATCGTTAACGATAAAAACATTATAACATCATGAGAAAATACTTTAACCTTTGGATGCTGCTGCTGCTGGTTGCGCTTGGCATGGCGTCATGTACGGAAAACGAAGAAACGCTGGCACCCGGTGTGGACGGCAGGATTGTAGGCAATTGGTACTCTGACGTGTCAGGTATGTCCTCTGCTAAATGGAATTACGGTGAGACGTTGCAGAATACCGTGTTCAATGCTGACGGAACGGGCAGTACACGCATCTACTATACCACAGAGGGTAAGGCTGTAGGTTGCGAGAAGATTGATTTTACCTACACCGCTTCTGCTGACGGGGTGCTCACCTTGACACCCAAGGACAGAGACGTGATGAATGCCAAATGGAAAGTTGATGGCAGTGGACTGCGCATGGGCGACGGTTCCGACATCAATCTGACTTTCAAGAGAACAGACAGCGATATGGCATCGAAGTTTGATACGTGGAGTAAGACGAAAGAAATAATAGATGTACCGCAGCCGGCTAAATTCACTGTGTTTGTATATGGTAATGCTGGTGGCAATATGGATGATGCTATCGAAACAGGTTTCTGGGAGAAGGCTAAGACATTCCTTAATGACCACAACAACGTGCGCGTAGTCTGTATGTATAAGTATGGCAAGGATCAACCGGATAAGCCCTTTACCGGCAAGTATGCACAACCTGGTGATATCGTTTGGTTTGAACTGAACGACAAAACTGACCTTGACAAGATAAAAGATGAAGGCATGCAGGCTTACGGAATGGGTGAGGAAGCCAAGAAACTGAAAATCTGTAATCCGAACACGATGCGTATGTTCCTTGAATTCAGTAGTCTGGCATGTCCTGCAGAGGATTATGTGCTCGCCATCTGGGGACACGGCAGCGGTTTTGATGCCATGCTCGATATTCCTGGCAAATATGAAATAATCAATACCACACGCGGTGTTATGACTGATGAATGGGTGGATGACGAGTGGATGGATATGTATGAGATGTACGATGCCATGCAGGCGGCAGGCATTGATCACTTTAATACACTGATGTTCCATAATTGCTTTATGGGCAACATGGAGTCGCTGACCCAGGCTAAGGACTTTGCCGACTATATCATGGCCTCGGCTCATGTGCTATCCAGTGACGGCTTGCTGCTGACGGAGTTTGTACGGGGTTTGAAGGAAACTGGTGATGCCGAAAAGGCAGGAGGCCTTATGTTTGAACGTAGTACACCAGATTGGCAGAATGGTTATATGGAGGACGCTTCAAAAGAAGTATTTCCTAACGGTGACTACAAGATGATACGCACAGATAAGTTCCAGCCTGTCATCGATGTGTCAAAACGATTGTGTGATCGCATATTAGCTCTGTATCCTACCGAGAAAGAAGCTATAGACAGAGCCACAAGTCAGGTTTATAGATACCATGGTATAACAAGTTATGGTACGTTGAAGTATGAATGGGAAAACCCATTCTTTGATATTGCAAACTATGCCCAGTTGCTGGCAAAGGAAACCGGCGATGCTGAGTTTAAGGCCATTTCAGAAGATATGGACAATGCCTTTAAGGACGCATTCGTACACTATCGCGATGTCAACAATAGCGTACAGCATCTGGAGCACTATACGTTGAGTGTATGTCTGCTGCGCCAAAAGTTCTACACATTAGACTATAAGACCGAAATTCCGGACTTGAAGCCGCTCAACAACTACAATGAGGGTTATGAGAAATGCGACTTCCACAAACTTACGGGCTGGGGTAACTGGCTTAACACCAACCAACAGGCCCTTGACAACAATCCGGAGAGCGGCAGAGGCGGTAAGTTGCCGTAACAATAAATGAGTCTTATGACTTTAGGTGGGGTCTATAAATTACCACCATAATGTTATACTTAAAACAACCGACAAAAGAAATAAATTATCAGTAAACACTATGAATGTCTCAATTCATAAATTCCTCAATTCTTCAATTCTTTCACTGCTGCTGATGCTGTACGTCAGCCTTGCAGCCAAGGCACAGCGTGCTGGCGACACCATCGCCACGCCTGCATCTGAGAATGTCGAACAATACTTCACCGTTAGCACGCTCGATTATGCTACGATAGCACGTATGCGTGGCAAGTCACTACCAGCCGGCAAGGAGGAGTGGGCACGTGAGACGCTGCGCTACGTCAATGTGCTCCACGTAGGTACTGACGGCAAGACGCGTATTGGCGAACTCGTATGCAACAAGATGATTGCCGATGACCTGCGCAGTATCTTCCTCGCCCTCTACCGTCAGCATTACAAGATAGAGCGTATGGTACTCGTGGATGAATATGGCGGCGACGACGATGCTTCGATGCGTGCCAACAATACGAGTTGCTTCAATTATCGCTGCGTTCCTGGCACCACGCGTCTGTCAAACCACGGTCGCGGTCTTGCCATCGACGTAAACCCTTTCTACAACCCTTGGGTGCGCGGACAGAAGGTTGACCCTGCTACGGCACGTCCGTTTGCCTACAACCGTACGTCAGCGGCAGTGCGTAAGAAGTCGCCAGTACCAATCATCACCACATCTGATGCGTGCTACAAGGAATTCCACAGCCATGGTTTCACCTGGGGCGGAGCATGGCGGTCAAGCAAGGACTACCAGCATTTCGAGAAAGTGAAGTGATAATCAGGATTATCTCCATCCACCGCGCTGCATATCAAACCATACGGTGTTGACGTGTGAGGCTAAGGTACGGTCGTAGTTACGCACAAACTTTACGGTTGCCTTCTTTAATGTTTCGAATGCTTCACATGCTGCGAGGAAAAGAGCAGCGATAAGGAAAAGAACAGTAAATTTCATAATCGTTATGTTTTAATTGTTTATAATTCTATTGTTTTTGATTTCCAGAGTGTTTATCTCTGATTTCTGAGAGCAAAATTACAGTAAAATCTGACGCTACGAAACTTTTTCTCTCGTTTTCTCACCTAAAGCATGCGACAGCCCTCGCATAATGCGACAAACGAAAGCAATACAGTCTATTTCTGTCGCAAAATAACGATGCGGCCCTTGTCAGTTATTTGACAAGAGCCGCATCTCATATATTATATTAAGGAGGGAATGTATATCCCCTACCCTAATTATATATAAGGTGGATTCTAATGATTACCACCGTAATTTAAGTTTTTCAGCTTTATTACTTCAGTATGGCATCGCAGAGCTGCTCCATCTGTGGCAGGTCACTCGGCTTCATGCGCGACTTGATGGTAACAACAGGCTCCACCACCTCTACGTTCTTCATCGGCTCTATGAGTGCCTTCATCGTCTTGGCTGCTGTAGGAGCCCACGAACCGTTCTCAAGCAGTGCCACACGACGGTTCTGGTAGTTCTTTATCTGCAGGTGGTAGAGCAGGTCGTGCATCGGTGGGAATACTCCTGCATCGTATGAAGCGGCGCAAAGCACCATCTTAGGATAGCGGAAGGCATCTTCGATAACCTCAGCTTGGTCTTCACGCGATAGGTCGCTGACTACTACCTTCGGGCATCCTTTCTCCCTGAGCATCTCGCCTATCTTCTCTGCAGCGGCAGCCGTACCACCGTGGATGCTGGCGTATGCTACGAGCACACCTTCTGTTTCAGCCTCGTATTTGCTCCATGTGTCGTAGAGACGGATGGCGGTCTGCATGGCTTCGCCCTTCAATACCGGTCCGTGGAGCGGACAGATGGCCTGGATGTCGATAGTGGCGGCCTTCTTCAGTACGTTCTGCACCTGTACGCCATACTTGCCACAGATGTTGAAGAAGTAGCGGCGCGCCTCACAAGCCCAGTCGTCGGTCTCGTTGCAGAGAGCGCCGAACTTGCCGAATCCGTCGGCAGCAAAGAGCACCTTCTCCGTCTGTTCGTAGCTCATCAGCACCTCAGGCCAGTGTACCATAGGTGCGCCGATGAACTGCAGTGTGTGGCTTCCCAGCTGGAGCGTGTCGCCTTCCTTTACTACAAGGAGCCGTCCGTCGAAGGTCTCGCCATCGAAGAAGTTTGGTATCATCTTCACTGCCTGCGCCGACAATACGAGCGTCAGTCCCTGATACTCCTTCATGGCCCATGCTATGAGCGAGGAGTGGTCAGGCTCCATGTGGTGGCACACGAGGTAATCGGGCGTACGGCCGTCGAGAGTCTTCTTCAGGTTCTGCTGCCATTCAGCGGCCTTGCGGTCGTCGCTGGTATCCATGATGGCGATTTTCTCATCAAGTATGATGTAACTATTGTAACTCATGCCTTCGGGCACCACGTACTGACTCTCGAAAAGGTCAATGTCGGTGTCGTCAACGCCGATATAGCGTATCTTGTCTGTAACTTCTGTCCACATAATGATTATAGTATTTGTTATTTAGTAATATTTTTCCTTTCCAATAATCTGGCTGACAGTCATTTGCAATCTTTATGCCTTTTCCTTGCAAAAGCATACGGATTACAGCCTGATTGCATTGCCATTACGACGCAATCGCTATGCTATTGCAGAGCGAGAGTTATGGCAGTGTTAAAACACAGCCGCCATCTTCCTTATTTTTTCCAGTTTCGCAAGGAATGAATTATCCTTCTTTCTCACCTGCATATCATAGTCAATCTGCAATCTGAGCCATATTCCTGCATCGATACCCAGCGCAGCTTCAAGCATCATGGCATAGTCTGCGCTGACGGGACACTTTCCGTCAAGCATGGCATCAAGTTTCTGTTGCGGCACATCCATTTTTTCCGCAAGCTGCGCCACCGTAATACCACGTGCATCTATTTCATCCCTTATCATCTCTCCCGGATGAATGACGAGCGAGGATGTGATTGATTTATCCATGACCGTAATTGTTGCTTATCTGTAGTGATTTGTCAGTTCTAATATATTACACCTGCAGACACCCTTTGTATAGAGTTCCTCAAGATATGTCTTTTCAAATTCTATATCCATGGCATCGAAGCATCTCCTGACTGCAAAGTTAAGGAAATAATTTTACTCTTGCAAATTTAAGGTTATGTTTTTTCCTTACAAATCATCTGTCTCGCCGCCCGTGCGCTCCATTATCCCGGCCGCAATGCTGTCAGCCACCTGCACTATCGTGACGAGCGGATAGAGCATCCTGGCAGAGTCGTAGTTGCGCATTTCCTCCACGCCATCGCGCCCGGTGGAGCCAGCAGTTGCAAGTATTCTTCTTTGTTTTTCTTGATATCTATTTCCATACTTCTCGTTTTAGGTTTTGGTGGCGACTCATATCCTACATTATTATTAGTAGGCTGTAAAGCGATAGATGGTGGTAGAGCGGAACTCCTCGCCGGGATTAAGGCGCGTGGTGGGCCACTGCGGATTGTTGGGCGAGTCAGGGAAGTGCATGGTCTCGAAGCAGATGGCATTGCGTCTGGGGTAGGTCGTGCCGCCCTTGCCTACGATGTTGCCCTTATGAGCGTTGGCAGTGTATATCTGCATGGCTGGTTCGGTGGTCAATACCTCCATGGCTATGCCAGTGGAGAGGTCGGTCAGGCGCGCCACCGGCACGTCAAGACTACGCTGCGAAGGCAGACTGTAGCAGTGGTCATAGCCTCCTGTCACGCGCAGCTGTTCGTCATCAGCGTCTATGCGCTGCCCGATGGGTGTGGGTTGGCGGAAGTCAAACGGTGTAGCCTCAACGCTCGCCATCCGTCCCGTCACCTGCTTGCGGTTGTTGTAAAGACAGATGCTGTCACTGTTAATCCACAATAGTTCGTCGGTGACAGCGCCACCGAGGTTTGCCGAGAGATTGAAGAAGGAGTGGTTTGACGGATTGAGCACCGTGGGCTTCGTGGTAGTGGCACGGTAGTCTATGCGCAGGGCATCGTGATGAAGCGTGTAGGTGACGTCAAGCGTCAGTTCGCCGGGAAATCCATTCTCACCGTCTGGCGACACATATCGCAGCGTGCAGGCCGTGTCGCCTTGCTGCTCCAGCAGTGTCCAGTAGCGCGCTGAGAAACTGGGCGTACCCCCATGCGAGCAGTCGCCGTTGCCTCCCGTCTGCAGTTGCAGCGTGTCAGTGCGCATACACCGTCCGCTGCCCGTGGTCATAGGCAGTCGGCCACCCACTATGCGACCAATGTATCGCCCCACAACGGCACCGAAGTTCTGCTTTACCTTGGCATAGTGCTCCAGCGTATCAAAGCCCAGCACCACGTCTTGAGCGGCAAACTTCAGCGTCTGTATGCGTGCACCGTAGTTTATTACGGTCATCTCCATATTGCCATTCCATAGCGATATGCTGCGCATCTCCTCGGCGTAACACGCAGCATGGAAAGCAATACAAAAGACTATCGAAGTCAGTAAGTAGGTGTGCATAATTATTTTTATATGGCAGCGTTACTTATCAAGCAGGATGAGCAGCACGGTGGTCCAGTGAGCCAAGGCTCCCAGAAGCACGAATACGTGCCATACGGCATGGAAGCCGCGCTTACTGTCATGGGCAAAGAAATACGTGCCGGCAGTGTACATCACTCCTTCGGTTATAAGCATTGCCAGCGACCACGCCGACAATCGCTCCCATACGGGTTTTATTATCAGCAGCACGCTCCATCCCATGACGAGGTAGATGGCTAATGACAGTTTGGGCAACTTGCCCATGGCAAACACCTTATAGAAGATGCCACCGATGACGGCCGCCCACTGCAGTCCGAAGACCGTCCAGCCGAGCCATCCTCCTATGACCGCCACGCATATCGGGGTATAGGAACAGGCAATCATGACGTAGATGCTGATGTGGTCGAGCTTGCGCATCACTTGCTTTGCTTTGCCCGGCCACACCCAGTGATAGGCGGTGCTTGATGCAAACATAAGAAACATGCCCGAGATGAAGAATATCACCCCGAATGCCCATTGCCAGCCCTTGTCAACTGCCGGCCACGCCATCCAGATGCTCGACAGCGCAAATATTACACCAGTCAAGTGCGTCCAGGTATTGGCCAGTTCTCCATTTATTGGTAATGCTTTTGTTCTGCTCATCTATGTTTCCCTACAATTCTTTTATTCTGTGGTCTGTGTATCATTCAATGTCGGTATCTCAAACTTCTTACGCTGCAGCTTGAAGTTCGTGCCGAGGTATTTCTCGCGCACTGTCTGGTTGGCCGCCAGTTCATCAGGCGTGCCGTGAAACAGTATTCTTCCCTCAAAGAGCAGGTAGGCACGGTCGGTGATGTTCAGCGTCTCATGCACGTTGTGGTCGGTGATGAGTATTCCTATGTTACGGTGCTTCAGCTGCCACACCACGCGCTGAATCTCCTCCACGGCGATGGGATCGACGCCGGCGAATGGTTCGTCGAGCATGATGAACTTTGGTTCTATTGCCAGACAACGTGCTATCTCCGTACGACGGCGCTCACCGCCCGACAGGCGGTCGCCAAGGTTTTTTCTTACCTTCTGCAAGGAGAATTCACTGATAAGGCTTTCCAGTTTCTCCATCTGGTATTCGCGTGGCTTTCCCGTCATCTGGAGTACGGAGAGGATGTTGTCCTCCACCGACATTTTGCGGAACACGCTGGCCTCCTGTGGCAGGTAGCCCACGCCATTGCGTGCGTGTTCATACACTGCCATCGAGGTTATCTCTTTGTCATCAATGAATACGCGCCCGGCATTAGGGATTACCAGTCCGGTGGTCATATAGAACGATGTGGTCTTGCCGGCACCATTAGGTCCGAGCAGTCCTACTATTTCGCCCTGGCTCACGTTGAACGACACGTCGTTGACCACCGTGCGCTTGCCGTATATCTTTACAAGTCCCTCGCTGCGGAGGGTAGATTTCTCCAAATCCATATTGTTATCTTATACCTTTGTCATGTTTGTTACCAAGCGTCTGTTGTATTGCTTCGCGTGTGTCCATCTTACTTCTGCATTATGCCTTTTAGTGCGTCGTCGTATTCCTTTACCAGCCTCTGCATTACCACGCTGACGGGCTCCACCTGCTTTATCGCACTGGCTATCTGGCCTATCTCCATCTCGCCGTTCTCTGTGTCGCCGTCGAAGATGCCACGCCGCGTGGCTTTCTCTCCGAGTATCTCAAGCAGTTCTGACACTTCCGCTCCCTTGGCCTCTGCCTCAGCTATGCGATTGTACAGCCCGTTCTTCACCAGGCGCGAAGGGGCGAGCTTCTTCAGGCAGAGCATAGTGTCGCCTTCCTCAAGCTGCGTACATGCCTGCTTGAAGGCATCGCTGGCGCTGCTCTCCTCGGTAAGTGCGAAGAGTGTGCCTATCTGTACTCCCTCTGCTCCCAACACCTGTGCGGCCAGACAAGCCTGACCGCTTGCTATGCCGCCTGCGGCAATGAGCGGCAGCGTGGTTGCCTTGCGCACCTGTGGTATGAGACACATAGTGGTGGTTTCCTCCCTACCGTTGTGACCGCCTGCCTCGAAGCCTTCTGCCACAACAACGTCAACGCCTGCCTCCTCGCATTTCTTGGCGAACTTCGACGATGACACCACGTGGGCTACCTTCATGCCTGCGTCGTGGAAACGCTGTGTGTATTTCTTCGGACTGCCTGCCGAAGTAAATACGGCAGGGCACTTTTCTTCTATCATTACCGCAATGAGTTCTTCTGCCTGCGGACACATCAGCGGCAGGTTCACTCCCCAGGGTTTCTGCGTAGCGGCTTTCAGTTTCTGTATATGCTCGCGCAGCAGTTCGGCAGTCATCGTGCCTGCGCCTATCAGTCCCAGTCCGCCAGCCTCACTTACTGCGGCAGCCAGTCTCCATCCGCTGCACCATGCCATGCCACCGGCAATCACCGGCTGTTCTATTCCGAATATTTCCTTTATCCTATTCATATCCTTTGTGTATTATATTCCGCAGATATCCGTAACATCCGCCTAATCCGTGTTTGCTGGTTGTTCCTGCCTTAGTTCTTGTCAGCCATGAGGCGGTAGAACTGATGATGCGTGACGAAGAACTCACTGAGAGCGTTTTGCAGGTAAGGCGTATCAAGCATCATCTCCTTCACCGCCACAAGGTGGCAGCGTGAGTGAATGTTGAATACACCTGCCTTCTCATCGTGTGTGTAAACCACGTTGACGGCATGATACCAGTTGAGGTCATTGACCACATCCTTCACCTTTGCCAGATTATCTATGTCATCAGCACGGAACTCATACCAGTTTGGGTCGGTAAGACACACGAAGCAGTTGGTATCGTTGAAGTTGATGAAGAAATGCTCCGACTGATACTGGAAACTTATCTGCATATTGTCGTTCTTATCCTCAATGCACTGGCAGTTTAGTCTTCTCAGAGCCTCCTCGGTGACGGCTCGCGTCACGCGGTACACATCATCGGCGGCATCATCGGCTGCCTTTTCCTCGCCATCGTCATCCGTCTGCTGATGCCCGTCCATGGCAACCGCACTGTCCGCGCTCTCATTCGTGCGTACAGCAGTTTCCTCCACTTCCGCGTCATCATTGCTACGTATGTCGTTCCACCATTTAATCAATATGTAGAACATTACAGCTCCTATAATCGGTATCAGTAATTCCATCCGTTGTCGTTTAATTCTCGTCGTTGCCTTCGTCGTCGTTTTCCTCGATGTCGTTTTCTGTCATTCCGTCAGCAATCATGTGCAGGTCGAGCAGAACGTCGAGCTGCGCAGCGAAATATGCCTCCACATCCTTCAGCTTGTCTGACAGAGGTGCCACGAGTTCGCCGCTTACGAGCATCTCATCGCTTTCGTCGTCGAAGTAATACACGGCACGCGCACGGCTCGTTATGTTACACGTATTGATGCGCTGCTGCACCTCAGTCACCTTCTCTACATCCCAGCGACTCACTCCCATCCAGCTATAGTCATAGAGACGCATCACCACGCCATCGGCAGGAGCATCAATCACCAGCATCTCGTCCTTATACTTGAAGCGGAAACGACCGTCAGAAAGCAGTTCCACGTCTGCATCTGACTCCTTCATCATGCGCAGGAATGAGGCACGCGCACTGTTCTGGTCGATGCCCAGAGCCATGTCATATACCTTTTGTTTCTCCTCTTGTGTCATATTTAAAAAGCAAAGTTACGAAAATAAACTGACACGGCACTCCACGAACCACGTTTTTACGTATTTTTAACAAAACAACATCCGTAATATAATTGTCATTAAATTCATGTTCAATTCGTGAATAATTTGTGGTCATTCGTGTTAAAAGTCAAAGTTTTCTATTTTAGCACATTGGAACTGCTAAGCGTTAAAAATGCGTAAAAAGAGGGGGGGAAACACATGAGAACAAAGTTTTTTTCGTAACTTTGGCAACGCAACAAATGAATACCTCATGATAAAAACACTTGTTATTCATGCTAAACCGCTGACTGAACGCCTGCACCACATGGAGCAGCAGCTGAAAGGTCTGCCTATGGAAACGGAGTACATACTCGATGGCGACAAGGATGAACTGACACAGGATGTCATTGATGCTTATCTGAAGAAAGACTGCGAGATATATAAAGTCAGTGGAGCCACCAGCTGTGCCATCAAGCACTTGATGGCTTGTCAGTATATCGTGGAACACGGGCTGGAAGGTGCCTTGGTGCTGGAGGATGACATCGTGCTCCACAAGGGCTTCGAGCACGACTTCGGGCAGATGCTCGCTGAGTTAAACCATTGCCATGCCGACAAGCCGGTAATAATCTCGCTGGAAGACTCCTCGCTGCAGTTCATACCACGCTCAAAGAGGAAAAAGGGGCAGTGGCTGTATGAGGCACCACATGGTCGCGTGAGGTTCAACGGAGCATTGTATATCAACCAAAAAGCAGCAAAAGTGATAACCGACGACGTAGCCGCAAACAGATGCGACTACGCCGTTGACCATTACTACGTACATCTGTACGAAAAAGGACTGCTGAACTTCCTCTGGTGTGAACCCGCCTTAGCCACTCAGGGCAGTTTCAACGGCACGCTGACGTCGTCCATGGGACGCGTGCGCTCCTTTGAGGGTCTGCGCTGGCGCTTCAAGTATGCCTACAAACGCTTTGTCTATTGGCTTAGATAGATTAGTATCTCCCGCAGATTACTCTGATTACAGCGATTTTTTCTTTAACAACTCTAACGCAATACGCTTCTCTTCTTCACTAAGTTTTTTAAGCATGTGATTAACCTTTTCCACCAAATCACTTGTATCAGAATTACGAGTCGCATTAGCGAGTAATGCCTTACCATTATCTGTAAGGAAGTATCTTTGTTTAGGGCTTGTTGGTTTATTTGGTAAAGTCATACCAACAAATTGCGCTTCTATTAGAGGACTTACATATTTAGCCCTGAACTTTGTTGTGTTAGACCACTGATACAATTCTTTGAGTTCGGTCATGGTTTTTGGTTCTTGAAGGGCTATGAATAATTTCTCAACTTCATCCCAGCCTAGGCCAATCTTAGTCCCAACTTGCTCCCAGCTTAATCCCGGCTTAATCCCATCTTGATATTGTTTATCCTGTTGGTTCTTTGGTTCGTACCCCATAGAATATATAGAGGTCATAAACTGGCTGGATGTTGACCTGAATACAGGCTTTAGTTCGTCTATATAACCATCCATGGCTTTGGTCTCATTACAAATACGTTTTAATCCGCTACCTCGCTTCTCCATGTAGTCAAGTTGAGCCATCACGTCAGCAAGAATCGGGTTTCTTCTATCCGATGCGATTTCTTCTAAAGATAGGTCTTGTACGGTCTGTCCACTATACATACCACCAGGAGAGGTTATCGTCAGTCTGTTATCATAAATATCCAAATGCACCTCACTACCCATCACCGTATAATCACGATGAATGAAGTGATTTACTAATGCCTCAAGTACTGCTCTTTCCGCATATTCTGGTTTATTCTTTCTACCATCAGGTAATTTCTCCCAACCTTTACGCGTGTTTGCCTTTACGAAAGCCATCGCTTCACGGAGCAGCATGAGGACATTGCCTTTAAACTCTGCATCATTGATGGCATCACCCTTTTCCTTTCCCTCCCATCGTGTGCAGTATAGGCGAGATTGCCACAATGGGCAGTCATCTGCAAACAACGCTCCTGCATTTGTAAGAAGCCCAGCATTAGTGACAAGTCCAAACGACAAAAGGTATTTCTTGTCCCATTCTTGTTTGGTGCGGTCTTTGAACGAGTTCGCCAATATCGTAAAGGAATAGTCCTCTGCATGATAATCTGTATGAAGGGAGTCGTAAGTTTTGTTTGAGCCTTTCAGTACCAGGCGTACCATTTGCTCTGCTGTAGCAGGAAGACTCTCATCGCCTACTCGGACAAATGCTATGCGCTGACCATCCCCAACGTAGTAATATGGGGTATAATGTCCTGCATTGACTTTGAACTGCAAGATATGTAAACCATCTACATCATGGGGAATCATATCCACCTCTGGCAGGGGATCCATATAGTCACGAATCCTGCTGCTGATGGTCTCGCATACATGCTGTACATCATCAAGCCCTTTGACGATGCCATCATTATCTATGCCAAAGAAAAGGGAACCACCTAAGCCATTGGCAAAAGCACTTACACTCTTCAACCAACTCTTGGGCTTCTTCTCTTCAAGCATCACCTTGAAGTCGTATGCTGTACATTCTGCTATCAGAGCCTTTAATTCCATAATTAGTGACAGTTGAAATTAATCTTGTTTCTTCTCATGCAAAGGTATTACATTTTCTTCAAAATTCGACAGTTTTCACCCATTATCTTGGAGAAAATAAGAAAAATTTAATCATTTCACCCATTTTATGCTGTCAAATGATTCGCAAAATCGGGACAAAGATTATTCATCGACCACAGAAATTATACTACCACAGATTACGCGGATTACATGGATTATTTTCTTTGAAAACGGATTATACGGATTATCTGCGTAATCCGTGAAATCTGTGGGAGAATAAGTTTCTTTGGGAAAGACATCATTCCGTTGTAACCACGTCAGAGTATCTTCCTGAACAAATCATCGAAATGCCCGAAGGAAGCATCGGTAAGAGGAGCCTTGGCATCCTTTATCCAGTAGAGCGGAGTGTCATGATACATGGAAGCCGTAAGCGAGAAGGTGCTCGGCGGTCCTATCAGATAGTCACATTCCGAAAGCACATAAAGGTCTTCGGCAGCATTACCCTCAGGAAACACCACACGGGTATCAGCAAGAGCCTTGCGGTATAAATCCTTGTTGAGCGAGGGGTCATTGCCACAGATATACACTACCGTCTCAGGATGCAAGCCGAGGAATTGTCTGATAAGACCCACAAACTGCTCATCAGAATAGAAATAACGGCCTCCATACCACGTAGCATAGTCGCCGCGACGCACGTGTACGCCCAGACGGCAACGGCCTTGCGGTGTCTCTGAAAGGATCTTCTCACAAGCCTTCGCAACAGATTTCTTGAAGGCAAACAGTTGCAGTATCTCCTGCTTATACTTCAAGAAGAGGTCATACCAACGGGCCTCCCACCCAACCACGGCAATATGCTTGTGGCGGAGCATTTCCTGCTCCTGCCGCGCGGTGTCAGCACCGGCTTCCCTAAACTCCAAAGTGGGAATCAATCCCCATGCGGCTGCATACTTACCCACTACGTAACGCCAGAAATTATGATGGGGCGTGTCACAGATGTGGAAATGCTGAAACTTATGAGCAAAGCGCATCGACATGGTCTCGCGACCATGTTCCCTGCCCCAGGCATAGAAATGCGCATACTGAAGGATGTTGTTACACATCCAACCCGAACCCTTTACGTATATCATCTTCTTCTTGCTTTTTGCTGAGTCGATTTTTTCAAATGCAAATTTACGATTTTTTTCTGTATTGGGAAAACATTTTGTATTTTAATTTCCACGCTTTGTTTGGCGGTCTGTGAAAAAATTCGTAACTTTGCAGACAAAACAATAACATACGGCAAAATGATAGAAATACGCATTGTAAAGACAAAGAAAGAGACAGAGCGTTTCATCGACTTCCGTACTGAACTATACAAGGATGACCCCTGCGCCGTGCCTTATCTTTTCATGGGCGAGCGCGACGATCTTGACCGCAAGAAAAACCCTGCTTTCGACTTCTGCGAGGCTGAGTATTTTATGGCCTACAAGGACGGGCGCGAGGCAGGACGCGTGGCCGCCATCATCAACCATAAGGCCAACGAGCTGTGGCAGCAGCGGTGCGTGCGCTTCGGCTACTTCGACTTCATCGACGACGAAGAAGTCAGCGAGGCTCTCATCAACCGCGTCATGGAGTATGGAAAGGAAAAGGGCATGGACACCATAATAGGTCCGATGGGCTTCGTGGATATGGACCGCGAGGGTATGCTCGTTGAGGGTTTCGACACTATGGCTACGATGCACGCTAACCATAACTTCCCATACTATCAACACCACCTGGAAAGGCTCGGCTTCAAGAAGGACAACGACTGGGTACAGCAGCTCGTGACCGTACCCGACGAGGTGCCGGAGAAGATGGCGAAGATAACACAGATGATAGGCAAGCGTTATAACCTTAAGGCGCATAAGCTCACGAAGAAACAGCTTATGGGTGAATACGGCCTGAGGTTCTTCCACGTGCTGAATGAGTGCTATAAAGACCTTTATGAGTTCTCTGAACTTACTGACAGACAGATAAAGAAACTGGTGAATGACTATCTCAGCATAGCCGACCTTAACCTCATCACATTCATCTTTGACGAAAACAAGAAGACGGAGGAGTCTCCTGAAGGAGAGCTGGTGGGCTTCGGCGTCAGTTTTCCGTCTTTCTCTGAAGCACTGCGCAAGACGAAGAACGGCAAACTCTTCCCCTTCGGCTGGTGGCACCTGTTGCGTACGCTGAAATGGCACAACACCGACATCGTTGACCTGCTCCTGATAGGCGTACTACCCGAATACCGTCAGAAGGGCGCCAACGCCATCCTCTTTGACGACCTCATACGCTGGTATCAGAAGTACGGCTTCAAAAAGGCCCTGACGCTCGCCATGATGGAGACCAACGACGGCGTGCTCTCTGCCTGGCAGTATTTTGAGGCAAGCACCGTGAAGAGGCTCAGGAGCTATAAGAGGAAGATAGAGGAGTGAGGAGGAGATAGAGGGAGATAGGAGAGAACGTAAGGATAGTTACAATGTTAATTTCATCAGTAATTAACGTGAAAAAGAGAAACGCCGACTGATTACATTATCAGTCGGTTTTTTCGTCCCTTATTTTAGAGCAATTCAAAGGGCATTGCAATAGCATCCATATTACTGTCTAATATGGATGCTTTTACGCAGTAATACGAATGCTTTTACAGTGTAATATGGCTGCTATTAGAACGGTCTAACGAAACCTCTGATTTTCAAGTATATATATTATCCTTTACTTTTTTTAACAACATAACCTGTCATATTTTTCAAGGTAAGCCGTCTATAATAACAGAATGAGTTCAGTGATAAGTAAAAAAGAATACGGCGAGCTGGTCAGACAACATGCCCAGCACGTGCTCGGATTCGTGATGCGTTTGTTGTCAGACCGCAGCGAAGCCGAGGACGTGGCGCAAGACGTATTCGTAAAGGCTTATCAGAGGCTTGACACGTTTCGCGGTGATTCCTCCTTCCTTACATGGGTGTTGCGCATAGCCTACCACGAGTCGGTAAATCACTTGCGACGACAAAGGCCCTGTATGATAGAACTTGATGAGGTTGCGGCGCACAGTGATATGATGTCGTGCTCCACCATTGACAAGGAATTTACAATAGGAAGCGACGAGCGCATACAGTTGCTTGAGAAGGCGGTGGAAGACCTGAAACCCGATGATCAGTTGCTCATCCACATGTATTACTACGAGGAGCGTTCCCTGAACGACATAGCATACATCATGGATGCTGAACCGAATACCCTGTCACAGCGGCTTCGCCGAATACGAAAAAGACTTATGGTAATGATTAAACAGAAAGAAGATGGACGAGATTAAAGATAAAGACCTTCAGACGAGAAACGATGCTTTCGCCAATGACCTGCGTGAGGCCTTGCGGAGAAGGGAAGACAAACGGCCAGAAGTGGAAGTGCCTGAGGATTTCCTTGTCAACGTCATGCAGCAGGTGGGGTCAGAAAAGACTAGCATAGCGTCCAAGGCATGGCGCATTGCTCTTACCTCTCTCGCTCTTGCCGCCTGTACTATCACGGCAGTGTTACTGGTTTTGCCAAAGGGAGATGAACAAAGGCCTATATGCAATAGTCTCATAGTCAGTAAAGAGCAAACTCCGAGTTCGTCACCTTCAGATTTGCAGCTCGTAACTACGGAAAAGACTATTGATTCCAAGCCAGCGGCAAAGAAATATACTGAAGAGAGATATGTTACCCGGAAGCAATCTGTCCAAGCTCAAAATGTTGACAGTCTGGACTACTATATTGCAAAAATAGAACGTGAATTGACGAAAGTGGATGAAAATCTATATATTGAGAAAATGCAACGAGTGATACACGCTGATGAGCGACTGCAGCGTCTTGTCAACAAATTCATCGTGCATGAATTGAAAAAAGATTCACAGCCACATGAAGCCATTCTTATTTATAATGTAAAAAAAGAAGAAGTGTATGAAGAATTACATGAACAATAGACTTGTTGTCGCTGCTATTGCCCTGTTACTGTCATTAGCACTGTCAGCACAGGAGAAAGGTGATGCCTTGCTCCACCAGTATCTCACGGAATTCGCGGAGTCAGGGGAGTACAACATTCATCGCATAGATTCCACGAATCCCTATGTGCGAGCTTATAGATTCAGTAAGGTTTTTGGTATGGAGGGCATTAGCGATCCGATGTTTCTCTTTGAGTCGCTCTGCAAATTAGACCGTGCTTTTTATTCAGAGGCAAGTTTAGCTCAGGAGATTTATCTGCACAATGCCAATGAAGGCGACTCGCCGCTGACGGGCATTCAGGTAAACATTGGTGAAAAGCCGATAATTGGACGAGCTTTGTCCTTCCTGCCTGGTTCAAATGTGCGTATGCTCTCCTTCAATAAGCCTGATGGGATGCGCCACTGTTTCCTGTTAGTCTGGAGCCAATATCTGAAAGGGGGGGGAAAGTTCGGCAGTTCGAAAGGCCAGACATGGTATATGAACGGCGAGGTCTATGAGTTTGAGGGTAAAAAGCCCAAGGCCAAGACATATCTGTCAGTTTACCAACCCAAGGCAAGCCAGGTAACCTCTGAGGGAGGAGAGGCAACCCATGCTGCTACTTATGATGATCTATTGGCAAAGGTGGAAAAAATCTGCCAGATATACAATCGTGAGACAGAACAGGGACGTACATCTGCTGTAATCGTTTTAAATAAATTATGTAACTCCTACAATGGTAAGTTGTCTAAGAAACAATATGATAAATTGACAAATTTGATTTTGCCCCTGATTGCCAGTACCAAGAATGAAGGTCACGAGAGTATGCTGTGCTTGAGTTGTGCAACACTTTACCAAAAAAGCGAAGGTTATGAATACACCATAGAAGAGCAGCAACTGAAGGAAAAGCAGATGACTTCTCATTACGCACATACACGTGTAACGATGGCTAACCTGTCAAAAATGGTCACCTTTAACTCTATGTTGCTCAGCGATGCAGAACAGGTAGAGTGTGTTATCACAGGACATACAGAACTGGATGCGTCATGTGTCACCTTGAGAAGAATTCCTCAAATGGAGGGAATGGGTGAGTACCCTGTTGAAGGTGGGCAGTTTAATATTAGATGTAAGTTGCCAATGAATGAAATCATCGAGATTATTTCAAAAGATGGCAGAGTTCGATTTGTTGTTGACGGGAAGCCCATTGAAGTCGATCTGACAAACCGTACAGTTAAGAGTTCCACCAGCAGCCAGCCGACTAACGATTTCCTACAAAATATCCGAAGAATGGAATTACAGATGTGGAATACAACAGACACGACAGAGAGAGACAGCATATTATCCACCCTCAGGGGAATATATAAAGATGGTATCATCCGGCATCCTGACAACATTATCTCTGCCTTTTCTCTGTTTAAGTCATACAGTGAAATGAATGCAACACAGCTAAAGCCCTATATGGATGATAGTTATGTTTTAACCAATCACCCATTGCTTGCCCCTGTACATGAGTACTATGAAGGATTGATGAAACGAAATCCAGGTACGGATTTTCATGATGTGGAACTGAAAGACCCGCAAAACATTATTCATCCTTTAAGCGAGTATCTGGGCAAGGGCTATGTGCTATTACATTTCTGGAACAGCAGGGAAGCTGACATAAGTGGCCTGCAGCAGATAAAATCTATCTACGAGACTTGTCATCCGAAGGGTCTTCAGGTCATCAGCATAGCACTCAACAGCGACAATTACCCACCAGGATGGCGCGATGAGATAGAGAAACGACAGTTGAAGTGGACACAACTCTGGGGTGGTGAAGGTCGTGACACCCCATCTGTTGCAGCCCAAACCTTTGGTATCCATTCGCTGCCTGAAACAGTTCTTCTGAGTCCAGACGGCAAGGTTGTTTCGTCGCCCGCAACTATTGATGAAATGAAAGAGGTGGTGAATGAATTGTTGAATAACTGAATTTGGAGAAAAAGAAAAATATCGCTAACTTTGTTGGCGATATTTTCTATGGTGGGTAAAGTCATAATCCATCCAATCAATTAGGTAAATTCTTCATTCCATATTCTTCATTAAAATATGGCTCGTTATCTGTCTTTCCTTATATGCTGCCTGGCACTGCTGCCGCAGTTGCTGTTCTCACAGCAATCTGCTGACGTCGTTACCAGCGTGTCGCAGGAACGCATATCCTCGCAAAACAACACCTCAAACATCTTTGCCACGCTCTTCGTAGGCGTGCTCGACCTGCCTACGGGAAGGCCGCAATAGCCCTCATGCACCGCATGCTTCATGTCAGGTTTGAACTGCCGTTTAATCGCACGGATGCGTTACTGCATGGAAAAATATTTTGCAGAATGAAAAAAGTTTTGTAAATTTGCAGTGGAAATTTGCAGTCACAGGGAAAATATGACAAAGGAAGAATATAGACAGTTGCTAAACTCCGATTATTGGAAGGGTTATTCCTACTCTTTGATAAAAGAGCGAAACTTCACATGTGAGGATTGCGGCAGAAGATTCTATGGTCAAAGAAATAAACTGCAAGTACATCACCTAAGATACCGTGATGCGAATCCATGGTCATATAGTCCTGATGAATTAGTGGTATTATGTGACGCTTGCCACAGGAAACGTCATAGGTTATATTCTGATGTTGATGACAAGAAAGAATACGATAACATTGAAACAACAACTGAAACAGAATGGTATGATAAACTGTTGAATTTTGTATTTAGTAAAAGAGGAGTATGTTGTTTAGTTTGTATTATAATATTCTTGGTAGTGTCATATAACTATCTGAATAGACAGCCAGATACACAGGAAGAAAAAACGGAACAGGTAGATGAAATAAACAAAAAGAAAAGTACGCAACATAGCAGAGGCAAGAAGTCTCATAAGAAAAAGAAACGAATGTCTGAGCAGAAAGAAGAAAAAAACATTGACAATGAGACAGATGATTTTGTTCAGATAGAAGAAAATGGAAGTCAGGAGAAAGAGAATGAAATAAAGAGTACAATGCCGGAAAATGAGCAATACAATGAATAAGGCAGACAGCATTTCAGCAATATATGAAGCCATCGCTACTGAAGGATTCACGGAGAGAACGGCTGGCATGATAAGTAACCTTGTAAATGACATAGAAGATGGAAAGACAGACATTGAAGGATTTAATCAGCAAGAGCATGCAGGACTCTGCAAGGCTGGTGAGGCTCTCATCGGGGCGCGCATCGTCGCAGGCTACGCTGCAGAGAGCCTTGCAGCAAGTAGCAATGCTGCGGCAGGCCAAGGAAAGCCAGCAAGCTGGCAAGTAGATGAATTGCAGGAAGAACTTATAGAGCAATGGGCAAAAAATACACAGCAGTGGATTGACGATTCGGAAAACATGCTTAAGGAGGTATTCGGGCCTATGATTGCGCAGGGAGCGGAATCCAAAGTATATTACATGGAAGGTGCCCCCTCTGTTCTTAAAGAAAGAGTCTCGATATACTCCACTACGCTAAAGGCACTGGATGCCATAGTATTGCATAATGCTTTGTTCACGGAAACACCGATGAACGTAATAGGGTTTACACGTGACAATGATGGGTTGTTCAGAATAGTGCTGACGCAACCATACGTAAATTGCCTTCGTTTGGCAACAAAAGAAGAAATAGACAGAATGGTATCGTCAAAAGGCTTTCAAAGCAACAATGACAGCAGCGGTGTAAACTATATTTCAGAACGCATTGTGCTTGAGGATATGCATCCTGCCAATGTATTTATAGACGAATTAAGCGGTGAGCCAATCTGTATTGATTGTATAGTAAAATATAGGAAATAAACATAAAACTGTAATGCAAGAAGAAATAAACACGCAGCAGCAGGGAGAACAGATACAGTATACTGATGATAACATACGCACGCTGTCGGCGCGTGAGCATATACGCACACGCCCGGGTATGTATATAGGTCGCCTGGGCGACGGCTCACATGCCGAGGACGGCATATACGTATTGCTCAAGGAGGCCATAGACAACTCCATCGACGAGTTCCGAATGAACGCCGGCAAGCGCATAGAGATAGACGTGCGTGACAACAAGGCGGTGTCGCTGCGCGACTACGGCCGCGGCATACCGCAGGGAAAGATGATCGAGGCAGTCAGCAAGCTGAATACCGGCGGCAAGTATGACAGCAAGGCCTTCAAGAAGTCGGTGGGCATGAACGGCGTGGGTATCAAGGCCGTAAACTTCCTGTCGAAAAACTTCGAGGTGCGCAGCTATCGCGACGGACAGGTAAGGACGGCAGTTTTTGAGGAGGGTAACCTCATAAGCGACACTACCGCACCGACGCAGGACGAGAACGGCACATACATAGCCTTCGAGCCCGACGATACGCTCTTCAAGGGATATATGTTTCGCGACGACATAGTGGAGACCATGCTCAGGAACTATACCTACTTGAATACAGGGCTTGCCATCATGTATAACGGCAGGCGCATCATCTCACGCAACGGACTGGAAGACCTGCTGAAAGACCAGATGACCTCCGACCCCCTCTACCCCATCATCCACATGAAGGGCGAGGACATTGAGATAGCCTTCACCCACACCAACCAGAACGGCGAGGAGTATGATTCCTTCGTCAACGGACAGCACACCACGCAGGGCGGCACACACCAGTCGGCATTCAAGGAGCATATCGCCAAGACCATAAAGGAATACTTCGGCAAGTATGAATACGGCGACATAAGAAACGGGCTCGTGGCTGCCATTGCAGTCAACGTGGAGGAGCCTATCTTCGAGTCGCAGACGAAGATAAAACTCGGTTCGCTGACCATGTCGCCCGACGGAGTGTCGGTAAACAAATACGTAGGCGACTTCGTAAAGAACGAGGTTGACAACTACCTGCACCGACACCTCGACATAGCCGAGATAATAGAAGAGAAGGTGAAGGCAAGCGAGCGCGAGCGCAAGGCCATGGCAGGCGTTACGAAACTGGCGCGCGAGCGTGCGAAGAAAGCCAACCTGCACAACCGTAAGCTGCGCGACTGCCGCATACACTTCTGCGACGTGAAAAACGACCGTAAGGAGGAGTCAAGTATCTTCATCACCGAGGGAGACTCGGCAAGCGGCTCTATCACCAAAAGCCGCGACGTAAACACGCAGGCGGTATTCTCATTGCGCGGCAAACCGCTGAACTCTTACGGACTGACAAAGAAGGTGGTATATGAGAACGAGGAGTTCAACCTCCTGCAGGCGGCGCTCGACATCGAGGACGGACTTGACAACCTACGCTACAACAAGGTCATCGTGGCTACCGATGCCGACGTTGACGGTATGCACATCCGCCTGCTCACCATTACGTTCTTCCTGCAGTTCTTCCCCGAACTGATAAAGAAGGGCCACGTATATGTATTGCAGACACCGCTCTTCCGCGTAAGAAACAAGCGCACGAAGATAAAGAACAAAACCGTGGTAAAGTCAGAGGACGAGAAACTGAAGGAACGTGGCGAGAAGGCAAAAGACTATATCACGCGCTACTGCTACAGCGACGAGGAGCGACTGGCAGCCATCGAGGAACTCGGTCCTGACCCTGAGATTACACGCTTCAAGGGACTGGGCGAGATATCGCCTGACGAGTTTGCGGGCTTCATCGGTCCTGACATACGCCTGGAGCAGGTTACGCTGCAGAAGAGCGACGAGGTGGAGAAACTCCTGGCTTACTACATGGGCAAGAACACCATGGAGCGACAGCAGTTTATCATCGACAACCTCGTGATTGAGGAGGATATACCAGAAGACTTTGACACGGAGTAGTGTCGTGCTAATAACAGAATTATTAAAACAAGAAAATGGAGAAACTCACTATAGTAAAGGTAGGCGGTGCAGTGGTCGAAGACCCTGAGCAGCTGGCTGCATTGCTCGAAAACTTCTCTCGCATCGAGGGAAAGAAACTTCTCGTTCACGGCGGTGGCCGTCGCGCTACGAAGATTGCATCACAGCTTGGCATCGAAAGCCACATGGTAGGAGGCAGACGCATCACCGATGAGCAGATGCTCTCAGTAGTAACAATGGTATATGGCGGACTGGTCAATAAGAACCTCGTGGCGCAGCTGCAGGCGCGTGGTGTCAACGCACTCGGACTTACAGGTGCCGACATGGACGTGATACGCTCGCATAAGCGTCCGCTTAAAAAGATGCGCATGGACGATGGCACTGAGCAGATGGTTGACTTCGGTTTCGTGGGCGACGTTGACCGTGCCGACGGCACACGCCTCGCACAACTTATTGACAGCGGCGTAGTACCCGTAGTAGCCCCACTCACCCACGACGGCGAGGGCAATATGCTCAACACCAATGCCGACACTATGGCTTCTACCGTAGCAAAGGCCTTGGCCAGTCACTTCGATGTCACGCTCATCTTCTCCTTCGAGAAGAAAGGCGTGCTCTCAAACCCCGACGACGACGACAGCGTGATACCTACCATCACCCGTCAGTCATACGAGCAATATGTCAAGGACGGAGTAATCTCAGGCGGTATGATGCCAAAGATAGAGAATGCCCTCGAAGCCGTAGAGGCTGGCGTAAAGCGTGTTATCATAACCCTTGCCACCGCCATCGACGGGCAGCACGGCACGGTGATTCTTAATTCATAATGCATAATTCATAATGCATAATTTATAATGTATAATGCATAATTAGCTTCTTCGTTTGCGGCAATATCATTGCGGCGCTATCACTTACAACACATAACCCTTGATTTGGACATAGTTCACGACATACTCCCATTAAAAAACCAACTCTACCGTCTGGCGCTACGCATCACGCTCAACAGTCAGGAGGCAGAGGATGTCGTGCAAGATGTCATCATACGGCTATGGAAGCAAAGCGAGCAACTCACTGACATAGACAACCTCGAAGCCTATGCCATGCGCATTACGCGCAACCTCGCCATAGACCGACAACGTATGCGCGTAAACCAGACAGAGCAACTTACTGACGATATGCCACTCATGCACCTCCACTCTCCCTCGCCCCAGCAGCAACTGGAGCGTGAGGAACGCATCGACAGCATACGCCAGACCATGAACTCACTCCCGGAAAAGCAACGCACAGCCATGCAACTGCGTGACTTTGAAGGCAAGTCCTACCGAGAGATTGCCGACGTGATGCAAATCTCCGAAGACCAGGTAAAGATTAACATCTACCGCGCCCGACAAGCAGTAAAACAGAAATTAACGTCTTTTAACGCATCATCACTGTAACTTTTCACTATCCTTATACGTCATTACTACAGAGGACGGCAGCGAAACAAAGAAATCAGTTCGCACTCCCCCATCTGTACGCAACGATGACATCGTTGCACATCATAAAACGAAAACAGAAACATTACAGTGGACTACAAATACATAGAACAACTCATCGACCGCTATTTCGAGTGTGACACTACGCTTGAGGAAGAGCAGATACTACGGACATTCTTCTCACAGGAGAATGTACCGGTAAGTTTGTTGCAGTACAGAGAGCTGTTCAGTGCTCAGACCTTTGCCAAGCAGCAGGAAAGTCTGCCGGCCGACTTCGACAGCCGCATACTGGCCATGATAGGTGAGCAAAGCGAGAAAGACAACAGCCGAGAGCCATTGCGTGTGATGGCACGTCGCGTTAGCATAAGCCGCAGGTTGCGTCCGCTTTACAAAGCCGTAGCAATGGTGGCAGTGGTGCTGGCCATAGGTCAGGCTGCACAGATGCCATACAGCACTGCCGAACAGGAACAGCGCGAAGACTTCGCTCGCTCGGTCGAGATGCTGCAGCGCATACAGAAAGACCAAAACACCGTGGCGCAAGGCGATACCGTGACTGCTATCGAAGAGTTGAAGAACTGAAGATACGAGAGATGAGAGTTGAGAGATGAGGGATGAGAGATGAGATGAGACACTTACGGAAAGATAATATTTCTATGCTTTAAATATATACTATTGAAAGGAATGAAGGTGCGATGCGACATCGTACTCTCTCTGAAAAAACAATTAAATCGTTAAAACAATCATAAAAAGGGAAGTGGCGCAAAACATGCGCTCTTCCCTTTTTTTCGCATGATTATTTGTCAGTCTGCCATTTTTTGTGTACTTTTGTGGCGGATTAACGAATAACTACGATGAAACGACTATACATAGAGACATACGGCTGTCAGATGAACGTGGCAGACTCAGAGGTAGTGGCAAGCGTCATGCAGATGGCGGGATACGAGACGTGCGACTCAGCCGACGAGGCTGACGCAGTGTTCCTAAATACGTGCTCGGTGCGCGAAAATGCAGAGAACAAGATTTACCACAGGCTGGAGACGCTACATCGTGAGAATGAGAAACGCAGTTCCGACCGAATACTCGGCGTTATAGGCTGCATGGCAGAGCGTGTGAAAGACGATCTGATAAGCAACCACCATGCAAAGCTCGTGGCGGGGCCTGACTCATATATGCAGTTGCCTACGCTGATAGCGCAGTGTGAGTTGGGACAGACTGCCATCGACACCGAACTGTCGCTGACGGAGACATATCGTGACGTAATGCCATTGCGCGCTCATGGTTCGCATATCTCAGGGTTTGTAAGCATAATGCGCGGCTGTAACAACTTCTGCCACTACTGCATAGTGCCTTATACTCGCGGTCGTGAACGCTCTCGCGACGTGGAGAGCATACTGCGCGAGGTAAAGGACCTTGAGGCACGCGGATATAAGGAGGTGACGCTGCTCGGACAGAATGTCAATTCTTATAAGGATGAAGGAAGAGGGAATAAAGAAGAAGGAAAAGAGATGAGAGAAGAAGGTGTTGTGACTTTCCCACAGTTGCTTGCCAGGGTGGCAGAGGCGGTGCCAGGAATGCGTGTGCGCTTCACCACTTCTCACCCGAAGGATATGAGCGACGAGACGCTGAAAGTCATTGCAAGCCACGACAACGTATGCAAGCACATACACCTGCCGGTACAGTCGGGTAGTGACCGCATACTGAAACTGATGAACCGCAAATATACTCGCGAGTGGTACATGGGGCGCATTGAGGCTATAAAGCGCATCGTGCCCGACTGCTCCATTACCACCGACATATTCGTGGGTTATCACTCTGAGACAGAGGAGGACCACCAGCAGTCGCTATCGCTGATGCGTGAGGTAGGATATTCGTCGGCGTTCATGTTCAAGTACTCAGAGCGTCCGGGTACGTATGCCTCGAAGCACCTGCCCGACGATGTACCAGAGGAGGTGAAGATACGCCGACTTAATGAAATGATAGCATTGCAGAACGAACTGTCGGCACTGGACTACAAGAATGACGAGGGCAAGGAGTATGACGTACTTGTTGAGAACTACAGCAAGCGGAGCCGCGAACAACTCTGCGGCCGCACCAGCCAGAACAAGATGGTGGTATTCCCCAAGGGCAGCCACCACGTGGGCGACACTGTGCGTGTGCGCATCCTATCAAGCACCTCTGCCACGCTCATGGGCGAGGAGATACTATGATTTCTCCTCCTATAAAACATAAAACCTCACGTAAGAAAAAACGCAAAAAACAACGTAAATAGCAGTAAAACACGCAAAAACACACTAAAATAAGCACTTTTTGCATTTTTTTTTACAAAAATGCTTGGTAATTAAAGGAAAATCATTAACTTTGCAAGCAGAATGTCTTATAAAAGCCCTAAAAAAGGGATAAGACAAGAAATAAAACGAACAACTTACAATAATTAGTACTAATTTAAACTTTTCAACTACGATGAACAAGACAGAACTCGTAAAGAAGATTGCTGAGAAGGCACAGGTTTCTCAGGTAGAAGCAAAAGCAGTTCTCGAGGCTACACTCGAGTCAGTTAAGGAAGCACTGCAGGCAGGTGATGCCGTACAGCTCATTGGCTTCGGTACATTCAGCGTTGCTGAGCGTGCTGCACGTACTGGTAAGAACCCACGTACTGGTGAGCAGATTAAGATTGCTGCCAAGAAGGTTGCTAAGTTCAAGGCTGGTGCAGGCCTCCTCTAATCTTTCAAGGTAAATATTAGCATAATGCCCCGCCGCACCTGACTAAACAGCAGGACGGCGGGGCGTTTTCGTACTTACAACAACGGATTGTACCGAGCGACACCGATTTTCAACTACTGATTACACGGATTGAATAATACGACCACAGATTACTCTGATTTAAGGGATTTTTTATTTAACAACGGATTAAGACGGATTACACGGATTACACGAATTAAAAATTGAAGAACTTAATAGGCCCCACCTTATATAATCAAGGAAAATAAATGACAAAATGGATATGCGCCATAGTAGGCTATTACATCACGGGGAGTTTCTTGGGAGCCGTGGCAGGCTATTTCATAGGCAAGATAATACAGGGCATGATGACCAGTGACAATGATGCCTCCGGATATTCAAGCCAACGACATGGTAACGGCAGCAACTTTGGAAACGGCTCATACAGCAATAGCGGCACATACGGATATTCCCGCGGCGGATACAGTTACTCCCGCGGCACGACAAGCGGATACAGTCGTCCGCACACCACAACACGACAGCAGGACACGCGCACGCTGTTTCTCAACAGTATGCTTGAGATGGCGGCATACATCATAGCTGCCGACGGGCGCATCATGCACTCCGAGATGGAGGTCATGCGCTCCTTCCTGCGCAAGAACTTCGACCAGCAGACTGCCGAGGCGTGCAATGAGCGACTGCTCACAATCTTCAAAGAAAAGAAGCAGATGACCGCCTCGCAGTGGCAGATGCGAGTCATGCAGTCGTGTCGCAGGCTTACCTTTGCTCTCACTCAGGAACAACTGCTGCAGTTCATGGCTCTCCTGGCAGAGATATGCAAGGCCGACGGCCGTGTGGATGCACAGGAGGAGGAAGCCATGAAACTCGTGGCGCGCACGCTCGGACTTGGTGACGGCATCGTTAACCAGCTGCTCTCGCTTGGCGGACAGACGCTCGATGACGCCTACCGCACGCTCGGCATACCATCCACTGCCACTGACGACGAAGTGCGCCGCGCCTATCGCAAGATGGCACTGCAGTATCATCCCGACCGCGTGGCAACACTCGGCAAGGACGTACAGGAGAATGCCAAACGCAAGTTTCAGGAAATCAACGAAGCGAAGGATCGCATATATAAAGCACGCGGATTGTGATTTTTAAGGCAAAGCCTTTGTCATTCAAAGGAAAATATGTAACTTTGCAACAGGAAACACACACAGAGACATTATGAATAAGAACATACAGACACAGGAACTGCAGGCGGAGATACGCCAGTTGTGTAAGGAGAAGAATGCCGTAGTATTGGCACACTACTATACCACGGGCGACATACAAGAGTGTGCCGACTTCGTGGGCGATTCGCTCGCGCTTGCCCGCAAGGCCGCCAACACTGATGCCGACATCATCGTGATGTGCGGCGTACATTTCATGGCAGAGACCTGCAAACTGCTATCGCCTGAGAAAAAGGTGCTCGTGCCTGATACCGAGGCCGGATGCTCACTGGCAGACTCCTGCCAGGCCAGCGACCTGAAGCAGTGGAAAGATGAGCACCCGGGATATATGGTGGTGCAGTATGTCAACACCACCGCTGCCGTCAAGGCACTGACCGACGTGGTCGTGACATCAGGCAATGCCCGCAAGGTGATTGACCAACTGCCTGAGGATGCGAAGATACTCTTCGGACCAGACTATAACCTTGGCTCTTACATCAACAGCGTCACCGGTCGCCAGATGGAGCTATGGCAGGGCGGATGCCACGTACACGAACGCTTCTCAGTGGATGCCATTGCCGCTCTCAAGAAGCAATATCCCGATGCTATCGTCATGGCACACCTGGAGTGTAAGGCTCCCATACTGGCCATGGCCGACGTGAAGGGTTCCACGGCCGACATGCTCCACTACGCCCAGCAGCACGAACCACAGAGCTACATCGTGGCTACAGAGGCCGGCATACTGCATGAGTTGCAGCGCACCTGTCCTGAGTGTACTTTCATTCCCGTGCCACCCGAGGTCACAGAGAGCCAGAGCAGCGATGAGAATCTGAGCAAAGGCTCTTGTTCGTGCAACGAGTGTCAGTACATGAAGCTCAACACGCTGGAGAAGCTGCGCGACTGTCTGCGCGACGGTAAGCCTGAGGTCACCGTGGATTCTGCCATCGCCCGCGATGCAGTGAAGCCTATTGAGCGTATGCTCAGCATGAGTTAACTCACCTAAAATATACACTACCTACCCCACGTTAATCCCTCCTGTAACGAAAGACAGGGGGGATTATTTGTGTAAAAACGTATCAAACGGTGTGAAAAAAATCTCATTCTACGTCATTGCCGTGAAAAGACATGAGAATAAAGTGTTTTTTTTATTACCTTTGCATACGTAAACCAAAACAATAATTTTTCCACATAATGAAACTCTTATCTCTTTCACTGACGGCAGTCCTCTCGCTGTGGAGCCTGCTTGCCACTGCCGACGACAGCATGAAACTATGGTACTCACGCCCTGCCACCTACTGGGAGGAGGCTCTGCCTCTTGGCAACGGCCATCTGGGAGCCATGGTGAGCAGTGCCGTTGACGTTGACACGCTGCAACTGAATGAAGACACCTTCTGGAGCGGCAGTCCGCATAACAACTACAATGCCAGTGCCCGCACGGTGCTCGACACCATACGCCAGGCTCTGTGGGCACACGACTACGGCAAGGCTCAGCAGCTGGGCATGAAACACATAGTGGCCGACCTCGGCGTGACGGGTCACGGCATGGCCTATGAGTCGGTGGGCCGTATGCTGATTACCGCCACGCCCAACGCCGGAAAAGGCGCGGAAATCACGTCATACCGCCGCTGGCTCGACCTGAATACGGCTACTGCCGGCATGAGCTACGTGACGGGCGGAATAAAGTATGAGCGCACGTATTTCTGTTCGCTTGCTGACGATGTGACAATCATCCGCCTCACTGCAAGCAAGGACGGCCGACTGCTTAACCCTAAGAAGGCAGGACTGCAGCCTGTGATAGGATTTCTTTCGCCAGAGAAGACGCAGAGGGTGAAGGCCGCCATGAATGACTATGATGAGCAGACAAAGGTGGTACACTCCACGCTGACGCAGAAGGAGATGGAGCATGTGCCCAACCTTCTGGAGTGCTATACATTCATACGCACATACTATGACAAGGAGGGTGTGACCATCGTCGTATCCTCTGCCACCAACTTCGTCAACTACCACGACATCAGCGGCGATGCCAAGAAGAAGGCTCTTGACGCTATCACGGCCTACGAAGCAAGGATTAAGAATTATGCCGACGCCCTCGCTGCCCACACATCGAAATACAAGGAGCAGTTTGACCGCGTCACGCTCGACCTGGGCCACAACCTCGTGCAGGAACAGAAAGACACAGAGATGCGCATTGCCGAGTTCTCTGAGTTTAAGGACCCCAGTCTGGCAGCCCTCTACTTCCAGTTCGGGCGCTATCTGCTTATCTCCTCATCGCAGCCCGGCACGCAGCCGGCCAACCTGCAGGGGATATGGAACCCCGATGGCAGACAATATCCTGCGTGGGATTCTAAATATACTACCAACATCAATGTGGAGATGAACTACTGGCCTGCAGAGGTGTGCAACCTCAGTGAGTGCCACGAGCCATTCCTGCAACTGGTAAGGGATGTCAGCGTGACCGGTCGCGAATCGGCAGAGAAGATGTATGGCTGCCGCGGCTGGACGCTACACCATAACACCGACCTGTGGCGCTCCACGGGAGCCGTTGACTATGCCTCGTGTGCCGTATGGCCTACGTGTGGCGCATGGTTCTGCCAGCATCTGTGGGAGCGTTATCTCTTCAGCGGCGACAAGCAGTATCTGCAACGCGTATATCCCGTATTAAAGTCGGCAGCACAGTTTTATCAGGATTTCCTCGTGCGCGACCCCGAGAGCGGCTATATGGTGGCTGCTCCGTCAACATCGCCCGAGAACAACCCCGGACTGGGCTCTTACAGTGACGAGAACGGAAGGAAGTCTGCCTTCGCCCACTTCGCCGGCGTCACGATGGACAACCAGATGATTTACGACCTCTTGCGCTCCGTCAGTCTTGCGGCGCATCACCTCAACATCGACAGACAGTTTGCCGATTCGCTCGACGCACTGCGCTCACAGCTTCCGCCAATGATGATTGGCAAGTACGGACAGTTGCAGGAATGGCTCGAAGACTGGGACCGCGAGACTTCAGGCCATCGCCATATCTCGCATCTGTGGGGAGCCTATCCCGGCAATCAGGTGTCAGCCTACGAGACTCCGGAACTCTTTCAGGCCGTGCGCAAGTCGCTCATAGGCCGCGGCGATGCCAGCAGAGGTTGGTCAATGGGGTGGAAAGTGTGCCAGTGGGCACGACAGCTCGACGGCAATCATGCCATGACGCTCATCAAGAACCAGCTTCACCTTAAAGACCCCAACTGCACGATAAGAGACCAGGACGGCGGCACGTACACCAACATGTTTGACGCTCACCCACCCTTCCAGATTGACGGCAACTTCGGTTGCTGCGCCGGCATTGCCGAAATGCTCGTGCAGAGCCACGACGGCTGCGTACACCTGCTGCCTGCTCTGCCTGACGTATGGGCGAAGCAAGGCACGGTGAAAGGCTTGCGCTGCCGCGGCGGCTTCGTTATTGAGGAACTCTCATGGAGCAACGGGCGCATCACCACGCTCCGCATACGTTCCACCATCGGCGGAAACCTGCGCCTGCGCCTGCCGGCGGATGAGCAGGGAAACATCTCGCTGCACCTCACCTCCGGCTCTACGATGACAAAGGCTCATGGCGAGAACACCAACCCACTGATGCCTACCTACGGCACTCCTGCTCCGAAGATTAAGGACCCTGCGAAGATACCCGAACTGAAACTGGCTCCCACACAGCTCTATGACATCAGCACTTCCGTAGGCGAGGTCTTGGAATGGAAGAACTGAATGACAGGAGGATGTAATACTGAAAGACATCAGTAATTTATACAATATAGCAATCGCTATGCCTTTACTCGGTAATCTGATAGAGATTACACGGTAAAGGCATAGCGATTGCAGTGTAAAGGGATTGTGATTATTTTACAAAAATCCGTGGCAGTATTATTCAAGGTGGGTTCTATTTATTAGCTTTGTCAGATTTTCGGAATTATTTCGAGGGCAGAGTGTCAGCAGCTGATGGAGCATAGCGGGCTATGTGACTGAAGATGCTGACAGTATGCACCGAAAGAAAACGAAAAAATGACAAAACGTCAACCCACATTTTAAGTTTAATATTACGGTGGTAATTAATAGAACCCACCTTAACCCTACTTGAGGAACTCCTCCAACTGCTGCATCTCCTCCTTCAGTTCGGCAGGCTTGAAACCATGGCCGGCACCAGGTATTACGTGCAGACGAGCATCCTTATAGAGTTGCACGGCACGCTCGCTGTCTTTCATCGACACTACAGCATCCTTGTCGCCCTGCACTATCAATACCGGTCCGCGGTATTTGCCTATCATGCTGAGCGGTTTCATATCGTGTATCTCCTCAAAGAAACGACGGCCGAGGCGCACGCCCCACAGTTGCGTAGTGTCAGGAATATCCTGCAGGCGCGGATAGTGTTCGCGCCAGTTGTCGGGTATGCAGAGCGCAGGGAATACCAATACGAGATTGCTTATGTCGTTTCGCATCTGTGCAGCAGTGAGAGCCGACACCAGTCCGCCCTGGCTCTCGCCAACGAGCACTATCTCTCCACTGCCGCGGAAGTGGTTGACGATGGCCCGAAGGTCGCTCTGCTCATCGAGTATTGACATGTTGAGCGTGTTATTGTCGGAACGGCTATTGACGGAACCGCATGGGAAGTCAAACACATAGCATCGGTAGCCCAGCCGTCCGAGTGTCTCGAAATAGTTGCGCCCGAAGTGGTGCGTGCCGTTGAAGCCATGGGATACGATGACCGTGCCGCGCACGTTGCCCTGCGGAGTGTATAGCTCGCCGTATATCTGCCGGTCGCCATTGGTTATCCACAGCGGCTTTATGTTCTTGAAATCCACGAAATTCTTCGCCTGAATCTTCCATCCATCATATCCCTTAGCCTTCCCACCGAGGAAGGTTTCAGCGCGGTCAGTCTGCTCCTTCAGCTGCCAGTCGAGCCAGTCTGTCACCAGTCGGGCATAGTCACCGCCATACTGCTGGCGGTATGTGCCGCCGTGACCTGAGGCAGGGTGGTCTGCCCATGCCACCGGCACGTGGGCAATGCGCATATAGTCCTTGCCGGCGTTCTGGTATGCCACGTCGCTCTCGCCACCCGTAACGTAGAGTGTGGGCGTATGCAACAGCGGCAGCGAACTACGGCTTGCGCCCGCCATCTCCATGTCGCCCATGCCGGCATTCATGATTATACACGTGGTAAGACGACGGTCGGCTGCGTTATACAACACCTGAGCACCGCCACAGGAATGGCCGGCAGCAGCAATGCGCGTGGTATCAATGTTCATATAGTAGTCACTGCCCTTCGTGCGGTTCTGACGAAGCATCCAGTCAAGGCCGCGCTTGAGTTCCGACGACTCCGTATGGTTCTGCTTGCGACTGTCAACACTGTCTTCCATCTCGCCTATAGCCATGACCACATAGCCATGCGATGCTATCTCCGTAAGCATACGCTCATAGCCTGCGCTGGAGTCCATGCAACCGCCGTTGGCCCACATCAGCAGCGGCAAGTCGCCGCAGCGTGCGTGGGCATGCGCCATATCACGAGGATGGTAGATAACAAAGTCAGCCATAGCCGTGTCTTTCACCGCCACGGCCTTAAACATACCCGTGCCACCGCCATCGATGGTCTTTGTCCTTACTGTCTGCGCCATGCACAGCGTGCTTGCCAGAAGCAGGAGTAGAGAGAGAGAATAAGATTTCATCATGTTTATTGTTTAAAATGTTAGTTTTCTTTGCAGAGTTACTATTCCAAACCAATTAGCAAGATGCAAAGTTACTGTTTTTTTCCGAAACAAGACAAGAAAAACGTAGCATTAGCATGAAAAAATGTATCGAAAAACTAATTGCATCTATTAGCTGCTACAATGCAGAAGCATCTGTTGATTATACCAAGTACTCCAAGTAATCAGAGAAATAAGGAAAAACATTGATTATTCGTTTGCACATATCAGAATATTATCGTAACTTTGCAGTCAGTAATAAGAAGAGAGCATGGCGGAGAAAGCCTGAGGAGAGTGAAGAACCGAAAGACAGAAGAATTGGAAGATGGAAGATAATAAGGATGAAAAGATTGAAGGATGGCACGGACAACGACCGCTTTTCCTTGCACCGATGGAGGATGTTACCGATATAGGGTTCAGACGACTCTGTAAGCGGTATGGCGCCGCTATGGTATATACCGAGTTCGTGGCGGCGGAGGCTCTGATACGCAATGTCAAGGACACCGTGAGGAAACTCACCGTCAGCGATGACGAGCGGCCTGTTGGCATACAGATATACGGCAGGACGGTGGAAGCCATGGTGGAGGCTGCACGCATCGTGGAGCAGGAGGCTGCACCCGATGTCATCGACCTTAACTTCGGTTGTCCGGTGAAGAAGGTGGCTGGCAAGGGAGCCGGCGCCGGTATGTTGCGACAGATACCGCTGATGCTGCGCATGACCGAGGCGGTAGTGAAGGCCGTCAACACGCCCGTGACGGTGAAGACCAGACTGGGATGGGATGCACAGAACTACGTCTTTGGTCGGGAACTGTCGCAGGAGTACGCCCCTGAGGGCGGCTGGCAGGGCAAGGATCTGGCAGAGTGGCTGCAGGACTGTGGCATCAAGGCTCTGACAATACACGGCCGCACGCGTTCGCAGATGTACACTGGCGATGCCGACTGGCGACTGATAGGTGAGGTGAAGCGCAACCCACGCATACACATACCCATCATAGGCAACGGCGACATCACGTCACTCGACGAAGCCGACCGCGCCTTCGACGAGTATGGCGTAGATGCCGTGATGATTGGCAGAGCCACATTCGGACAACCATGGCTGTTTTCGCGTGAAGCCAACGAAACGCTCACCACGGCTGAGAAGATAGGAGTATTGCAGGAACTCCTGCAAATCAACATCGACCGCATAGGCGATGAATACAAAGCCATACTGCATACACGCCGCCATCTGGCTGCAACACCCGTGTTCAAGGGAATACCTGACTTCCGCCCGACACGCATACAGATGCTCCGCGCCAATACCGCCAGCGAACTCAACCTTATTCTTGAAAATCTGAAAGAAAAACTGTAATCACAACAAAATCAATACACAGACACTGATGCAACACCCTAAAGGTCTCTATCTGCTCTTCGTCACCGAGATGGCGGAGCGCTTCTCTTACTACGGCATGAGGGCTCTCTTCGTGCTTTATCTCGTTGCTGCTTTCTTTACCAACGACGAGGCAAGCCAGATTTATGGTTCCTATACCGGACTGGTATATCTTACTCCACTGCTGGGAGGATACATTGCCGACCGCTATTGGGGCAACCGCCGCAGCATAATAACCGGTGGTCTCATCATGGCCGTAGGGCAATTCCTGATGTTTGCATCCGCTTGTCTCGTCAGACAGAGTATCTTTGCCGAAGACGGCGCAATCGACACAAGCGTTGACAACACCGCATCCATGTGGCTGATGTTCATCGGACTGGCTGCGCTTATCATTGGCAACGGTTTCTTCAAACCCAACATCTCGACCATGGTGGGCGACCTCTACGAACCGCAGGACCAGCGTAAGGACTCTGCATTCACCATATTCTATATGGGCATAAACCTCGGAGCCTTCATAGCACCATTCGTATGCGGTACACTCGGCGAAGGCAACTGGGCTGACCCCGGACGCTTCCGCTGGGGCTTCTTTGCCGCAGGTGTGGCCATGGTGCTGTCGGTGGTAGTGTTCTGGCTATATAAGGACAGGTATCTCGTAACGCCTGACGGACAGCAGGTGGGTACTGCGACTGTTAAAACGGAAAAGCGCAAAGATGTGAATACGGAAGTAGCAAAGGATGAAAAGACGGAAGAATTGAAGGGCGAAAAGACGGAAGAACAAGAAAAAAGAAAAGCCTCAATACTTAAATTCCTCAACCCTTCATTACTATACGTTGTCGCTGCACTGCTGCTATTCCTGCTCTTCGCCCAGGGTACCGACAACGTCAACGACTATATCTCTGCAGCAATCTACTCCATCTCGATAGTGCTGCCCGTGTTTATCATCACCGATAAAAGTCTGACGCATGCGGAGCGTCTGCGCATAGGCGTCATCTACGTCATCGCCGTGTTTGTCATCTTCTTCTGGAGTGCCTTCGAGCAGGCAGGCTCCTCGCTCACGCTGATAGCCGACCAGCAGACCGACCGCCACATAGGGCAGTGGGAAATGCCCACGACATGGTTTCAGTCAATCAATCCCGTGGTGGTGGTCACCTTCGCACCACTGATGGCCATGCTGTGGGAATGGCTGCTGAAGCGTGGCATACGCATACACTCCATCACCAAACAGGCTCTTGGACTGATGCTCCTTGCCCTCGGCTACGTCGTCATAGCTTATGGCTCACGCGGACTGAGCCCTACGGCAAAGATGAGCATGTGGTGGCTTTTCGCCCTGTATTTCATACATACCATCGGCGAACTGTCGCTCTCGCCTATCGGACTGTCACTGGTCACCAAACTCTCTCCGGCCCGCATGGCATCGCTGCTGATGGGTGTATGGTTTATGAGCAATGCCGCAAGCAACATACTTGCCGGCCGTCTTGCCACGCTGTTACCTGCCGCCGGCAAGCCAGCATCTTCTTTCTGCGGAGTAAGGATAGAGACGCTGACCGACTTCTTCCTTCTCTTTGCCGTCATGGCAGGCGTAGCCTCGATAATGCTTTTCTGCCTCACACCGCTGCTCAAGCGTATGATGAAGGAGGAGGAATAAGTACGTGTACATAATTATTTGGCAGTTTCAGGAAAAATCATTAACTTTGCAGGCGTTATCATAAAAGGCGGATAATGACCCACCTTGAATTTATAGTTATCCAATTCATAATCTACGATTAAAGGGCTTCAAGAGAATAAACACATGAGACAGATACCCACGATTACAAAAAACCTTCTTATCATCAACGTCATCTGCTATCTGGCTTACGTAGTGCTGGGAGGCAGGGGCATCGACCTCAATGACATCTTCGGACTGCACTATTTCCAGGCTACGGACTTCCGGCTGTATCAGGCACTGACGTATATGTTCATGCACGCTTCGTTTGAGCATATCTTCTTCAATATGTTTGCACTGTGGATGTTTGGCGGCGTCATCGAGCGCACGTTTGGCGAGAAGCGTTTCCTTATATACTACCTTGTGTGCGGACTGGGTGCCGCACTGTGTCAGGAGGTATCGCAGTTTGTGCAGGTTTACCTCATGGTGGCCGACCAAGGCGGTACGCTGGCTGACGTAATGAGGCTTGACACGGCAGACCGCATGGTCCTAAACACATGGACTACCGTCGGGGCTTCGGGCTGCATATACGGTGTGCTGCTGGCCTTCGGCATGACATATCCCGAGGAGCGCATGTTTATCTTCCCACTGCCCGTGCCTATCAAGGCTAAGTGGTTTGTCATAGGCTACGCTGCCATCGAGGTGGCACTGGCTCTGATGCAGCGCGGTGACGGTGTGGCTCACGTGGCTCACCTTGGCGGTATGCTCTTCGGTTGGCTGCTGCTGCGCTCGTGGCGTAAGACTAAGCCTGGCTTCAACGGATGGGATGGCTATGAGGTGAAGGATGATTCGAAGACGATACTCGGTCGCATACGCTCGTGGCTGCATCTCGACCGCGACAATGATAAGGACGAAGACCTGAACTATGGCAGGCAGAATACTACCTCGCGCCATCAGCAGGACTGGGAGTATAACGCCCGCAAGAATGAGGAGAAGAAACAGACGGAGGCTGAGATTGACCGTATTCTCGACAAGATACGCAAGTCGGGCTATTCATCGCTGACCGAGGAGGAGAAGAAGAAACTGTTTGAACAGCGCCGCTGACTACGGATTACGCGGATTGTCATACCACAACAGACTACGCAGATTACACGAACTATACGAGAGATTACGGTGGTAATCAATAGAACACACCTAAAGTACCCGTAGGAGACTGACAAGGAAAAGAACGATAAGACAATGAAGAAGATAATATCGAAGACAATATGGATTGTGTCGCTACTGGCAGGACTGGGGCTTATCATCACCAGTTATGCCGGATGGCTCAACCCAAACACATGGTCATGGCTCTCACTGGCAGGATATGCCTTCCCCTTGTTTCTGTTGCTTACGATGGTATGCCTCGTGATATGTGCGCTGATAAGAAAACGCTACCTGCTCGTGCCGTTCTTTGCGCTCATAGCGGCATATCCGGCAGTGTCGCTTTACTTCCCGCTACACTTCGCAGCATTGGGCGACCCCGTGACGAGCGACTCCACACTGACCGTCATATCCTACAATACCTACAACTGGTCATGGGGTGAAGGAGTTAAAGACAAGAACGAGAAACCCAACCGCGTGGTGGAGTTTCTTGCTGCGCTGGACGTTGACGTGATGTGCCTGCAGGAGTCACCGCTCACTGGCTACAGCACTAATGAGCTGAACCGCCAAGTGACCAAGAAACTGCAATACATCGACACCATCCACGGTCACGGTGCCAGCACGCTGACGCTGATAAGCCGTTTCCCCATCGTGAGGAAGCAATTCATTGACTACGACACCAAGGGCAACATCTCGGGAGCCTTCTGGCTCAACGTGCGCGGCCGCGAGGTGATTATACTGAGCAACCACCTGCAGACCATGGGCTTCACCATGGGTGAGCGCGAGGACTTCAGCAGCATGGTACACGGCGAGAAGGAGAGCCGCAACGAGATAAAGAACACGTCGCACACCATCGCAGGCAAGATACTGAGCGCATCGAAAATCCGTGCCAACCAGGCGGAGGCATTGGCGGCGTTCATCCGTGACCACAAGAACGAACCGCTCATCGTATGTGGCGACTTCAACGACATACCTCAGTCATACACCTACCATACTATCAGCTCTGCGCTCGATGATGAGGCGGATGCCCTGACTGACTGTTACCGCGCCGTGGCGGCAGGCCCCGGTTTCACCTACAGCCGCTACGGCATACGCGCACGCATAGACCATATGTTCTGCTCCAGCCACCTGGAACCCATACACTGCCGCGTAGATCGCACCACTGATGCCTCTGACCATTACCCGATTATCTGCCAGATGATTTTCAGATAATGCCACGGATATCCTTAGTAAATATATTTTCTGTGAATTATGCAGGCTAAGACAGAGTCGCTTGAACATACCCTCGCAAAAGCAATGCGATTACCACGTAATAGCTATCATATTACATGGTAATCGCATTGCTTTTGTATGGCAATCACACTGCCTTCGCTCAGGCTTGCTCGTGCTTAGTAAGCCTGCTCGTGCACGCCCTTAACGGCGCGGCCCGAGGGGTCGTTCATCTTCTTCCAAGCCTCATCCCACTCAAGGGCTATCGCCGTGGAACAAGCCACAGAGGCCTCCTGATTGACGCTTCGCGCTGCCGAGGCACTGGGGAAATGCTCCTCGAAGATGCTGCGGTAGTAATACTCCTCCTTGTTGAGCGGCGGATTGATTGGGAAACGCTCTGCGGCGTGAGCCATCTGCTCATCGCTTACTGCCTGCCGGGTTATATCCTTCAGCGTGTCAATCCATGAATAGCCTACACCGTCAGAGAACTGCTCTTTCTGTCGCCATGCCACACTCTCGGGAAGCATCGTGGCGAAGGCCTTGCGTACCACGCGCTTCTCCATCGAAGTACCCGGACACATCTTCAACTCTGGGTCGATGCGCATGGCTACATCCACGAACTCCTTGTCGAGGAACGGCACACGGCCTTCTATACCCCACGCCATAAGCGACTTGTTGGCTCTGAGGCAGTCATACATATAGAGTTTGGAGAGTTTGCGCACCGTCTCCTCATGAAATGCCTTTGCGTCAGGAGCCTTGTGGAAATAGAGATAGCCCCCGAACAGTTCGTCGGCGCCCTCGCCTGACAATACCATCTTGATGCCCATGGAGCGTATCACGCGCGCCAGCAGATACATCGGCGTGGAGGCACGCACGGTGGTCACGTCGTAGGTCTCTATGTGGTAGATGACATCGCGAATGGCATCAAGTCCCTCCTGCACGGTGTAGTTCACCTCATGGTGTACGGTGCCTATATGCTTCGCAACCTCACGCGCCTTGGCAAGGTCGGGTGCTCCCTTCAGTCCGACTGCAAAGGAATGGAGCTGCGGCCACCAGGCATCATGCTTGTCGTTTGTCTCAATGCGCTTGGCAGCATACAGCTTGGCAATGGCCGATACCACCGAACTGTCAAGACCGCCCGACAGCAGTACGCCGTAAGGCACGTCGCTCATGAGCTGACGCTTCACGGCTGCCATCAGTCCGTCTCTTACCATCTCCACGGCTTCCTCTTCGTTGCCGGTGCTCCACTGCATATCCTCGTACTTCATCCAGTCACGACTATACCACTTCTTGAAATTGAAAGACTGAGAGCCTGACTGACTGAAGTCTTTACCATCACCCTCCGTTCTGCTCGAAAGGTAATGCCCTGGCGGAAACGGCATATACTGACCGCACTGCCCCTCAAGGGCTTTCAGTTCGCTTGCGGCATAGAGTGTGCCGTCATCATCGCGCCCTATGTAGAGCGGTATGATGCCCATGTGGTCGCGAGCGATGAGCCAATGCCTCTTTTCCGAGTCGTAAAGTACGAAGGCGAAGATACCATTCAACTGGTCAATGAAATCATCGCCATACTTCTCATACAACGCAAGTATGACCTCGCAGTCGCTACCTGTCTTGAAATCATACTGTCCTGCAAAGCGCCTGCGTATCTCCTGATGGTTGTAAATCTCGCCATTCACGGCAAGAACCGTCTTGCCATCGGCAGAATACAGAGGCTGTCCGCCCGACAGGGGGTCAACGATAGCCAGTCGCTCGTGGGCAAGCACGGCACCCTCGTCACAGTAAACGCCGCTCCAGTCGGGTCCGCGATGGCGTATCTTTGCCGACATCTTCAGTGTCTTCTCTCTCAGTTTCTTCTGTTCGCCGGCAGTCATCGTGACTTCCTGCGGTTTTACTATTGCTACGAATCCACACATGATTATTCTAAGTGTTAGGGGTTATGAGTTGTAAATTCCATATAGTTAATGAAGGCTTGATTTACCATTCGCGTGCCGCCGGGCGTAGGATAACGACCCGTAAAATACCAGTCGCCGGGGTGATTGGGGCAAGCCTCGTGCAGTCCCTCAATGCTTTGGAATACCAATTCCACCGATGCCTGCATGCCATCAGGGCGCAGCATCTCCACTATCTTGCGGTTAATCTCGCCTACGGTGAACGGTGCATATATTGCCCTCACGTGGTTTTCACCGTCAGGGTCTTGCCTGCACCTGTCATACACCTCCGTAAGCAGACCCTCCATGCCTCGCTCCCTTATCAATGCTACGGCGGCACGGAAGGCGCAAAGCTCCTCAAGCCGCGACATGTCGATGCCATAGTAGTCGGGATAGCGTATCTGCGGCGAGCTCGATACCATCACTATCTTTCGCGGATGCAGGCGGTCGAGTATCTTGAAGATGCTCTCGCGGAGCGTGGTGCCGCGCACTATGGAGTCGTCAATGATGACGAGGTTGTCCTCATAGGGACGGAGTGAACCGTAACTGACGTCGTAAACGTGTGCGGCAAGGTCGTTGCGCTCACTGCCGGTGCTGATGAATGTGCGCAGCTTGATGTCCTTCCATACCACCTTTTCTATACGCACCTGAGCATTAAGGCGCCTGACTCCGTCGGTCATGCCGTGGAAAGCCACCTCGGCCGTGTTAGGTATATAGGAGAACACCGTGTGCTCCACGTCGCCATTGATGGCGCGAACGATGTCAGGCGTGAGCAGTTCGCCAAGCCGTTTGCGCTCCTTGTATATATCACAGTCAGAGCCACGGCTGAAGTATATGCGCTCAAACGAGCATGCGGAGTATTGCTGCGGCGTGGTAATCTGCTCCGTACTGATGCGTCCTGCCTTATTGACGATAAGCGACTGTCCGGGCTGCAGCTCGCGTATCTGCGATGCTTCAAGGTCGAAGCAGGTCTGTATAACGGGTCGCTCCGATGCCACTACCACCACTTCATCATCCTGATACCAGAAGGCCGGGCGTATGCCCCAAGGGTCTCTGACGGCAAACATCTCGCCCGAACCCGTCAGTCCGCACATCACGTAGCCGCCATCGAAATGCTGCATCGTAGTGCGCAGCACGTTGGTCATGTCAACGTGGTTGTCGATATAGTCAGTGATGTCAGTCCCTTGCAGTCCCTGTGACTTCGCAATGTCATAGAGTCGCTCCACCTCTCGGTCAAGGCGGTGGCCCATCAGTTCGAGCGTTATGTAGGCATCGCCATAGTAACGAGGCGACTGTCCCTGCTGCGTGAGGTGCTGAAAGACCTCGTCGATGTTGGTCATGTTGAAGTTTCCGCACAGTGCAAGGTTCTTAGCCCTCCAGTTATTGCGCCGCAGGAAGGGGTGAACGTACTTCAATCCGCTCTTTCCCGTAGTGGAATAGCGCAGATGCCCCATGTAGAGCTGGGAATTGAATAGTGGGAAAGCAGAGCCTTCGATTCTGCTGAAAATCTCGGTAATGGCATCTTTGCCTTCTGCACGCTCACGAAACATATACTCCTCTCCAGGCTGTGCCGTAAGGTTCACACAAGCCATGCCTGCACCTTCCTGTCCGCGGTTGTGCTGCTTCTCCATCATCAGATAGAGCTTCCCCAGTCCGTAACGGTGAGTTGCGTACTTCTTCTTATAGTATTCCAGCGGCTTCAGCAGGCGAACCATCGCCACGCCGCACTCGTGTTTCAACTGTTCCATTTCTTATATCACTACTCAGCACATGTCTTTACGAAACTCATAAATAAAGGATGCGGATGCAGCACCGTTGAAGAATACTCCGGATGGAACTGCGTACCGATGTACCAACGCTTCCCGGGTATCTCTACTATCTCCACAAGGTCGGCCCTTGGGTTTATGCCTACGCACTTCATGCCTTTCTCTTCATACTCCGTGCGGTAGCGGTTGTTGAACTCATAGCGGTGTCTGTGACGCTCGCTTATTACTGAAGAAGCAAGAGCGGAGATTGAAGAGTAAGCCTGCCATGCGGTGCTTCCCTCCTTCAGCTGACAGTCATAAGCACCCAGTCGCATTGTGCCGCCCATCTGCTTGACGTCTTTCTGCTCTTCCATCAGGTCGATGACGTTATGCTCCGTCTGCGCTTCCATCTCAGCACTGTTGGCATCCTTGTAGCCAAGCACGTTGCGCGCAAACTCAATCACCATCATCTGCATACCGAGACAGATACCAAAGGTAGGCATATCGTGCTCACGGCAGTACTCCGCAGCAATGATTTTACCCTCTGTGCCGCGATTGCCGAAGCCCGGACATATCACGATGCCTGCCATGCCCTGCAGCCGTTCAGCCACGTTGTCGTGCGTAATGTCCTCGCTGTTGACAAACTCTGCCCTGACCTTCACGTCGTTATAGATTCCAGCCAGACTGAGACTCTCGCGTATGCTCTTATAAGCATCCTGCAGGTCGTACTTGCCTACAAGTCCGATGCGCACCTCCCGGCTTGCCATTCTCTGCTTTTCGAGGAAACTGCGCCATGGCTTCATGGCTGGTGTCTCTCCCACGGGTATTCCCATTTTGCGCAGTATGGCAGCGTCAAGTCCCTGCCTTTGCATGTTGACCGGCACTTCATATATGCTTGGCATATCCTCACTCTGCACCACACATTCGAGGTCAACATTACAGAATGACGCTACCTTCTGGCGCATTGCGTCGTCAAGATGATGCTCGGTGCGCAGCACAAGGATGTCGGGCTGTATGCCCATGCTTTGCAATTCCTTCACAGAGTGCTGCGTAGGCTTGGTCTTCAGTTCGCCTGCCGCCTTGAGATAAGGTACGTACGTCAGGTGTACGCAGACGGCATTCCTGCCCAGTTCCCACCTCAGTTGCCTTATAGCTTCCATGAACGGGGCGCTCTCTATATCGCCAATCGTGCCGCCCACCTCGGTGATTACGAAGTCATAATCTTCCTCCTTCGTCTCTCCGTCTTTCATCCCTTCCACTCTCAGCATACGTCGCTTTATCTCATCAGTGATGTGGGGCACCACCTGTATGGTCTTGCCAAGATAGTCACCACGCCTCTCGCGGTCGATTACGGCCTTGTATATACGACCGGTGGTCACGGAGTTGTGGCGCGTGGTGCGTATGCCCGTAAAGCGTTCGTAGTGTCCGAGGTCGAGGTCTGTCTCCATACCGTCGTCGGTCACGTAGCACTCGCCGTGCTCATAGGGATTCAGCGTGCCCGGGTCAATGTTGATGTAAGGGTCAAACTTCTGTATTGTAATCTTATATCCCCTTGCCTGTAGCAGCTTGCCTATCGAGGCAGAGATAATACCCTTGCCCAGAGAGGAAACCACACCGCCTGTAACGAAAATATACTTTGTGTTCATATCCCTATTCCTTTATCCTGTGTTTGTATCTTATATGCTCCTCGTATTCTGCTATCTCGCGCTCGGCTATGTGAGCCAATCCGTAGTGTTCATCGTGCTGCGAGAAGTCCAAGCCTACCTTTTCGCTGTATTCCGACACCCTCATCGGAATGAAATGGTCTATCAGCCAGTATCCGCACCAACTCATTACAAAGGTATATACGAACACTATCACGATGGCGAGAAGATGGAAGAGGAACACCACGAAGCCCTCCCACGTGCCGGCTATCAGTCCTTCCTGTATGAAGATACCCGTCAGCACGGTGCCGAAGATACCGCCTGTGCCGTGTGTCGGGAACACGTCAAGTGCGTCGTCAATCCTCGTGTGCGAGCGCCAATACACCGCTACGTTGCATATCAGCGTGATGACGAAGGAAATGAAGATGCTCTGTCCCACGGTGACATAGCCTGCCGACGGCGTGATGGCCACGAGACCTACCACGCATCCCACCGCTGCACCCATGGCCGAGGGTTTCCTTCCGCGCAGGCAGTCGAAGAATATCCATGTCATCATGGCTGTGGCTGATGCCGTGTTGGTATTAAGGAATGCCTTCACCGCCTGTCCGTCGGCATGCAATGACGAACCCGCATTGAAGCCGAACCATCCCAGCCACAGCAGTGCCGCACCGAGAAGCACGAAGGGTATGTTGGCCGGTTCGCTCTTCTCCGTACTGCGCCGTCCGAGGAAGATTGCGCCTGCCAGCGCTGCCACGCCCGAAGAGGCATGGACGACGATGCCGCCTGCGAAATCGACTACTCCCCAACGCATGAACAACCCCTCCGGATGCCACGTCATGTGGGCCAGCGGACAGTATATCACGAAGAAGAAAAACATCATGAAGAACATATATGCCGAGAACCTTACGCGCTCTGCAAACGACCCCGTGATTAGCGAAGGGGTAATTATTGCGAACTTCATCTGGAACAAGGCATAGAGTGCCAGCGGTATCGTTGCACCGCCCAGCACGTTGCCTGCCGGCGTGGTATATACCTCAGCGCCTACGTTGCGGAACATGGGAAACGACAACGGCGAGCCTATCACGCCGCAGATGTCGTCGCCGAAGCACAGCGAGAAGCCCACTACCACCCACAGCACGGAAATCAGTCCCATGGCTATAAACGACTGGAGCATGGTGGAAATCACGTTTTTGGCACCCACCATGCCACCATAGAAGAATGACAACCCCGGGGTCATCATAAGCACAAATATCGTGGCCGTTATCAACCATGCCACGTCAGCGGCCGAAATCACCGACCAGTCACACTCGAACGACCCCTCGCCCGCTGCCAACCCGCCAAGGGCTATCAACGTCATGACCGCCATAAGGATTATCCAACGTCTCTTTACCTTCATCTCTTTTCGATTTACAATTTACAAAATTTCAGATGCAAAGTTAATACATTTTGATAAAACAACAAACTTTTTACTTACTTTTTGTTTATTGAAAAGAGAATAAAGTAATAAAGTGTAAAGCGTAAAGACTGTTTAACTGTCATTTTGTTTTCACTTTGTATTGAAAACATATCGTTTTGTTGCAAACTGTCAGAACGCCGTATCATGACATAAAAAGAAACCCCCTCTCCCATGTCTGAGCAGGAGAGGGGGGCGTGCTATCTGGAGAAGATTACGGTTGTACAGTGAAACCTAAAACCAGATATGCTTTCTGAGAGCAGGGGTTAGCTGTCACCTGCGCAAATATTGGTACAGAAAATGAATCGGTAATCTTTATTTCTTTCGTTGCCATCAGTGAGAGATTGGTCACGGCGAAACCCGTGGTGGCGTAGAAATCCGTGGCATAGGGCACCGCACCGGCAGTGGCTTTCCAGTCAACCGAGGCCAGTTTGAATGGCACGTTGAACTCAAAGTAGGAACTGTAGGCACGCTTGCCGCTCTCGTTGTAATCATTGCCGGCGAAGTTAGTAAACCACTGTGCATTGAGGAAACCGAAGTCATAGCCTATGTTAGCCTCAAACACATGGTTAGTGCCGTGGGCATCGTACTTGAAATAGCGGTTGTCGGGGTCTTGTCCCTCATCAAACCAATAATCGGTGATGCCAATGTTCAGTCCTCCCGTGGTGTAACTGAGCGTCAGGTCAAACTCCTTCGTGTCCTTAGAGTTGCTCAGTCCCACGCTGCCCCATGCCGTAAGGCTCAGCCCCTTATAGCCAATGCCGAGCGTAGGCTGCAAGGATACGTCACCGAGGTGGTCTCCGCGCCAGATGTAGTTGCTCACCACGTCGGCCGCAATGGTAGTCTCTATACCTTCTTTCGTCTCCTCAGCCATAGCCATGGCAGGAGCAATCATCAATGCCGCAAGGGCATAATATCTTGACATTATTTTCATAAGCAATAAGTATATGTTTAACTATATTTTGTTACGTTTGATTAGTTGTAGCACGCCTCACCATGCTCGTAGATGTCAAGGCCTTCTTCCTCGATAATCTTGTCGCATCGTAGTCCGTGGGTGTACTTTATTCCGCAGAAGATAGCCAGTCCCATGACGAATGCGAAGGCAGCCACTGTCACGGCTCCGAGAGCCTCGATGCCAACGCGTCCCATCACTGTTGCTGCTCCGCAGTCAACGCCGCTGATGGCCGGGTCGCAGAAGACACCGCAGAGAACCGTGCCGAGCAGTCCGCCCACGCCGTGTACGGATACGGCGCCAACGGGGTCGTCAATCTTCAGCTTCTTATCAATAAACGCAACAGACAGGCACATTATTGTGCTGACCACTATTCCAATTACGGCAGAGGCACCGATACTTACGCAGTCGCAACCTGCCGTAATGCCTACCAATCCTGCCAATACGCCGTTGCAGACCATTGATAATGATGGTTTTCCATCGACGAGCCAGGTATATACCAAGGCAGCCAGTCCGCCAGTAGCAGCGGCCATGTTGGTTGTTACGAACACGTGGCTCATGCTTACTGCGTTAGCATATCCCGTAGCAGCAACGGTTGAACAAGGGTTGAAGCCGAACCATCCTACCCACAGGCAGAAGACGCCCAGGGCGCAGAGAGCGAGGTTATGTCCGGGGATGGCGTGACTTTTTCCCTCCTTGTCGTACTTGCCGATGCGCGGACCGAGTACCATGGCTCCCGCCAATGCCAGTGCACCGCCACAAAGGTGAACTACCGTTGAGCCGGCAAAGTCGTGAAATCCCATCTCAGCGAGCCATCCTCCGCCCCATGACCAGTGACCCTCGATAGGGTAAACGAAGGCAGAGATGAGCATGGAATATACGAAATACATAGAAAACTTGGTGCGCTCGGCCATGGCACCTGATACTATCGTGGCTGCCGTAGCACAGAAGACGGTCTGGAAGATGAACGTACACTCTGCCGGCACGTTAGAGTCTGTGCCGATAAATCCGAAGCCTTCCCATCCGAAGAAGCTCGTGCCGGCACCATACATGATTGAGAAACCCAGAATCCAGTAGAGCACCGAGCCGCACATGAAGTCGCAGAAGTTCTTCATCAGTATGTTAGCCGTATTCTTCGAGCGCGTCATCCCAGCCTCCACGAGGGCAAAGCCCGGCTGCATCCAGAAAACCAACATGGCGCCCAGCAGCACCCACAGCGTGTCAAGGCCGTTAACGTAATCCTTTGCCTCCTCGGCAACGGTGGCAGCGAGGGGCGTGGCTATTGTCATTGTAATATCTGTAATCATAGTTGTGTCGTTTTTTATGGTAACATTACTTCTTGTCGGCCAGCACGGTATCGCCGTGCTCGCCAGTGCGTATGGAGTAGCAGTCAATCACATCGCTGAGGAAGATGCGTCCGTCACCTACCTTGCCCGTATGAGCCACCTGCATTATAACCCGTATCGTGGGCTCCACAAACTGCTCACGGCAGATGATGGTCAGCGCCACGCGCTCAATGACATCGGTGCTGTACTGCACACCGCGGTATATCCTCTCCTGACGGCTCTGCCCTATGCCGTGAACGTCATGGTACTCAAACCAGTCAATGTCAGAATTAAGCAGGGCATCCTTTACATCCTGAAATTTAGTCTTGCGGATTATAGCCTCAATCTTTTTCATGCCTTATTATAATTATAGTTTTACATTTGTCACTCCCTTGCGCACGGAAGGACGTCATTCTGTCAATTGACAATGCAAAATTACAACATTATGCAAAATAATCAAAGTTTTTCGTTGCATAATGTTAGAAATATTTTTGTTTATTGTACATTTTGTCAACATATGCGCTTCACGTCTTGCTTTTTGTTTACATATTGCGCGAAAATGCTTACATTTTGTTGCAAAATGTAAATAAATACACACCACGGTGCTCCCCATGCCGGTTTCATGAGCACTCACCCTTGCAGAACCACGCTCCCGCAGCAGCCATCGCAATCGCACACCATTTGCCACGTAATCAGTATGTGATTATATGGTAAACGCAATGACATTACCACATAATCAGATACTGATAGCCACACACGGTTTTTTCCATGCCGTTAACAACGAAAAAAGCCAATCGACTTGGCTATATAGAAAAAAATGTGTAACTTTGCACCCACAATGGCAGAGAAAAACGAATTCGTCCGCCAGGTGGCGGAGCAAAAATACGAGTACGGCTTTACAACAGAAGTCGATACAGAGGTCATTCCAAACGGACTGACCGAAGACATCGTGCGACTTATTTCGGCAAAGAAAGGAGAACCGCAGTGGATGCTCGACTTCCGCCTGAAGGCTTTCCGCCACTGGCAGACCATGAAGCAGCCGACGTGGGGACACGTGACCCTGCCACCAATCGACTACCAGGCCATATCCTACTATGCCGACCCCATGGCAAAGAAGAAGAACCCCAACCTTACGGAGGACGGACAAATAGACCCCGAACTCGAAAAGACTTTCGACAAGCTCGGTATTCCCCTGGAGGAGCGACTGGCTCTGAGCGGCGTGGCAGTGGATGCCATCATGGACTCCGTAAGTGTGAAGACTACATATAAGGACAAACTGAAGGAGCTCGGCATCATATTCATGTCGATAGGCGAGGCCATCAAGGAGCACCCCGACCTCATACGCCAGTATCTCGGTTCGGTAGTGCCCTACCGCGACAACTTCTTCGCCGCCTTGAACTCGGCAGTCTTCTCCGACGGCTCGTTCGTGTATATACCAAAGGGCGTGCGATGCCCCATGGAACTGTCTTCTTATTTCCGCATCAATGCTGCCGGAACCGGACAGTTTGAGCGCACGCTGATTATTGCCGACGACGACTCCTACGTCTCATACCTCGAGGGCTGCACCGCTCCCATGCGCGACGAGAACCAGCTCCACGCCGCCATCGTTGAGATAGTAGTGATGAACCGCGCCGAGGTGAAGTATTCTACCGTACAGAACTGGTATCCTGGCGATGAGCATGGCAAGGGCGGTGTGCTCAACCTCGTGACGAAGCGCGGAGACTTGCGCGGCGAAAACTCAAAGCTGTCATGGACGCAGGTGGAGACGGGCTCTGCCATAACATGGAAATACCCATCGTGCGTATTGCGTGGCGATGGTTCGCAGGCTGAGTTCTACTCTGTGGCTGTAACCAACAACTATCAGGAGGCTGACACGGGCACGAAGATGATTCACATGGGCAGGAATACCAAGTCAACGATAATATCGAAGGGTATCTCTGCCGGACACTCGCAGAACTCATACCGCGGACTGGTGCGTGCCACCTCAAAGGCCGACGGTGCGCGCAACTATTCCTCTTGTGACTCCCTGCTGCTTGGCAGCCATTGCGGTGCGCATACCTTCCCATATATGGACATACGCAATAATACCGCCATCGTGGAGCATGAGGCTACGACTTCCAAAATAAGCGAGGCACAGTTGCTCTACTGCAACCAGCGTGGCATATCGACTGAGGATGCCGTAGGCCTTATAGTCAACGGCTATGCCAAGGAGGTACTGCAGAAACTCCCTATGGAGTTTGCCGTAGAGGCACAGAAGCTCCTCAGCGTAAGCCTTGAGGGCAGCGTGGGATAGACACTACCGCAGGTGGTGATTGACAGAACACACCTTATATATATTATATAAGCACAAACTCGTGGAGTTTGTGCTTTATTTTGTTCTTCCTGACGACACGAAATGACATTATGAAAACAAAACGTAATACCATAACTGCGTTTCGTTTACATAATGATAGAATTATTGCAAAATATTTTACAAAGTGTCATTATTATCTAATTATAATATAAAAATGTTAGCGATTTGATTGTAAATCATAACAATTTGTATTAACTTTGCACCGAATTTCTGACAAAATGAAAGATTTATAATAGGATAATATGACACAGTGTAAACAAAACAATGGACTTTATCAAGCAGAATACGAACACGATGCCTGCGGTGTGGGCATGGTGGTAAACATTCATGGTGGTAAGAGTCACGAATTGGTTGACAATGCCTTGCGTGTGCTCGAAAACATGGAGCACCGAGGTGCCGAGACGCGCGACAAGACTGGCGACGGCGCCGGCATAATGGTGCAGATACCCCATGAGTTTATACTGCTTCAGGGAATACCCGTGCCTGAGAAGGGACACTACGGCACCGGACTGGTTTTCCTGCCGAAGGATGAGACTGCACAGCAGCAGATTTTCAGCGTGATGATTGAGGAGATAGAGCGCGAGGAACTGCAGCTGATGCACGTGCGCGAGGTACCAACGCAGCCCGAGGTGCTCGGTGTAGCTGCACGCGAAGTGGAACCGGCAATAAAACAGGTGTTCGTGACACCAGAGGCCAACGCCAACGCTACCGACACCACCAACGACAGCCTTGTCTTCGAGCGTACGCTATACAAGGTGCGCAAGCGCATAGAAAACCGCATCACTGACAAGGACTTCTACATCTGTTCACTGTCAAACAAGAACATAATATATAAGGGAATGCTTACCAGCGGACAGCTCAGGAGGTATTTCCCCGATTTGTCAAACCAATACTTTACAAGCGGACTGGCGCTGGTACATTCACGATTCAGCACAAACACATTCCCTACGTGGTCACTGGCTCAGCCCTTCCGCTTGCTCGCCCACAACGGCGAAATCAACACCATACGCGGCAACCGCGGTTGGATGAAGGCTCGCGAGAGTGTGCTCTCAAGCAAGGCTCTGGGCGACATCAGCGATTTGCGTCCTATCGTGCAGGAGGGCATGAGTGACTCGGCAAGCCTCGACAACGTGTTTGAATTCCTGATGATGAGCGGATTGTCACTGCCGCAGGCCATGGCGATACTCGTGCCGGAATCGTTCAACGACAAGAACCCTATCAGCGATGACCTCAAAGCCTTCTATGAATATCACTCCATACTCATGGAGCCATGGGACGGTCCGGCGGCACTGTTGTTCTCTGACGGACGCTATGCCGGCGGTATGCTCGACCGCAACGGCCTGCGCCCATCACGCTACACCATCACCAAGCAAGGCATGATGGTAGTAGCATCAGAGGTAGGCGTCATGGACTTTGAGCCTGCCGATATAGTGAGCAAGGGTCGCCTGCAACCTGGCAAGATACTGCTCGTTGACACGCAGGAAGGCAAGATATATTACGACGGAGAGATAAAGGAACAACTGGCTAAGGCTCACCCCTACCGCCAGTGGCTCAGCGAAAACCGCGTACAGCTGGAGAAACTCAAAAGCGGACGCAAGGTCAGCAACTCCGTCAATGACTACGAGAAGCGCCTCGTAGAGTTCGGCTTCGGACAGGAAGACATCGAGAAGACCATCGTGCCTATGGCTACCAACGCACAGGAGCCTGTGGCTGCTATGGGCAACGACACACCACTGGCCGTCATCAGCGACCGTCCGCAGGTGTTCTTCAACTACTTCCGCCAGCAATTCGCACAGGTAACCAACCCCGCCATCGACCCTATACGCGAGGAACTCGTAATGTCGCTGACGGAATACATCGGTGCCGTTGGCACGAACATTCTGACACCTGACGCCTCCAACTGCAAGATGGTGCGCCTGCCGCAGCCGGTGCTTACCAATGCTCAGCTCGACATATTGTGCAACATCCGCTACAAGGGTTTTAACACAAAGAAGATAGAGATATCCTTCGAAACAGAGAAAGGCGAGGAAGGACTGCGACTGGCCTTGGACAATATATGCAAGGAGGCGGAGCAGTCAGTGGATGATGGCGTGAACTACATCATACTCACCGACCGCGACATCGATGACAGCCGTGCGGCAATACCATCGCTGCTGGCAGTTTCGGCGGTACACCATCACCTTATCAGCGTACAGAAGCGCGTGCAGACGGCACTCATCGTTGAGAGCGGTGAGATACGCGAGGTGATGCACGCAGCACTACTGCTGGGCTATGGAGCCAGTGCCATCTGTCCATACATGACCTTTGCAGTGCTTGACAACCTTGTGAAGAACCACAAGATACAAGAGGATTATGCCACGGCAGAGGCTCATTACATCAAGGCCGTTGACAAGGGACTGAAGAAGGTGATGTCGAAGATGGGCATCTCTACCATACGCTCTTATCGCGGTGCCAAGATATTTGAGAGCATCGGCCTCGGCGAGGACCTCCTGCAACGCTATTTCGGCACGCAGACAAGCACCATAGGCGGCATAGGACTGAAGGAGATTGCACGCGATGCGATAAGATTGAAGGAAGAAGGAAAGAAGAATGAAGATTTGTCTGACAGCAGTTCAACTTCTTCACACTCTGCTCTCCACTCCTCACTCAAGAACAATGGTCAGTTCTCCTGGCGCAAGGACGGAATACTCCACGCCTGGACACCAGACACCATCGCCAACCTGCAGATTGCCACCCGATTGGGCAGTTACAAGAAATTCAAGGAGTGGGCTCAGCTTGTTGACGAGAAAGAGAAACCTATCTTCCTGCGCGACTTCCTTGGATGGAAGAGAGCAACTACGCCAGTACCGCTGGATGAGGTGGAGCCGGTGGAGAGTATCGTGAAGCATTTCGTCACGGGAGCCATGTCGTTTGGCGCTCTCAGCATCGAGGCACACGAGGCCTTGGCTCTTGCAATGAACCGATTAGGTGCTCGCAGCAATACCGGTGAGGGCGGCGAAGACAACACACGTTACCATAGTGAGGTTGACGGAGTAAGTCTGAACAGTAAGACCAAGCAGATTGCCTCAGGCCGCTTCGGCGTAACGGCAGAATATCTTGTCAACGCAGAGGAGATACAGATAAAGGTGGCACAGGGTGCCAAGCCTGGTGAGGGCGGACAGTTGCCTGGCTTCAAGGTCAACGACATCATTGCCAAGACGCGTAATGCCATACCTGGCATCTCACTCATCTCGCCACCACCTCACCATGACATCTACAGCATCGAGGATCTGGCACAGCTAATCTTCGACCTGAAGAACATCAACCCGACGGCTGCCGTCAGCGTGAAGCTCGTTGCAGAGAGTGGCGTGGGCACAATAGCCGCTGGTGTGGCAAAGGCAAAGGCCGACCTTATCGTAATCAGCGGTGCCGAGGGCGGCACGGGTGCAAGTCCGGCATCGTCAATGCGCTTCGCCGGCATCTCGCCTGAGATAGGATTGGCAGAGACGCAGCAGACGCTCGTAATCAACGGGCTTAGAAATCAGGTACGCCTGCAGACCGACGGTCAGCTGAAGACTGCCAAGGACGTGGTAATCATGGCTATGCTCGGTGCCGATGAGTTCTCCTTCGGCACACTGCCGCTGATAGTGCTGGGCTGCGTGATGATGCGTAAGTGTAATACCAACACCTGTCCGATGGGTGTGGCTACGCAAGATGCCGAACTGCGCAAGCACTTCGAGGGCAAGGCTGACTACGTAGTCAACTTCTTCACCTTCCTTGCAGAGCAGGTGCGCGAATACCTCAGTGAGATTGGCGTTCACAGTCTGAAGGAGATTATCGGTCGCACAGACCTCATCGAGGTGGATACCACAAATGCTACTGACAAGCAGAAGACCATAGACTTCGGTCGCCTGCTCCACAAGCCCGAGACCGACAAGGCTCTCTACTGGGATCGTAGCGCCTATACGAAGGTAAGCGGTGTGAAGGATGAGGAAATCATTGCTGCCGCCCAGCATGCCATCGACAGTCAGGAGGAACTGACCCTTGACTATACCATACGCAATACCGACCGTGCCGTGACTACCATGCTTTCGGGTGTCATTGCCAAGCGTTACGGCGAACACGGATTGCCAGAGGGCACGATAAACATTAAATTCAAGGGTTCTGCCGGACAATCCTTCGGAGCATTTGCCGTAAGCGGAGTCAACCTGCGCCTTGAAGGCGAGGCCAACGACTATTTCGGCAAGGGTCTCAGCGGCGGACGCATAGCGATACTGCCTCCTTCGCGCTCTGACTTCAAGGCTGAGGAGAATATCATTGCAGGCAACACCGGACTCTATGGTGCCACCAGCGGACAGCTCTACGTCAACGGCAAGGTGGGCGAGCGCTTCGGAGTACGTAACTCGGGTGCTACGGCCGTCATCGAGGGTGCCGGCGACCACTGCTGCGAGTATATGACGGGCGGACGCGTCGTCGTGCTCGGCAAGACTGGCAGGAACTTCGCCGCAGGCATGTCAGGCGGTGTGGCATACGTATATGACCCCGACCATTCGTTTGATTATTTCTGCAACATGGACATGGTGGAGCTCAGTCTGGTAGAAGACAGCGTAAGCCGCAAGGAACTGCTTGAGCTGATACGTCAGCACTATCTGCATACGGGCAGTGCACTGGCAGGCCGTATGCTTGATGACTGGCAGCACTGCGTAGAAGACTTCATACAGGTTGTGCCTATAGAATACAAGCGTGTGCTGCAGGAGGAACAGATGGCAAAGCTGCACGAGAAGATTGCTGACATACAAAGGGATTATTAAAATAACGAAATGTCGAAATAACGTTATGACGAAATAACGTTATGACGAAATAACGAATAGGCGTAATATCGAAATAACGTAATATCGAAATATCGAAGAAACGTAATAACGAAAAACAACAATGGGAAACCCAAAAGCATTTCTAACTATACATCGTCAGGAGGCGGGATACCGCCCTATAAACGACCGCATACACGATTTCGGTGAGGTGGAGCAGACGCTCAACACCCACCAGCGACGTGAACAGGCCTCACGCTGCATGGACTGCGGCGTGCCATTCTGCCACTGGGCTTGTCCGCTTGGCAATAAGGCACCCGAATGGAATGATGCCTTGTATAAAGGCGACTGGCAACTTGCTTTCCAGTTGCTCTCTACCACTAACCCCTTCCCTGAGTTTACGGGACGCATCTGTCCGGCACTGTGTGAGAAGGCTTGCGTGCTCAACCGCTTCAACCATGAGCCTACCACCAACCGCGAAGACGAGTGTGCCATCATCGAGGCGGCTTTCCGCGAGGGATACATACAGCCACGCACCGACATCAAGCGCAACGGCAAGAAGGTAGCCGTGGTAGGTGCAGGTCCTGCTGGCCTCTCTGCCGCACATTATCTTAACCAGATGGGCTACAGCGTCACCGTACTTGAAAAGAACGAGGCTGCAGGCGGACTGCTGCGCTATGGCATCCCTAACTTCAAGCTGAATAAGTCGGTCATCGACCGTCGCATAGAGATGATGGAGCAGGAGGGCATAGAGTTCCGCTTTAATGAAGAATTAAGAATTAAGAATGAAGAATTGCCTGCGGATGGAACGGCGGTAGCAGATTCTTCACTCTTCACTCTTCACTCTTCACTTAAAGATTATGACGCTGTAGTGATTGCCACCGGAACGCCTACTGCGCGTGACCTCAAGGCTCCCGGCCGCGAACTGAAGGGCGTACACTTCGCCCTTGAACTGCTCTCACAGCAGAACCGCGTGCTGGCAGGCATGGAGTTCAGCAGCGATGAGCGCATCACCGCCAAAGACAAGGACGTGCTCGTCATCGGTGGCGGCGACACTGGCAGCGACTGCATAGGCACTGCTCACCGCCAGGGCTGCAAGAGCGTGACGCAGATAGAGATAATGCCACGCCCCGTTGAGGGACCCGAAGACCCGCAGAACCCTTGGCCTAACTGGCCGCGCACGCTGAAGACCACCTCAAGTCATGAGGAGGGCTGCACACGCCGGTGGAACATCAACACGCTGGAGTTCCTTGGCGAGAACGGCAAACTGACAGGCGTGAAGATACAGCCTATTGACTGGAAGCCAAACCCCGAAGGCGGCAGGCCACTGATGGTAGAGGCTGGCGAACCCGAGGTTATCAAGGCAGAACTCGTGCTCCTTGCCATGGGTTTCCTCAAGCCAGAGCATCCCGAGTATCCTGACAACGTATTCATATGCGGCGATGCCGCCAATGGTGCAAGCCTCGTGGTGCGTGCCATGGCAAGCGGCCGTGATGCGGCAAAGAAGGTTAACGAATACCTCGTGTAAATAAAAAACAGTGATATAAGTAGGTGTGCATAATTTTTATAATAAATCACCATTTTTATAATAAATCACCATCACACTCCAACCATGCCGGATATGCGCATCGGTTGGAGTGTGATGTTTTATTTGTCATGCACTGAACCCCTAATTATCACTCCGTTTTGACACTTTGACAACACAACAGCCGATTTTTTGCATAAATGACAACAGAAAGCAAGAAAAATGTATGTAATTGTTTACAAATCGGCATGAGTTTAAAGGAATATAAAACAAAAAGTCAAAAATATTTTGTTATTTCTGACTTTTTGTTTAACTTTGCATCGAAATAATAATAAAAAGGATAACCCAACACGAAAACAGTAGCATAATGGCAGAGAAAGTAACCAGACAGCATTCTGATATGCACCTGATTACAGCGTAATAGTTACCTGATTACGGTGTAATCAGCACCCGATTACACCGTAATACCTATGCTATTACATTTCAAGGGCTGTTTTACATCTAACTGCCATATAATCATCAAGATTATTTAACAGATGTATTTTAGCCATTTTGAGCTTTTGACAACTTTGGTGAGCAAATATTCAGCAGTCATACCCCAAATGTAACCATAACGTATAGCAAAGATATATGGCACAAAAAAGGCGTACTTTAATTGCGAAATGCGCATATGTAGCCTGTAAAAAGGAGTTTTGTGACTACATAAAAGCAGTTTTCTCTCAAAAAGTTTGGTCATTCCAAGAAAAAGCCGTACCTTTGCAACAACAGTTCCCGCCACGCCTCCTAACAATGCGTACCACGGCGGGACTTCGTCATTTATAAAGGTATGAGATATAACAAGCAACCCACCGACACAACAACTCAACTTGCGATGCTGAAACAACGTGGTCTCATTGTGAGTGACGAGGACACCGCATTGAAGCAACTTGCTTCTATCAGTTACTTCCGCCTTGCAAGTTATTGGAGATTGTTTGAAGCAGACACTACGACTCATCAATTCGCCAACGGCACACGGCTCGAAGACATCATTTCCCTCTACAACTTCGACAAGGAACTGCGCTCCATCATCTTCACGGCGATACAGGACATTGAGGTCGCCCTGCGTACCCGCATTATTCATTTCTTCTCTTTGGGGCATGGGGCGTTCTGGTTTATGGATGCCTCAAAATTTGCCAGTCATACTATATTTCAGACCTGCATAGACAACATACAAAACGAACTTAACCGTTCAAGGGAGGAGTTCCTGCAAGAACACTTTGCAAGATACGACTCACCTTCCATGCCTCCTGTATGGAAAACATTGGAAGTCGTTTCATTCGGTAATCTCTCGAAGTTGTATGCCAACATGAAAGATACCAATGTAAAGAAAGAAGTCGCAAGAAGCATGGGACTACCCAAATACGATTACATGGAGAGTTGGCTGCGAAGTCTGACAGTGCTTCGTAATTGTTGCGCCCACCATGGGCGTGTATGGAACAGGCGTTTCCCAACAATGCCTCAGATGCCAGCAAGACTTCCTCTACCATGGGTTGATACCAGTCGTGTCAGGCCAATGAAACTGTACGCCCAACTTTGCACGATTTTATACCTCGAACAAAGTATAGTTCCCAACAGCAATATCAGGCAACAATTGTTGAGACTTTTTGCAGACTACCCAAATGTCAGCCTCAGGAGAATTGGCTTCCCCCGTGGATGGGACACTGAACCGCTTTGGAGTACCCCAACACATTAGTTCAGAAATAACCTGTTACGCCCTATGAAGGGGGGGGGCATTTGTACCGACCTTAACTCCGTTTTCTTCCGTCACGACTCGGCATAACTCAAACGAGTTTGGTTCTGCTCTCGCTGTTCCGTCAGTTGTACCTCGGGTGCGCTAAGTAACTGTGTTACAGGATCGGTTAATAATTCAAGACAAACGCATTAGCTATCTGGAGTACAATGTCAGTAATATTAGAGTGAATTTTTCTTCTTTATTCCATGTGTTTCTCGTTTTTTATGCCAAAATTATACTAAAATGCTGACAAATTCACGTTAAACTCTACAAATCTTATCGTTAATTGAAAAAAAGTTGTACCTTTGCGGCGTAAACGCCGCTAAAGCGATAAGACAGGAGGCATGGAGCAAGCGTTGTTCTCCTTTCGCAATATCGGCTTAACATAAGATTAACAAATAGAGTATATATAACTATGGCAACAGCAATAAAAGCAATACCGACGCTTTATGGTAAAGAAGCTCGCCGTTTCCGTGACTTGGCAGACGAGGCCGAGCGCAGGTATGCCCTGCGCCCCAAGCGCGACATCACGAAAGAGCCGGAATACGTCGCTATGCGCGAGATGTTGAAACGTTCAGGCTTTTAACATCCTATGAATTATTCTTGGCTCCTTACTAACTGCGACCTCTCGCTACTCACCAGGGAGGTCATAGAGTCATGCCATCCCTTTACATGCGGGACAGATGGGGACATGGACGAGTTCTTCCGTCAGGATAGATGAAAATCCTCAGAGTTCTTGGGGCAGATAAGTCTCCCATGCAAGTGAGTAACAAAAAAAGGAACTGCGACGATGATGTCGCAGTTCCTTTCATTTTTCCTACTATATGCTGTCAATACCCACCAAAACTTTCCCAATTTTCGCTACCTTATGACCTCAAATGAGAAATGTATATTGGGCAAAAAGTCCCTACAACCAGCGGAAAAGTATGTTTTTTTATAAGTTTCCGCTGATAATAGAGCATTTCTTGATAAACTGCATATAGAATAATGGCGTAATTGCTTTTTTTATAGTTCATCCCAACGAATTGAGTATGTTTTGCTATCTGAACATCAAAAAAATTGCAAAAAACATCCGCAATACAGAAAATTTCATTAACTTTGCCATTGAAATCTATTATAACTCAATATTAGTCAGTGTCAAAACCTGAAGACTACACAGACTGTCTTAGCTGTAAATCTATTATAACTCCATATAAACACTTACGAGACTTCAATATACACATTACACCTATTTACGAGACTTTAATAATTATATAAGACTATGAGACTATCCTGTAAAAGAATAATATGTTGGCAGTTATGGCAGTGGACGCTGCTTGTGGCTGTCTTTGCATGGCTGTTACCTCAGCAGACTGTTGCCGCCGACAGGCATCCTGAGAAGACCTACCTATATCAGATACAGCTCAACGGTTCTAACAGTGTGCGCATTCAGATGCCTCTCTATGATGAGAACGACAACGACTACTGGGTAGATGAAGGCAAGCTGACAGCCAAATGGAAAGACAAATCCAATGTGGAACACTCCGTACTTCTGTTTTGGTGGAAAGCAGATGAAGGCCGCATGGGAGGAACTGACTATCGCAGTGCATACGACAACGACAAGTCGGAAGTATGGACGAAGTTCAAGACCGAGGCTGGCGGCAGTTTTGAGGTCAAGCAAGGCGCATCGTCAAATACCTTCAAACTGGTGAAGGGCGACGGCGAAGTGCGCAAGTTGGTGTATGCCAATTCAGACGGCAAGACCTACGACTTCTCAGCAGTATGGACCATACCATACGATATGTATGCACAGACGGTGACGTTCTCATGGGAAGTAAGGATAGGTCTGACTCCCGTCTGGGTGACCAAAGAGTTTATGCTTAGCGGACTCTCAAGCACAACCATCACGTTACCTGAGGCACCAGTCATCATGTCTCCGCAGATATCGATGGCTATGATGTCATTAGACAAGCCCGGCATCCTTGAACTGCCTTGGTTTATTGCTTCCGACAAGGTTACTTCTGCAAAGTATGAATATATCGACCATAACAACAACCGTGTGGTGGAGAACCTTCAGGCAGGCATCAGCAACGGCGTCATCGAGCTTGATGCCACCGTGCCCCACGAAGACCTGCGCGTCATAGTGAACTATCTTGACAGAGACAAGAACCCTATAAACGACGTATCGTCAGACGCAGTGACACAGCCGATGATTCATGTGCCTTACGGACTTACCGCACGTCCGTTAGGCGACCATAATGCTTCGGTGCGGTTAGACTGGTCTATCAATCATACCGACTATGAAGACATCGCCGGCAGCGACTTCTTTGAGATACAACGCTCATTGACAGGTAAGGAGGAAGACTTTGAGACTATCTCCTCAGAGGCTTTTGACCAGAGTGTGAAAGACTACACCTATATAGACAGCACCATAGTGCGCGCCATTAACGAGAATATGCTGGTAAACGGCGGTACGCTTGACAAGGTGACCTACCGTGTGCGCCGCGCCATGACTCAGCCGTGGGGATGGAACAACAACTATGCGCCGAAAGTCAGCTGCGTAGTCAGCGACATCCATCTGCTGCACATTGCCTCATATTCTGCCAAGTGGGAGGATGAGCGCTCATTCACCGCCCGCGTATCATGGGAGTATGCCGACGGGTACAACGCCGTATGGGACAACCGCGCCAAGATGATGATGCGCGTCACTATGCTTAATCAGAAAGGCGACACCGTGAACGTACAGACCATAGAACTCACCCAGCAGGAGCGTGAGCAGCGCTACAAGGTGATAGAGGTGGCACGTACGTGTGTAAACTATAAGGTGGAGATGTATGTGGAGCGTGGTGCATCGCCTGTCAGAGAAGATATAACACAATTCTATTTCCCTATCCGCACGGCTGAAGACTGGGTGGCTTTCCGCGACAAGGTGGAGGCAGCCCAGGGTAAGTACGACGTGAACGCTCGGCTATATGCCGATGTCAATGCCGGCTCCACTATGATTGGGTGGAACAAAGAGGCTGCCTACCGCGGCAACTTCGACGGAAACGGACATACACTGACTTTCGATGTCTACGACCATGCTCAAGAGTTTGTCGCCCCCTTCCGCTATGTGGGCAATGCCACCATCAAGAACCTGCACACGGCTGGAACCATTAATACCAGTGTAAGATACACATCCGGTTTAATCGGTTGGACGATGGAAGGTACCACAGTCAGCATTGAGAATTGCCGCTCGTCGGTCACACTCAAGAGTTCTGTCAGCGGTGAGGGACTTCTCGCTGGCTTTATAGCACGCCAGAGTGGTGCCAGTGTCGTCATCCGCAACTGTAAGTTCGACGGCAGTTTCGAGGGAGCCAATGCCACCAACAACCGTGGCTTCGTGGCATGGGTAGCCCGTGGCAGCAGTCTGTTCATCGATAATTGTATCTTTGCCCCCGACCATATCGCCACCAGACTCAACAACTGTCATACGTGGGTGGGGTTGGACACAGAGAATGTCAAATACTCGAATTTCAACAGTTATGCCACCCGCGAGTATTTGCCCACTACACTGGAGTTAAGCAGTAACAATACCGTCGTCATCGACAACGAGACGTATATGGTGCTTTCTAATGAAAGTGATTGGCTGAAGTTCAGGGATGCAGTTATTAATAATTCTAATACCAACGCCATTATGATGGCTGACTTTACGGTCCACAATTCTGTAGCCCTTTGGGACGGACAGAATTTCTCTGGCATCTTTGATGGCAACGGCCATACGCTGAATATGGAAATCAGCGGCGGGAATATTGATAATGTCGCTTTGTTCAGAAATGGTGTAGCCTGCACTATCAAGAACCTGCATCTTACCGGTAAAATTACAGGCAGCACTAATCACGTGGCTGCTCTCGTGGGCTACGCAGGCGTAAACAACGGCAAGTGGACTGACATCTTTAACTGCCGTGTATCTGCCAGCGTAGAGACTTCCGGCTGGCTTGCAGGCGGCTTCGTCGGTCGCGGAACCAATGCAAACATTCAAAACTGCCTGTTCGACGGCTCCATCTGGTGTAAGAAAGCACAAGTTGATGGTAGCCAGAACTGGGCTGGAGCATTCTTTGGTTTCAGAGATGGAACCCCAGGGGCCACCGTTACCGATGCAGCCGTACAAAACTGTCTGGAGAAAGCAACTTGGAACAACATTACTCACAATTACTTTAACATCAAGCCATGGGGTTCTTGGGGTAATGGCGAGAATCAAGATTCCAAAAACAACTGGAGCTATACCGGCGTAGCAGGAGCCTCCAAGGTTACCGGCGAGTCAGTAGAAACGATGGTAAGCTACCTGGGTAACAGCAACTGGGAAGTGGTTGAAGGAAATGCCGTTCCCAAATCTACATCTAACTACTCTCTTCTTGTTTATCAGTCGCTTGATGGCATTGAGGATAAGCTTGGCAATAGTTGGACAAAGGAGGGCAACACCATCAATCCTGTGACCATGACAATAGTCGAACCTGTAATGGGCACCGCTACAAGGAAAGACCTGCCCGACCATAACTTCTACCATGAAGGCAATGGCAAGATAGACAATACGCTGATGACGGAGACCCGACAGAGCAGCGTAGTGCTGACATGGGAAGCAGACGGCGTAGTGGACTACTTCCAGGTATATCGTCGCTATGCAGGCAGTGGTGAGGACGGTTGGAAGATTATTGCCCCCAGTGTGGACAACACTGGTTATGAGGATAAGGACGTATCGCCATTGGAAAGATACGAGTACAAGGTGCGCGCCGTCACCGACTGTGAGGGCCTGCACTACTCAGAGACTCAGGTAAAGGCAGGTGCCTGCAAGAACACTGGACGCGTGGAGGGCTATGTGCGCTTCAACGACGGTACTGGGTTGTGTGACATAGAGGTGAAAGCCGTCCACGCAAAAGAGGGCGACGGCGACCGCTCTGTGGAGAAGAGTGCTACGACTGACGAAAGCGGACATTTCGTCATCGACGGACTGCCATACAATGGACTGGCAAGCATACAGTATGACGTATCTCCTGTAATTAACGGCAACATCAAGTTTGAGCCGGGAAAGGACACTTACTCCGTGACCTTCAACGATGAGAGCAACGACAAGTCGATAAGCGAGTTCACCGTTATCAACAGCCACCTGTTCTCAGGTTTCGTGATGTATGAAGGCACGAGCATACCAGTAAAGGGTGCCCGTTTCAAGGTGGATGGCCACGATGTGTATAATGCCTCTGGCAAACTGGTGGAATCGCAGTATGACGGCAGCTTCTCCTTCCGCGTGCTCGACGGACAGCATGAGATAAAGACAGTGATGGAGAAGCACAAGTTTGCTGATGATGGCTACTACATGGGCACTGACAAGAAGAGGTTACAGAAGATCATACAAGATGAAGCCGGTATCTGCTTCTATGACACCACGAAGGTGAAACTGACGGGCCGCATAGTGGGCGGCAGCGACCAGGGCAACAAGCCGCTTGACAATAACCTGAGCCGCAACAACCTGGGACGTAACCTTACGATGGTGATGACCCTGGAGGGCGACAATGCGTCGTGGCTGGTATATGATAACCTGAATACAGAACTGAAGACACGCGAGCTTACCTTCTCTCATGCCGGCGGCAATGGTCACCAGACCACCGCACTGGTGGAGCGCAAGCGCATGACAGTGAAACCAGACTCCGTTACGGGTGAATATATGCTGATGCTGCCGCCTGTACGCTGGAAGGTACAGCAGATATACTGCGAAGGCTACCCTACGCTGTTCCAGGAGGGACAGGTCAGCGAGGTCGTTGACCTGACCGACTGTCTCACACCGGTTGACACCACCTACGAAGGTACCTTCAAGGATGTGGATGAAAACAGCATCTCACAGCCTAAGGCTACCTATAATGCCACATACAACCGTATATACCACAGTCCTGTGGAGATTACCTATAAGCAGTTAGGCTATGACACATTCGACTACTTCGGCGACAAGAGCTACTTGTCAACGAGCATAGGAAGCGAGAGGGTGGAAGTGCCGCTGGCTACTCTTGACAGTGAAAGCAATACCGTACACTATACCTTTGGCTATCCGGTGTTCAGCCTTAACCGCAAATACCCCATACAGATACAGGTATTAGAGAGTTATCCGTTTAATAATGATATACGCTCAGGTGTCATCGACGTAGTAAGACTTGGCGGCGGCAAGGTGACCGTACACAATGGACTGAAGGACGGACTGGTGCCTGAGGTAGTGCAATTGGACAGCCTGGGCATGGGCTACTACTACCTTACTGCTGACCAGACGGTGCGGCTGCTCACTGGCAGTGACGCACTGAAGACCGTCACCATGACCTTGGAGCAGGACGGTACGACATACGAGGCTGAGCCGCTAAAGGCATATACCCTGAATATGTTTGCCTTGGGCGGTGCCAAGGACGTACTGGTGAAGGACAAGCCAATACTGATTGACATACTGCGCGACCCACCGGGCAGCGGCAGTTCGGCAACTCTGTCGAAAGGCTCAAGACTGAAATACTCCTTCACGCTGGACATGGCAATCAAGGGTGGCGTATCCATCGGACTGACCTATGGCAGCAAGCTCGACAGCTATACGGGTTTCGTAGCTGCACCTGAGGGTGTTGGCACCGCAAGCGGCGTTATGAACAAAACCGACATCTCAAAAGTATTTGAGTTTGAATACTGCTACAATGCCGAGGGACGGCGCGCCTTCTCATACACCATGAACGTGAATGAGGATATCTCCACCAGCAGCAAGGACGAGATGGTGGGTGCCGAGGCAGACCTCTATATAGGTATGACGCATAACATAGTGGTGCAGCCTATGAGCACCATACGTGCCATACCTGACAGCGTGTTCCAGCAGATGAAGGGCCGTCTTAGCAATGGTCAGACGGGAGGTATCGAGACCAAATACGGCACACTGGTAGATATCGCCGAGGGTAATGACATAAAGGGTAATAAGTATCATCTGGTGCGCGACGAGTCTATAGGCTATGGCCCTGAGGTAACGTCACAGTTCATCCATTCACAGAAGCATCTCCTTACACAGCTTATTCCTGACAAGGTGAAGGAGTTGCGCGCAATGATGTTTACAGGTACGGCGGCAGATGCCCAGGCAAAGGCCGATGCTACGAACAAGCCTGTATATCGCTCGCTGGTAAGTGAGGATGACGAGAACTTCGCCCTAGCCAATACGAAGAATGGTGAGTTGTACTACTACACCAGTAATATGCCTGAGGAGCCAGGCATGAACTATGTAATCCATCTGCCAAGTACCGCTACCACGCAGCCTGTTGACGAGGTGGCAGAGAACTGTCAGGTTATCATGGCATGGGTTGACATGATCGGTCAGAATGAACGTGAGAAACTGGCTGCCATATTGGGCAGTTCACCTATGGCAAACTATGATGTGGACGGAGGTGCGACATTCAAGCACAGTGAGCAGTTTGACAGTGAGTACACCATCTCTAACTACCAAAGTCTGCCAGGTGTCATAGGCGACAGGTGGTTTGACAATCTCGGTCCCGACATGGCGCTGTCTGCCTCTGCGGCTGTAGGCATACATATATTGTCAAAGCTTGTAGATATGGCATGGGCTAAGGCTGACAAAAAGACGAGTGTAAATAGTAAAGACGGCGATGCCAAGGAGACTACCACGGAAGTGTCTTTCTCTGGAAAGACGGTGAAGTTCAGGATGCTGCCCGTATTGAATTATTCAACAAAGGGCACTACGGCTGACTCTAAGACCTACAGCCGTAAGGAGAGCTTCAACATAGCTATGGACAAGAAGAGTCACCTGAACATTGATGTCTATCGTGTGCAGACCGATACTGCCTTCCTGGCGTCTAACGGTTTGCTGGATACTTACTCCAACCAGAACTTCGACGAGATGAGCACATACGTTGACAGGTTCATGAGACAGAAATTCAATATGTCTAAGGCTCTGTATCCACGCAGCTTTGTCTATCGTACCCGTGGCGGTGCCACCGCTAATCCGTGGGAGGATGAGCGCAGGACACTCATATACAGTCCGGGCACTATCCTTGACGAGCGCACTAAGAAGATATGCAACCCTACCATCAGGCTTGACAAGCAGAGCGTGAGCGGTGTGTCAGTAGGCAGTCCCGCACGCTTCAAGGTTTATATGACAAACGAGAGCGAGCAGCCAGAGGCAGCCACCGGCGGACTCACTATGTTCACTTTCTATCTTGACGGCAATAGCAATCCTAACGGTGCTAAGCTATTCGTTGACGGCGCACCGCTGACAATCGGCGGCACTGATGTCGTTCTCTATCCAGGCAAGGTGCTTGAAAAGACATTGGAGGTATATGCCGGCGAGGGATTCGACTATGAGGGCCTCACCATAGGAGTGGCATCACCCAGCGATTTCGGGCAAACCATGAACCGTGTGTCCTTCGATGTGCACTACCTGCATGAGGCTGGTGCGGTGAACATCTCATCACCTGGCGACAAGTGGGTGATGAACACAGAAGCAAGTGAAGACGACAAGCTGGGTTGGTACATACCTGTCACCATCGATGGCTTTGACCGTCATCAGCATAACTTCGACCACATAGAGTTCCAGTACAAGGAGACCCAGCGAGGGGAAGAGCACTGGACCAACGTATGCTCGTTCTATGCCGACTCACTGCTGATGGCACAGGCCAGTGGCGTGAGGGAGATAATACCTGAGAACGGTAACATCACCACCCGCTTCTATGGCGAAGGCACGGTGATAGAGAATGGCTATGACCTGCGCGCCGTACTCTACTGCCGCAACGGCAATGAGTTCCTCACTTCATCGTCAAGGATTCTCAGCGGTGTGAAAGACACACGTCGTCCGCAGTTGTTTGGCAAGCCTGAACCACGAAGCGGTATCTTGACGGCTGGCGACGACATAGTGTTCAACTTCTCTGAGGACATAGAGTACAATTACCTCAGGGCCACCACAAACTTTGAGGTGAAGGGCGAGACCAACAGCAGCCACATATCAGAGAACGTGAGCATACAGTTTACTGGCAGTGCCAGCGTGGAGAGCGAGGCCAAGCGCAACTTCAGCGGTAAGAACTTTACCATTGACATGATGGTAGAGCCTGATACCCTTGCAGGGCGCGATATGCCGCTCTTCTCACACGGCACCAACGGCCAGAAGCTGCAGATGTGGCTCACCAAGGACTTCAGGCTGAAGGCCGTCATTGACGATAACGAGTATGTTTCCGATGATGCCATAGCCAAAGGCATCTTCACACAGGTAGCCATGAGCGTCAACCTTGACGAGGACTCACTGAGGTTCTATAACGGTGGTAAGCAGTTGGGTAAGAACAAGCTGCTGGCACATTACAGCGGTACGGGCAATCTTATCTTCGGACGCACCAACGAGAGCAGCCGCACGGCAAGCAGTTACTATAAAGGACGGATGATGGAGGCAAGGCTGTGGTATCGTGCCATGGACGGTGCTACCATAGGCAACACCTACGGCGGTCAGCGTCTGACAGGCTATGAGATGGGCCTTGTGGATTACTACCCTATGAACGAGGGTTACGGTGACTATGCCATAGACCAGACGCAGGGAGCCAACGCCCGTCTGCTGGGTGCCAACTGGGCTGTCCCGCGTGGTTACTCGCTTCACCTCGATGCCGAAGACCACGGACTGCAACTGGTGGAGAGCGCCATGAACCGTACCAAGGAGCAGGACTACACGCTGATGTTCTGGTTTAAGACCGACAGCAACGGTCGCGGCGTATTGGTAAGCAACGGTGCAGGCACTAAGGAAGAGATAGGTGCTGAGAACATCTTCAACATAGCCTTTGAGGATGAGAAACTTATGTATCGCTCTAATGGCTTTGCCACTCAGGTGCCTGGCAACTGGAGCGACAACCAGTGGCACCACTATGCCATGACGGTGAACCGAGGCAACAACGTGGTCAATATATATATAGATAAGGTGTTGCGCTCTACGTTTGCTGCCGATAGTCTGGGCGGCATCAGCGGCTCTTGCCTGCAGCTCGGCGGTGCACGGTATAAGTGTTATGACGATAATGGCAAGGTGGTAACCGTTGACACACGCAACTCGCTTACGGGCAACATTGACGAGGTATGTTTCTTTGCCCAGGCCCTGCCGCTGACTCTCATCAATAAGTATTCTACCAAGAGTCCTTATGGTAATGAGGCCGGACTGATAACCTATCTCGCCTTCGAGCGTCAGGAGCGCCTGAAGAACAACAAGATTGCGCTGGTGGCTTATCCTTATAGCAATAAGTTGTATATGGATGCCGACGGCAACCTGCGTTACCAGTTAGATTCACTGACACAGCAGCCTACCGGCACCCCTATCCGCGACTATGTGTTTGCTGACCCGATAAGCGTGATAGAGAAACACATTACCAACGAGACGTCTGCCCCGGTAGTGCCTTTCGAGGAACTGGAGAACCTGAAGTTCAGTTTCGTAGGAGAGGGACACAGACTATTGGTTAATCTCAATGAGAGCAATGTCAAGCTCAATCATCGCAACGTCTATGTAACGATACGCGACATAGAGGATAAGCGCGGCAACACTATGGCTTCGCCGCATACTGCCTGCTACCTGGTGACCAACAGCCGCGTAGAGTGGCTCGCCAACCAGCTTGACTGCACCGTGAAGTATGGTTCCGGCGAGGAGTTGGAACTGCCGTTCTATAACAACAGTGCCGTAAGCCATACTTACAAGATAGAAAGCAGCGTAAAGTGGCTCACCATGGATAAAAGCAGTGACGTGTTGGCTCCGCTGGGTTCCGACTATGTACGTGTAGCTATCTCCAAGGACCTTAACATCGGTACCTACAACGAAATCATCTATCTGACAGATGAGGACGGACAGTCTGAGCCTTTCTATCTGAACCTGACCGTAGAGGGTGAGCTGCCTGACTGGGCGAGCAGCATCAGCGGCGATATGCTGGAGAACTCAATGAACGTGGTAGGTCGCGTATATCTGAACAATGAGATTGATACCGACCCGCACGACATCGTTGGCGCGTTTGACAGCAATAACGTGTGTCACGGATTCTCTAACGTAAAATACTCTGCCAAGACAGGTGAGAGCAGCGTATATCTTACCGTCTATGATAACGAGGCACAGGGCAGGGAACTGTACTTCAAGCTGTGGCAGTACTCTACCGGGCGCGAACTGATGCTGACGGCAGACGATCAGCAGAAGATGACCTTCAGGGCAGACTCTATTGCCGGACTTGACAGTCCTGTGATACTGAAGGGTGGTAATAGCTTCGTACAGATGATGAACCTGAAGAAGGGTTGGAACTGGATTTCGTTCAATGTGAAGGACGTACAGATGGAGAACCTTGACCTTATCCTTGCCAGCCTGCCATGGCAGGAGAACGATATGCTGACGGAACTGAACGGACAGGCCACACTGCTGTATGAGGACGGTCGTTGGCTGTCCACTGACCCTACTCAGGACATACAACTGTCTCATAAGGTTGCCTATGCCGTGAAGGTAGGAAAGGACATTAACTTCCCTATTGCAGGCGAGATAATCAAGGCACAGGACGAGCGCACCATCAGCGTGACAAAGGGATGGAACGCCATTGGCTACACGCCGATGCTCAACCTGCCTCTGGAGACAGCCCTGAGCGACTACTATGACAAGGCAGAGCCGGGCGACGTCATCAAGAGCCACGATGAGTTTGCATATTTCACCATGGTGAACGGCGTAGGCCGCTGGCGTGGTAATCTGGAGTACATGAAGCCTGGTGAGGGCTACATGCTGCTGCGCAAGGGTAGCGGTGAGGTAAGCTTCAGCTATCCGTTCTATATGCCGGGCAGCACCTTCCTTGATGAGTGGACCGCCGCCGACAGTCGTGCCGCTGGTTCTGCAAATGCAAAGACGACCATGACGATGAGTGCCGTGGTGGAGGGCTTCGAGACGGAAGAGGGCGATATGCTCATTGCCTTTGCCAATGGCGAGCGTGTGGGCCAGGCCACCGTAGTCAGTGATTTGTCTGCTGAGAGCATTGAACCGCTCTACCTGAGCATTGCTGCTGATGCTAAGACATCTATCTGGTTTGCCATTGAGCGTGACGACGACATCATCGCCACCACAAGCGAACTGATGCAGTATAAGACAAACGCAGTAATAGGCAGTCCTGATGAGCCGGCTCAGATTAGCTTCACCAAGACCAGCAGCGACAACGGCAGCTGGTACACCGTTAGCGGAGTGCAACTGCCTACTCGTCCGACCGCTGCAGGCGTGTATATATTCAATGGTAAGAAAATAGTAATCCAGTAAGTTATGAACAAGAACATCCTATATTCTACCGTCATACTGCTGTCAAGCCTCACCTTCGGGGCTTGCAGCAGCGACGATGACAATCCGAAGACCGACGGATACAGTGTTACGACGGTCAGCGAGGCTCCGTCGTGGCAGATAGACTGGCAGGCTGACGATGCACGTCCACAGTGGCAGGAGCCTGACATACAGAACTACGAGAACTGGAGCATAGTGAAGGTGCAGATAGAAGATGCCCTGAAGCCATATACCAGTACCGATGACCTCCTGGCTGTCTTTGTGTCGGGCGAGTGTCGCGGTGTGAACGGTCCCGCTATCGACCTTGGCAGCCAGGATGCAAATACCACCACCTATCTCCTAAAGGCATGGGGTAACGAGAGCGAAGGTCAGCAACTGTATGTCACAATGAAGTACTACTGTGCACGGCTGAAGCAGGTGTTCACGCGCTCTGGCACCATTATTTACCGTTCGGGGTATGACTTAGGAGTGGAAACCGACTTCATACCGCAGTTCACCCTTGGTTCGTCAAAGTACCCCGTGGTGATGACATACGGTGCAGACTATCTGCTGAACATGATTTCCGTCATCCCTGCCGCCGGCGACCTCATTGCCGCCTTCGTGGGCAGCGAGTGCCGTGGAGTTACGCAGCTGACGGCTGTCAACCCATCGCTCTCCTTGACAGTCTTTGGTCGCACCGTGGGTGAGAGCGTCACCGTGAAGTATTACCAGGCATCCACTGGCAAGGTCTTCACCTTCCAGAATGTTGCCAAGACAGAGAATCAATAGCAACTTTGGTATCAAGGTGTATTCTTTCTCACATTTCTCGCGGAGTCGTAATGCCAGATACACTCCCAGTCCCATTATCGAATATACTATCAATCCTATTATCGAATATATCATCGCCTTAGTCCCCTTATTCCATAGTCATTTTTATGCTTATCCTTTTTGCCATAAACATTGTTTAATGTCCATTCGCCTGACATCAGCGTGACTTTAGTGTCATTGGCAGGGGCACTCGAAGGCAGTCCACTTTCAAAGTTTTCATTGAGAGGTTTAGCTTGACTGATGCCGACAGCAAGCGTAATGAATGTTGCAATAAAAAATAATTTCCTCATATTATTCGAATTCTATGGTGATCTTTTCTATTTTGACCTGGCCATTGGTAGCATGAAGAACCACCTTGCTGGCAGAGCCTTCCCAAGTAACAGTATTGGTAGAAGTGTTGGCGACAGCAGTTGCAACGCCATCCAGTCCCTGTAGGTTATAGCAATAATCAGATATGCAGCCAATGACGATTTTCTTTATCTTCCTTCCATTTGTTGTGGCAATGCTGAGTACAGAGTTCTTATATTGTTATTATTTGTTTCAGTAAATGAATCTGCAGCAAAGGTACGAAAAAATGCAGAAAGAGCAAAATAAAATGAGGATTTTCAGAGAGGGGACAGGTGGAGCACGTCAGCAAAACTGACGTGGACGATGGCAGGCAAGGAACAACAGTGGCGATAACGGTCTCGGTGTCAAGTGGTTTCGCCATCGCCACTGTTCCAAGTGGTTTTGCCACTTGTTCCTATCTCTCGCCTGCTATCCTTTCCGCCATCGCGTTCAGGTGGAGGCATTGCGCCCTTGTAATCACCCTTTTCTCATAATGAAACTCCCAAGGACTTATCTGCAACAGCAATCCTGATGCACAAGCGTCAAAAGCCTCGCCTGATGGCTTGTATAGCTTTGGGAAACCGTTCTCCCTAAGCAAAATGATGCTGTAGCCACGGTTCATGGCTTCACGCAATACCTCCTTCTCCTTTGGAGAGATGGCAGCGCTTACAAGCACCCCGCCACGTTCGCCACATGCCAGCCATTCTTCTCTCAGCCGGGCATTCTCCTCGTCGGTATAGCGTCTGTGTACAATGACTGCCATCTTGTCGGGAATATTCAGCAAGAATCTGTTACCTACCATCTGACACTGCTCGCCAGCTATCTCTACATCAGTCAGTATGGTAAAAAGCTCTGAGTTCTGGCATTTCATCATCAGACGGCGAGGGTTGTCATCAAGATAATGCTTCCAGTTGTCTAACTGACCTTCGTGCATGAGAATCTTGTCGCAGTAGCCTTTTTCAAACAAACCCTGTCTTGGAGGTTCGCTCATGCCGTACAACTTCCAATAGACGGAGTTACACCCCGATTTAAAACCTGCCACGACAGCTCCGAGATGCCTACCCTCCTTCATGTCTTCTTTAACCCTTACTATCATGTGTAAGTGGTCAGGCATAACGCACAACTTCCACACTTCCACCTGAGGGTAGTATTGACTAATCTTTTTCTGCTCTTCCTGTACGATAGCATTTCCAAGAACAGAGAGAGCCACATAAGGTGGCACTTCGCCCTCCAGGCTTCCGTCTAATGTACCCAATAACGGCATGCGTTCCCTCACCACAAGGGTCAGCATGTACGTACCCTTGCGGCTATAGTCATGCCATGGAGTACGTCTCTTCATCGTGTGCTGTATCTCGTGCACCTCTATACCTTTTGCTATGGCTTCTTCGCGTGTCAAAATCTACGGTCTATGGTTTTTACTTTATCTCTTTCACTTCTTGCAGAAGTATTCATGTATAGATGTTAATACCCTTCAGGGGTTTCTCTACTGCAAAATTACAAAAAAAATCTAAAAAACATATTGTTAAGCAGGTGTGCATGATTTTTTATAACAACAAATGTGCTATCCTTAGTGATGATATAATAAAAACTTGGGACGATTTATTTTTTCATCATCACTAAATCCTATACAAGCAAATGCTTTGTGTTACTTTTTCGCCTATTTTTGTGACACTTTGATTTTTCGCCCCCTCAAATTTCCTTGCGATGAAATCCTTCGACGGGAAATTATTTTGAAAATCGGACGAAATTTCAACATTTGTAACTTACTGATAATCAACAACGGGATTTTTCAGGAATTGTAAAAGCTATCGTTTTAGGTTGTAAAAGCTATCATATTACCTTGTAAAAGCATAGCTTTTACAGTATAAAAGCTATCAAATTAGATCGCAAAAGCTATCATATTACGTTGTCCGGGTTGGTAAAATACGGTTAATTTTACCAACCCGGACAATATTTTTACCAACTTTAGCATTTTGAGAGCTATTTTCCACCTCCCTTTTCTCTATTTAGTATCGTGAAGCCGAACGTCCTAAGAAATCACTTTGTCACTAAAAAGGCAAAAAATGAGCAAAGTATCAAATCAGACTTCGGGTTTTCTTTACGTAATGTTGTGGGATTTTATTTTTTTTCGTAACTTTGCAGCATGTATCGGCATCGAGTACAAGAGTTCCATTGATACCCTAAATTAGAAAGAATATGACACCAAGAGTTTTTATGCCCCCGATGTTTGCCGCAATGTTCTTTATCTACGCATACATCGTTATGAAGGGGAGATGCGACAAGTTTTTTGCCGGCTATAATACCGCAAGTAAAGAAGAAAAGGCACAGGTAAATGTTAAGCGCGCGCGCATATTGGTGGCTCTCCTGAGTGTGCTTTCAGGAACCATTTCCTGCATCATACCGCTATTGGCAGATAACAATGGTGCGATAACAGGAGCAATGGTGGTATTACTAAGTTTCGGTTTAGTGTTTATAGTGTTGGCTAACACATGGGCAAAAAAGAAATAATCATAAATGAGACTATCTGTGCCCTCGCCACAACAACAGGTGGGGCTCTTGGCATCAAAGTGTAGTTTTACATTTTAGGAGTCATGCTTTGACTCAGAATAATTTACTTGTATAACCAACCCTTGGGCAATAAAACGGGGAGAGGAGCGTTATTTTTAAAAGGCAGATGTTATAAGATATGATGAATGGCAAAAGACTGAGACATAGTTTCATGACATACCTGCTGACGGCGGTGGTGCTGTCGGTGCTCTCTGGCATGCTCTGTGGTGTCAGGGCGCAAGGCTGCGTGAACTATGGCGGCGAAAGGAGTGAGGAGCGCCTTGACAATCGCGACGCTCTGTGCCACGGCATCATGGAGGAGCACCGCCGCACGGTGGCAAACTCTGTATTCAGACCTGTATCACAGTCGCGCGTGGCATCACCAAGACAGGTGAAGCTGACGCCTACACACGGGGGAAAACCACATTCTCCCCATAGTGGAAACAAATCGTATAACCCTGTTTACCATGCCTGCACACTCATGGCTGACCGCACCCTGGCGATGCGGACGGTGGGTGTGTCGTCTCCACGCTTGTACTACGTCATAGCGTTGAGGCGCCTTCTTTGTTAGTCACCTTATTATAATATAGCAGCCTTACTGCGGAGACACACACTTTAACTCTACTTTGCAAACTCAACGTGTCTCCGCAGGTGGGCTGCGTTTTTTGTTTATGGTAGATAGAGGGAGGTTTTTAGGTGGGTTCTATAAATTAGCTTTGACAGATTTTCGGATTTATTTCGAGGGCAAAATGTTAGCTGATAAGGGTTGCGCTCCCCCGCGAAACGGGGGAGGAGCGAAGCGGAGGGGGTGTAAAGACCATTGACCATAGCGGGCTATGTGACCGAAGATGCTGACAGTTTGCACCGAAAGAAAACGAAAAGATGGCATTGCTCTCCCTCGGGAAACGAGGGAGTCGGAGGGAGTTGGTCAATCCACACTTTAAGTATAACATTACGGTGGTAATTTATAGAACCCACCTTTAGTAATAATCAAACAAAGACATTTGACAAAGATGGCAAATATAAAGAATATGCGGATGTGGGACACCATCCGTAAGGATAACCGTATAGTGACAAAATCATCATGGTTTGGACTGCGCACCACTGCGTTCTATGCACCCACGCATAGCGTGATAGAGGCAAGGAAGATAGAGTACACACCCGGCGACGGTGAGCGTCTGCTGCACATACTCACCAGCCAGCGTGACGTTATGCTGCAGTCACTGAGCAAGTTCAGCGCACAGCCCACGGTAAACGGCAACTACATGCTTGAGCTGTGCCGCTCGCGCGACGGTTCCTTTGCCGCCATCCAGCTGTTGCAGTTCAAGCATATGATATACGAACCCGTTACCGTCCTCTTCATCCTCGACGGTATAGAGGCAGAGGCAGTAGCCAACATCGCTGCGCAGGGATGACAACACCATACATCTGAAATGGCTCGCAAAGGCATCTGTATATAAATTAAGGTGTGAATCCAAATAATGGGTTCACACCTTAATGTATTATAAAACAACGACAGCGAGAAGGTCACCCTAAAGTATTACGATGCTGAAGGACACCGCATACTCACCTTTGTTTCTTCTAACTCCTTATAGGTGGTAATTATATAGAACCCACCTAAAATATTTAAGAAAAAATTTGCAAGATAAGAAAAAACTTCGTACCTTTGCGCCATGAACGTTATAAGCCTCTTTCTGTGGACTATGCTCATAGTCAACATATTGACGTTTGTCGCCTATGGCATTGACAAATGGCTTGCCGTACGTGGTTCCTGGCGCATTTCAGAAACAACACTGCTATGGCTCGTCACCCTGGGAGGAGGCATCGGCGCACTGGCGGGCATGCTGACCTTCCGCCATAAGACGAAGCACGTAAAGTTCACCGTTGGTGTACCAGCCATCATGATAACGGAATTCATATTGGCAAATATATTGCTATATATGATAACAAGCCAATGACTAAAAGCGAGACGATCTCAATCAATAATAATAAATCTATTTAAACCTAACGATTATGAAACTTATGAGGCTAACCAATTGCGGCAACGGATTTGATGCCAACGTGCTGCAGAGTAAGTTGGAGAAACTGGGCATCAGGTCATTGATTAAAAACGAGATAATGGGGGGCTACCCGCCATTGAGTACTTGTGCGGTATTTGTTGACGATGGCGACTTGCCACGCGCCCGCAAGGTTGTGGGCAATCCAACATAACGTATGATGCAAAGACTGGTATATCACGAAATCAAGAAAAAAACAATCAACAAACAAAAAACAAAACATAAAAAACTCTTAAACAACTATGATTTCACTTATTGTTTGCATTATCACTGGCATATTAGCCGGTCTCGTGGCTGGCAAACTCACTAACCGCGGTGGTGGCGGATGGCTTATCAACCTCGTGCTTGGTATTCTCGGTGGTGTGGTAGGCGGATGGCTTTTCGGCCTGCTCGGCATTGGTGCTCTTACAGGAAACCAGTGGCTTGACCCATTCATAACCGCTGTAGTCGGTGCTGCGGTGATATTGTGGATTTGGAGTCTGATAAAGAAATAAAGATAGTGAAAAAAGGACTTGTGCTTGAAGGCGGTGGACTGCGAGGTATGTTCACCGCCGGAGTACTTGACGCAATGATGGAGGCCGGCGTGACATTCGACGGAATGATAGGAGTGTCAGCCGGAGCGTTGTTCGGATGCAATCTCAAATCCCGACAACAAGGACGTGCCTTGCGCTACAATATAGCCCTGCGCAAAGACCCACGCTACATGGGATGGCGCACACTCATGAAGACGGGCGATATAGTAGGGGCACAGTTTTCATATCATGAGGTACCATTCCTCATCGACAAGTTCGACCGTGAGGCGTTCATAAGCAACCCCATGGAGTTCTGGCTCGTAGCTACCGACATAATAACTGGCGAACCCGTTTACCACCGCATGGATGACTTCACCCACCGCGAGTTGGAATGGATGCGAGCCTCAGCATCGATGCCCGCAGTATCACGCCCCGTGAAACTGGACGGTCGCATAATGCTCGACGGCGGCATGGTTGATGCCATTCCGCTGAAGGCTTTTCAGCAGATGGGTTATAAGCGCAACGTGGTCGTATTGACACAGCCGCGTGACTACTACAAGAAAGTTTACGAAGATGCACGGTTGCGGCAACGACTACATATACGTTGACCTGACGCGCGAGACGATTGCCGCCCCCAGTGTGGCTGCCATACTCTGGAGTGACCGCCACAAGGGAATAGGCTCTGACGGACTGGTGTTGATAGACCGTTCTGCCACGGCAGAGGCCGATTTCTCCATGCGCATCTTCAACGCCGACGGTTCTGAGGCCATGATGTGTGGCAATGCAAGTCGCTGCATAGGCAAGTATCTATATGAGAGGGGACTGACAACACAAACACAAATACGTCTGCACACGCTCTCAGGCATCAAGGTGCTCACGTTGCACCTTGCGCCCGGGGGCACAGTAGAAAGCGTGACGGTAGATATGGGCGAACCCGTGTTCGAGAGCAGCAGCCAGTATGATGCGCAGAAGGCCGACGGCCTCGACGGCACGTTCGTATCCATGGGCAATCCCCACTACGTCATCTTCACCGACGACGTGGAGCAGGTAGGACAGAGAGGACCGCAGTTGGAATGTCACGAAGCCTTTCCGCAGCGCTGCAACATAGAGTTTGCCAGAATCCAGTCTGACGGCATCCGCACCCGCGTATGGGAGCGTGGCAGTGGCATCACCATGGCCTGCGGCACGGGAGCCTGCGCCACGGCGGTGGCAGCCATGAAGTCAGGCAGAGTGCGCGGTCGCGAGGCTGAGATACTGATGGACGGTGGCACGCTCCGTATAGAATGGCGCAAGGATGACAACCACGTATATATGACTGGAGGGGCAGACTTCGTATTCGATGGAGAAATAAGTAGGTGAACATAGAATTGTAAATAATATGGCATTAGTTAACACACACTTCCTCAATCTGCAAAGCAACTATTTGTTTGCCGACATAGCAAAGAAGGTGAAGGCCTTCAAGGTGACACATCCAGGCGTCAACGTGATATCGCTGGGCATTGGCGACGTCACTCAGCCTCTGTGTCCTGCCGTGACAGAAGCCATGCACAAGGCCGTAGATGAGATGGCCACGGCTGATTCCTTCCGCGGCTACGGTCCGGAACAGGGCTATGACTTCCTGCGCGAGGCCATACTGAAGAATGACTTCCTGCCACGAGGCATACACCTCGACATCGACGAGGTATTCATCAACGACGGTGCAAAGTCTGACACGGGTAACTTCCAAGAGCTGCTCCACTGGGACAACTTCATCGGTGTGACCGACCCGGTATATCCAGTATATGTAGATTCCAACGTGATGATAGGTCGCTGTGGCACGTTTGAGGACGGTCGCTGGACCAAGGTGCGCTATCTGCCCACAACGGCAGAGAACGGCTTTGTGCCGCAGATACCGAAAGAACGTCACGTGGATGTGATATACCTGTGCTACCCTAACAACCCCACTGGCACGGTAATCACCAAGGAGGAGTTGCGCAAGTGGGTGAACTACGCACTGAAGCACGATGCCCTGATACTCTATGATGCAGCCTACGAGGCCTATATACAAGACCCCGCCATACCACATAGCATCTATGAGATACGCGGAGCGAGGAAATGCGCCGTGGAGTTCCACAGCTACTCCAAGACTGCCGGTTTCACTGGCATACGCTGCGGCTACACCATAGTGCCTAAGGAAGTCACCGTGGCCGACTTCGACGGTGAGCGCGTGCCGCTCAACCAGTTGTGGCTGCGCCGCCAGTGTACCAAGTTTAACGGCACGAGCTACGTATCGCAGCGTGCAGCCGAGGCAATCTATTCGCCCGAAGGCAAGGAACAGATACGCCAGACCATCGGCTACTACATGGACAATGCCCGCAGGATGCTTACCACGCTGCGCTCGCTGGGCTATGATTGCTACGGCGGAGAGAATGCACCATATATATGGATGAAGACCCAGGGCGGACAAGGCTCGTGGCAGTTCTTCGAGGAACTGCTCTACGGCGTGGGCGTGGTATGCACGCCAGGCGTGGGTTTCGGTCCCTCGGGCGAGGGATACGTAAGACTTACCGCCTTCGGCACCCGCGAGAATACCGACGAGGCTCTGCGCCGCATAGAGAAATGGACCAAGGCATAAGACTGGGAGAGACAAAAGGAGACAACACGATACACAAACACAAAATCACAACAAGATTATGGAAAAACTAAGATTTCAGGTAGTGGGCGAAGCCTTCAAGAAGAAGCCGCTCGACGTAGTGATGCCAACGGAGCGTCCGTATGAATACTTCGCAAGCAAGGTATTCAACCGCGAGAAGATGTATAAATACCTGCCAAAGGGAGTATATGACCAGATGATTGACGTGATGGACAACGGCGCACGCCTTGACCGCAAGGTGGCAGATGCTGTTGCTACGGGCATGATGCAGTGGGCGAAGGAACATGGTGTGACCCACTACACCCACTGGTTTCAGCCACTGACCGAAGGCACTGCCGAGAAGCACGACTCCTTTGTGGAGCACGACGGCAAGGGCGGTATGATAGAGGAGTTCTCCGGAAAACTGCTCGTGCAGCAGGAGCCTGACGCATCCAGTTTTCCATCAGGCGGCATACGCGCCACGTTTGAGGCACGCGGCTACTCTGCCTGGGACCCTACATCACCCGTATTCATAATCGATGACACACTGTGCATACCAACCGTGTTCATCTCTTACACCGGCGAGGCTCTCGACTATAAGGCTCCACTGCTGCGCGCACTGAAGGCCGTCAACGTGGCTGCCACTGAGGTATGCCAGTATTTCGACCCCGAGGTGAAGAAGGTAACGTCAAACCTGGGTTGGGAACAGGAATACTTCCTCGTTGACGAGGGCTTGTATGCCGCACGCCCTGACCTCCTGCTGACAGGTCGCACGCTGATGGGACACGACTCTGCGAAGAACCAGCAGATGGACGACCACTACTTCGGCTCCATCCCTGAGCGCGTGGCTGCTTTCATGCGCGACCTCGAGATACAGGCTCTGGAACTCGGCATACCATGCAAGACACGCCACAACGAGGTGGCTCCTAACCAGTTTGAGCTGGCTCCTATCTTTGAGGAGACCAACCTGGCCGTTGACCATAACATGCTGCTCATGTCGCTCATGAAGCGCGTGGCACGCAAGCACGGCTTCCGCGCCTTGCTCCACGAGAAACCTTTTGCCGGCATCAACGGCAGCGGTAAGCACAACAACTGGTCGCTTTCCACGGATACCGGCGTGCTGCTCCACGCTCCAGGCAAGACACCTGAGCAGAACCTGCGCTTCGCCGTGTTCATCGTTGAGACACTGATGGGCGTATATAAGCACAACGGACTCTTGAAGGCTTCAATCATGTCGGCTACCAACGCCCACCGTCTTGGTGCCAACGAGGCTCCTCCGGCAATCATTTCGTCATTCCTCGGCAAGCAACTGACGGAACTGCTCGACCATATCGAGATGGCTGACAAGGATGATATCTTCCACATGGACGGCAAGCAGGGCATGAAGATGGACATACCTGAGATACCAGAGCTCTTCATTGACAACACTGACAGAAACCGCACGTCGCCGTTTGCCTTCACAGGTAACAGGTTTGAGTTCCGCGCCGTGGGTTCGGAGGCCAACTGTGCCAGTGCGATGATTGCACTGAACTCTGCCGTAGCCGAGGCATTGACTGACTTCAAGAAACGCGTGGATGCACGCATAGCCGTGACAGAGAAGGAGTTTGAGGGCACTGGCCACACTGCCAAGTACCACGCCATCATCGACATATTACGTGAGGACATAAAGACCTGTAAGCCTATCCGCTTCGACGGCAACGGCTACAGCGATGAATGGGTGGAAGAGGCTACACGCCGCGGACTCGACGTAGAGAAATCTTGTCCGGTTATCTTCGAGCGCTATCTCGACAAGGAGAGCATCCAGATGTTTGAGAGCCTCGGCGTAATGACGAAGAAGGAGCTGGAGGCCCGCAACGAAGTGAAGTGGGAGACCTACACGAAGAAGATACAGATAGAGGCCCGCGTACTCGGCGACCTGTCGATGAACCACATCATTCCCGTGGCTACGCGCTACCAGACCGAACTGCTTCACAACGTGGAGCACATGACTGCCGCCTTCACCAAGGAGAAAGCACAGCTGCTCTCTGCACGCAACGTGAAAATCATTGAGGAGATTGCCGAGCGCATCAGCAGCATAGAGCGTATGGTGGAGGAACTCGTAGAGGCTCGCAAGGCTGCCAACAAGATAGAGAGCGAACACGAGAAGGCCATCGCCTACCACGACACCGTGGAGCCGAAGCTCGACGATATACGCTACCAGATTGACAAACTGGAACTCACCGTCGATGACTCTCTGTGGCCTCTGCCAAAGTATCGCGAACTGCTGTTCATTAGATGATTATAGTTTTCCCTGACCATAGCCATTTGGTCTCATGCACTCCCTGAGTGCAACTCAATTTATGGAGCCCGCCAGTGATGGCAGGCTTCATTTTTTTTACACATGAAAATTTGCACGATTGCAGAATAATTGCTAACTTTGCACTTTGATTAATCAGATTTCTCCGAGTACTCGGAATATTCGGATTACTCTGATTACTCCGACAACCATAAAAAACAATTATAAAATAATGAAACTCTGGTCAAAAGGATTTGAGATAAACAAGGAGATAGAGCGCTTCACCGTGGGCAGAGACCGCGAGATGGACCTCTATCTGGCTAAGTACGACGTAATGGGCTCCATGGCTCATATCACCATGCTCAACAGCATCGGTCTCATTGCCGATGACGAACTGCCGGTGCTGCTTAAGGAATTGCGCAAAATCTACGACATTGCCGACCGCGGCGAGTTCGTAATCGAGGACGACATCGAGGACGTACACTCTCAGGTAGAGCTGATGCTCACACGCGCACTGGGCGATATGGGCAAGAAAATTCACTCCGGTCGCTCACGCAACGACCAGGTGCTGGTTGACCTCAAACTGTTCACCCGCGCCCGTCTGCGCGAGGTCGTTGGCGAGGTGAAGACTCTCTTTGACGAACTCCAGCAGCAGAGCGAGGCTACGAAAGACGTGCTGATGCCTGGTTATACCCACCTGCAGATTGCCATGCCGTCAAGCTTCGGACTGTGGTTTGGCGCTTACGCCGAGTCGCTGACCGACGATATGCTCTACCTGCAGGCGGCCTACAAGATGACCAACCGCAACCCTCTGGGCTCTGCGGCAGGATATGGCTCTTCGTTCCCGCTCAACCGTCAGATGACCACTGACCTGCTGGGCTTCGACACGATGAATTACAACGTGGTATATGCACAGATGGGCAGAGGCAAGATGGAGCGCAACGTAGCCTTCTCCATTGCCGGACTGGCCGGCACGCTGGCCAAGATGGCTTTTGATGCCTGCCTGTTTAACTCACAGAACTTCCAGTTTGTGAAACTGCCAAAGGAGTGTACCACGGGCTCAAGCATCATGCCGCATAAGAAGAACCCCGACGTGTTTGAGCTGATACGAGCCAAGTGTAACAAGCTGCAGTCGCTGCCTACGCAGGTGACGCTGATTCAGAACAACCTGCCATGCGGCTATTTCCGCGACCTGCAGATAATAAAGGAGGTGTTCCTGCCTGCCTTCGACGAACTGCTCGACTGCCTGCGCATGACGGCCTATATAATCAATAAGATGGAGGTGCGCCGCGACATACTCGACAATCCGATGTATGACGCCATTTTCTCCGTGGAGGAGGTCAACCGCCTGACTACGGAGGGTATGCCGTTCCGCGATGCCTACAAGAAGGTGGGACTGGACATCGAGGCTGGCAACTTCACTCCGAACAAGAACATACACCACACCCACGAAGGCTCCATCGGCAACCTCTGCAACGACCGCATCGCTGCCCTTATGCAGCAGACACTCGACGGGTTCCATTTCGAGCGCGTTGACGAGGCTGAGCGCCGACTGCTGGGTAAGTAACAGCTATCTGATTAGGGTGTAATAGCATTGTCTTTACCGCATAATCAGTATCTGATTACACGGAAAAGACAATGCTATTACTCATACATAACCAAAAGACTGAATATGAAAGCATTGGCATCTATCTTCGCTATGGCACTGCTCATCACCTCATGCACAGGCGAGGTGGTGGGGGAATACACCACCCATCAGTGCTACTATATGATTGACTTCCAGTACGGGCACACGGCATCGCCGCTCTATGCCTCTCTGAACTCCAACAATACCTTCTGCGTCATCTCCACATCGCCCATAGGCTCGACTGCCTACAAGCTCACAGCACAGCTGCAGGGAGCCACCGCCCACGAGGAATCCATCACCGAGGAGATGAACACACGACCCTCGCGCCAGCTGGGTCTGGCAGGCAGCCTGATTATAGGGCGCTCTTCGTTTCAGGACGGAGCACTCTACGTGTTCGACCGCCAGTGTCCAAACTGCTACAACGACAAACGCCGCGCCAACTACCCGCTATCGTTCAGCAACGCACAGTCAATGCACTGCGCCAGCTGCGGACGCACATACAGCCTGCTGAGTGGCGGAGTCGTGTCGGCCGGCGACAACGGAGAGAAGCTCTTCCGCTACAAGGCCACATACACCAGTCTGCGACTATCCATTTCCAATCCGTAACCATACCCCACGCCCTCACTCACCGCAAGGGCGGGAGAAGAACAAACGAAAATTATGAAAACAAAGATAATGGGAATACTCAACTGCACGCCTGACTCCTTCTATGCAGGCAGTCGCGTGCAGTCGGAGAAAGAAATAGCCACTCGCGCTGAGCAGATAATCAGCGAGGGTGGCGAAATTATTGACGTGGGGGCATACAGCACACGACCCGGTGCCACCGAAGTAAGCGAAGAGGAAGAGATGCGCCGCCTGCGCATGGCTCTGAGCGTGATACGCCGCGAGTGTCCCAGGGCCGTGGTGAGCGTAGATACCTTCCGCGCCTCAGTGGCACGGATGGCAGCAGAGGAATACGGGGTGCAGATAATCAACGACGTGTCAGAGGGCAGCGACCCGCAGATGTTCGCCACCGTAGGCCGACTCGGCGTGGGCTACATACTGATGTCTGTAGAACCTACCATGGAGCGTATGCTCAGCCGCTTCACCAACGAGGTGGAGCAACTGCGTGAGGCAGGCTGCAAAGACATCGTCCTTGACCCGGGCTTTGGCTTCGGCAAAGACGTAATACGCGGCAACTACGACATACTGCTGCGCCTCAACGAAGTGAAGCAGCACTTCCCTACCCTGCCGCTGCTTGCAGCCCTGAGCCGCAAGCGCATGGTGTGGATGCCCCTCGACGTAACGCCCGACACTCTCTCAGCCATGCACGGCACGATGCTCCTAAACCTCATCTCCATGCAGCAGGGAGCCGACATCCTACGCGTTCACGACGTAAAGGCAACGGCAGAGATGATGTTGCGATGCAATTATTAGTACATTACGGTGGTAATTAACAAAACAACCTGAAATCATTATTGCCCTGTACGACGGATGATGTTGCAACCCTATGCACTTTTGTTTCATCTGCACAATTCTTCTTTCCTTACAGAACCGGGTGTATCTCCACATACAGAGCAAATTACAAAACACAACAGGCAAAGAGATAGCAAAAGCGGAAAAAAGAAGGAATTTCTTGCATAACTGCTTTTTTTTATTTACCTTTGCGCCATAAAACAACAGGTGAGTTCTATAAATCAGTAGAGCCAACCCACACAAGTAGAGAGAAAAAGTGATGTTTCTATCCTTCGGAATAAAAGACGCAATCGATATACTGCTCGTAGCACTGATGCTTTATTATACCTACCGCTTCATGCGCGAGTCACGGACGCTCAACGTGTTCGCAGGCATACTGGCTTTTATCATAATATGGCTGTTTGTCTCGCGAGTATTGGAGATGCGTCTCACCGGTGCCATCTTCGACCAGTTTGTCAGCGTGGGCGCACTGGCAATCATCGTCTTGTTTCAGGAGGAGATACGCAAGTTCCTTTATAACCTGGGCGAGCACAACAAGATATACAAGGTGATACGCTGGTTTACGAGCCATCGCGAAAGCGAGATGGCAGGCATGGGCCGCGAGGCTATCATGCCTATCGTCCTGGCATGTATCAACATGGCTCGCACAAAGTGCGGAGCACTTATCGTAATCGAGCGCACCACACCGCTCGAAGACATTGTAGCTACAGGCGACAGGGTGGATGCCAACATCAACCAGCGCCTTATAGAGAATATTTTTTTCAAGAACTCACCCCTGCACGATGGTGCCATGGTAATCAGCAAGCTCCGCATAAAGGCTGCCGGCTGCATACTTCCCGTAAGCCATGACCTCGACATTCCGCGCGAACTCGGACTGCGCCACCGTGCCGCCATGGGTATCTCTCAGGCTTCTGATGCCATTGCCATCGTAGTATCTGAGGAGACCGGCCGCATCTCGGCTGCCATAAAGGGACAGTTCCGCCTTCGTCTCTCTGCTGAAAAACTCGAAGCACTGCTTACCGAGGAGTTGTAGAAAATCTACCGGGGAATTGCAGAAAGACAATTACCGGGAAGTTGCAGAAAACAGAGAGAGAGCCCCCACTAACTGACAAAAACAAATCAGATATACCAATAATGAAAGTAAAGAGTATGTTTATGGCACTATGTGCCAGTGTTTTGTCGTGTACGTCAGTCATGGGGGCACCGCTCAACGTATGCGACTTTGAGAACTACGAGGTGGGCACCTCGTGGACTATGTGGTCACGCTATGGCAGCAACATCAGCTCTACGGCTACGGTGGAGGCTGACCCGACAAATGCCTCCAACAAGGTGTTGCACGTGGTATTGAAGAACTGGAACTGCTGTCCTGAGTTCAGTCTGCCTACCGAACTTAGGGGCAGTGCGCTGACCAGCCGCTACGTCAACGTAAGATGCCGCTTCTACCGCAGTGCCGACGATGCCAACGACTATAAGCAGTTTAACATATTCCTCGGTGCCGACGAGCTATTTCGCGATGATGGCTTTCCCTATCAGGGCGACAAGGGCGCGTGGCAGACAAGGACTTATGCCCTGAAGGCGGCTTCCGATGACAATGACTCGGGAGTAATGCGATTGGGAATACACAGCGAAGCCTCAGACTATTACCTTGACGACATACAGCTCGTGGGCGAGTATGATGACTACGTGACTACGGAAAACAACCAGGTGTTTGACTACTGCGTAAACAACACCTCAAGCAGCTACAAGACTTTTGACCTGCCACTCTACATACCAAAGGGCGACACTGCCAACGTGCGCCTGTCGCGATACTCTGAATGGACGCGCGAGGTGGCAGGCGAGGGCACACTCAACATCTATGCCGGTGGCGAGCGTTGCTACATAGGCACGCTGGCAAGCAAGGGCGCTACATATCCCGACTGGACACGAATGACGGGCGACGTGCATCTGTATCCCTATAAGCAGGTCATCAGCACGTGTGGCTTCTACGGACTACTGATGCAGGGCAGTTCCTTCACACCTGACGATGTGGATGGCTCACGGCCAAACATACTGTTTGTCAACAAGAAGTTAGTGATGCACTCCGGCTCTACGCTGGCAGCAGAGAACGGCACGCGCGGCTTCCGCATCGGCGAACTGCAGATGGAGGAAGGCACTACACTGGCCGGCTACTACAAGGCAGCGAGTGCCAACTCCTACTACGTAGTGGGCGGACTGGGCACTGATGCCCTGCTGGCCGGCACCATAGCCCCTAAGTTCAGCGGCAACAAGGTAGGCCTCATCAAGGAGGGCAAGGGAACATATACCATCAGTGGCAACGACAACAACATCAGCAGCGGACTGATACTCAATGCCGGCACGGTGCTCATCTGCAACGATGCCACTGCAGCAAAGAAAGGGAGCCTTAACGGCGCTACGGGTGCAACAGGCACCGTGGTGGTGGCTGAGGGAACGTACCTCGGTGGCAACGGCAGCATAGGCGCAACCACCGAACTCTATGGCACGATGGAACCCGGCACGGGCAACTATGACACGCTGACGCTCGCCGACTATGCCACGAAGAAGGCCGTGAAACTGACGCTGCACCCTAAATCGACAATAAGAATTCATGCACGTTCGGCAGAGCAGCACAGTATGCTGACTGTGAACGGCACCATCAACGCAAGCACTACCACACAGGGTTTTGAAACCTCTGATGCCGCACCGCGACTGGCACTCGTGCTTGACGATGATGCGCAACTGAGCATAAATGACGAGATAGTGCTGCTGACCTGCTCTGCACAGCCCCAGACGAGCATCTCCTTCGATATGCGATATCCGAAGCGCTACACCTTCACCACGGAGCAGCGCGTGGGCGAGGACGGCACATTCTCCGTAGTGGCGCGCGTAATCTCGCTTGACGACAATCCCAACTACACCGAGGACGAGAACGAAACAACTGACATAACCACCGGCTATCCCGATGAAGACGTAAGCGAGGACATCAACGATGAAACCCCGCTGCGCACCTATGCCGACCGGTTGGGCAAGAGCATCGGCGTGGCCGTGGCAAGCTACCGCTATGACCTGAGCAACGACAACGTGAAGCCTACCGCTGCGATAGGCAGGGAATTCAACATCGTAGTAGGCGAGAACGAGATGAAGTTTGACGCCACGGAGCCTGCACAGAACTACTTCAACTATGGCGGTTCGGATGCAGTGATGTGGATAGCCAGCCGCAACGAGCAGGAGGTCAGGGGCCACACACTGGCATGGCACTCACAGGTGCCGTCGTGGGTAAGCTCTGACGGCAAGAAGAATAACAACGGTTTCACGCGGCGTCAGTTGCTCGACATACTGAAGAACCACATATACAACGTGGTGGGCAAGTACAAGGGCAAGATACGCGAGTGGGACGTTGTCAACGAGGTGCTTGATGACGACCAGAGCAGCGTGCGCACCAACCCAGGCACCTACAAGCTACGTCCGTCAATCTGGAGTACGTACATCGGTGAGGAGTTCATAGACTCGGCCTTCGTATGGGCTCACGAGGCTGACCCCGAGGCTAAGCTCTACATCAACGACTACGGCGTGGAGTTCATGGGCGGTACCAAGTCTGAGGCCTACTACAACCTCGTGAAGCGCCTGAAGAACAGCGGACGACCCATTGACGGCTGCGGACTGCAATGCCACCTGACCACAGGACAGCTCGATACGCTGAAGCTGGAAAACAACATCAGGCGCTATGCTCCGCTCGGACTGAATTGCATCATCACCGAACTCGACATCTCTCTTGCCAATCCTTATGCTGACGATGCCCTTGAGACACAGGCAAAGGAGTATGCTGCAATTACTCGTGTGTGGCTGCGCAACGATAACTCCCCGACGCTGATGTTCTGGGGTATCGCCGACAACTATTCGTGGCGCAGTAACCAGCCGTTGCTTTTCGATGCCGACTGCAATGCCAAACCCAGTTATTACTACGTACATGCCCAGTTGCGCCATGCAGCAGAGGCTACGGGAGTGGGCAGCATAGGGTCTGACTCCACTGACACTTCTGCCGCTGAGCAATGCTACAACTTGCTCGGACAGCGTGTGCCCGATGGCTACAAGGGAATTGTGGTGACCGGCGGACGAAAGATTATGAAGATGCAATGACAAGCATATCGGTTTTGTTTATATTTATATATGGTGGGAATAAATAGAACCCACCTTATTGGAGGGGAGCGGGTCTGCAGGACCTGCGCCCCTTTTCAGTGTGGGCAACGTGACTATGCAGATTGTAAAATATCGAGAAAAGGCAGTATTATTCCGAGAAAAAAACATTTTCTCGGAAAAAATCATTACCTTTGCAGTCGAAATCGTAATAAGGATAACTTGTTTTCTCAATTATAATATATCATTTTAACCCCACAAACACACAAGAAATGAATAAGAAAACCTTTCAGGCTTTATCTGCCTGCATGATTTTATCGCTTTTCAGCACTGCAGAGATGCATGCTGAGGCAGCAGCTGACTCGCTCGCACTGCAAGAGGTAGTGGTGACGGGAACACGCTCGGCAACCGACGTGCGCCACCTGCCAATGACGGTAAGCGTGATAAATCGCGACAAGTTGACCATAGGACAGCAGATGAACGTACTGCCTACGGTGATGCAGCAGGTGCCGGGTATGTTTGTAACCAGTCGTGGCGTAATGGGCTACGGCGTTTCCACTGGCGGTTCTGGTGGTATCAGCGTGCGCGGACTCTCCGGCGGTGCCGGTCAGGCCATGGTGCTCATTGACGGACATCCACAATATCAAGGTCTCTTCGGACATCCCATCAGCGACAGCTACCAGACGCTGATGGCTGAGCGCGTGGAGGTGGTGCGCGGTCCTGCCTCAGTGCTGTATGGCTCTAACGCCATGGGCGGAGTGATGAACATCATAACACGCAAGTCGAAGAAAGACGGCATACACACCAACGTGAGCCTCGGCGCTGGCAGCTACGGCACCGTGCAGGCAGAGGCAAGCAACCAGATAAGGAAGGGTGGTTTCTATTCTACCATAGCAGCGCAATACAGTCGCACGGACAACCACCGTCCCAACATGGGCTTCGAGCAGTTTGGCGGCTACATAAAGTTAGGATACGACTTCTCACAGTTCTGGAGCGCATACGTTGACCTCGACCTCACTCACTTCAATGCAAGCAACCCCGGCACCGTAAGCGTGCCTAAGGCTGAGAACGACCAGTATATCACTCGCGGTGCGGCAAGCCTCGTAGTGGAGAACCACTATGGCAAGACCAACGGTGCCATAAGCATCTACGACAACTTCGGCATACACAAGATTAACGACGGATATAACATCAATGGCGGCACTCCGCAGACCGACCTCTTCCGCTCAAAGGATGCAGTGGCAGGTTTCTCTCTGTGGGAGAGCACAAGTCTCTTCAGGGGCAACACCATTACCATTGGCTTCGACTATCAGAACATATATGGCAATGCCTACTATACCGACCGCAAGACGGGCGAGCGCGTGACAACACAGAAGCGCAAGATGCAGAGCACTCGCAACCATGAAGATGAATATGCCGGATACTTAGACTTCCGTCAGGATCTGGCGCAGTGGCTTACCATTGACGCCGGCGTGCGCTACGACTACCACACCGTGGCTGGCAGCGAGTGGATACCGCAGGGTGGCATCATAATCCGACCAATGGCTACGGGCGAACTGAAGGCTTTGGTAAGCAAGGGCTTCCGCAATCCTACCACCAAGGAGATGTATCTGTATGGCACTGCCAACCACGAGACACTGAAGGCAGAGCGTATGTGGAACTATGAACTGTCGTGGCATCATCGTCTGGGCAGCCTCAACTATGGGGTAAATGCCTTCTACATCAATGCCGACAACATTATTCAGACCGTGGGCGGCAAGAATATCAATACGGGCGAACTGAAAAACTGGGGAGCGGAGATTGAGGCAACATATCGCTTCTCTGACCATTTCAGCGTCAATACCAACCACTCTTTCCTCGGTATGGAGAAGAAGGTCATTGCTGCTCCTGAATACAAGGGCTTCATCGGTGCCGACTACACTTGCGGCAAGTGGACTGCCAACCTCGGCGTGATGTATCTGAACGGTCTCTACATCAGTGCGAGCGAGAAGAAGAATGTATGCCTGGTCAATGCTTCCGCAGCATATCGTCTTACTAAGTGGCTGCAACTGTGGGCACGCGGTGAGAACCTTCTGGCACAGAGCTACGAAATCAACGCCGGCTATCCCATGCCACGCGCTACGTTTATGGGAGGCGTGAACCTCACATTCTGAACCGAAAGGCATAGCGCCGTAAACTGAAAGGCACTGCCTTTTGATACCATAAGCAGTCTGATTACCAATGGGTCGTAATCAGACTGCTTTTTTCTTGCATAGTAAAAAGTCTTGAAAAAGTTTTCTGACCTAAGGAGAAAATCACCTGATTTATTTGGAGGTCAGAGAGAAAATCTGTAAATTTGCACTGGAAAACATTATAACGGCTGATTTACGGTGATAATTCATAGAACACACCTTAAAAGAAAGGAGATATGACACAGAAACTTGTTTTTGCCACAAATAACGAACATAAACTCAGTGAGGTGCGACAGATACTGGCAGGGAAATACGAAGTGCTGTCGCTCAACGACATCAACTGCCACGAGGAACTTCCCGAGACTCACGAGACGCTGGAGGAAAACTCCATGCAGAAGGCTCGCTACGTGAAGGAGCACTACGGATATGACTGTTTCGCTGACGACACCGGACTGGAGGTAGATGCTCTCAGCGGCAGACCCGGAGTGTATTCCGCCCGCTATGCCACAATCAGCGAAGGCGAATGGCAGGCAACGGGCGAGAGCCATGATGCCGAGGCCAATATGCAGAAACTGCTCCTGATGCTCAACGGCACGGCAGTAGAAGAGCGCACGGCGCAGTTTAAGACGGTGGCATCACTCATAATGGGCAACGAAGAAAAACAGTTCACGGGCATCGTGCGCGGCATGATTACCACGGAGCGACACGGCGAGGAGGGCTTCGGCTACGACCCCGTGTTCCGCCCGTATGAGGAAGACCCCGACGAATGTACGCCCACGACACTGCTGCCCATGACTTTCGCTGAGATGAGCGGCGAGGAGAAAAACCGTATCTCTCATCGCGGACGTGCAATGCAGAAACTGGCGAACTACCTCAAGGTCTAACCATCGGTGCGGACTGTCAAATCAGTGGGAAAACATAACATATCTACGGAAAAACACAAAGGACAAAGACAAATGAGCAACAACAAACAAGCGGCACTCGAACTGGGCACGAAGCCCGTGGGCAAACTCCTCATGCAGTATGCCCTGCCGGCTATAGTGGCTATGGTGGCATCGTCACTGTATAACATGATTGACAGCATCTTCATCGGTCAGGGCGTGGGAGCCATGGCAATATCAGGTCTGGCTATCACCTTTCCCTTCATGAACCTCTCGGCGGCCTTCGGCGCTGCCATCGGCGTGGGCTCGGCGGCTTTCCTCAGCGTGAAACTGGGACAGCGCGACTACGACATCGCCAACAAGATACTGGGCAACAACGTGATGCTCAATATCATCATCGGCATCATGTTCGGCGTACTGGGTTTGCTGTTCCTTGACCCCATACTGCGTTTCTTCGGTGCAAGCGACGCTACCCTGCCCTATGCACATGAGTACATGGCAATAATACTCTCAGGCAATGCCATAACACATCTGTATTTCGGACTGAACGCCGTACTGCGCTCTGCCGGAAAACCGCGCACGGCAATGTATCTCACCATCTTCACCGTGATAATCAATGCCATTCTCGACCCTCTCTTCATCTATACACTGCGACTGGGAATTGCCGGTGCGGCATACGCCACGATACTGTCACAGACAATGGCACTCGCATGGCAGTGGTATATCTTCAGCGACAAACGACAGTTCCTGCATTTCGACTACTCTAAGTTCCGCATAGAGATGCCTATCGTGCGCAACATCATCAGCATAGGCATCTCACCCTTTGCCATGAACGCCTGCGCCTGCCTCGTGGTCATCTTCATCAACAACAGTCTGATGAAGTACGGCGGCGACATGGCCGTGGGTGCCTATGGCATCTCCAACCGCCTGTGCTTCGTATTCGTAATGGTGACTATGGGCGTATGCCAGGGTATGCAACCGATAGCCGGCTACAACTACGGTGCGCAGAACTACCACCGTATGTTTGAAGTCCTGCGACTGGCAATCATTAGCGGCACACTGATATGCGCCGTGGGCTTCTTCATCGCTATGCTCCTGCCTGAACAATGCGCAAGGCTCTTCACCACCGACGCGGAACTGATAGAGAATTCCGTTGTCGCCATGCGCTACAACATGGGACTGTTCCTCATCATCGGCGCACAGATGGTAATCACCAACTTCTTCCAGTCGATAGGCAAGGCAAAGGTAAGCATCCTCCTCAGTCTGTCAAGACAGTTGCTTATCCTCGTGCCACTGATAGCCATACTCCCACAATTCATGGGGCTCAACGGCATCTGGCTCTCACTGCCTCTCTCTGATGGCATAGCGGCACTGATGGCCTATGCCATGCTATGGATATACATAAAGAAATTCAAGACTCAAACATCTAATTAACTATGAATAACCTGATAATAAGCATAGGTCGCCAACTGGGCAGTGGCGGCTGTGAGATAGCACGCAAGCTGGCAAATGACATGAATTGCCACTTCTATGACCGCGAACTGATTAACATGGCTGCGGAACGCTGCGGCTTTAATCCGAAGATATTTGAGAAACAGGATGAGAACCACGGCACGCTGAAGACCTTGTTTGGTGCCTTCTCCGGCCGACTGGGCAGGATGTCGGGTGCTTTCTACAGCAACACTATGTCGCAGGAGGAACTGTTTCAGATACAGAGCGAAGCAATCTTCAAGGCTGCAAAGACGGAGGACTGCGTGTTTGTAGGGCGATGCGCCGACTATATTCTGCGCAATAAGCCGGGACTGTTTTCCGTGTTCATCACCGCCAATGATGACGACCGCACGGCGGAGGTGGCACGACGCCGCGGCTGCACCACCGACGAGGCACGACGCTTCATAGAGCGTAAGGAGGCTGAGCGCGCCGCTTACTACAACTACTATACCTCAAAGAAATGGGGCGCTGCCGAGAGTTACGACTTTTGCATCAATTCCTCTCTGCTGGGCTGGGAGCGCACTGCCGAGGTGATAGAGCAGGTCATCCGCACCACAAGGGAGGAGGGTTTAAGAGTGAAAAGTGAAGAGTGAAAAGTGAAGAGTGAAGAGTGAAGAGTGAAGAGTGAAGAGTGAAAAGTGAAAAGTGAAAAGTGAAGAGTGAAGAATACCTTGCGGAGGGGGAAGGGAAGGGTGAGAGTTAAGAGTGAAGAGAGAAGAATACCATGCGGATGACATACAGTCAAATGGTAACTTAAATTCTTCACTCTCTACTCTACACTCTTCACTGAAGGGTGAAGGGATGAGGGATGAGGGATGAAAAATAAAATCGATATGAATCCTATAGCATATTTCCATAGTCCGTTTCGTACTAAATTCGGCATACCGCGACAAGCCGGAGTGGTGGAGGAACTGCCCGGCAGCATAGTGCTGTGCAAGCCGTGGCGCTCACGCGATGCCGTGCGCGGACTGGAAGGGTTTGACTATCTGTGGCTTCTGTGGCGCTGCCACCAGCGCGATGCCCTTACGGCGCGGCCGCCGCGACTGGGTGGCAACCGGCAGATGGGTGTGTTTGCCACGCGCAGTCCCTTCCGTCCCAATCCCATCGGACTGTCATCTGTGCGCCTCGTAAGCATCGACCATGACTGTGCCGATGCACCCGTAATCCACGTCAGCGGGGCCGACCTCATGGATGGCACGGAGATTTTCGATATAAAGCCTTACATACCCTATACTGATGCCCATCCCGATGCCCGTGCCGGCTTTACCGATGCCGTTGACTGGCAGCCCTTGCGTGTGGTATATGGCGATGAGGCACTGCACTCACTGCCGCAGGAGTTGTTACCCATACTGACGAGGGTGCTGCAACAGGACCCGCGACCGCATTACCACGATGACCCCACTCGCACGTATGGCATGCAGTACGACCATTATGACATACACTTCACCGTCAGTGACGACACACTTACCGTGACGTCATGTACACAACTGCGATAACACTATGATATTGCGCTCATTGAGGAGCGAGAAATCCTTTAGGAAAGCCTTCAGTCCTGCGAGGTCCCTGGCATTCTTTTCTATGTAATCATCATCGGCCTCGGCATCAAGCAGATTTTCTACATAAAAAGCGCAGGACCTACGACCTCATGCCATACTGTCTTGCGCTTAAAAAAGTCGGGATGACCAGACTCGAACTGGCGACCACACGCCCCCCAGACGCGTACGCTAACCAACTGCGCCACATCCCGATTTCGTTAAAATCAGATGCAAAGGTATAATTTTTTTCGGATATACGCAAGTATTTCACGCCTTTTTTTGTTAATTTGGGTGAAATGTAAATATATCACGGACGTTGCTGCATTTTTACAAAATATATTTCGTAAATTTGCGTTATTTGTATAGATAAATTATATAACACACACAAATGCAATATATAATCAATGCGCCGGAGCGCGTGGACTGCCACATACAGCTGCCGGCTTCAAAAAGCATAAGTAACCGTGCGCTCGTGATGAACGCACTGGCAGGGGCTGATACCTACCCCGAAAACCTTAGTAAGTGCGACGATACCGACGTGATGGTAAGCGCCCTGCGCGACATGCCCTACGAGATTGACATCAAGGCCGCAGGCACTGCCATGCGCTTCATTACCGCCCTGCTCTCAGTAGGCGAGGGCGAGCACGTCATTACTGGCACGGAACGCATGCGACACCGTCCCATCTCGGTACTGGTTGACGCTCTGCGACAGCTGGGTGCCGACATAGAATATGCCGGCGAGGAGGGCTTCCCACCCCTGCGCATAAGGGGAAAGAAACTCTCCGGAGGCAAACTTGAGGTGCCGGGCAACGTCTCCTCGCAGTATATCTCGGCACTGCTGATGATAGGTCCGGCCATGAAGGAGGGACTGACGCTGCGCCTTACGGGCGAGATTATCTCGCGCCCCTACATCGACCTCACGGTATGCCTGATGCGTGAGTTCGGTGCCGACGCCGAGTGGTCTGACCCCGCTACCATCAAAGTGAAGCCCGTGAAGTATTCGCCAGAGCCTTTCTATATCGAGAACGACTGGAGCGCTGCCAGCTATTGGTATGAAATCATGGCTTTGCTCAACAAGAAAAGCCATGACGCAGCCGACAACCAGGTGATTATGTCGGGACTGAAAGACAGCAGCCGACAGGGCGACAGTGCCGTGCGCTACATCTTCAGTATGCTCGGAGTGAAGACCACCTTCGCCGAGAAGAATGCCCCCAAGCCCACCGACGTGACGCTGTCAGTACACCATCGTGCACTGCCACGCTTCGACTTCGACCTCGTGGGACAGCCTGACCTGGCGCAGACCGTGGTGGTGACAACGGCGCTGATGGGCATACCATTCCGCTTCGGCGGACTGCAGACGCTGCGCATAAAGGAGACTGACCGCATTGCGGCTCTGAAGACGGAGATGAGAAAACTGGGCTACGTGCTCGATGACTCCGTAGAGGGCGAACTATCATGGGACGGCACACGATGCGAGGCGATGCCGGAACCCGTAATCGACACCTACGACGACCACCGCATGGCGATGGCTTTCGCTCCGGCTGCCATCATGTTTCCCGGAATGAGGATGAACAACCCCGAAGTGGTGACGAAGAGCTACCCGGAGTTCTGGGACGAACTGCGCAAGGCGGGTTTCAGCATCACCGAGGCATAACCATATTCCCTGAGAGCCAATCCATGCAATAGCACTGCAATCATACACAAAAGGCAAAGCTATTACACACTTAAGGCACCGCGATTACTCACCAAAAGCACTGCGATTACGATACCACACGACAGATGACAACTAACACACATAACGACACGCTGCAACGCAGGACTGGAGACCACCGTCTTCAATCCTGGCGTCACGCTGTCTGCCGCATGGCCATGTGGATGCTGTGTCTCACTGCACTGTCATCGTGTGCTCTGAAAAAAAACACCTCGCTGACGCGCTTCTGGCATTCGCTCAACACTCGCTACAACATCTACTACAACGGGGCGCAGGCCTACATCGAGGGCTCGAAGGAGAAGGAGAAGGGCAACAAGGACAACTATACGGAGCAGATACCGCTCTACACCGTAAGCAACAAGAGCAGTCGCGACCTGGGCAAGGGAAATTTCGAAACCGCAATAACCAAGGCCGAGAAAGCCATACAGCTGCACAGCATAAAGACCAAGCCCGAATGGAATAAGGAGCGACGCAAGACACCGGAAGACATTGAGTGGCTCTCGCGCAAGGAGTATAACCCCTTCCTGTGGAGAGCATGGATGCTCATGGGCAGGTCGCAGTTCTACGAGGGAGAGTTTGACGAGGCGGCTGCCACGTTCAACTATATGTCGCGCCTATACAAGGGCCAGCCCTCCATCTACGGCAAGGCAAGGGCGTGGCTCGCCAAGTGCTAC